>ENA-OXDW01000063-OXDW01000063.1-human-gut-metagenome-genome-assembly--contig:-NODE-63-length-44208-cov-25.0512_pt1 | contig 44208 bp, 50 predicted proteins | sample MGYA00249349_ERZ652231 | MGnify/ENA primary metagenome ERZ652231 (study PRJEB26925, sample SAMN05826510) | human gut metagenome | biome: ENVO:2100002; feature: ENVO:00000062; material: ENVO:00002003... | reverse complement strand
AGATGCTCAGGAGTCTCGTGGGCTCGGAGATGTGTATAAGAGACAGTATTTGTATCAATATCTATGATTATTGGTGTAGTTCGAGGAGCCAGTGATTATGAGCAAGCTTTTTTAAAAATGAGAGGAGAAAAAAAATCTGAGAATGCGTTGATTGAATTCATTTCTCAGCAAGCTTCTACAATGCATATTATTGGATTAACTGCTTTTTATGTAGAGAATAAGAAAATTGACTTCTCATGTCGATACTTATATGATATGTTGATCTTGCCAACTGGATACATAAAAGGAAAACCTGTAGGAGATTATTATTTATTATCAGATAGGTTGGCTCTTCTTACATTGAAGTCTGACTTTTCTATGGGCGCTGGATTAGGTACATCTATTATTGCAGAATTTTATATATGTGGAGGCATTTGTGCTGTAATGTTACTTTCCTTCATCTGGGGGCTATTTTTGATGCATATTTATTCTATAGCAATGAGATCTAATTTTTATTTTTTATGCTTTTTATTGATGCTACCGGGAATATATTATACTCCTAGGGCTCACCCTTTATATCCTATACTATCATTAATGCAACCATTAATATTATATGGATTAATTATATGCTTTAGGAAATTAGCAAAAAGTAATTGAAATACTCTTCTTAATTTATATACTTATGTGATTGTAAGTTATTTTATTATTCTGTAAACTATTAATATTGGAAATATGGATGCTTGTTTTATGGGGCTAGGCTATATTGGTCTACCTACAGCTATTATTGCTGCAAAACATGGGGTAAAAGTAACGGGAGTGGATATAAATCCCAAAGTGGTTGAAATGACTAATGAAGGGAAGTTACATATTATAGAGCCCGGGATGCAAGATATACTTGAGGAAGTAGTTGCGAACGGAATGCTGACGGCTTCAACTATACCGACAGTAAGTGATGCCTATTTTATGGTTGTACCTACACCATTTAAAGGAGATCACGAACCTGATATTTCTTATGTAGAAGCTGCTACTCGTGCTATTATTCCTTTTTTGAAAGAAGGAGATTTATATGTAATTGAATCTACTTCTCCTGTGGGGACAACTGGTAAAATGGCTGACTTAATCTTTTCACTTCGTCCAGAACTTAGGTGTAAAATTTATATAGCATACTGTCCTGAACGTGTTTTACCTGGTAATGTTATATATGAATTAGTACATAATGATCGGGTGATTGGAGGAATCGATGAACGATCTACTGATAAAGCAATAGAATTTTATAGTCAATTTGTGAAAGGTAAACTTCATAAAACAGACTGTAAGACAGCAGAAATGTGTAAGTTAACAGAGAACTCTTCTCGTGATGTACAGATTGCATTTGCCAACGAGTTATCTTTGATTTGTGATAAAGCTGGTATTAATGTATGGGAACTGATTGACTTGGCTAATAAACATCCTAGAGTAAATATTTTACAACCAAGCTGTGGCGTTGGAGGACATTGCATTGCAGTAGATCCTTATTTTATAACAGCGGATTTTCCTATAGAATCCCAAATAATAGCAAAAGCTCGTGAAATTAACAATTACAAAGCTTTTTGGTGTGCTGAAAAAGTTGAGAATGAAATGTTGAAATTTGAGATTAAATATGGTCGTAAGCCAATTATTGCTATGATGGGCTTAGCCTTTAAGCCAGATATTGATGATTTGCGTGAGGCTCCTGCTAAATATATAACAACAAAAGTAATGCAAAGCTGTAATAATGCTGACATTTTGGTTGTAGAGCCTAATGTAGTAGAACATAAAGTCTTTAAATTAACAAATTATAAAGATGCATATGCAAAAGCCGACATTATCGTTTTTTTAGTGGCTCATTCAGTATTTAAAACATTGCTATATGATGATAATAAAGTGATTTTAGACTTTTGTGGTATCTATAAAAAACAATTATCTCGTTCACCATTATGAAAAAAATTATGTTGGTATTCGGTACTCGTCCCGAAGCCATTAAAATGGCACCTCTAGTAAAAGAGTTCCAGAAATATCCAAAGGAGTTTCAAACTATAGTTTGTGTTACAGGACAGCATCGTGAAATGCTTGATCAAGTTTTACATCTTTTTCATATTCGTCCTAATTATGACTTGAACATCATGAAGCAAGGACAAGATTTATATGATGTAACTGCTCGTGTCTTGATAGGGATGCGTGATGTTTTGGCTGAAGTGCGACCGGATCTGTTATTAGTTCATGGTGATACGACAACTTCTACTGCTGCTGCTTTGTCCGCCTTTTATCAGCAAATACCTGTCGGACATATAGAAGCGGGGTTACGGACCCATAATGTATATAGTCCTTGGCCAGAAGAAATGAATAGGCAGGTTACAGGGCGTATTGCGACTTATCATTTTTCACCCACTTTATTAAGTCGCCAGAACTTATTGAATGAAGGAGTGAAAGGAGATTTTATTATTGTGACAGGTAATACGGTAATTGATTCTATTTATATGGTTGTGGATAGAATAAGGCATGATAAGTTATTAGAAGTACAATTAAGAAATGTTTTGAGTACTTCTGGCTATGATGTCAAACGTCTATCTAATGATAAAAAATTAGTATTAATAACTGGTCATCGTAGAGAAAATTTTGGTGATGGGTTTATATCTATGTGTCAAGCTATAAAAGCATTAAGTGAAAAATATCCTAATGTCGATTTTGTATATCCAATGCATTTGAATCCTAATGTCCGTAAACCTATTCATGAAGTATTCGGAGATGAATTATCAGATTTGAATAATCTGTTTTTTATTGAACCATTAGAATATCTCTCTTTTGTGTACCTGATGGAAAAATCTATAATTGTATTGACAGACAGTGGTGGAATACAGGAAGAGGCTCCAGGTCTTGGTAAGCCAGTATTGGTAATGCGTGACACAACAGAACGTCCTGAAGCCTTAGAAGCTGGAACTGTAAAGTTAGTAGGGACTAATTATGATAAAATAGTTAATGAGGTTTCAGCTTTACTTGATGATTCAGACTATTATAACACTATGAGTAAAGCTGTTAATCCTTACGGGGATGGAAAGGCTTGTTCGAAAATTGTTAATTTTTTGTTGGCATGAGTAAAGTTTCTGTACTAATATTGCAGCATACTGTTTCTGCATATAATATACCTATGTATGAACTCTTATCAGAAATGGTAAATTTAACAGTTGGATATACGAGAAAGAATGAATCTAATAAAGTACTTCCGTTTAATGTCAAGAAGTTGAAGTCATATTTGATTGGTCCTTTTGTTTTTGTTCCTTGCCTACATTCCTTTTGCTCAAATTTTGATGTGGTTATATATATGCCTGATATGCATTTTATTAGCTATATAATGCTTTGTTTTTTGAAAAGGAAATATAAACTCATTTCTTGGAGTATAGGGATAAGAGCTTCTTATAGTTTGAGGTACGATCTTGATCGCCCTATGACTCTATTGGACAGATGTTTCAAATTGCTTCTGAAAAAATCAGATGCTAATATATTTTATATGAAAGAGCCTATAGCAAAATGGAGTCATTGTGGTATTGATAAATCAAAACTTTTTGTTGCTCATAATACAGTTGCTGTAAATTCTATAGAAATAGATAGCTCTTTTAAGAAAACGATTTTATTTGTAGGCTCTTTATATAAAGAGAAGAAGGTTGATGAATTAATAGAAGCCTATGAAACAGCCTTTTTAGAAAAAGGGGGTGAGGAGGGGCCTATTTTAAATATTATTGGTGAAGGACCTGAAAAAGTATATTTAGAAAGTCTGTTGAAACAAAAAGGATTAGAAAAACAAATTATTTTACGTGGTGCAATTTATGATGAAACAGTTATTGCGGAATATTTTAAAGAAGCATTAATTTGTGTTTCCCCTGATCAAGCTGGTTTATCAGTATTAAAAAGTATGGGATATGGTGTACCTTTTATAACTAAAAAAGATGCGATTACTGGAGGAGAAATACTAAATATAGAAAATAATAAGACGGGACGTTTATATCAACATCGTGATGAACTTGTGAAAATATTACAAGAGGTTGCGGAATTTCCTCAAAAATATATTGAAATGGGAATCTTGGCTATGGAATATTATAAGCAAAATGCTTCTATTTCACAAATGGTTCAAGGCTTTTATGATGCAATTAGTTTTGTACAGATTGATAATCAATGGAAGAATTAGACAATATTAAGTTAATCGAGTTACCCAAATTCATGGATGATCGGGGAAATTTAACATTCATAGAAAAAGGTAATCAAGTGCCTTTTGATATTCGAAGGGTATATATGATTTATGATGTTCCTGGTGGCGAAATTAGAGGAGGTCATGCATATAAAAAACAAGTGGAGTTAGTCATTGCTTTGTCTGGAAGTTTTGAAGTTTTTTTAAGCGATGGATTTTTTGAGCGCATTTATCTTTTAAATCGTTCTTATACGGGAATACTCATTCCTGCTGGTATATGGCATAGGTTGCAAAACTTTTCAACAAATTCTCTTGCTTTAGTATTAGCTTCTACTTCTTATCAAGAGTCGGATTATATTCGTGATTATAAATCATTTTTGGAGTACCGTGATAATGAAAAAAAAAGTGTCAGTATTTGATTGTTCAATATTAGAATTGCCTAGAATAAAAGAGCGTTGTGGAAATATTACTCCTATACATGGACTAATAGATCTTCCTTTCGAAATTGCTCGTGTTTTTTATTTGTATGACATACCAGGAGGAGAAGATCGTGGTGCACATGCTCATAAAGAATGTCAACAGTTTCTGATTGCAGCTAGTGGTAGTTATGAAGTTGAACTAAATGATGGGATTAATAAAAGGACTGTACTTTTAAATAGACCATATTATGGATTACATATTCCTCCTGGTATTTGGGCCGCTGAAAGAGGTTTTTCTTCGGGATCTATTTGTTTGGTCTTAGCTTCTCATATTTATGATGAGTTAGATTATATTCGTGATTATGATGAGTATAAAAATTATATGCAAAATTATATATGATAAAGTTTTTAGATTTACAAAAAGTTACTCAGAGATACTCAGATGAAATCCAAAATTCTGTGGCTCGAGTTGTAAACTCTGGTTGGTATTTGCAAGGTGTAGAGAATAGTAGCTTTGAGCAAAAGTATTCGCAATATATAGGTGCCAAATATACTATAGGGTGTGCCAATGGTTTAGATGCTCTTATTTGGATATTTCGGGCATATATTGAATTAGGATTAATGCAACCAGGAGATGAGATAATAGTACCTTCTAATACATATATCGCTTCTATTTTGTCTATAACAGAGAATGGTTTAATTCCAGTTCTTGTTGAACCAGACATAAATACTTATCAAATTGATGATAAAAAAATAGAGGCGGCTATTACGAATAGGACCAAAGCTATTTTGATCGTCCATCTTTATGGACAATGTGCTTATACTGAAAAAATTAGCACTATTTGTAAGAAATTTGATTTAAAATTAGTTGAAGATAACGCTCAAGCTCATGGATGTATATGGGGGAACCAGAAGACAGGTTCTTTAGGGAATGCAGCAGCACATAGCTTTTATCCAGGAAAAAATTTAGGTGCTTTGGGAGATGGAGGGGCTGTTACGACGGATGATGAAGAACTTGCAAATGTGGTTCGCGCTTTAGCAAATTATGGCTCTACTAAGAAATATGTATTTCAATATACAGGTCGTAATAGTAGATTGGATGAGATACAAGCCGCAGTGCTTAATGTAAAATTGAAGTATTTAGATAAAGATAATGGTTATCGAAAAAAAATAGCGCGATATTATATTGATAATATTACTAATTCTCAAATAATATTACCTAAAGTTAGTGATTGGAATGCACATGTTTTTCATATTTTTCCAGTACGCTGTAAAAAACGTAATGAATTGCAGAGTTATTTGGCTGAAAATGGCATTCAAACAATTATTCATTATCCTATACCTCCTCATAAGCAAGAGTGTTATAAAGCTTGGAATAACTTATCTTTTCCTGTATCAGAAATAATCCATAAAGAGGAATTAAGCTTACCAATCAGTCCTGTTCTGACAGACGTTGAAGCAAAAAAAATTGTATCTGTAATAAATCAATTTAAATGATGAATTTTTGTACTCTTTTTGACTCTTATTATATGCATAAGGGGCTTGCTTTGTATAGATCGTTGTTGAAAAATTGTTTAGACTTTCATTTGTATATAATGGCTTTCGACTTTCCTTGTTATGAGAAGTTGAAGAATTTAGGGTTGAATAATGTTACTATAAGATATATTTGTGATTTTGAGACAGAAGAACTTATTTCATTAAAAGATCAAAGAACGAAGGCGGAATACTGCTGGACCTGTGGACCTGCAATTATTGAGTATTTTATTGAGACATTTTCGCTGAATAATTGTACTTATCTTGATGCTGATTTAATGTTTATGGCATCACCTCAGATAATTTTTGATGAGTTTGACAAGTCAGTATCTATTGCTATTTCAGAACATTTTCATAATGAAACAATTGGTGGGAAATATTGTGTCCAATTTATGTATTTTAGGAATGATATAGAAGGGAGAAAATGTTTAAAATGGTGGAAAGAGAGATGTATTGAATGGTGTTATGCACGGTATGAGGATGGGAAATATGGAGATCAGAAGTATTTGGATTCTTTTCCTCTATTATTTGAGAATGTTTATATCATTAAAAATCGAGGTGTAGGCATAGCTCCTTGGAATATGAATTTTTATACATATGATATTAAAGGGGAAAATGTAATATTTAACAATAGGAAATATCCTTGTGTCTTTTTTCATTTTCATGGAACTAGGGTTACTTGTAATTCTAATGAATTGTTGTTAAAGGCTATTACATATGATGTTTCTCCTAAAATAGAACGCTGTTTCTTTTTACCGTATTTAGACTTGCTGTTAGAAGTTTACCGTATTTACTTTAATGTAAATTTGAGTTCAGTAAAGGTCGAAAAAAGAATGTTTTGGGAACGTTTTTATTCTTTTATAAAACGAAAATGTAAGCATAGTAAGGTTATGCAGTTTTTATACTATAAAGTGTTTAAAATACGATATGATGGATACGAATCTATAAGTAAATAATATGTCATTATTTAAAGAGAAAATTTTATTAATTACCGGTGGAACAGGTTCCTTCGGTAATGCCGTACTACGTCGTTTTCTTGATTCTGATATCAGGGAGATTCGTATATTCTCTCGTGATGAAAAGAAACAAGATGATATGCGTCACCATCTTCAGAATCCCAAAGTAAAATTCTATATTGGCGATGTCCGTGACAAGCGCTCTGTGGATGGAGTTATGAATGGAGTGGATTATATCTTCCATGCCGCTGCGCTGAAGCAAGTTCCTTCCTGTGAGTTTTTTCCCACACAAGCGGTTAGGACAAATGTTCTCGGTACAGAAAATGTGTTGGATTCCGCCATAGCTCACGGTGTTAAAAATGTGGTGGTACTTTCTACCGATAAAGCTGCCTATCCTATAAATGCAATGGGTATCAGCAAAGCCATGATGGAGAAAGTTGCTATCGCCAAAGGTCGTCAGTTGGGTAATTGTGGAGGAACAACGATTTGCTGTACCCGTTATGGGAATGTTATGGCCAGTCGTGGTTCTGTGATACCCTTGTGGGTAGAGCAAATTAAGAAATGTAATCCAATAACAATAACCGATCCCAACATGACCCGCTTCATGATGACTCTGGATGATGCTGTCGACTTGGTGCTTTATGCCTTTCAGCATGGAAAAAATGGTGATTTGTTTGTTCAGAAGGCGCCCGCTGCTACTCTGGATGTATTAGCCGATGCATTAAAGTCTCTTTACCATAGTAACGCGGATGTCAAAGTGATTGGTACCCGTCACGGTGAGAAACTCTATGAAACTCTTGTTACCCGTGAAGAGATGTCTAAAGCAGAGGATATGGGTGATTATTATCGTATCCCATGTGATACGCGTGATTTAAATTATGATAAGTTTTTTGTGGAAGGAAGTGAGGAGGTCTCCAAAATAGAAGATTACCATTCTCATAATACCCGTCGTCTTGATGTTGAGGGGATGAAAGAACTTCTCTTGAAACTTGATTTTATTCGCGAAGATCTTGGCCTTGAAAAATAGAATTGATAGCAATCAAGGTCAAATAAATTAATTCCTCTTTATTTATGAAAGTTTTAGTAACCGGTGCGAAAGGTTTTGTCGGGCGGAATCTTGTATCCCAATTGCGCAATATTCAAAGTGGCAAAGCAAAAAATTACGCTTTGTCCGGAAACGAGTTGATCATTTTTGAATATGATGTAGATAGTGCCCCTTCTGAATTGGATGACTATTGCCGACAGGCTGATTTCATTTTTAATCTGGCCGGTGTAAACCGTCCACTGGATCAGTCTGAATTTATGAAAGGGAACTTTGGTTTTGCTTCTACGCTTCTTGCTTCATTGAAGAGACATGGAAATACTTGCCCTATCATGATATCCTCTTCTACACAAGCCGCTTTGGATAATCCTTATGGAGCCTCTAAACGGGCGGGTGAACAATTGTTGTTTGAGTATTCCCGGGAAACGGGATCGAAAGTGTTGGTATACCGTTTTCCCAATGTCTTTGGTAAATGGTGCCGCCCTAATTATAATAGTGCAATAGCTACTTTTTGCTATAACATAGCACATGATCTTCCCATTCAGGTCAATGATCCGAATGTGGAGATGAATCTTGTATATATAGATGATGTTGTGGATGAATTAATCTCTGCTTTGACGGGCAATGAACATCGGGAAGGAGCTTATTGTAAAGTATCTGCTGTATACACTGTTACTTTGGGAGCAATTGTGGAATTGCTATATTCTTTCCGTGAGAACCGTAACAATTTGGGAGTTCCCCATGTGGGAGATGCTTTTACTAAGAAACTTTACTCCACCTATCTCTCTTATCTGCCGAAAGATGGATTTGGCTATCCTTTGAAGATGAATGTGGATGCCCGTGGCAGTTTCACGGAGATTATTCGCAGTACGGACCGGGGACAGTTCTCGGTTAATATTTCCAAGCCACATATTACAAAAGGTAACCATTGGCATCATACCAAAAACGAAAAGTTTGTGGTTGTAAGTGGCCAAGGTGTCATCCGTTTTCGTAACGTGTATGATTCATCCTCTGAGATTCTAGAATATTTTGTTTCAGGTGATAAGCTTGAAATAATTGATATTCCTACCGGTTATACCCATAATATTGAGAACCTGGGTGATACGGATATGGTAACTTTTATGTGGTGTAACGAGTGTTTTGATCCCGGTAGGCCGGATACTTATTTTGAAGAAGTTTAATAGCATTATGGAAATCAAACTGGATTATTCAGATATCAAGTTTCGGTATGATGGCAAGCTGAGACTGTTGATTATAGTCGGTACCCGTCCGGAGATTATCCGGTTGGCTGCCGTAATAAATAAATGCCGTCGATATTTTGATTGTATTTTGGCTCATACCGGACAGAATTATGATTATAATCTGAACGGAGTCTTTTTTCATGACCTGGGCTTACAGGCTCCGGATGTCTATATGGATGCTGTAGGGGATGATTTGGGTTCGACAATGGGTAATATTTTGAATGCGAGCTATAAACTGATGTCACACTTACGCCCTGATGCCGTTTTGGTTCTCGGTGATACCAATTCTTGCCTAAGTGTAATCAGCGCTAAACGCTTGCATATTCCTATTTTTCATATGGAAGCCGGTAACCGTTGCTTTGATGAGTGCCTTCCTGAAGAGACAAACCGGCGTATTGTAGACATTATTTCTGATATGAATCTTTGCTATTCGGAGCATGCCAGACGGTATCTGAATGCTTCGGGTGTGGCAAAGGAACGTACTTATGTAATCGGTTCTCCGATGGCTGAGGTTCTGTCTGAGAACCTTTCTGCTATAGAATCTTCGGATATCCACGCCAGATTGGGTTTGAGGAAAGGACAATATATCCTGCTGTCTGCACATCGGGAAGAGAATATTGATACTGACAAGAATTTCGCTTCATTGTTTGAAGGCATAAACGCGATGGCTGAAAAGTATGACATGCCTGTACTTTACAGTTGCCATCCTCGTAGCCGTAACCGCCTGGAATCAAGTGGATTTAAACTGGATAGCCGGGTGATTCGGCATGCCCCTCTGGGGTTCCATGACTATAACTGCTTGCAGATGCATGCTTATGCCGTGGTCAGTGATAGCGGGACATTACCGGAGGAAAGTTCTTTTTTCACTTCTGTCGGTCACTCTTTTCCGGCTGTTTGTATTCGCACAAGTACCGAACGTCCCGAAGCTTTGGATAAGGGATGTTTTATTCTTGCGGGGATTGATAAAGTCTCTTTGCTTCAAGCTGTAGATACTGCTGTGGAAATGAATAGGAATGGTGATAATGGTGTCCCTGTTCCGGATTATATGGATCGAAATGTATCGACAAAGGTGGTGAAGTTGATTCAAAGTTATACAGGAATAGTAAACAAAATTGTCTGGAGAAAATCCTGATAATATCGAAATGAATATTTTGTTTCTGACCCTTAACCGTGTTTCAGATCTTTCTGAACGGGGGATATACACGGATTTGATGCGGGAATTTATTTGTCATGGGCATAGGGTCTATATGGTTGTTCCCGCCGAACGTCGCTTTCATGAATCTACTTCAATAAAAGAGAGTTGTGGCGCTCAAATATTGAGGGTGAAGACATTGAATATCCAAAAGAGCAATGTGGTGGAGAAAGGCATCGGTACGTTGTTATTGGAGATGCAGTATCAATGTGCCATAAAAAGATATTGGAAGGATATCCGGTTTGATTTGATACTTTATTCAACTCCTCCCATTACTTTCAATAGGGTCATCAGTTCACAAAAGAAACGCTGTAAGGCGAAAAGTTATCTTTTATTGAAAGATATTTTTCCTCAAAATGCAGTTGATTTGGGAATGTTTTCAAAGAGAAGCTTAATTTATAGACTTTTCCGTAAAAAAGAGAAAGTTTTATATCAGATATCGGACTTTATAGGCTGTATGTCTCCTGCCAATGTGGATTATGTGTTGACACATAATCCGGAAATAAAGGCTGATAGAGTAGAGATATGCCCCAATAGTATTAAATTGTTAGAGAAGCCATTAATGGCTTCAACTGCAAGAAAAAACATATTGCAGAAATTGCATATTCCAATTAATAAGACTCTTTTTATATATGGTGGCAATTTGGGGCGTCCACAAGGTCTGATTTTCTTGTTGGACGTGATAGCCGCAAATGAGGAACGTAATGACAGTTATTTCATCATTGTAGGCAGTGGCACTGAATATGGCAAGATAAAGTCTTGGTTTGAGGCGAATCATCCGGATAATTCAATGCTGCTTTCTTCACTTCCAAAGAAAGAGTATGATGATTTGGTAAAGGCTTGTGATGTCGGTTTGATTTTCCTTGATAAACGTTTTACCATCCCTAATTACCCTTCCCGTTTACTCTCTTATTTAGAAAACCGGATGCCCGTTTTATTGGCTACAGACCTGAATACGGATATCGGACGGATTGCTGAACGGAATGGTTATGGCTTTTGGACAGAAAATGGGAATTTGGATACATTTATGGAAATGGTGGATTCCTTATCTGCAGACAGAGAAAAAATAAAAGTGATGGGCGAGAAAGGGTATGAATATTTGAAGTCTAATTATACAGTAGAAAGAGGGTACCGGATAATAATGAAACATTTTGAGTAGGTATGTATCAGTATGTTATTAAACGATTAATCGATTTTGTAGTCGTGTTTTTTGTCCTGATTATTATCTGGCCTGTATTGCTTCTCGTAACTCTTTGGCTTCATTTTGCCAATAAAGGTGCCGGTGCTTTTTTTCTTCAGGAGAGGCCCGGAAGGCATGGTAAAATCTTTAAAGTCATCAAATTTAAAACCATGACAGATGAACGTGATGCAGAAGGGAACTTACTTCCGGATGATAAACGATTGACGAAGGTTGGTAAGTTTGTTCGTTCTACTTCGATTGACGAACTCCCACAATTAATCAATGTTCTGAAGGGTGATATGTCCTTTATTGGTCCCCGTCCGTTGTTACCTCAATATCTTCCTTTATACAATAAAGAACAGGCTCGTCGGCATGAAGTCCGTCCCGGGATAACCGGTTGGGCTCAGGTGAATGGACGAAATGCCATTTCGTGGGTAAGGAAGTTTGAGTTGGATGTCTGGTATGTAGACCATTGTTCTTTTTTTCTGGATTTGAAGATCTTTTTTTTGACTATAAAAAAAGTTTTTGTGCGAGAGGGTATCAGTTCTGATACTGCAGTAACAATGGAACCTTTTACAGGGAATAATTAATCAGTAACAATCATGTTTTTATATGGTGCCAGTGGTCATGCCAAAGTGATCATTGATATTTTACGAGCCGGTCATGAATCGATTGAAGCGTTGTTTGATGATAATGTGGAGGTTACTTCTCTTCTTGGTCATCCCGTATTACGTCCGTCGGAAGTGCGAGGACCACTGATCGTCAGTATTGGTAATAATCGGATACGGAAGAGGATTGTGGATACTTTGTCCGTGGAGTTTGGATGTGCTATTCATCCTTTGTCCATTGTATCCGAGCTTGCTGACATTGGAGAGGGGAGTGTCGTGATGCAAGGGAGTATTATACAGGTGTGTGCTCAGGTAGGCAGGCATTGTATTATTAATACGGGTGCCTCTGTGGATCATGAATGTGTCATTGAGGATTATGTGCATATTTCTCCACATTCCACTCTCTGTGGAAATGTATTGGTGGGGGAGGGTAGCTGGATTGGCGCCGGTACTACCATTATTCCCGGTGTGAAGATAGGAAAGTGGAGTGTGATCGGTGCTGGTTCCGTGGTGACTAAGGATATTCCGGATCATGTTTTGGCGGTGGGAAACAAATGTAAAATTATTAAGAGTATATAAAATTATATTATTGATGAACAAACGAATCTGGCTTTCGCTTGCTCACATGGGTGGCCGTGAGCAAGACTTTATAAAAGAGGCTTTTGATACGAACTGGGTTGTCCCTTTGGGACCTAACGTGGATGCCTTTGAGCAATCTTTGGTTGAATATTTGCATGAAGACCGCTATGTAGTGGCTTTGAGTGCCGGAACGGCTGCACTTCACTTGGGCTTGATTCTTCTGGATGTGAAGCCCGGTGATGAAGTGATCTGCCAAAGCTTTACTTTTGCTGCCTCTGCCAATCCGATTTCTTATCTGGAGGCCAAACCTGTTTTTGTGGACAGTGAGAAGGATACCTGGAATATGGATCCGGTATTGCTTGAGGAGGCTATAAAGGACCGTTTGCGCAAGACGGGTAAGCTCCCGAAGGCTATTATCCCTGTCCACCTTTACGGTATGCCTGCCAAGATGGACGAGATCATGGATATTGCGGGTCGTTATGGTATCTCCGTATTGGAGGATGCCGCGGAGGCTTTGGGTTCGGAACTGAACGGACGGAAGTGTGGCACATTCGGTGAACTGGCCGCTCTCTCTTTCAATGGCAACAAGATGATCACGACTTCCGGTGGAGGTGCTCTGGTCTGTCGTACGGAAGAGGAGGCCCGACAGACAAAGTTCTATGCGACGCAGGCTCGTGATGCCGCTCCGCATTACCAGCATACCCATATCGGTTACAACTATCGGATGAGCAACATCTGTGCGGGTATCGGTCGTGGGCAGATGTTTGTCCTCGATGAACATATTGCCCGTCGCCGTGCCATTCACTCTTTGTATGTTGATTTGCTGAAAGATGTGGCGGGTATTACGGTCATGGAGAACCCTGATTCGCGGTTTGCTTCCAACTTTTGGCTTACTTGTATTCTGGTCGATCCGAAGCTTGCGGGTAAGAGTCGTGAGGATATCCGTTTGAAGCTGGACTCCGAGAACATAGAGACACGTCCTTTGTGGAAGCCGATGCATCTTCAGCCTGTGTTCACGGATGCTCCGTTCTATGGGAATGGTACGAGTGAGAGGTTGTTCGATATCGGCCTGTGTCTGCCTTCGGGACCTACACTGACAGATGAGGATATCAGGAGAGTGGTGGATACGATTAGGAAGATGTAGTGAAACTGTAATATTCATTGCAAAGAGAATCGGCTGGAATATTCTAAATGTTTCAGCCGATTTTTTATATTCAGCTATATGAAATGAAACATGAAGATTATATAGATAAGATCAATAGTTTGACCACTGCCATCAATCAATTCAAGGAGTCCTATTCTTTGCTGAAATTCTCACTGGAGGCTTCCGAGAAACGTAATGAATCCTTGCAGTTTCAAGTAACCCGTCTTCAAGATATCATTTGTATCTTTACTGATGAAATCAGTGGTTTGCGTGTCGAAGAGTTCAATCGCATCAGCTATATTGAGTGCACCCGTTTTGACGTTGTTGATTATGAGGATGAATATATGCACGAATCCGGACAATATCTATTTTTTTGTTGGGCGTATGTGCGGGCGAAGTTCAAATATGCCGAAGAAATAAGTAAGGATCTTGACGCCGCGTGGTTTGTAGAACAGATTGGACTTTTGTATATGTACATATCTTACCGTAATGGGAACAACCAAAATGCATGGTCTGGAAGTCAGCGATTATCTGATACATGTTTTCCATGAAATCATGAATGGACATAAGGACTGTTCAACATACGTTCCGGAAGCGTTTTTGGAATAATAGGCAATTTAAATGTTAAATTTGAAATCGTCAGTGATGTTAAATTGCTGGCTTTTAATAGGAGGAAAGTAATTGTATACTTACAACTTGTTGTGTATTAGTGTGTTGCGATATACTAATGTGCTATTTCACTTTCCAACTATCTATATTTCTTGTTTTCGAACTAAAGTTGATTCCTATTTTTATCAACTGTCTCGAGTCATTTAAAAAAGGGGCAGTATACTTTTTTTCTTCAATTTGTTTTAAAGCTTCCTCTGCCGTTCCATCAAACTTAAATTCCATTACATAGATATATGTATTGGTTTTCAATACCATGTCAATTCGCCCATTTGATGTATGGTATTCTGCCTGTACATAGAAACCAAGTAACTTGTATACAATAAAAAGTACATTCTGATAATGTAACTCCAAATCGCGTACTAGTTCATAAGGAGTATCGGCAAAGAACCCTTGTAGGCGATGAAGGAAAGCATCATAATCACCTCTCTTTACTTCATCCACAAATTTCATAATTTGAAAAGTCGACTCAACACTATCAACATGCGCGTAAAAAGGCAATAAATATTTAATAAATCCTTCTTCTACCTCTTTGTTAGGAAACCCTAATCGATATATCCCGAACTCTTTATTATAGCCTTTAATTGTCAAATAGCCACTTTGATAGATTACAGGAATCGGATTACACGATGTAGAATCAAGGCTATTTAATGCATCTGCATCAGTCTCTTCTTGAGACATACGATGTAGATCATAGTGGTCACGTTTAAGTAGTGTCACCAGATAGGAAGGAGTACCTGTTTCAAACCAATAGTTACCGAACTTCATTTTATCGAAAGTATTAAGAAGGCTAAAAGGATTGTAAATTCCAATACTATCCTCTGTGAAATGATAGCCGTCATAACGCTCTTTCAATTCATGGTAGGTTTCGTTAATACTTATTTTTTGCTTTTGAGCCAACTGTTTTATATCCTTATCAAAATAAGAATGAAGCTCGTCTTGGATTATTCCACATAATGCAACATATCTACCATCCATAGATATATCATTCAAATTATTTAAATCACTGAATACACTGATCTTCCCAAACTTGGTAACACCTGTCAGGAGAGCGAAACGGATATAACCATCCAAGCTTTTCAGTACACCATAAAAAGCCTTTAATGTGTTACGGTAGGCATCTTGCAAATCCTCATTACCGATAGCCTGTAACATTGGTTTGTCATATTCATCGACAAGAATAACAACACGTTGTCCTGTTTTCTCAAATGCCTTCTGAATAATCCAATAAAAGCGTTCTTCCGGTGCACGATCCGAATAAGGAGAATCATATTTCTGTTCCCATTTTTCCAGATACTTATTCAGCTCTTGCAATAGGGCCTCTTCATTGTCGTACTTCCGGGCATTCAAATCTAAATGCAACACAGGGTATTCTATCCAATCTTTTTCAAGATTTTCTATAGCCAACCCTTGAAAAAGTTCTTTTTTCCCTTGAAAATAGGCTTCAAGCGTAGAAATAAGCAAGCTCTTTCCAAAACGACGGGGACGGCTCAAAAAGTAGTAAGAACCTGTTTTTACCAATTGATAAATGAGAGCAGTCTTATCCAAGTAAAGATAATTATCAATACGGATTTTCTCAAAATTCTGTATACCGATAGGATAAAGCTTAGCCATAGTTTTTTCCATTTAATTATTCAATCACAAATATACAGGATAATTCCCATTTCATCGGTGTATCTGATAAAATAAATCTTCCGACAGGAGATATCATATGAATAAAACCTGCTGGAAGATTCTTCTGTTTTATATCTCTGTTCTTATTTCTTTCACATAAAAAAGGGAAGAGTAAAAATATAATAAGTCGTTTGATGATCTCACTATAGAGACATGAATAATTTAAAATTTTTGTACAATAAATTGAATGCTTTCGTTTGATAAACGAAAAGGTGTTCAACTATTGGTTCGCATTTATAACCATTTTAGTTATGGCTGTTATAGTTGGAGAATGCGTCTGATAATTCCTTCTAAAAACTATAACTAGCTTTTGGGGGTTCTATAAGCAAAAAAATAAGGATGCATTAATGCATCCTTATTTTTTTGCTTCGTTTATGGTGTCTTTTATATACGATATATCCCGAAATGAGGATTAACGTTAGCAGAAGGCCGGAAATAAAAACGAATAGATCTGAAAAAACACCTAAGAACGGAGAATAACAACGACCGACATGAAGTTCCAAACAGAAATTCCATAACGACATGGGTTGCTGTTTTATAAGGTCCGGCATTGCCGGTAATACTAAATTGTTCTCTTTATTGCGTGCTCCGTTGTCGTATTCGAAGATTACTTCACGGGTAACTAAATCGTCAGTGAATCCGTTGACGAGACTGCCGCCGAGTGGTCGTTCGTGAACGGCTGCAGGAGGTTGTCCCGTATAATAATCGAGGACGGTGCCGGTGGAAGGATTCCAGACGAAGAGGCCACTGAAAGATCCGATCAGCCATTCGTCCGGACTTTGGAGATGAAATACATTTACTCCCATAGGGCTTACCGGTGGAGTTTGTTTTAACTTAACCGGTGGAAGTTGTAAATCGTTTATCCGGTAGAATCCCATTGACGAAGATAACAGCCAGACATTCCGGGATGCGTCCCAACGAATACTGCGAAGCTTGTCGTGCCAGGGATTATCCGAATCGAGTGTACTCCCGGGGACAGGCCGGGTATTGACCAGAACAAAAGGTATCATTAATGGAGGTCGCAGACACATGCCTGTGACAGATAGCAATAGGGTCAGTCCGATCAACCATGTACCCAATTTATTGTGCCAGTTCAGTGAAGTTTTCAGAGCCTTTGCCTGTGTCTTGACAGGAAGTCTTTTTCTGTGTCTCCGGCGAATGAATGGGGGAAGAAGGGTGTATATGATTCCTGTAGCACTGAGAACGATTAATACTACTCCCAGAAAATCGACTGCCAGTTTGCCGGGGGTACCGAATAACTCTCCGCTATGCAGCAGCCAGATGGTCCGGAACAAAGAGGTCTTTGGGGAATAGTTTTCCGGTGTTTTCAATTCTGTTTTCCGGAATTCGTCATAAGGAGAAACACTCGTATAAAGATAAGAGCGTGTCAATATGACTAAGGTATCCCCACGTTGAGTGATATCTGAGATTCGTTCGTCATTGCCGGCTATCGGATATTCTTTCCAACTGTCATGGTTCAGGAGATAGATAGAATATAATCCGGCACACCAGATATCGTTATTGGCTACACGGACGATATTACTTATTTTACGATTGTCGATTCCTTCGGCCAGACCTCGGTTGAAATCGGCAAATGTAGCAAAGCAGGAGTCTGTTTTCCAGACTCCTGCATTACCATATGCCAGAATTTTCCCATCGGGTAGGCGTAGTGTTCCCTTTATGATTCCATTATTCCAATTTTTGTAGTGATAGCTTTCCGGCATCCAGTTTCTGCTGACTTCAGCTTTTGAAAAGAGTGTACGATGATTGAGTACAATACCGGAAAAGCAGAACATCAGGATAAAAAAGCTAAAGAATAAACCTACCCATTTATGGTATTTCTTCCAGAAATTTTTCATTAGAGATTTTTGCTTAGTTTAAATTTGTACTGCCATCCGGCTGAATGGCATATTCAAATGAATAAATACCGCTTTTGCCTTCGTCATCATAAAAACTCTTGGCTTTCAACTTGGCATATTTCCCACTGGCTGTGCGAACGATAAATACGTAATCGCTTGGGGTGTAAGTGGGAGGGGGGCCGGCAAAAGTGATTGCTTTACAGAGAACCTCATTAGCGGTGGACTCCATGGTAGGAGGAGGGAAACCTGTGCCGGGAGCAGTGATGGTATAGGCTGCGTCGACAGTAAATGTTCCCTGCGGAACTGTCGTACAGGCTGCCAAATCTTTAATGTTAGTGAGTAATGCTCCACCTTTTCCTTTGCCGGATGCACCGCTGTTGGTACGCACATTGTAACGATTGAATGCGATGTCCCAGTCTGTATTTTCGGCATGGGATTCTTCACTGACGCTTACTTCTTTTCCTTTTTCAAGTGAATAATAGATCCAGTCGTTTCCGTATGCTGTTTTCCGACTCAGGCTTACTTGTTTTACCGGCAACGTGTTTTCTCCTTGTGAAGGGTCGTCGGGACTATTGTTGTCTGAGCAAGCGGTGATGATAAACGCTGAAAGTACGCCAAATAATAGAATGGCGAATCTGAATTTGTTTTTGTTGTTCATTATTGTTTTAGTTTAATTAAAGTGTATAATTACATGCGATAAAATAGTTTCTTCCCGGTGAAGTGGAAGTATTGAAAGTCACTCGATCTGAAGTATAATCGAATAAATTGGTTATTCCTGCTGTGATTCTCAGATTCTGCATGATATATTGAGATACTGTCAGATCCCAAAGACAATAAGGGTTTACTTTAGCCTGATAGTAGGCTTCTACCTTCTTTCCGTCTATTTCCAGTTCATCCAACACATCGAATTTCTTTTTCCCCATAATATTGCCGGACAGGTTGACAACGGTGGCATAGCGTGGGATGCGTGTGTTATATTCAGCACGAATATTACCGGAATGTGGACTGGAAGAGCTCAACCGGACTCCATCAGCATCTTTGCTTGTGTACAGATAATTGTATGCTCCATGCACATTGATATGTCTGTTTATTTGTATTTTGCACATGGTCTCTACTCCTGCCAGGCGGCTTTTTCCTATATTGATATAATGGAGTTCCGTTTGGTCATTGCTCCACATTCCTTCTATTTTGTTTCGGAACCAGTTGCTATAAACGTTGGCATTGATATTGATCCAACTGTTCACATATTCTCCCGAAAGAGAGATATAATTGTTGGTTTCGGGTTTCAGTTTACTGTTGCCATATATCCAGAACATGCCCAGATGGTCCCAGTTCATGTACAACTCTTTAATGCTGGGTGAACGGTAGCCGCGTGCATAGTTAAAGCGGACAGTGAATGGAAAGATCTTATACATCACGGAAGCTTTGGGAGTGAGGTTGGTACCGTATTTCTCGTGATAGTCGCAGCGGAGTCCCGCTATTACGGAGAATTGCTTGTTGATGCTCCAGTCATCCTGGAGGAAAGCGGTGGCATACCATTGGCTTTTGTTTTCTTTCACACCGGTTTCAAATTTATCACTGAATAATGATTCTCTGTAATATTCCAATCCTCCCGTAATGGTCTGTTTATCGAGCGCCGTAGTGCTATATACGATACGGGGCTGGATAATATTGTTTTTATATTCGAGACGACGACCGCTCTTCAGTTCGTATTTATCATATCGGTTGTAGTGATCGGTATGAACAGAGGCTACCAAAGAGGATTTGTCGGAAATCGTGTAATCTATGCTTCCGCCATAGGTATAGTCCTCTGATTTCTCGAATATATTATCTGCTTGAAAATCATATTTGTTCAGCATATAATAGCTTCCTTTTAACTGGACTTTGAGCCGTTTGCTGAAACGATAGTCCATTTTATGGGCTACTTGTACGTCTTCGTATCCCGATATACTGGTCGGGGTTTTACTGAGTTCTTCGGTAATTGTGGTGTTATAGGCCGGAAAATATTTCACGAGAGGTTTTTTATCGAATAATTGGTATCCATCGAAACTTTTGTAAAGTACGTCGGTGTTCATGGTGAACTTGCCCAGGTTCAATCCAAGAGACAGATTGGTGTTCAGATTGGGTTTATCCAGATGAATCCGATATTTGTATTGCGAATGATCTTTGGGAGTATCTTTATAGTTTTGCTGGTTTCTTCCTGCATAGCGTATGCCTGCGGAAGCCTCGAATTTCTTTTTGGCTTTACGCGTAATGATGTTGATAACTCCGCCCATCGCTTGAGAACCATAGAGGGCCGAAGAAGCTCCTTTGACTATTTCGATATGGTCGATATTATAAAGATTGATTCGCGAATAGTCGATGTTGCCACCGTTTTCGCCCGCTATACGTTCGCCGTCTATCAGGAAAAGGATGTGTTTGGAACCTAATCCCTGTATATCGATGCTGGTTCCATAGCCAACCTCCTGAAAGTTAAGTCCGGGAACCTCTTGAGTCAGAAGGTCCTGAATGTTACCGGTTCCTCTTTCTTCTATTTGCTTAGAGGTGATTATCTGAGTGATGACCGGTGTGTTCTTAATCTTCTTTTCTGTTCGGGTTGCCGTAACCACAATTTGTTCAAGATTGAAAGGATCATCGTTCATATAAGAGACTGTGTCCTGTTCTTGCCGTACATTCTGTGCTGCTAAAGGAAGTGTTCCTATAAGAGTAAGTAGTAATGCTAATTTTACTTTCATCATAATCTTTGTTTTTGAGACAGCAAAGATAGAGGGTCCTTAAAGAGTGTGAAATACCTAAAAATAGGTAAAAGACGGATGCCGGTTGGTACTAATTCCATTAAAATTATTAGTTCAACTTCCGAATAGCTTTTCACACCTTGCATATCGGAGGGATTCTGTGACTTCTCTTAAAGAATTTACAGGAGATGGTGTAAGGAGTGGAATAAAAATCGTATTTTTGCAACCAACTTTTTTAAAATAACCGGTTATGGATACCATTCAGATAAAAGATAAACTATTCACTGTTTCTATCAGGGAACAAGAGATTCAGAAAGAAGTGATTCGCGTGGCGAACGAAATTAATCGTGATTTGGCAGGTAAGAACCCGTTGTTCCTCAGTGTGTTGAATGGCTCGTTTATGTTTACTGCCGACTTGCTGAAACACATTACGATCCCTTGCGAGATCTCTTTTGTGAAGCTGGCTTCTTATCAGGGAGTATCATCTACCGGTTCCATTAAGGAAGTGATCGGTATTAATGAAGACATAGCGGGACGTACGATCGTTATTGTAGAAGATATTGTGGATACGGGACTGACTATGCAGCGTCTGCTGGAAACATTGGGAACACGCGGACCAAAAGAAATTCATATTGCTTCGTTGCTGGTGAAACCGGATAAACTGAAGGTGGACTTGAATATTGAATATGTGGCAATGAATATTCCCAATGATTTCATTGTAGGATATGGTCTCGATTATGATGGTTTCGGCCGTAACTATCCGGATATTTATACAGTTGTAGACTAACATAAAATAATAGGTATACCAGTAATGGTAAAATGTAGAATTATAAATTAACAAGATGCTGAACATTGTAATTTTCGGTGCTCCCGGTTCAGGAAAGGGAACACAAAGCGAACGTATTGTTGAGAAATACGGAATTAATCACATTTCAACAGGAGATGTATTGCGTGCAGAAATTAAAAACGGCACAGAACTGGGTAAAACAGCTAAAGGCTACATTGATCAGGGACAGTTGATTCCGGATGAATTGATGGTAGACATTCTGGCAAGTGTGTTTGATAGTTTCAAAGATAGCAAAGGGGTTATTTTTGACGGTTTCCCAAGAACTATTCCACAGGCTGAGGCGTTGAAAGTGATGTTGAAAGAACGTGGTCAGGACATCTCTGTGATGTTGGATCTGGATGTTCCGGAAGAAGAACTGATGACTCGTCTGATTAAACGTGGTAAGGAATCGGGCCGTGCAGATGATAATGAAGAGACCATCAAAAAACGTTTGGTTGTATATAATACACAGACTTCACCGTTGAAAGAATATTATAAAGGCGAAGGCAAATACCAGCATATCAATGGTCTTGGAACCATGGAAGGTATCTTCGAAGATATTTGTAAAGCGGTGGATACATTATAATTATAAAATATGTGTGCTGATATGCTCCATGCGCTATTTATAGCCAATGGACATATTGGCACATGATTACATCGAAAAGATAATTGGTTATGGCTGAATCGAATTTTGTTGATTACGTAAAGATATACTGCCGCTCGGGTAAAGGCGGAAGAGGCTCTACGCACATGAGGCGAGAAAAATATACTCCTAACGGTGGACCTGATGGAGGAGATGGCGGAAGAGGAGGCCATGTTATCCTGCGTGGTAACCGGAATTACTGGACATTGCTTCACTTGAGATATGATCGTCATGCAATGGCTGGTCATGGGGAGTCGGGCAGTAAGAACCGTAGTTTCGGTAAAGACGGAGCGGATAAGATTATTGAAGTTCCCTGTGGTACGGTGGTTTACAATGCCGAAACAGGTGAATATGTATGTGATGTAACAGAACACGGACAAGAGGTCATTCTCTTAAAAGGCGGACGTGGCGGATTGGGAAACTGGCACTTCAAGACGGCTACCCGTCAGGCTCCCCGTTTTGCCCAGCCGGGCGAACCGATGCAGGAGATGACTGTAATCCTTGAATTGAAGTTGCTGGCTGATGTAGGTCTGGTAGGTTTCCCAAATGCAGGTAAGTCTACCTTGTTATCTGCTATTTCTGCTGCAAAACCAAAGATTGCCGATTATCCGTTTACAACATTGGAGCCTAACCTGGGTATTGTATCTTATCGTGACGGACAGTCGTTTGTGATGGCTGATATTCCGGGAATTATCGAAGGTGCCAGTGAAGGTAAGGGATTGGGATTGCGTTTCTTGCGTCACATTGAGCGCAACTCTTTGTTACTTTTCATGATACCGGCGGATAGCGATGATATCCGTAAAGATTATGAAGTGCTGCTAAACGAACTGAAAACATTTAATCCTGAAATGCTGGATAAACAACGGGTACTTGCCATCACTAAGAGTGATATGCTGGATCAGGAGCTGATGGATGAAATAGAACCGACATTGCCGGAGGGAATTCCTCATGTATTCATTTCATCTGTATCCGGTTTGGGCATCTCGGTGCTGAAGGACATTTTATGGACGGAGTTGAATAAGGAAAGCAATAAAATAGAAGCTATTGTGCATCGTCCGAAGGATGTCAGCCGATTGCAGCAGGAACTCAAAGATATGGGTGAGGATGAAGAACTCGACTATGAATATGAGGATGATGGTGATGAGGACGATTTGGATTACGAATACGAAGAAGAGGATTGGGAAGATAAATGATTTCACTCACTGACGATAGAAAAATGTTGGGGTATGGGCTGTTGGGCGCATACCCCAACATTTCTCATTTTGTAACGACCCGTCACGGCGGTTATAGTGAGGGGGCGTATGCTTCTTTTAATTGTTCACCTTTTTCGGGAGATGAACTTGAAAGGGTAGAGAAGAATCAGACGTTGTTGTTTCAATCACTATCGCAAGCTCCTAGGCATTTGATTATTCCTTTTCAGACACACGGAACGAAAATACTTCCGGTCGATGAAAAATTTCTTGGAGCTTCTGGGCAGCAGCAACAGGAAATGCTAAACGGGATTGATGCGTTGATTACCACTGAGCCGGGATGCTGCATTTGTATTTCCACGGCAGACTGTATTCCGGTATTGTTGTATGATAGAGTACATCATGCTGTAGCGGCTGTGCATGCCGGGTGGAGGGGGACAGTGGAGTATATTGTTGGACATACGCTTGAGAAGATGCGGGCTGTTTTTGGAACGGAAGGACAAGATGTAATCGCATGTATCGGTCCGGGTATCTCTCTGCAATCATTCGAGGTGGGGGATGAAGTTTATGAAACTTTTCGTTTGAATGGTTTTGATATGTCGCGTATCTCTTTCAGGCATTCGGTTACACATGAGTACCATATTGACTTATGGGAAGCCAACCGGCAACAGCTTTTGGATTTTGGAGTACCGGGAGTACAAATTGAAATAGCGGATATTTGTACTTACATCCGGCATGAGGATTTCTTTTCAGCGCGAAGATTGGGCATAAAGTCCGGACGTATTTTGTCGGGCATTATGATAAATAGCTGATAGATAAAATTTTGATTTATTATGTATACCATTATTGTATCGAAAGAGTTAAAAGAAGCATGTCCTGTTTTTGCAGGGGTTGCTATATATGCTGAAGTGAAAAACACTTCTTATTGTGAAGGGCTTTGGGAGGAGATTCAATCTTTCACAGAAATGCTCACTGCAACAACCCGGTTGGAAGATATTAAGAAACAACCTGTGATAGCTGCCACACGTGAAGCCTACAAACGCTGCGGGAAAGATCCTGGGAGATATCGGCCGTCGGCCGAAGCGTTACGTCGCAGATTGATGCGGGGGATTGCTTTGTATCAGATTGATACTTTGGTCGATTTGATTAACCTGGTTTCTCTCCGGACCGGACATTCGATAGGTGGTTTTGATGCTGATAAGATAGCGGGCACTGGTCTGGAACTGGGGATCGGTAAGATGAACGAGCCTTTCGAAGGGATCGGGCGTGGTGTGCTGAATATCGAAGGGCTGCCGGTGTACCGGGATGCTGTGGGGGGAATAGGGACTCCGACCAGTGATAACGAACGGACAAAGATGGGGCTGGAAACAACACATATATTGGCTATCGTTAATGGCTATAATGGTAAAGAAGGACTGCAGGAAGCTGCCGAAATGATACAAACTTTATTGAAAAAATACGCTGACTCGGACGGAGGAACAATTACTTACTTTGAATAACGGATATCCCCATGAAAAACATATTCACTTTACTGATTTTATCTGTATGCTTTTTGTGTGCCAACATATCGGGTAGGGCACAGAACAAATTTTCGGATATGGAGGTCAATCATGTCCGGGTGGCTACACCGGGACTTTTTTCCAAGGAGAATTGTGTCATGCTGGATCTGAAGTCCCTGTCACGGAATTACTCTTTCCCTTTGCCGGGAGGCAAAGTCATTTCGGGCTATGGAACACGTGGAGGCCATAGCGGTGACGACATAAAAACTTGTGCCCGCGATACGATTCGTGCAGCTTTTGACGGGGTGGTACGTATGGCTAAACCTTATGGTGCGTATGGCAATGTGATTGTGATACGACATCCCAATGGACTGGAGACGGTATACAGTCATAATGTGAAGAATCTGGTAAAGAGTGGGGATGTGGTGAAAGCCGGAATGGCTATTGGCCTGACCGGACGTACCGGACGGGCTACTACCGAGCATCTGCATTTTGAGACGCGGATTAACGGACAACACTTTAATCCCGGTCTTATTTTTGATATGAAGAAGGGAACCTTGCGTACTGATTATTTGCAATGTACGAAGAAAGGTAAGGGAATTGTTGTTAAAGCTTTGAAAAGCGAAAAAGTCCTTCCTAAATATAAAACTCTTTCGCCTTTCCTATATGAGCTGCCCGGGATTAAAAAACCGGTATGGAATATACCAGCCCTAGCGAGATCCGCTGCGTATTCGGGTCTATAGCATCTAAATTGCGGGCGGGTTTCAATAGTTTATTCCGTTTGTATTGATAGTGCAAGAAGATCAATAGTTCGCTGTTCCTCATTGGATAGTATTCCACACAAACTTGTCCGCACCATGTCCGGCGATAGGTACCTTTTTCAAAGATACCGTTAGCTTTATAAATTTTTCCGGATTCGTAAATACCTTTCAGGTAAGCATTCCAATTAGGGTGGAAGCGGTAGTCTACATTGGCAATCGTGGTAAAATACTCGGTATGTTGGGCTGTCTGCGGGTTTTCCAAGTCTATGCGAGGTAAGGCGCTGATAATGCCTTTATTATCGATTCCTTGTCGGGAGTACATGAAATCCATATAAGCGATCCATGGACCTTTTTCGTAAACATTGCCTGCGGTAAGATACATTATATTTCTTCCTTTGGCCTGCTGTCCCCATGAAGCGGCGTATCTCAACTGAATGGCTTTGTCCAGATAATAACTGTTCCAGTTAATGGTCGATATCAGAGGTACTTTGGTAGCTTCGACATCTGTCGGCAGGCCGTGAAGGTAAGTATCTGCGTCTCCACCGTTACGGTTGTTGACTATCTGAAAATTGAGTTCTTGAGTCGGAGTCACATTCCAAGTGGCAGATACTCCCGCCAGAAAGCAGTTTACATAATTATTAAACTCGCTGAATTCACGTACTTTAATCGGATTGACATAGTACTCATAGCCTCCCAGCATAAGAAATTGCTTTCCGGCCGTGATGGAAAAGCGATCGGAAAGGTGATAGGTCAGATAAGCATACTCTACGGAAGAGGACAGATTATCCAGAGCAAAGGGGTTGCTGTATTTATTAAAAGATTGCCGGAAATGGTAAGAGAACTTCCGGTTGATATTTCCTATGATTTCCAGCTTAAACCGGTTTAACTTGAAAGCAACTTCATCTAACTCATTTTCAGTAAAAGAGGCAGCACATGAAGTATATAATTGGAGATTCATGTGAGCGGAAAATCCTTTGTTCTCTTTTCCGGTGACGCGTTCGATCACAGAGGGGATAGAGTCTTTGGGGGAAATAATTGGTTGTTGTTGAGCTGCAACAGTGCTCATGGTAAACAAGGTTACCAAAAGGAAGACGTGTCTTTTCATATTTGTGAAATCTCTTAGGGTTAATAAAGTGATGCAAAAATAATAAAAAAACGTCTTCCTTTCGGTTATTCTAGGGTAAAACTAAAACTGTTTGTTTCTCCTTTACCTTCTTTTTCTATCAGTCTACAAATTTCAGGCAAACAGGTTTATCTACTTTTATATCTTTCTTGATATCAGTTAATAATCCGGTAGCCTGATCTCTTTCAAATATTTGAATGACATTGGTGTCGCGGCAAGCTACCAATAAGTATTTGCCGTTGGGAGTGATGATAAAGTTGCGTGGATGGATTCCCGTTAACTGATAACCTACCTTGGTTAGGGTACCGTTGGTCTCATCAACTTTAAAGATAGCTACTCCGTCTGCTTTCAAGCGGTTGCTGGCATAGAGATATTTTCCGTCCGGGCTAAGGTGGATGTCACCGCTTCCCTGTGCGTTTACAGTGTCAGCCGCAACAGTTTGAATTTCGTCCAACATTCCGTCAGCATATCGAAAAGCGATTACCGTCCCTCCGATTTCATTAATAAGGTAGGCAAACTTACCGTCTGAATTGAATATCAGATGCCGGGGGCCGGAACCGGGAGCAACTTTAAAAGCTTCCGGGGTACCTTTTGTGAGGAATTTCTCTTTGTTATCGGCATTGGCATTAGGGTTGATATTGAATTTATGTATCTGATCGGTACCTAAGTCGTCTGCCAGTAAATATTTACCGTCGGGGGTAATACGTACACAGTGTAGGTGAGGCATCGTCTGCCGTTCTTTGTCCGGACCGGAACCTTTAAATTCGATTACGTCTGAGGCGGGTAGCAATGCTCCGTCTTGTCCGATAGGAAAGACGGTAATACTTCCACCGCTATAATTGGCTGTGACGATGTTCTTTCCGTTGGTGGTCAGATAGCACGGATCGGCTCCCATTGTTTTTTGTGTATTCAATAAGTGTAGAGTTCCTTTTTCTTTGTCGAAGGCAAAGGCGCTGACTGCGGCCTGGTCTTTGCTAAATTCATTGACGGAGTAGACAAACTTTCCGTCCGCTGATGGAATGAGGTATGAAGGGTTTGCTACTTCCGCATCACTCAGTGGGAGCGATTCTCCGGTTTCTTCGTTGAATCGGAAAGTATAGATGCCTTTGCTGTTGCCGGAAGTGTAAGTTCCGACCAGCATTGTTAATTCACTGTCAGTGGTTGACGGATCTGTCGGCTGAGCTGTTGTCTTTTTGGGGGAGCAACTGGCTACAATCATACCGGCAGCACAGATACTAATGATTTTCTTGACCATAATGAATAGATGTTGTTTTGAGATTTTGTTGGTTGTCTTTGTTACATTCTGAAAATACAAAGTTAGTATAATCTCCTGTGTTTCTTTCCGGAATGAATAAAATATCTAAAATCCACCCTCTTTTTCTTTCTATATGACGAATATTATCTATCTTTGCACCTACATAAGTGGTTACCACTTCCTCATTTCAAAAGGGGTTGACTGGTTTTGACAGCGGGCAGAAATGGTGGGTAAGCATGCAGTGCGTCGGTGATTTGCACTTTAATCTCAGTTATCAAAATTTTATCTGGCGAAACTAATTACGCTCTTGCTGCTTAATCGAATCATAGTAGATTAGCTTAATCCAGGCACCAGGTGCCAGGACGAGACATCACTCGGAAGCTGTTGCTCCGAAGCATTCCGGTTTAGTGGTGCAGTTACATCGGGGATAGTCAGAAGTGGCCTTGCGCTTCTGATGAAACTTTAAAGGATAAGGCAGGAATTGATGGCTTTGGTTCTGCTCCTGCACGAAAAACTTAGGCAAAGATAAGCATGTAGAAAGCTTATGATTTCCTCGTTTGGACGAGGGTTCGAATCCCTCCAGCTCCACGAATGGATTTGAAAACCGCTGATTTTCAGCGGTTTTTCTTTTGAAAAAATCAGATACTCCCCCTTTTACTCCCCCTGTCTTTTATATTCATTTAACCTGTTCCTGTTAAATACCATAAAAAATGAACTTATTTCTTGATTAGATTGGGACTTGATACTTTTATTACTATGTGTAGATTACTTGTTTCATAAACGAGAAAAGAGGAACCATACGTAATCCATTGTATAGTTCCTCCTAAATACTATGTAAAAAGTTTATATTATAGTTTTTCAATCTCTTCTTTAGACAATCCTGTAGCTCCAATAATTAATTCCATTGCGGTTCCTGATGACTTTAGATAACGGGCGACTTCGATAGCTTTCTTTCTTTCTCCTTCTTCAATCCCTTCCGCTCTTCCTTCTTCCCGTTCAGTATTGATATTATCACGAAGGATTACAATGTTATCCAAGTGACGGTAGTAAGCGGCAAGTTCATCTTTAGTCATACTATCCAACTTTAATCTCTCACGGGCCTCCTCAAGACCTGGAGCTGTGGCAGTGGAAGGTATCTCTCCGGTATTCAGGTAGTAGATCCATTCTTCCAGGGGACTTTTTGCTACCTGATTAAAACCGTTCACTTTCAGGATATAATATTCAGGATATAGCTGACTTACCGTATCCACCTTGAATGTCTGTTTCTGGAACGGGGTGAGTTCAAGAAGATCATTAGTGTGGATACCCCTGAATTCCGTCTTTCCATGATAAACGAAGTCCCTGCCATGCCCTAGGGAGAAGTAGACTATATTGACGCTGTATACTTTACGAACCTTGTCATAGCTCTCCCCTCTGTTGATATATTCAGTGACCAGCTTGGAAGTACCGAACAACATACGCTGGAAGTAGGCATATTCATTATTGTTCTGCACCTCTATCAATACCAGCTCCCCCTTGGAGTTCTCGGCAAGCATATCCACACGGTTATACTTGTCATATTCGTCCTCCTGATTGCTCTCGCTCTCAAGAAGTCTCTGGATAATGATCTTCTCACCCAGTAACGTGGTGAGCAGGCCTTCAAGGACACTGAAGTTTGCCTTGTTCCTGAGCAGACGTTTCATCGCCCAATCAAAACGGATTATCTGGTTTTTATTATTACTGTTCATAATGGTCTGATATATGGGTTACTACAAAGGTAAACAAAAAGATTCAGAGTACCAAATTTACAAAAAATCTCTCCATTTCCAAAGCCCTCAAACTCTTATATATGATAAGATAGCTTGGAGCATTATTCAGCACTGCAATGAAGAGTGCGTACGGCTTCAAGCATTATAACAAAAAATAATTTACCGGGTCACACTTATTTTCAGACGATGGATAAGTTGGAGATTCGATGATGCGTAGCAATTCCAGTATGTGGACAAGACATAAAGTTCCCCACGAAAGAATGTATGCCGCATGATAGGCCAAGTAAATGCGAGGAGCTATTTATAACGGTTTAACTATCACAACCAGTCGAAAGATTGGTTTATTTTTTCTTCCCCTTTCTTAATTTCCCCTCAAAGCCTTATATATGAGAAAAGTATATAAGAGAATAGAAAAAAATATTATTAACAAACTAAAATTTAAGAGAAATGGGAAATTTAATGAAAGGAATTAAAATCGCAGCGTATGTAGCTGAGATTATTGTTGCAGGTTCCGTAGTAGTCGAGCTTGCGGAGAAGTATAGTGGCAAATTCAGAAAAAAGAAGATTGCCACGGGTGAAGTCAAGGCCGTTGACGCTGCGACTGAAAACTGATAGAACGTCTGATGAATGGATTATGACAAGAAAGCAGACGTAATAATAACCGTATTGGAGGTAGCAACTTCAATACTCAAAGGGATAAAGAAGCTAAGAGGTATATTCATAAAAGCAAAGAAATGACACCTCTTGGCTTTTTTTGTTTCACCGTATTTTATTAACCGACTAAAAAATAACAAGAGTATGGAAACAATGACTAATGAACTTACTGTCATTCCAAGAACAATCGGAATGATGGGCGGAATGGGTATGCTTAAACCTGAATTTATCGAAGACGCAGTAATCGTATCGGAAGAGCAGAAGGAGCATCCAAATTTTATTGAGAGTAACACTTCGGGTATTACGCTTGAAGAACTTGAAAGGAACTGCATTGTCCCTAGTTTCGGAGACAACCAGCTTACCATCAGCCACCAGACATTTATTCACCAGGTAGAAGATGCTGCAAAGATTTATTTTACAGGTGAAAACTTTGGAAACACGGAAATCAGAGTTTCACATAAGATTTTAGGCAGGGTTCCGGGAGCATTAACCAAAAAGAAGGAAGAACTTAAACCGGAAGATGAAACGATTTATTATCAACGTATGGCTTTCTGTTTTCATATCCGTTCCATGAGCAGAAAAATGAATGGTGAGGAGGTATATCTTTGCATAGGTGGAGTACGTAGTTTGAATGAAGAAAACTTATACAACCGAAAATCACCCGAGAAATTTAAGATATTCATAGGATGGAGAGTGAAAATTTGCTCGAACCTTATGTTACTGAACGATGGCCTGACCGGACGGCTGGAAGTGATGAGTGATGCAGATATATACAGTTCAGCACTCAGACTATTTCAAGACTTTAACCCCGAACAAAATCTCAGGCTACTTGAAAATCTGGGAAGGACGAATATTTCACAGGAACAGTTTTGTCAGATAATTGGTAGGCTCAGATTATACCAAGCTTTACCCGCTTCACAACTTAAAGAACTGCCCAAGGTGATTTTAGGTGATTCCAATGTCAATGCGGCTACGAAAGGCTATATAGAAAACCCTAATTTCGGGTTACGTGGCAGGGATAATATTACTTGTTGGGATCTGATGCAGCTACTCAATGACGCTGCCAAACAATCCTATATTGACAAGTTCCTGGAGAGAAATCAGAACTGCACTGATTTTGCGGTTGGTATCCAAAAAGCTTTAAACGATGAAGATACTGAGAATTACGGATGGTTTTTGAGTTAGACCTGAAAATAAATTAACTCACAAGGGAGAAAGAACTAAAATATAGCAAACCGGTTCTTTCTCCCTTTTTTATTGAACCCTTTAACGGATACTTGATATGGAAGTGAATGATATTATGACATGCATAGACAGATTGCCGCAAGGCTGTTCTGATAAAAGATATGCTGAGATTCTGAAGGAATTACCGGATGAATGTCAGTCACGTATAAGAAAGACGTTTACCCCAAATCATTACAACAGGAATAATGTATAATCAATAATGAATATCAGCGATGAAATATGATTTTATAAAAGTTGGTGCCACTGTTTGCTGGCATGATCCCGAAGGTATATCAGAGGGTGAATACAAAGTGGCTTCGGTCCCGGATAATTTGGAGGATGACAGTGTGGTCCTTATAACTTCCGATTTTTCCGAGGCTGAGGTTTTCCCTACAGAATTATCTCCGGTTTAATATTATAGGTTATGGAAAGACATGAATTGGAAAACAGCAGGGAATTCAAGGCTGCAAAAGAACTTGAACATGCCCTGAACGATTATGGGTGGAATGAGAAAAGGTTCGCTTCGGCGGTGACTACATTCCACAGGACCCTGCAACAGACCTTATTCAGAAGTATGGTTGAAGTGATTAAAACAATGGGAAGTGAAGGTTACGGATATGACCTGAGGAACAAAGCTTCGCATGAGATATGTAAGAAGATAGTGGAATCGGGAGTTCTGGAGGACGAGACGATACCATTCATCTGAAACGGTTGAAACATACCAAGATAATATTCCGGGGAGGGATATTTCCGATAAAAAGGAAGTATCTCTCCTTTTTTTATTTACCGACAATTTAAAATTCAGAAGATTATGTTATACTATGATTTTTATGGTTACGAAAGATTCAAGGCCTGTTTCGGACTTGAAAAAAGAGATAACGGTACGGTGGTAAGAAAGAACAGGATACTGCTGGGCCATCTGAAGAATCCTGCATTGCTCCGGTATTGCAGGGAGCATGATGATTATACCTTGTTACACATATATAATATGGCTGACCTGGAGAAAAAAGTAATGGAAGCCATCATCAAATCAGGAGAGGATGATGAAAAACTGCCTTATAAAGTAGAATTAATAGGAAAGGTTTATTATTCCTCCCGATATCAGACTGACGAAACCAAAGGTATATGTGAGGATCTGGACAAGAATTCAATCCGCTATATAAATGTCGGGCGTAACCGGATCTTCAAGATGAGGGCCGGAAAGTTCATGAGGGAGCTTATTCTTGAAACAGAGATCGGAAAGCTACTCTCTCCAAGTGTAGTAAATTGGATTGCAGGAGATGTTTTCACTCAGCAATGGTGTACTTATACACATGGGAAATCACCTGAGATGGAACTTCATGTCAACGATGATTTCAGGAGCATCTATGACAGTGACTGTTGCAAGGGTGATTTCGGTTCATGCATGGTGGATAGGGAGCGTACTTCATTCTATCGTGATTCTGTAAAAGCCAAGGCTGCTTACATAACTGATAAAACAGGTTTAATTGTAGCCAGATCCATTCTATTTACTGACGTTACGGACCAAGAAGGCAAGAAATGGAGGCTGCTTGAAAGACAGTATTCCTCAGGCGGTGATGATGTACTGAAACGTTTACTGATTGACAAACTCATTCAGGGGAAGCATATAGACGGTTATAAGATTGTAGGTGCATCCTGTCATGAGGCGAACGCATTTGTGGATATTGACGGTAATTCATTATCCGATAAAAAGTTTGAAATTGACTGTGACCTGGAACTGGAAGATACGCTTTCCTATCAGGATTCTTTCAAATGGTATAGTTATGATCAGAACAAGGCCTATAACTACGAAAACTCACACTTTTCATATAACCTTGACACCACAGACTTGAACTTATATGGTGATACTGACGACGATGACGACGATCGGGAATGGGATGATTACCACCAATACTATTGTGATGATACAAGACTCTGCTATCGGAACGGAAGGGAGATCCGGGTAGACGTTGAAAACCTGGATGATTTTATATGGATAGAATCAACACAGGAATACCACCATGAAAACGATTGTGTCTGCTGTGATGAATGTGGAACATATATCCTGTTGGATGATGCCATGTGTTCGGAAGTGACGGAGGAATATTATTGCTGCAAGGACTGTATGGAGAAAGCGGAAAATGAGTTCAAGCGGAAGAACTGGCATTACTCCGAATATGATGATGAATGGTATGAGGATTACACCGACATTACCCGGATCAATATCTGGAATGAACCGGAAGGTATCTATGAGAATAAAAGCATCGGTACGGATACATTATGCCGGTTATTGAGAAATGAGGAAGCATGGGAGTTTGACAATGAGGTGTTCGACAGGATAAATCCAAGTACCAACTTTCCATACGGCTATAAACTTAAAAAAGAGATAAATCATGAATATACAATTATTGAAGAGGCTGTATAGTATCTACAGCCCTAGTGGAAAGGAACAGAAGATGGTGAAGTTCCTCTGTTCCTATATAAGACAGCTTCCCGGAAACATATCCGTGTCAAAGGATAAATTCGGAAACTTATATATAGTAAAAGGAAATTCGGAAACTTATCCTTGCCTGGTGAGCCATATCGACCAGGTTTCACACTGCAAGCATTCAAAGGATTTTAAGGCAGTGGAGACAAGGGAAATCATATTCGGTTATTCGCCAAAGAACAGGAGGTTTGAGAATTTGGGAGCCGATGATAAAAATGGAGTGTTCATCTGCCTTGAATGCCTAAAGAAATATGATGCTGTTAAAGTCGTGTTTTTCAGAGAGGAAGAGACTGGCTGCAAGGGAAGTTCGGAAGCGGTGATGTCTTTTTTCGATGATGTAAGGTTCGTTATCCAGCCTGACAGAAAGGGTGATTCGGATCTGATTACAAACATAGGTTATTCCGAGTTGTGTTCAGAAAGGTTCATTGAAGCGATAGAACCTGAGAAATGGGGTTACATGGAAGAGAACGGATTGATGACTGATGTTCTAGCCTTGAAAGAGAAAGGATTGGAAGTGTCTTGTATCAACGTATCATGTGGTTATTACAATGCCCACACCGATGAGGAGATTACAGTGAAGAAAGACCTGATGAAGTGTCTGAGATTTATAGAACATATCATAGAGGACTGTACAGACACTTATCCCCATACACAAAGTGATTCATATTTCAGTCCCTATGAGTTTGAGGATGAGGTTTATGATATGCTGAACAATGACCCGACTTTAACTCCCGAAGATCTTTATGACATGTATTCCACCAATTTCCCACATTTCGGATTGGAGGATTACAGAAAGATATATGAAGATTATCGGATGTTCTGGGTTGAGGATGAAGAAGATAGGAACTTAAAAACTTTGGATTATGGAAAGAGATAAGAACTACGATTTGGAACTGGCCAAGTATATCTGGTCAATCCTGAAATCCAATCTCCCGATTCTAATGTCTTGGGGAGTTGAGATTGAAACAGTGAAAGTAATAGCATGTGGTCTTGAATTCAAGGTCAACGGATTCAAGCACACCGGAAAAGTTCAGATAGTCTTGAATGAGGGTGCGGACCTGTTTGAAGTCTGTCTGATTGGTGAGGATGGAGAAATCAGGGACAAGAGGGAAGACATCTACTTTGACATGCTTGTTTCTGAGGTGGATGAACTTGTAGAGAAAACCGACGATTATGAAAAGAGGATTGCTGAAACATATAATATTATAAGGTATTAGCGGTTCTCTGAAAAATCGGGAAATGTGATAACTGGCTTTCTGTGAGGGAGTAGATTTTATAGGAACTCGAAATCTCATGGAAAGCCTTTTTTCTATGTATTAATGTAAATGGTTCCATAGATTAGACGACCATCTTGTCAGTGGAACTATTGTTAAAAAACGAATGACAATGAAGGATGAAAACCAATATGTGGCTTATCTCCGGGTAAGCACACAAAAACAAGGATATTCAGGACTGGGACTTGAGGCACAGAGGGAGATAATACAGAATTACCTTTGTGATAAAACTCCGGTTGCTGAATATATTGAAATTGAATCGGGTCGGAAAAAAGAGAGACCCAAACTTAAGGAAGCGTTGTCGTCATGTAGAAAAGACGGTGCAACTTTAATTGTGGCTAAACTGGATAGACTGGCAAGGTCGGTTTCATTCCTATCCAACCTGTTAGAAAGTGATGTGGAAATAGTCTTTTGCGATTTTCCACAGGCTAATAAAATGGTGCTTCATATTATTTCGGCTATATCCCAGTACGAAGCAGAATTGATAGCAGCCAGGACGAAGGCATCATTACAGGCTAAGAAAAGCAGAGGATTCAAACTTGGTAATCCTGAACACCTGATGGATAGACATGAGCAAGCCATCCAAAACAGTATCAGGACTTGCAAGGATAAGGCTGACAATAACCCCAACAACAAAAGAGCGGTTGCCATGCTCAGAACCCTAACTAAAGAAGAACATACCTTGCAAGAGATGACGGATATTTTGAACAGGGAAGGTTTCGTTACTTCTCAGGGATGTAACTTCTCAAAATCGACTGTATATAAATTAATCAAAAGGTATAACTTAAAAGAGGATTGAAATTATGGAACCTAAGTATGTATTGATTCTAGACTTTTTTGTCGGCTGTCTGAATATCATAAAGCTGACGGATGAAGAATTAAGAGAATCGGAGGAATATGAGGACTTTGAATCTTTCCTTTCAACTATCGAAGAAAAGTACGGATTCAGGCTCAGTAACTGCCAATGGATGACAACTGAGGAATTGAATATTTGCAGATACGAAAACGGAAGGGAGGTAGAGGATTATGCCTAACTGGTGCGATTGTACTTATAAATGTGTCGGTGACTTGAAGGAAGTAAAGTCGTTGTATAAGATCTTGAAGTATATTGATAGACGTAAGACCAGCATTGAGAAAAATGGCTTTGGCAAGTGGTGGCTGGGAAATTTAGTCACAAAATTAGGAGGTAACTGGGAAAAGTATAGATGTCGTGGCGAAATCACTTATTATGAACTGAATAATAATATTCTCACTATCTGTCAATCCACAGCTTGGTGTGAGCAGGAAGGAGTACGAAATATTATCGAAGAAAAATTCCCATCCATTAAAGTATATTTTCAAGAGGAAGAATCGGGATGTTGTATATATTCCACGAATGATGCAGGTGGCGAATATTTCCCGGAACGTTACTACTTGGATTCGGGCAATGATGATTCGGAGTATTTTACAACTATCGAAGAAGCGGCTCAATGTGTTTCTGAGATAGTAGGCAAGATGGTAGAGCCGGATAAGAATGTAATTGAAACTGCATTGGAAGAATATATGGACGAACAAGAAGATGATGATGTTTGGTACTCTTTTCACGAGTTTACGGTAGTGGAATAGACAAATAAAGAAAAAGAGAGGCTAAGGTAATGCTTGGCTTGGCTTCTCTTATTTTTCTTTTTCTGCAATATTTCTATTTGTTCATTAGGAGGGTATGTGAGTAAACGGAACGCAACAATATTTTTCCTTATGCAATCTATTCTTTTTAAGTAATAATACCGATTCTGACAAAAAAAGTTGCATAAGAAAAGTTTCATTGTATTCTTTCGTTAGTTGTAGGCTCACGCCGCTTGAGTGGATTAATAACCTTGGTATAGTTCTTATAAAACCAGCCTTCGGTTAACTCATAGATGATTATGATGTAAAAATGAACGGAATATTACATTTGATTTCATTTCAAAGCCCGCCGTTCAATGATATTTTTCTAATTTTACCGTCCCGAAAACATTGTTTTCCTTATATTTGAAGAAATAATACTCAAAATAAGAGCGTTACATTGAACAAAAAATACTATCTTTGCGGTGTTCGGCTGGAGAAATGGCTGAACTTAACATAGAAAGCGTTTTTTGCTTTATCCTAAGATCAAAGTCTGGAAAATTTTGAAACTTGGAAGGATAGGGACAATGTAACGCTCATTCTGTTTGCATGTACATGGTATAGCCAATGCTGTATCATCCTACATAGCTAACGGCGTGAGTATTGTTTCTTCATATTCATTTCCAAGTAGGTATTTCCAGACACCGGATCTTGATGAATAGCAGGACAAGCCCTCACGCCTTTCTTGTATAGTTAAATCTAATGCTGACTTCGGGGGACTTATAGGTGTATGGGTATATTATGAAAAGTAAATCTACAGCAGCCGTACTAGCTATTGTTTTTGGTGAATGGGGAATTCATCATTTTTATCTTGGTAACACAACAAAAGGGTTATGTTATTTGATTGTTTGGACCTTATTATGTTGGACATTTGCTATTCCTGTGATTCTGTGTATTATCTCAATCATAGAAGGAATCGTCCTTGCATGTAAGTCCCAAGAGGATTTTGATGCAGAATATAACCTTAGCAGTTATAGAAATTCTAGCACTTTTACTAATTATGCTCAAGCCAACTCTAATACCACGACATCTAAAGGCACACAAAAATCTAAGACTGACCAACTTCTAGATTTGAAAAAGCTCTATGATGCAGGTGTATTAACAGAAGAAGAATTTAACAAACAAAAAGGTAAAATTTTAAATTCATAATATGGACTATATATTCTTCATTGCTATTATCCCCATTACTATAATAGTTTTAGTGATAATTATTGTATTTATACTTCTTAGCCGGAATAAGTCTAAAAATTCTCAGCAACCTGATATTCTTGTAAATAATTACGACTATCACAATCAGGTCAACAGGAGATCCCAAACTGAACAATTATTAGATTTAAAAAAGCTCTATGATGCAGATATTTTGACGGAAGAAGAATTTAATGAACAAAAAAATAAAATCTTAAATTCCTAACAATATATCATGATTATACTAAGTTTCATTATAGGAATTATCTTGTTTTATACAATAATCATTCCATCCGTACACAAACTATTAGGTTTTGGCATTAGTCAAAAACTCACTCGAAGAATATTATCCCTTCCTTTCTGGCAGATTATTCTTTGTGACTTGGTTTGTCTTTATGCTTTGCAGGTAGAACCTGTTTACAAACAAACAGATGAGGATATAAATAACTTTGTTCAAGAATATTCTGCTATTGGTGATTTAGTCAATGAATATACTGGAATAAATACTGCTTCCAATTACAATTACTTAATGAGTGAAGCAGAAAACTTACATACTCATACAGTTATTTTTATGGTAGTAACTGTTATTTTTGTCCTGACAGTAGCAATAGGTAGTATTGGAAGGAAACTGGATAGACGTATTGTTGAAGGTATGTCTATAATAACAACATTAGGGTGTTGTTGGATAGCTAAATCCAGTACAGACTTATATGAAATGACAATCCGTGATGGAGCAACATTGCAAGCTATAGCTTGGTTTGGTAGGCTATTGGGTACCGACATCTACTTGATGATGGATTTGATTATACGAAGTGTTTGGATTTTACCGTTAATACTAATTATCAAGCAATTCTATTATCATAAAACATTGAATGAATATTATGCTTTGGTGGTACCACAATCTAGTTTTATCAAGCGACAGGAAGAAAACAAAGCAGAAGAACAATCTAAATCGCCTTATATTGGATTTGCTATTGGAGGTATTGTAATTATCATTATAGCTGTATTTGTAGTGTGGCAATGTACTAAAAATGAAGATGTAATGCCAACATTTCAACAAGCCCAACAAGAGGAAGTAAATAGTACGACAGGTGCCACCCAACAAGATACGAAGGTCAACACCTCTGAAAATAATGCAGAATATTCCAATCAATTTAAATACATCAAAGAAAAACGAGGTAATTATGAAGTTGAAATAGAATGGCCTGTATCTTTGATAGGAATGAATGATATTAGTGAAATTCAATTGGCCATAATCCAAAAAACTTTTGGTAGATATAGTCATGATATAAATAGTTGCGTTGAGAATTATTTTACAGAAGAAAAAGAAAATACATCGCTTGGAGAAGGTGAAACAGAAGGAAAGATCACTGTAAAATTCCAACAACGACTCAATAATCTTTTCATATTCAAAATCCAGACTTATGCAGATTTAGGGGGAGGTACTGGACTATCTGTTGTTTATAAGGATGAATATCTTTATTTCGATAGAGATACAAATCAGAGTTTAAAAATCAATGCTTTGTTTACTGATTATTCTAAAGTCTTAGCCTTAGTCAATGAACATATTTCTTTAGAGGAGTATGCTAGCAAAGCAGACGAACTTCCTGATAATTTTATAATTTCTTCGTCAGGAATTACATTCATATTCCCTAAGTATAGCATTGGTTACGGTTATCAAGGAGAAGTTGAAATAGCTTTAACGTATGAAGAATTGAATAACGTACTATCAAATACCTTTAAAAATGCAATAGGGAAATAACTCTATCCTATTCAATTTCTAATATAACGCACTAGGACATAAATCTTGGTGCGTTATTTTTTTGTCCTTATTCCCAAATCGCTAAAACGCTATTCTCACCAGCTCAAATCCTAATATCTGTAATATAAATCGAATTTTATGTTCACCGATTTTATAAACAGAATATTAGGAACCGAACGAAGACCTTCGCTTTCTAATCGCTTGGAAAATAGTGCTGTGCCAAGTGTTATCGTGAAAAAAGACAGCACCAAACCTATCCCTGAAAAATACCAAAGAGACATTGAAGCGCTCCGACAGAAATATGGAGACGCTTTTAAAACCGGTCTCTGCATCAATCTGACCCTACAAGAGGCTTTATCAATCATGCATAGAGAAAGGAGACGTATTGACTCCTATTCCGGTCTTGTCTCTTATCTGAAAAAAGAATGGGATATAACATTAACAATCACATCACAAAAAACTAAACCTACAACATTATGAAGAACTATTTTATAGCAAACGGTGAGATTCTGAACACCAATATGAGCATTAAAGAAATGGAATCACGGGTGCAGGAAACATTAGATGAGAACACCTCTGGAATGGCACAGTTCAGGATCAAGGAGATCAGCGAGAAGGAGGTCAGGATGTTCTTTGTCAGAGACTTCGACTATGATCCTAACCAACCTATCATTTTTGACGCTGATATGGCACTCATCACAGGCTTGGGAATTGGAGCATTCCAGCCACAGACTGTCGGAGGATACCCGATGATATATCCCTTGAATTTTGCCGGGAAGAACTTCTATACCGACATCACAGCGTTCATCAGGCTTTATAAAATGCTGTTATATGTAGGGGCAGGTGAGCAGCAAATTGAGTATATCGGCCTGAGAACTTATTCGGACCGGATTTTAATGCAGATAATCTTTTAATCCTTATGAATGTATTGGTAGCATGTGAAGAGAGTCAGGCTGTTTGTTTAGCTTTCAGAAAACTGGGTCATAACGCTTTCAGTTGTGACCTTCAGGAGTGTAGCGGTAGTCATCCAGAATATCATTTCAAGGGAGATATGTTTGATGTAATCGCTAATCGTGGTGGGACTTTGGAGAATGGCACTAAATACTTCCTTGACGGTAATTGGAATCTAGTCATAGCTCATCCACCTTGTACTTATCTTGCAGTCTCTGGTGCAAGGTGGTATTATCACCCTGACGATAAGAACCTTCCTATAGAACAGAGAAGACCACATCCCAAGTTTCCAGATAGAGCAAAAGACCGAGAAGAGGCAGTTCAGTTCTTCATGGATGTTTCAAGGGTTGGAGTGAATAAACTGGCTATAGAAAATCCTGTCGGTATAATGAGCAGCCGATGGAGAAAGCCTGACCAAATCATAGAACCTTGGCAGTTTGGTCATGAAGCTAGTAAGAAGACCTGTCTATGGTTGAAAAACTTACCTTTCCTGGTTCCGACAAATGTAGTTGGGAAAGGTGAGGTCTATATTTCAAAGAGTGGAAACAAATCTCCTAAATGGTTCACTGATATATTCTTCTCGGGTGTATCGCCTGAAGAAAGAAGAAAGTTGAGAAGCAAGACTTTTCCCGGAATAGCGGATGCGATGGCTGATCAATGGGGAAGTAAGATTATAACAGCATAGAGTAATGTTCCTAGTGGATATTCTTTCTTCACTATAATGTTATTAAAGTCGTTATACTGAAAAAGTATAGCGGCTTTCTTTTCTTAAAATGCTTTTTTACTACGTTAAAGTAGTAAAAAAGCAATAAAATATCAGTTGGATATTTGGTAAATAACCTTATACACCCTAAAATCAAAGCGTTAAATTACGATTCTTTTAAAGGATGATGATTGTTTTAGGGTGAGAAATATTAATCCTTAATGCTAAAAAAACTTTTCATGTGATTATAGGTGTTTTGATTGTACTCCCTTGCATTTATATCTTCTGTTTTCTTTATGTAGTCGATTAAATTTTTAATCAGTAGTGGTTTGATAGTTTGGTAAAATCCTATTACTTGAAATTTATTGTTAATATTTTGCGCTGTTACGATTCCAAGCGCTGAAGATGCTATAATATATCCAAATATATACATTGAATTGGCTTGGCTATCTGGTAAAAGAATATCGTCTGCATTAAAGGGGATATTTAATTCTTTTGAATATACACAGGCTAGAAGAGATAAATTGCCGATGAAAGATCCATATGATATATAGTTATTAACAATGTTATCTACGAGATTTTGTGTAGTATTTGCTTGCTCTTGATTGTTGAAGTTTTCACCACTACCTGAAATAATAGCTTCACGAGTATCAGTAGAGATTGACTTTACTTCTTCTAGTTTTAACAAAATAGAATTGATGTCGGAAGACAATTTCTCAGATCTTATTGAAAATATATTCACAGATTGAGATATCCTGTCTGAAGCTGCATCTATTTTGGCATATTGAACTTCCCCTTTGTTGTTTGAAACAATGGCGTAGATTATTGCCACAACAGACAAGAGTAAAGAAGAAAGGGTTGATGCAAAAGATATATAACTAATTATATCCGTTGAATTTCCATTATTGACACAGATATAAGTTATAAGTTCTATTATCACAAGAATACAAATTCCACAAATGTAGCAAATATGAAGTTTTTTTCCTTGAACTGTTTTACCATATTTTAAACCCAAATATGCGATAGTTATTATTGAGAATAATATGACAATTAAATTGAATGTTTGAGATGTAAGAAAGCTTTCCATATGGTTCGTGTAAATATAGTTATTCGATACAAAGATATAACTATTAATGAAATATGAAAAAATATCCGGGAAATTAGTCACAAATCTTTTTTTAAAGAGGTTTAGCTTCTTCCGTACTCTACAGTCATAACGATACTCTTCCAATTGCTTTTGACATATTGAAGATTCAGTAAAACCAACTTGAGATATTAACCGTCTTCTACCTTCAAGCACCCACACTGAAAATCCACGTCTTTTCTTCCCGTGCTGTTGTAGCTAAAAGTGGAGATTTTACAGCAGCCTAGGCAAATGGGAATGCTATCGCCTATGCCTGGTTTGTTTGGGAAAAAGGTTATAAGGGAGATACTGTAGTGGATTGGATAAATTGAGGAGAAAAATAAGGGAGGCCGAACTTTGTATGGTTCAGTCTCCTCTTAAAATATACTTAACGCTTATTCAATCATTATATTACAATATTCTTTTATCAACCGTGAGATGGTATTCTGTATATCTATAGTATTTGAGGGCTTTGCAGGTATTATTCCAATTTGAGGATAATAAGAATCATTCATAATATAATCAAATTTTTTATCAATGGGAGCTAATGTAAATAAATAATCTATCTTTCGATATGGACTTTGATATATACCTGTGTTTAATATATATTTGTATATGCAGTCATTTAATCTTTTTCTAACCGTACCTTGTTGTGAATATTTTGCATCTAAAACACAATAAATCTTATTTTTATTAGGAAATACAAATTCAAGTAGAAAATCAGGCTTATAATAAGTCCCTTTATCATTATTAATCCTAATTAAATCCACTTCTACCAACTTTTTGTCGTAATAAGATGGTTCATAGTAAAAATTAACATTAAATTTATTTCTATTATAAGATCTCAGATTTTTAGCATTATTAATATTGGCATTGTTATTTATTTCAAACCCCAAATTTATCATTTCTTTGTCAATGCATTCTATTAACAAGTAAAAATTGTACATTTCATAAAGATGACTCATTTTCTGTATATTGAATAATAATATATCTCCTTGAAAATCAAATTTAGCATTCCACGTCTTTTGTATTAATCTAAAGGCGTTGGCATAGTGCCTACGACCAATAAAAACAGGTGTTAAAATTGGGCGTTCAATTGTAAGTTTCCAATTTTAGGGTAGCCCCTTTTAGACGGGTGCCAGCAGGCACCCGT
>ENA-OXDW01000007-OXDW01000007.1-human-gut-metagenome-genome-assembly--contig:-NODE-7-length-131488-cov-13.2782_pt1 | contig 131488 bp, 130 predicted proteins | sample MGYA00249349_ERZ652231 | MGnify/ENA primary metagenome ERZ652231 (study PRJEB26925, sample SAMN05826510) | human gut metagenome | biome: ENVO:2100002; feature: ENVO:00000062; material: ENVO:00002003... | reverse complement strand
CGAGATGCTCAGGAGTCTCGTGGGCTCGGAGATGTGTATAAGAGACAGGATAGACCTCGAGATAGACGCTCTTGCGCGTCTCGTCCAGTGTTTCCTTCAAATCACGGCAGAAATCCTCATCGTCCAGCAACGCTACCACCTCGGGCGCATAGCGGGTGCCTCTCTGGGCGTGGAATTCGCCCAGCAGCGTATCCACCGGCTTTGCCATCGTGTAGCAGCGGCCGATATTATCGGTGGCCGCGTCCAGCGAGTCGGCCACGGTCAGAGCGTCCACGATGGGCTTGATGCCCGCTGGGCAGGGCGGATAATTTTTCGGGTAGCCGCCGTGTCCGTCGTAGAAGGTGTGGTGGTAGAGCGCCGCCGGGGCCAGGTCGTCCTTTCCGCCCACATTGCACAGCAGCTCGCAGCCGAACACCGTGTGCCACTGGATGCAAGTAAATTCCTCGTCCAGCAGGCGGCGGTAGTTGTTGCCGATGTACAGGAACACATAGCTCTTGCCTACATCGTGGTAAAGGCCGCACTCATAGGCCAGCTCGCAGATCTCAATGCGGCTGCGGCGGACTTCCTCCACCGTCTTGCAGCCCATGACGCCCACGAACCGCTCGGGCGACTTTTTGAGCATCTGCTTGACGAACATGCGGGTCAGGCCGGCCACCATCATGGAGTGGACATAGGTCGGCTTGTGAGCCACGAGGATATAATTCAGCAGACTGCGGCGGGCCGTTCCGGCCTCGGCCTGCATCTCCACCAGCTCGCGCACGGCACGGCTGACCACACGGGAGTACCGATTCTGGGGTACATTGTCCAGATACCGCAAGCTGCGGTCCATCACTTCTTCGGTGCGGCATGCCATCTCCCTCCGGTCGGCAGGCGGCATCTTGACCTCGTAAGCCACCAGATAAGACACCGCCGTGAGGTTCCTGTTGATGCCAGTGTCGCTGTAGTCCTGGATGTCGGTGTGGTGGATGATGTCCAACAGCTCTTCCACCACCTCGCGGGCCGTACACCGTCCGGCATGGAAGCAGGCCGCCTTATAAAGATAGCTGACACGCCAGTTCTGCAGCCGTGCCTCCTCGCCCTTATAGAGCACCCGGTCGCGGTAGATGGCCTCCGCCGACTCCATCACCCTGGCGGCGACCACCGGGTCGTTGTGGTGGCGCAGATAGCTCAGCAGCGTCTCCCGGTCCATATGCATCGCATACTCGAATTTGCCCCACGGAAGGTCCGGGTCGAGCCGGTGGTAGTAAGGGTCGGTGATGATGCCCATCGCCTTGTCGAACACCTTCATATATTCGGTGCATTCTTCCGGCGTACTGCGCGGCATGGACATCCGGCTGTTGCCCAGACAGCGCATGATGTAGCCCTTTGTTGTCTTATCAAAGGACTCATACTCCGCAATATAGCCTGCACCCTCCCGAAAAAGGCCGCGCACCTGCGTCCCATAAGGGTTGATGGCATAGTCGCGGCCCCGGACATTGAGGTAGTGGAGAGAAGCCGCTTTTCCATACAGATAGCGGACGATGGCAGGCTTGTCGCCCCGAAGGCGGGCGTTTTCCAGCAGGAGGCTGTAGACCTTGTAGGCGATGCCGCAGTCCTCGCTGCTGGCGTAGTCGAACATCTTGTCGGCAAACTCCTGCAGGCTGGCAATTTCGGCACTCGTCAGCTCCGCAGGCGCACGCCGGAATACCAGCTCATTGAGGATGGCGTTGTTCTCCTTCATGTAGTCGAAGCACCTGATGGCGTTGGACTGGATGGTCTCCAGCAGCTCCTTCGCTTTCATATCCGGGGAGAATTTAGGCTGGGAGAGGGTGCGGACTGTCCTGAGATCTTCAATATAGCGCTCGAATCGTGGGTCCATCCCCTCTCCCCCTTTTCTGTTTTTTCACGCTTTGCTGTTGGCAGAGTCTCGTTTCCCGTGATAGCTTATTATACCGTCTTTTCAAGTCGGAATCAACTGATTTTTCCAGCCCGTCCGTTTCTGACGCACAAAAAGACTGCCGTGCATCATCTTTCTGCACGGCAGTCTTGTCAAATCGGATCTTCAGTTGCGGTAGCAGCGGTCCTGGCCTACCAGCCAGTCCTCGCACAGGCGCTCGGCCTCTTCCCGGCTGCGGCTCACGCAGCGGAACAGCCGCCCCTTCAGCGAACAGTAAGAATAGCGAACCTTCGGCACCCCATTTGCATCCCGGAATGATTCCCATCGTTCCTGTCCCGGCATCAAATAGCTTTGTTCCATAGCTTTCGCGCTTCCTTTCCGGCTGCTCCGGCAGCACAACGTGTCTATTTTATCACGTTTTGGCCGGAAGGGCTATTCGCTCTTTCCACAAAAAGCGCTCTGTATTTTATGGGAGAATGCGCATTGACAAACCGCGATTCAACAGCGTTTCTTTTTCTTCCAGACAAAATACCCGGCGTATAGGACGAATGCCGCCAGCGCTGCCAGCGAGACTTTGCTGGCCAGAGAATAGCTGTCGGCCTGATAGACGAAGTCGATGGTGTTCTCCCCCGCCGGGGCAAGGACGGCCATCAGCCCCTCGTCCACCCGGACAATATCTGCCTCTTTGCCGTTGACGTAGGCCGTGAATCCATCGTCGTACGGCACGGAGAAGAAGACGAGGTCGTCTTTTTTCAGCGTGATCTCCGCATGGAAGCCGGAGTTGGTCATCCGGAAGGTGCTGCAGGCCGAGGCGCGGCGGTCGGCGCAGTCCGAGACGTAGGTGTCGTACCACAAATCGTCCAGCTTTGCGTCAGGCAGCTTCTCGAGGTACTTGCCGTAGGCTTCGGCGTCCTCTTCGCTGAGCACCAGCGCCCGCATCAGGAGGTTCGCGCGGGTATTTTTAACGGTCGTCTCGTAGGACGCCTCCGTAATATAGTAGTCGTAGGTAAAGCCCATGGGAACGTAGTTCTCGTTCTCGTAGAGCATGAAGCCGTCTTTGGTGTCGTAGTAGCTCCATCCGTCGTCCGCAGCGGCGAGGAAATCTTCCTGCTTTTCGGGCGTGGTGATGAGGTACTTGACGCTCAGCAGGCCCCGCAGGGCGTAGTTGGAGATGTCCGGCTCACTGCGGACATCCCGCTTGACGCCCAGTGCCGGGTAGAAGCTGAGGATGCTGGGCGCGGCCGTGCTGCCGAAGTATTGCAGGCTGCTCTTGTCGAGCCAGAGGCCGAGGTTGTCGTGGGTCTTGTAGGTATCCACGCGCCAATCTCCCTCGGGCAGGTCATCCTTGAGCTTGATGGCAGAGGTGTACTGCTCCACAAGGTCGCTGTCGGTGTGCCACTGGCCGAACTTGCCGATGCCGATGTGTACCATGCTGAACGCGCAGGCAAAGGCCAGCACCACTGCCGTCATCCGACGGGCAAAGGCCCGGCTCCCCCGCCAGCGGCGGCAGAGCAGGCGGTACAGGATAAGACCGCCGATGCCGAAGCTCAGGACGGCGGCATACTGGCCGGGGTTCTGCAGCACACCCAGCGACCATTCTTTGGTGTCGCCGTCCTGCACCGGCACCAGGGCAAACGCCAGCGTCGCAATCATCAGCCAGCCGATGCCCCGGACCGGGGCGTCCAGCTCGTCGGCAGAGATGTCGGGGCTTTCCAGCGCACTGGCCGTCATGGCGCAGAGGATGAGCACCGGCATATAGTACCACCGGGCGTAGTAGCTGGAATTGAGGGCGTAGAAGGCGCTGTTGAGCACCGGCACCAGCGCAAAGATGGCGCAGGTGGCGACGATGCGCTTTTTGCTGTCGCCCTTCCGCGCCCGCCAGTAGGCCATCGCGCCGGCCAGACTGCACAGGGGCAGATAGGCCGACATACTTGTCCATTTGATGATGCCCTCCGACCAGATGGAGGTGATGTAGGGCGAATCGGGCGGTAAGATCCAGCTCAGCAGGATGGCCAGATACTGCTGTACCTTCGAGTAGGTCAGAAAGCCCCAGCCCGACGACAGGTCGATGGTGCGGGGGTTCTGCAAAATGCTGAGTACCGCCGGCCAGAGCAGGACGAAGCCCAGAGCCGCGCCCAGCAGGCTCTCAAAGGCCAGCCGGACGAAGAGGCGGACATTCATCGGGAAATCTTTCGTCGTCAGCTTGCAGATGAAGTAGATGACGAGGAAGAGGACCTGTCCGATGAAGAAGAAGTAGTTGTTGAGCAGGTTGACGCCCACCCAGAACGCGAAGAGGCCGTAGTGCTCTTCCTGCTCGTAGAGCGTTTCGTCCAGCGCCCAGAGCATCCACGGGAAGAGGGCCACCACGTCGATAAAGTGGTTGAAGAAGACATTGTAGATGCTGAAGCCCGAGAAGGCATACAGGCAGGCGCCCAGCACCGCGTGATCGGAGCGGCGGACATAGCGGCAGAGGTAGCGGTAAGCGCCGCCGCCCGCCACGGCAAATTTCAGCACCAGCAGCGGCACCATGAGGTAGGGCAGCCAGTTCTGGGGGAAGATGAGGGACAGCCAGAAGAAGGGCGAACCGTACAGGTAGAATGAGTAGGCGTTCATCGCGCCGCTGCCCAGGTCGGTGGCCCAGGAGAAGGTGCTGCGGGCCGCGCCGGCCATGCCGTCCGGGTAGCCTGCCCCCTTGATGAAGCCGTTCATATAGCGGTAGAAGCTGATCTGCTGGCTGTTGAAATCGCCCGCGTAGTGGAAAAATCCGCCGTCGATGATATAAAACGGCAGGAAGAATATCGCCGCCGTCAGCGCACAGAGCAGCATGGTGCGGAGCATCTGGTCCCGCCGCCCCGGCATATTGAGCAGCCGGGCATTTCCGGCCTGATTTTTTGAATCGTCCATGGTCTATCCTCTTTCCCCGCCCGGAGGGGCGGCACAGGCCCATCGCCTGCATCGTTCTCGCGTTCCAGTATAGCACGCGGCTGTGTGGAAAAAAAGAATTTTCGTGTTTTGCTTGACATTCGCCCGCCGGGCGGGTATAACCCTCTCAAAGACACTTCAAGGAGGCCGACATGAAGCTATACCCGTTCAGCGCCCTTCTGGCGCGGATGAAGTACATCACCCGGTGGAGTCTGATGCACTCCACCCGCCCGGAATCCCTCAGCGAGCACACCTGCGACACTGCCCTGCTGGCCCATATCCTCTGCCTCATCGCGCGGCGGTACACCGGCACGCCCTGCCGCCCCAAGACGGTGGCGGTGGCGGCGCTCTATCACGATGCACCCGAGATCATCACCGGCGATATGCCCACGCCGGTCAAGTACAGCAGCCCCGGCCTGCGGGACGCCTACAAGGCGCTGGAGACAGAGAGCGTGGATTCCATGACCCGTCTGCTGCCGCCGGAGCTGGCCGAGGAGGTCAGCCCCTTCATCACCGGCAGCCTGCTGACCGCCGAGGAAAAGCGGCTCCTGAAAGCTGCTGACCGGCTCTCGGCCCTCATCAAGTGCATGGAGGAGCAGCGCAGCGGCAACCACGAATTTGACGCCGCGCTTCGTCAGCAGCGGGAGGCACTGGAAGGGATGCACTGCCCTGAGGCCGACTGGTTCATGGCGCACTGCCTTCCCTGCTTCACCCAGAACCTCGACGAGCTGACCCGCAGCGAATGATCACGGAAAGGGGACTTCCCGCACGTCGTCCGGGTCCAGTCCGGCCTTGCGCTGCTCTTCGAACACCGCCGTGATGAGCTCGTCCAGGTCTTCCAGACGGGACAGGGTGCAGCAGCAGCGGCGGAGGGCGGCAGCGCCCTTGAGGCCCTTCATATAGTGCATGGTCTGGGCGCGGGCCTGAGGCATGGCGGTATACTCGCCCTTCTGCTCCACCATCTCTTCCACCTGACGGCGGAGAGCGTTCATCCGGGCCTGCAGGTTCGGCTCCTTGGGAGCCGGCAGGCCCTCGATGGCGGCGTTCACCCGCTCGAAGAGCCACGGGTCGCCCAGCGCGGCACGGGCGATCATGACGCCGTCGCAGCCGGTGCGCTGCATCATCTCCACGGCATCTTCTGCCGTGTGGATGTCGCCGTTGCCCAGCACAGGCACCTTCACCGCCGCCTTGACCTTGGCGATGATGTCCGGGTCGATGCCCGGGGCATACATCTGCTCCCGGGTGCGGGCGTGGACGGCGATGAGTTCAGCCCCCGCCTGCTCGCAGGCTTTGGCGCACTCCACCGCCGTGATGTGGTCGGCGTCCCAGCCTTTCCGCATCTTGACCGTCACCGGGCGGGTGGTGTGGGCCTTGACCTGCTCGACGATGCGGCCGCAGAGGTCGGGGTCCAGCATCAGCTTGCTGCCTGCGCCGCCCGAGACGATCTTCGGGGCCGGGCAGCCCATGTTGATGTCCAGAAAGTCGAACTCGTATTCTTCAATGGCCGCTGCGGCCTCGCCCATGATCTGGGGCACCTCGCCGAAGATCTGCACGCCGTAGGGTGCGCCGTTGGGTTCGGCTTTGAGCAGGCTGACCGTTTTGTGATCGTGGTAGACCAGCGCCCGGCTGGACACCATCTCGCTGACCGTAAAGCCTGCGCCGTGCTGGGCCATCAGCCGGCGGCAGGGCGCGTCCGTAAAGCCCGCCATCGGGCCAAAAACTGCCCGGTGGGGCAGGGTGATATTTCCGATTTTCAGAGAATCCATCTTATCCCTCGTTTTGCTTGACAATGGCTTGCAAAAGCTCTATACTATAAACAAGAAAGGCACTGTCTGCGAATGGTCAGCGTCCTTCCGGCGTTGGTTCAAAAAGAATGACCGCAGCTTGTCAGGGCGTGGCGGTCATTTCTTTTTACTATTCGATATGGTCCATGTAATCTGAAACGTGACAAAAATCGCTCCGCCGATAATGGCGAGCAACTGAAGCACTTCACTCAGCGTCATAGCACATCCCCCCTTTCGCACCATGCGTCAGGGGATAGCAAAAAATTCACCTCCCCGGCGCAGGGCCGGAAGGGCGTGACCACCTACATTGCAGACAGTACCTTGCTGCATCGGCAGCACCTATAGAATATCATATTTCCCGCACGAATACAACACCCCGGCTGCCTGCAGGCCGGGGTGTTCGTCTTGTCTATCGCAATTTCTCCTGCTATACTTAGGGCAGAGGAGCGGCGGGCAGACCCCCGCCGGAGAAATGGCTATGGAGTATCGTGATTGGACGAAAAAAGACGGCATCGGGCGGGACATCTCCACCTCCCTGCTGGGCTACGGGTGTATGCGCTTTCCCACCCTGCCGGATGGTCGCATCGACGAAGTGCGGGCCGAAAAGCTGCTGAACACTGCCCGGGAGGCGGGTGTCAATTACTTTGACACCGCTTTCCCCTACCACGGCGGTGAGAGCGAACCTTTCGTGGGCCGGGTCATTGCCAAGTGGCCTCGGGAGAGCTTCTACCTCGCCACCAAGCTGCCTCTGTGGAGCTGCAAGACCCTCGACGAGGCCAAAGACATCTTCGAGAAGCAGTTCGAGCGGCTGGGTGTGGACTACATCGACTTCTATCTGCTGCATTCCCTGCACAAAGCCCGCTACGACGCGGCCAAAGAGATGGGCATCGTAGACTGGCTCTGGGAGCAGAAGGCCGCCGGGCGCATCCGGAATTTTGGCTTCTCCTGCCACGACAACGCGGCGGGCTTCGAGCATATCCTGCGCGACCAGCCGTGGGACTTCTGCCAGCTGCAGTACAACTACCTCGACACCGACGACCGTGCCGAGGAGATTGCAGGAGACCGGGGCTATGCTCTTACCGAAGAACTGAATGTTCCCCTCATCATCATGGAGCCCATCAAGGGCGGTACGCTGGCACAGCTGCCGCCGGACGCTGCCGCGCCGCTGAATGCACTGGACGCCGACGCCAGTGCAGCCTCGTGGGCGCTGCGCTGGGTGGCCAGCCACAAAAACGTGAAGGTCGTCCTCTCCGGTATGAGCGCAGAAGACCAGCTGGACGACAACCTCGCCACCTTCGGAGATTTCCGCCCCATGACCGACGCCGAGAACGCCGCCATCCGGCAGACTGCCGACGTCCTGCGCAGCCACATCAAAATCGGCTGCACCGGCTGCCGCTACTGTATGCCCTGCCCCATGGGCGTGGACATTCCCGACAATTTCAGCATCTGGAACAAGCTCGGGATGTTCGGCAATAAGGACGCCATCCGCCAGCAGTGGACAGCCCGCTTCCCGGATGCCGAAAAGGCCATTCACTGCGTCCGCTGCGGAAAGTGTGAGGCCGTCTGCCCCCAGCATCTGCCGATTCGGGACTCTCTTGCAAAGCTCCAGACGGAACTGGACAATTTATAATGAGTGAAAGCGGGCGCTCCTCTGTCTCTCCGGACAGGTGGAGCGCCCGCTTTTTTGTTTAACCTACGTTGATGTGACCCACCGGGAGGACTTTGCGCTTGTTGTCGTCGGGCTTTGCCGTCAGGCTGATCGCCAGCGACACCGGGCCGACGCGGCCCATGAACATACAGGCCATATACAGCAGCTTTGCGCCGGTGTTCAGCTGCCCCGTGACACCCACCGACAGGCCCACCGTGCCGAACGCCGAGCAGGACTCGAAGATGCAGTCGATGACCGACACCGTCTCTGCGGTGTTGTAGTACACCACGACGGCAGAGCCGAACGCCGCCACCGCGCCGATGACGATGATGGTCAGAGCGCGGTAGACCGTCTTGGACTCGATGTGGTGGCCGCCGATGACGCAGTCATCGCGGCCCTGCGCCACACTGCGGATGGTCAGGATGAGCACCGCGAAGGTCGTCACCTTGACGCCGCCGCCCGTCGAACCGGGGGCCGCACCGATGAACTGCAGCACGCTCATGAGCAGCTTGCTGATGGGGCTGCAGGCCGCGAGGTCGATGGTGTTCATACCCGCGGTACGGGTGGATACCGACTGGAACAGCGCCGCCATGATCTTGCCCGGGACGGACAGGCCGCCCATCGTCCTGGGGTTCGACCACTCGAGCAGGGCCAGCAGCGCCGCGCCGCCCACCCAGAAGATGACCGAGAACTGCAGCACGACTTTCGCGTGGAGGGAGAGCCGCCGCTTTTTGCGGTGCTCCGCCAGCTCCACCCAGACCATGAAGCCCAAACCACCGGCCATGATCATGAACATGATGACAGCCTGCACATAGTAGTTGTTGACGTACGGCACCAGCGAGGAGTAGGCGCCAAACCGTCCGAAGAGGTCAAAGCCTGCGTTGCAGAAAGCCGAGATAGCCGTGAACACACTGACCCACACACCCTCTGCGCCGAACTGCGGCACAAATGCGAAGAGCAGCAGCACGATGCCCACGGCCTCGAAAGCCGCCGCCAGCTTGATGACGATCTTCAGCACCTCAGTGGCCTTGGACAGGCCGTCTGCCGAGACGCTCTCGCCCAGCAGCCGCAGGTCGCGGAAGCCCATCCGCCGCCGGGCCGCCAGCGCGAAGAAGCTGGTGAGGGTGACAAGGCCGAGGCCGCCCACCTGAATGAGCATCAGGATGACCACCTGCCCGAACAGCGAAAACTGGCTCCATGTATCCCGCACGACGAGGCCCGTCACGCAGGTGGCACTGGTGGCGGTGAACATGGCGTCGATGACGCCCAGCCGCCCCGTCCTGCTGGAAATGGGCAGGGTAAGCAGCAGCGTTCCCACCGCGATGACCAGCAGAAAGCTGCCGCAGATGGTCTGCGTCGCACTGCTGCCCGCCAGCCAGCCCTTGTTTGGCCGGCGTGTCCGCTTTTTGGTTTTGTTTTTTCCCATTGCAACCTCCCGGGGCTCCCCCGGCCAGCAGCCAGAGGGGCGAGTCGTTCTGCCGCCCCTGCGCAAAGTTTCCCGGCGCAGGAGCCTCTCTTTATAGGATACACCTTTTTTCTCTCCGATTCAACTTGATTTTATGCGCTGTTTGCGGTATCATATCTGTAGTGCGTCTCAGTAGCTCAGTTGGATAGAGCGTCCCCCTCCTAAGGTTGTGCTCTACCAGCTGCCTTACGGGGAAAAGTGATCGTTGCCAGTCTCAATTTAATATAAGTCTCTGTAGCTCAGCAGGATAGAGCGTTCGCCTCCTAAGGTTGCGTTACAACGGCCACCTCAAAAAAAACTAAATAAGGGATTGCAGTTCGACTTTGATCGGGCTATAATCATATATCAGACACGTCCATATAGCTCAGCTGGATAGAGCACACGCCTCCTAATAATCAGGTCATCAAAGTCCTGGGAGGCGGATCGCTCCATCCTCGACCATAAAAAATCGAATATGTCTCCGTAGCTCAGTTGGATAGAGCACACGCCTCCTAAGCGTGGGGCCGGCAGTTCAAATCTGCCCGGGGACGCCATAAATGCCGTAACCGCAAGAGGTTGCGGCATTTTCCTTATCTTTTTTCTCTATGAGGATTAGAACAGATTTCCTTTTTATCATTGGTTAGAGTGGAGACTTCTTACTCCCATCTGCTCAAATTTCTATTACAGGACTCGAACGATTTTTATGCCGAACTTGAAAAAATTGCTCATTTTGCTAATGAGCACTGCCGCAGCGTTTTGTGTCGTCTCATGCCTTCCTGTGTATTTATGCACCAATCAGTTTTTTTGCTAACTGATTCATAATCTGTTCTCCATACTGTTCAACAAACTTTTTCGTGAAAGCATCCATGAGTTCAGGTTTAGCCTCCAACTGCTTCAGCAGAATTTCAGAGTCTGGTTCAGCAGCGGCGCTTTCTGCGCGAAGCCTTTGCTCAACACCCCGCAAATCCGCGTTCGCATAAAAGGCCATTTCAAATTTTTGGGCATTGACCTTCCGATCCTCATCCAAGATGTGTGCGTAAACCTGGGTAACCATGTCGCTTTGCGCATGACCGGTATCACCCTGCGTTGCCTTAACATCTCCCTTATTGATTTTCAGCTTATAAGTTGTGCTGGAGTGACGGAGAGAATGAAAAACAACATTTGGAAGACCAGCGGATTTTTTCAACCGTTCAAACTGATTTCCAATAATCCGATCTTCACAGGGGCGGCCCGTTTCCTGCGCCAAAACCAGGTTGTAGTCGATATAGTCATCGCCCATAAACTCCTTGAGCTTGTCCTGCTTCTCTTTCCATTCCCGCAAGATGAAGGCAAGAGTTCGCGGAATCCAAACCTTACGAATACTGCTTTCTGTTTTAGGCTTTTTCAAAACGAGCCGCGTAGAGGATTTCCCACCCATCAAGCGAGGGAATACAAAGAGAATGTCCTTTTCGCCAACTGCGTTGATAGCCTTCTGGTCAACACGGGCCAGCTCCTTTTCAATCCAGACGAAGGCATCATCCCGAGCGATTTCTTCATCCGATATATGAACACAGTCCCATGTAAGGCCAGTGATTTCGCCCATCCGCATGGAGCAGGCAAAGGCCAGGTTGATTGCAACATACAGCTTTCCATCCGAGCAGTGGTTGAGAGCATCTCGAATAATATCAGCAGTCCAGATAGCTCTGACCTTTTTCTCCCGCTTGGGCAAGATTGCATCCTCAAAGGGATTTTTTCCAATAATGTCCCAGCGGACAGCCTGGTGAAATGCACAGCGCATCAGCTTAATAATCTTTTCAATGGTGCATGGCGTAACAAAGTCTGTCCGTGCATGTCTGTATGGAGTTTCGATTGGAGGCGTTTTCTGCAACCTCTGGATGAATTGATCCACTGACCTGCGATTGATGTCCTGTACAATTTCGTCCCCAATCAACGGGTTAATGTAATTGCTGATTAAGCCATTATTAGAAGCATAAACAGACAGTCCCCATCTTTTGGTTCCGTATAGTTCTACAAAGTCTCGCAGAAAATCTTTTACGGTCAGTTCACTGGGCGGAATAAAAGTGCCGTTATTGATCTCATTTTCAACCGCAGCTTTCCGCTTCAACGCCTCTTTTTTAGTTATAAAAGTTTCCCACTTCTGTTTCTTCTCACCTTTTGAGTCATCATAGGTGTAGACAACAGCATATTTCTTACCGCGTTTCTGTATTGATGCCATAGTTGTAGGCTCCCTTCCAAATCAATCGGAACCATCAAGCCATTCGTCAAAGGACTTTCTGGAAATCCTCAATTTAGTCCCTATGCGTACAGATTTGAATGCTCCGCTGGCGCACAGGTTATAGATGGAGCGTTTGCTGACACCCAGGATCTCAGCAGCCTCTGAAACGGAATAGCTCCGTTTTTCTGCGTTGTTCCGATCTGTGTTTTCAAGAAATTGTCTATCAGCCACGAATAGCCTCCTTTCTGTGTGGCCGACAAAGAAGCCTACGATTCCCTACATATAATCATATACGCTTTCTCTGCCGCCACATCAACAAAAAAGTAAAAAAACAAGGCGTTCGATTCCAAATATTTAAGTAAGCTGTCCCAGGTCACTTCCTGCGCCGGGGCTTTCCGCCGCGTATTGCCAGGGCCTGCTATGCAGTATTTCAACCGTGGGTGAGCACACAAAGTTTTCGCACACTATCCGCGCTCCCTGTATAACCCCTGAAACAGAGTTATTCTTTTTTCAAAGTGCAAAGGCGTACAGAACAGCATGGAACATCCTGCTATATCTGTACGCCCTATAAATAGAAAAATGGTGTGGGAATTTCTGCACACATTACATGATTCCTCAAAAATTTTTTGAGAAAGTAAAAACGCACGCCAAAACACTAAATATAGATATTTATTCTTGACTAAATCAATATATTGTGCTATCCTGTCTTTGTAATTGATTTTTGTGCGTTCCCCATTGGGATATAGATGAAAATCTGTACCGCAAGACCGAGAGCCTTGCATTGCACACGCAGTTAAGATTGTATTTGTGCCAGTAGTATTGCTGTGCCCATTTGGGCCAGTATATTACTGGCTTTTTTTATTTTTCGGGGTTTCCCCATCAGCGAGGATGACATTGGTTCATAGGTAACTATGGACGACAGGCGTTTTGCCCTTTGTCATGCTCGCTTTTTTGTTGCCCAAATGCCGGAAACGGCTTTGAGGATATATCAAACTACAGAAAGGCAGGTATGTACATGAATGCAAAAAAACAGGATCAGGCTCCCCTGACCCAAAAGAAAAAAACTATGGAGAGCTGGAAGCGGTATCAAAAGGTACCTCCGGCTATCCGAAACCATTCCCCGAAAGTACGCGGGCCTATTATCCCCCGCAGGACACGGAGGGGGTGCTGATGTATGCCGGTCGGTTCTTTAGCTGCCAGGGAAAGGCTGAAACCTCTGGTGCTGGCTGAAACGGACGGCTTATCCGAAGAAGCGTGGCTTGCCTATCGGCGAAAAGGGATCGGCGGCAGCGATGTGGCGGCTTTGCTGGGGATCTCACCCTGGCGGACAGCTCGTGACCTGTACTACGACAAGCTGAATATCGCGGCAGTTGAAGACAATGAGGGCAACTGGGTGGCCTTGGAGATGGGACATCTGCTGGAGCCGCTGGTGGCAAAGATTTTCGAGCGAAAAACAGGCTACAAGGCGTACCAGATCAAAAAGATGTTCCAGCACGCAGAATATCCCTGGATGCTGGCGGATGTGGACTATTTTGTGGAACTCCCAGATGGCACAACCGCCATCCTGGAAATCAAGACCACGAACTACAACGCCCGGGATAACTGGTGGCTAGATGGAAAAGAAACGGTTCCAGTCTACTACGAATCCCAAGGCAGGCACTATATGGCTGTCATGGATTTAGACCGCTGCTTTTTTTGCTGTTTATACGGCAACAACGAAGATGAGGTCATCATCCGTGAGATCCGGAGGGATATGGCCTATGAGGAGGAAATGATTTACCTGGAGCAATACTTCTGGGAAAATCATGTACTCGCCCAAACGCCGCCGCCTTACACCGAGGATGGCGACCTCGTGATTGAGAGCGTGCGCCGGTACACCGGCCCCGCTGACAAGGAGGCCCCCGCTGTGTCACTCGATTTGTCTCTGACGGCCAAGCTGATGCGTTTTCTCCAGCTTCAGGAGCAGAAAAAAGGCGCAGAAGCCGGCAACAAGAAGATTGAGGAAGATATGAAGAGGCTGAAGGCCGCCATCATTGCCAAAATGGGGAAAAGCTGCCAAGCCATTTGCCAGCAGGATGGGGTGAACTATACCGTTACCTACAATCCGATACGGACCCCTGGTATCGACAAGGATAATCTGAAACGGTTGAAGCTGGACCACCCGGACATTTACGAACAGTATGTGACTGTTTCAGAGTCACGCCGGTTCGTAGTCAAGTGTGACGGCGGGGCGGCATGAGAAAGGAGGAAAATGATTTGATCCATAGAGGAACTTATGATGGGACAATTTACCATAATCCTGCAAATAAGTTCTGCATCATCAGTATAAAAACCACGGACAAGGATGTACCCCAAGAAGCCAGGTCTACCCGTCGGCACAAGGATCATCTGATTCGGTTTGTGGCAACCGGCTACGAACTGCCCCGCACAGACGCGGTAGAGCTGGAACTGGATGGCGAATGGAAAAAAGGAAAGTATGGGATGCAGCTTCAGGTGGAGCAGTGGCATGAAATTGTCCCTAAAACTACGAGCGGCGTGGAAGGCTATCTGGCCTCTGGGCTTATCAAAGGCATCGGGCCGGCGCTCGCCAAGCAGATCGTATCACGCTTCGGTGTGGAGACACTGGACATTCTGCAAAATCACCCAGAGCGGCTGCTGGAGATCAAGGGCATCTCGGAGAATAAGCTGGAGGACATCAAGACCTCATATGCGGAGAGCCGGATGCTGCAAGACCTGATGACGCTGCTCTCCCCGTTCAAGATTACGCCAAAAACAGCGCAGAAGATTTATCAGTTTTTCGGCCCGGCCAGCGTGGACATTTTGAAAAAGAGCCCATTTGAGCTTTGCCAAATATCTGGTTTTGGCTTTTTAAGGGTGGATGCCATCGTTCAGAAAAACGGCGGCGACCTGCGCGCCCCTATGCGAATCAAAGGCGCCCTGTTCTGGGCGTTGGAGGATAGCAAAGGGAAAAAAGGACATTTGTTTTTGACCAGCGAGGCTTTGAAAAAAGAGGCGCTCCACTTACTCAACGCTAAAATTCCTGTTCCATCGCTTTGGCTCCACGAACAAGAGGTCAGCGATGTACTCCAGGATATGATTCTGCATGGGGAGGTAGTATCCGTCAAAGGAGACATTTATCTTCCCCGTGTGTTTGCACAAGAGGATGAAACTGCCCGCCGGATTGCGATGCGTGTGGTGGAGCCTCCCACCCCGGAGAAGATCGAACAAATTTTGGAGCAGGTCAAACGGGAAATGGGACTGGCTTTGTCCTCAAAACAGGAAGCGGCTGTGTATGCAGCCTATCGCCACAACCTTTCCATCATCACAGGCTCCCCGGGCACCGGCAAGACAACCGTACTGAAAACAATTCTGGAGGTCTACCGCCGTCTGCATCCTCAAGGGGAAATCGCCTTGATGGCGCCGACAGGCCGAGCCAGCCGGCGTATGGCGGAAAGCACCGGGGTTGATAAGGCCAAAACGCTGCACAGCATTTTGGGGCTCGCCAGCGAGGAAGATGAAATGAAACGCAGCGACACCCAAGAGCCGCTTTCAGCCGATTTGATCATTGTGGACGAGTTTTCCATGGTGGACATGTGGCTGGCAAATAAATTTTTCTCACGCATCAAAGGTGGAGCACGGGTCATTCTTGTCGGAGACCCTGATCAGCTTCCCAGTGTAGGCGCCGGGAATGTGTTCCGCGAACTGATTGACTGCGGCCTTATCACCGTGACGGTGCTGGATCAGATTTTCCGCCAGTCCAAGGACAGCCTGATTGCCTACAATGCCAAATTCATTAACGAAGGCAATACCAAGCTGTACTACGGCCAGGATTTCGTTTTCATGGCAAGCGACAATCAGGCGGAAGCCGCTGAACGAATTGTTTCCCGCTACTGCCGGGAAATTGAGGAAAGCGGGATTGACAGGGTGCAGATTCTGTCGCCTTTCCGCTCGGACGGCGCAGCCTCTGCGGAACAGCTCAACGAAGCCATCCGCGAAGTGGTCAACCCGTTTCGTTCCGCCGAGGAAGAAGTCAAAATCGGTATCAAGGTATTCAGGGTCAATGACCGGATCATGCAGACCAAAAACACTGCCAAGGTATCCAATGGCGACCTGGGATTCATCCGCTACATCAAAAATGATGAAAATGGGACTCGCGTTGGACTTGACTTCGGTGCGGGCCGTGAGTTGGAGTACGGCATAGAGGATATGGTCAATCTGGACCTCGCCTACGCCACTACGATTCACAAAGCAATGGGAAGCGAGTACGAGACGGTCATTATGCCGCTCTTAAAGGCACATGCCGTCATGCTCTATCGAAATCTGCTCTACACTGGCATTACCCGCGCAAAAAAGCGTGTGGTGCTCATCGGGCAAAAGCAGGTGCTGTTCATGGCAATCCATCGCAACGAGATCGGCAAACGCAACACGCTTTTGGGTGAGCGCATCCACCTGTACTATAAGGCGTATGCCCGGCGGGCCGGTATCCCCGTTCCGGCGGACCTGGAAAAAGAATTGAAGCACGCAGGCTAAAAAAGTGACGCATGGTGCAGAAAAATGCCCAGCGTCCCCTATTTATTATACAGGAAGGAGTTTATGAAGATGAGTGACAACAACAATACTGCAAAAACGATGTACGAGGCCGTTCCTGCCGCTGCGGAACTGAACAAGGTACCGGGGTTTGATCCGCTGAAGTTCCTCCGGCGTGCCGGGGACTCCATGAAATTGGACTTACCCTATCAGAAACTCTGGTTCCGAATGGCACACCCCAACGGGCGTATGCGTTTGACGGCCATGCGGATCACGGAGCAGATGGCGATTTTTGAGGCCAAGGTATTTCTGGACCGCAGCGACGCGGAGCCGTTCAGTGTGAGCGTCGCCCAGCAGACCATGCAGGATAGCAGGGACTTTGTGAAGGCAGCTCAAAATGAGGCGTTGAGCCAGGCCCTTTCGGACGCTGGATTTGGTATCCAGCTTGTGAGCGCCGACACTCATGCCGCTTCCGTACAGAAAGCGGCGCCTGTGAGTAAAACGCAGCCCTCTGCCATTGCCCAGCCTGTGAACACTGCGTTGCCGCAGGAGCCCTCCAGCGCCTCACAGAAGGCTGCTGTTCTTTGCGAGGGCAATTCCATTTCCGGGGGCACACAAACGCCGCAGAGGGCATCTGAAAACGCGGAAACAGCAAGAACGAAGATTCAGCCCGCAGAAACTCCAGCCAAGGGGCAGAGTTTGCCGGTGAGCCCTACTGCAAACACGGATACGCTGCCAGCGGGATTCGCACCAACGGAAGAGCAGCCGGAAAACAGTAAGGCGGCGGAGGAATTACCAATTCATCTCCCTGCGGAAGAACTGCCAGTTCAGCGCCCTGCGGAGGATCTGACGGCCGCCAAGGAGGTACAGGAGGTCCCGGAAGCCGAAGTCGTGCAAGAGGCCCCTGCATATACCCCAGATATGCCCGTAGAGGATATTCTGAAGGTAATGACGCTGGAACAGGCACAGGAGGTCGTTGTGGACAGCGGTGTGTGCCGGGGGCTGACTATTGCGGAAGTGGCGAAGAAGCGGCCTGTCAATCTGCGTTTCTATTTGACTCCGGGCAACAAAAGCAAGGACAACATCGTTCGGGCTGCCGCCCAGCTGGTCCTCAATTCACTTCAGAAGGCCGGTTGATGCGAAGCCCTGGCTCGGGTATGAAGGGAGGAATGACAAATGGGCTCATACCCGGATGAATTTCCTTTCGGCATCATGGAAGTTGTCAATCTATTAAACCTGCGCATCAGGCGTCAACAGGCGAACAGCGTCTATGTGGACTGCCCGTTCTGCGGTGACCGCCGGGGACGGATGAATGTCAATTTCGTCAAGAATGTCTGGCGGTGCAACCACTGCGATGCACATGGCGGAATGCTGGCGCTGTATGCTGAACTTAACCATACGACTACATCCGATGCCTACTGGGAGATTGCAGAAGCTCTGTGTGACAATATCCAAGAGGAACACGCACGCTCCGGGAATGAAGCCCAACAACGGCCGGCCAGCCCAAGCCCTTCAAGTTCGGGGGCCTGGGCTGCCCCTGCCGGTCATTCTTCTTCCGAGCGAAAAACAGTACCACAATCGAATAAGGCCAGTCCAGCAGAGATCCACCAGACGCTATCCCTGCTGCTTGCTCAACTTACGCTGCGGCCAGCGCATCGGGAGCATCTGCGCTCCCCTAAACGCGGGCTGTCTGATGAACAGATTGACGCACTGGGCTTTAAGAGCACCCCACCGCCTTTTCTATGCCGGTCTATTACAGAACGGCTGATTAAGCAGGGATGCAAGGTGCAGGGAGTGCCGGGATTTTACCAGGATGACGGTGGACATTGGACTATGGCTTTTCATCAAAAGACAGCCGGTATCCTGATCCCTGCCATCGGCTTTGACGGCATGTTGCAGGGATTCCAAATCAAACTGGATATACCGCTGAAAAACAAGGATGATCCGCCGGAAAAGCCGGGAGCAAAATATATCTGGTTTTCGTCTTCCTCAAAAAAGAACGGAACAGGATCGGGCAGCCCGGTACATCTGGTAGGAAATCCATCTGCCCGTGTCGTTTATGTGATTGAAGGGCTTTTGAAGGCAGACATCTCCTATTGCCTGACCGGGCGTACTTTCGCCGCGATTGCCGGTGCAAATAACACCAGTCCGTTGGACTCTATGTTCGCGTTGCTGGCGCAGAGTGGCACAGAGGAGATCATCGAAGCCCACGACATGGACAAGTACAACAACAAAATGACCATGGCCGGGGCATCTAAAATTTACTTAATGGCGCAAAAGCACGGCATGAATTGCCGGCGGTTGACTTGGAATCCCAATTATAAAGGGTTTGATGACTGGCAGCTGGCTTTGCGCCAGGGCAGTCAGCGGCAAAAGGAAATTGAAAAGTTGAGTTTCAAAGAGCAGTATCTGCGCGGGCTGTGCAAGCTGGCCCACATTGAGGACTGCGTGGAACAGTGGCAGCACCGGGCCGAGCAAGACACCGGACTGACAGAGTATCTGGGGCTGACGCGGGAGGAACATAAAACCTTCCTGTGCGGCGGCCGGGACGCTCTTGCCGCCCTGTTGGAGCCACAGCGGCGAAAACAAAGGTTTGCACTTTATCAGCTTCAACTGGACGAAGAGAACGCGATTCCATTTGCTTTCAAGGAGATTACAGCGTTAAACGCGGCTGGATATGAACAGCCGCCTGCGGCGCTGTACTATGTGGCAGGAAGTGGAGAAATCTACTGCCCAGCGGAGGAATCGGATGACGCACTTTTGAAGCGCCTGTTTGCCGACTGCCGGGAGCGGCTGCCTGAAGGCTGCCGCGGGCGGCCGATGGCGATTTCCGATGTAGTGGAACTGAATCATGGTACCAAGCGGGCGTATTATTATGTAAGCGGACAAGACCAGTTTAGACAAGTAAAGTTTTCCCCTATGCTCGCAAAGAAGGAAATTCCAGAAAAGACATAAGAGAGGTTTTGATGGTTGTCGTGAGTGAGACAAAGGAGAGCCAGCTTTTGGCGCTCCTGGAGCAATGCGTCCATCTGGACGCTGATGTGCGGCCCCGTAAAGAAAAAGGCTTTTTTACGGTGACGGTTCCGCCGCCGTGGAACGGTCCGGCGCGCAGGGCGGCTCAAGCAGTGCAGGATCAAATCAAGGAATGGTCAAAGCAATATCCTAATGTGGTGTGTTACTGCTTTGACAGCTACAGTACATTGGTTTATGTGCTGTAAAACAATGTGACAAAGGCATGGGATGGGCATTGGCCTGTTCCGTGCCTTTTTTATGAAACAACAGAAAGGAGATCGCTATGGGATATTTTTCAGAAATGGCGCTGAACAGGCAGGAGGAGCTCGGGCTTCCCGCAGAACAAGTGCCGGCTGGAGACGCCTTTGAGGATGAGGAAACTTTTGACGAGCTGCCGGTGCCGTCGGCCAGCCGTTCAGCGGCTTCCCCTGCCGTGGAAACGCCGCCATCGCCCGCATTTGATGCAGACGATGGGGACGAGAAATTGGCAGAAATGAACGGAGACGATGCTTCCGAGTCAGAGGACACGGATGGGGACGATGCCGGTAAAGAGCAGGAGGCGCCCGCCAAGGCCGATGCAACCACCGATGCTGACGAGGAAAAACGCCGTGCCGAGCATGAGGCGGCTGAAGCCAAGCGCAAAGCAGAATGGGAAGCCCGGCAGGCTGAAAAGAAAAAGGCCGAACAGGAGCAGCTGGAGCGTCTGGCCGCGATGAGCGACGACGAGGTGGTGAACGCCTCCATGCAGCGGGTCAGCGCAGATACAGAAAAACTGACCCGGCGCAACATGAAAGAGTGTGTGGCAGAATTTATCCAGACCAAGTGCCTGGAGGATATTGCTTTCGCACGCCTCACCATGCACCCGCGCAAGTCAATGATCCACTGTTTCCAGTACATCAGCCGTAAGGCGTGGGACTACATTCAGGATGAACTCAAAGCAAGCGGCATTCAGCCAGGTCCGGGCAGCCAAGGGTATGGCTGTGATGTTCCGGACGATTTGTGCTACCAGTGGGCAGAGGATTATTTCCGCGACCCAGACGCCAAAGAGGATCATAAGGAAGAAGAAAAGTTTGTACCGAACCCCTACTATGGAAAAGATTTCGCCAGAACCACCAAAAAGAAGCAGAAGGAAAAGAAAAAGGCAGAAGCCAAACCGAAGCCTGTGCAGAAGGAAAAGCCTGCCAACGATGGTCAGCTGTCGCTGCTGGATCTCGGCATGGCAAAGGCAGGTTAAGGGGGTGCAGCATGATTGCATATAAAGGATTTCTTCCCGGCCTGATTTGCCGAGACTACCAGTTTAAGATGGGCCTCAATGTAACAGAAAAGGCCAACTGTGCTCAAAATGGCTTTCACTGTGCTGAGGACCCATTGGATTGCTTGCGCTATTACGGAGATATAAACCACGCAGAATACTATATTGTCGATGCTGGTGGAGACATTGACGAAGATGATGTCGATTCCAAAATTTCCTGTACAGAGTTGACAATTTTGAAACGGCTGACAAAAAAAGAACTTTTCCTCCATGGCCTTGCTTTTATGGCAGACCACCCGAAGCGGAAGTGGAACAGCAATATAAAGGCGGACAAAGCTGAAGCGTGGAATGGCTATGCAGTGGTGCGCGGCGCCGACCCTATTGCAAAAGGGACTCGGAACGGAGATGTACTTGCTTTTGCAAAAGAGGACGGCACTACCGGCGGCATCCAGCAGATCGTGGTGGCGGAGATCGACGGGAAAACGCTCCAACCAGGAATTTGGTATGGAGTGGAGCTTGAAAAAAGGATGGTGAACTAAATTGAAGAAATCTGCACTTCTGGCAATGCCGAAATTGACGGCAACGCCGGAGATGAAACAGGCAGCAATAGCGGATGAGCCGAAACAACATGAAAGCCCCTATGGCTATCGCTATGTTGAACGGACCTACTATCCATATATGAACTGCGTCGTTCAGGATGGCATCCTCAAAGCGGCTTTTTATCTGCCGGAGCATCTGCGGCTGGACGGTAACAATCCTGCTTATGAAGTGTTCCTTGACAAGAAAGCGCACCAGTTTCTGACTTACGACCATTTAGAGAAAAAATGGCGGGACGCCAAACTGGACAGGCTGAATTGGCCGGGGAGAAACTATTATGCCACCTGCTGGGCCAGTGAGAAAGATGCTGCCGTAGTACAAGATTATCTTTGCGGGGAACGCGGCGGTGATCTCGGTATCCTTGATTTTCAGAGAAATGTACGGGACGAACAGTTGGAGCAGAGGCATAAACGAATTACCGGCGCGTGGGATCAGGATCTGGCTCAAGTGCCTGAACTGCCCAAGGATTGGACGCGCTGGATTGATAAGGTGGCTGTGCGGGAAAATTTCATCTTCTATCGCTATAAACGCGGCGGAGCCCAAAACGGTTATTGTACCTTTTGTGGGAAAGAGGTCCCTATATCCGGGCATCCATATCACAATAAGAAAGGACGCTGTGCCTGCTGCCGGCATCCCATTGTATTCAAAGCCCTGGGGCGCGCCGGGTATATTCGGACAGAAAGGTACTATGCTTATCTGATTCAACGGTGTCGGGATGGTTTCGTTCTCCGTGAATTCCAGACAGACAGGACTTACCGGAAAGACAGTCTGCCTTCCGGCGAGCCTTTTTGGCATGAAATTCGCCGCTCGATTTATGACCGCAGCGGTGAAATACGCTCTTACTATTGGGGCGTGTATTGCCAGCGGGAAACGCGATGGATTGCCGGTAGTCCCTGTTACTATGGTTACTTTACCGATCAGACAGGCAGGGTCTATGGTAAGAGCCTTCCCTGCATGGAACAGAAGGAGCTGTTCGGCACTGGCCTTGTGCAGTGGATACGCACCCATCCGGTGACTGATCCGGAAAAGTATTTGGCTGTTTGGAAGCGGATGCCGAAGATGGAGCAGATTTGGAAGGCAGACTTGCCGAGGCTGACAAAAGAATGCTTTGAACATTGTGATTCTGTGCGGGAACGGATACTCTATCCAAATGAGCCGCGACTGATTCGAGCCTTGGGATTAGACGGCCCCAAATTCCGCCGTCTGCGGCAGATAAATGGCGATACGGAAGACCTGGCATGGCTGCAGCTTGAAAAGCGGACCAATCAACGCATACCGGATGAACTGTTTCGCTGGTTTAAAAAAGAACGGATCAGCGCCAAAGACATTCTGTTCATCGCGGACCGCATGAGTCCGATTCAAATCCGAAACTATCTGCAAAAACAGAAGCCGGATTTTGACGGAAGCTGCCAGCAGGCGTTGACCACATGGCAGGACTACCTTGCTATGGCAGAGCGTCTGCATATCGACACCAGCGATGAAATTATCTATCGTGCGCGTAAATTGCGTCAGCGGCATGATGAACTGGTTATCCAGTGTGAGGCTGGAAGTTTGGAGCTTCAAGCAGAGAACATGGACAAGAAGTACCCCCATGTTCGCTCCATCTGCGAGGAATTACAGAAAAAGTATGCCTATGCAGATGAGGATTATCTGGTCATTGCCCCTCAAAATACTTTTGATATTATCAAAGAGGGACGGATGCTTCACCATTGTGTCGGAAATGACGGCGCCGGCGAGCGGTACTATGACCGCATCGAGCGCCGGGAGAGCTTCATCATGTTTCTTCGCCGAGCGGAGGAACCAGAAGATCCCTATTACACACTGGAGATTGAGCCGGATGGCACTGTGCGTCAAAAACGCACGCTGTTTGACCGCCAGCACGAGGACATCGAGCAGGCAACGGAATTTCTGCAGAAGTGGCAAAAAGTCATTGCGGCACGGCTCACAGGCCAAGATTTGAAGCTGGCCGCGCAGAGCCGCGTCCTGCGCAACGAAGAGTTTATCCAGATGAAGAAAGATCGGGTGGTCATCCATACCGGGCACCTTGCCGGCCATTTGCTGGCAGATGTGCTTTTGGCTGACTTGATGGAAAACAAAGAAGTCGTGCAGCAGCAGGAGCTCCCTGCGGCTGCATGATATAGGTACAATGGCCGGGCGTCCTTTGAGGGCGTCCGGCCAACTGTTGCAAGGAGGCTTTATGAGAAAAACATCTTTTGAGTACCACATCCACGGTTACCGCTATGCACCGGAGAGCTTCCACATCTATAAAGGACTGCCGGGGCAGGAAAAGACGGAACTCCCCCTGTCGGATGAGCAGCGTTATCAGATGGGGTATCTTTATCTGACGCAGGGCATCAAGAGCGCCGTAGACTATGTGAAGCATATCGAGCGGGAGCGGGAACGCAAGTGCCGCCTGTATATGACCTACGGCTTTATACTCAAAGAAAATCCGCGCAGTTATGTGTACTGTGCGGACCTGCGATGCAGGGAGAACGACCCGCTGGCGGTGCGCCTGCATACCCTGCGCGCATTCCGGGAGCATCTGGCCCAGAGCGGAGGCCGTATTGAGCAGAGCGTGGAGTGCGAACTGGATGGGCGTTACCGCCCTATCCATACGCGAAAGAATTATGTGACTGCGGACTTTGACCGGCCCATTGTGGTCTGGCTGAATATCAGATAGAAGGAGAAGAAAATGAAACAGATTGGGAATTTAGCAATCGTCTGCGCCCAGCGGCCTGATGTGTTGATGCAGATTTACGGTGGGACCGTGAGCATCCATGTAGGTGAAGGGCCGGAGCGGGCCACCCTCTCCGCTGCGTGGGAGGATGACAACACCATTCAGGACATGATCAGGGAATTAAACTTTGGGCGTTATGCCGCCCATCCACGGAAGAAGGAAGAAGGTGCAGCATGATCAAAAATTTGAATCAGCTCAAACGCAGGCTGCGGCCGGGCACACGCTTGGAGGTCACCGGCCACTGCCGGCCCGGATGCATCGGCCAACTGCGGGAGGTCACATGGGTCAATACCCAGGGTGTTTACACCAAAATTCTCAATCCGCCCGATCCGCGCATCAATGCGGCAAACGATGGACGGGGCTCCATAATGTGGTGGGGTGCAGCCAGCACCTGGTCATTTGAGAACGGCGTGTGCAGTTCATATACAAATCAAACAAAGACGGCGGAAACACTGATTATGGCGTTCCGCGTTTTGGATGGGGAGGCGGCCTGATGGAACAGAATACTTTGAGAAAGCAGCGGGAGCTGACCGACCGGCTCAACCGCTACCGCAACGAATACTATAACTACAACAATCCCAGCGTCAGCGATGAGGTCTATGACCGGCTCTTTGACGAACTTCACAAACTGGAACAGGAGACGGGCATCCAGATGTCGAACTCTCCCACTGTTACCGTGGGCTATCCCGTGGTAGGCAAGTTGGAGAAAACCGCCCATAAAATCCCGCTTCTTTCTCTGGATAAAGTAAAAAGCAGCGTGGACCTGTGCCGGTTTATGGGCGAGCATCAGGTGATGATCATGCTCAAGTTGGACGGCCTTACCATCAAACTGACCTATGAGAACGGCGAACTGGTGGAAGCGGCCACACGGGGCAACGGTGATGAGGGTGAGATCGTCACTCACAACGCCAGAGCAATCAGTGGGATTCCAGCTCATGTTCAGTACCCGGGGCGTCTGGTGGTCACCGGCGAGGCGTTTATCCGTCCCAGTGATTTTGAGCGTCTGAATACTTCGATAGTGGATGAGAATGGTGAAACCTACAAGAATGGCCGTAATCTGGCGGCTGGTTCGGTGCGCCTGCGGGATGCCGGCGAGTGCATGGAGCGGTGCGTGACCTTCATGCCCTTCAATGTTCTGGAGGGGTTTGATGATCTGCCCCGCAAATCGGAACGCCTCAAAGAGCTTCGTCCGCTGGGCTTTACCCCGTGCAAATATCTGGTGACGAAGCGGCCATTGACACAGGCGGAAACCGAGGACGGCATCAAGCAGCTGCAGCAGTATGCAAAAGACAGCGATATTCCCATCGACGGCATCGTTGTAACCTACAATGATATTGCCTTTTCCAAAGGCTGCGGACGCACAGGACATCACTATAAGGACGGGCTGGCGTTCAAATTTGAGGACGAGCTGTTTAAGACAACGCTTTGTTCCATCGAGTGGACGCCGGGACGGACTGGTGAGATTGCGCCTGTAGCCATCTTTGCTCCAGTAGAAATCGAAGGATGCGAAGTGACGCGGGCCAGCCTGCACAATCTGTCCTTCATTGAGGACCTGGAGCTGATGCCGGGCAACCGCATACTGGTCAGCAAGCGGAATATGATCATTCCGCATGTGGAGGAAAACATGGACAGGGGCGGCTTCAATCTGGAAGCGGCATTCCCGCACCAGTGCCCCTGCTGCGGCCAACCTACCCGCATTCATGAAACCAAAGGGCGGGATGAAAACGGCAAGGAGCGGATCATCAAGACCCTGTTCTGCGACAATGCCGCCTGTGAGACACGGAAACTCAAAAAGTTTGTCCATTTTGTCAGCAAGAAGGCGATGAACATTGAGGGACTGTCTGAGGCGACGCTGGAAAAACTGATTGGCCGTGGATGGATTCACAGCTATCTGGATCTATACCGGCTGGATCAGCACCGGGATGAAATTATCCGCATGGAGGGCTTTGGCACAAAGTCCTGGCAGCGCCTGTGGGATGCTGTCCAGCAGAGCCGCAACACCACCTTTGAACGGTATGTGATTGCCATGGACATTCCCATGATCGGCAACACGGCCAGCGGTGTTCTCTGCTGGGAGTTCCATGGCAGTCTTGAAGAATTTCGGGACGCGGTTTATACAGGCTATGACTTCCGCCAGCTCCCGGATTTTGGAGAGACGCTGCATAACAATATCCATGAATGGTTCTGCAATGAAGAAAATTTTTGTATTTGGGAGGAATTACAGATGATGATGAACATCCAGAAGCCGGCTGCGGCCGACAATCAGACAATCAACCAGGGCACCCCATTTGCCGGGAAGACCATTGTGGTGACAGGCAAAGTAGAGCCCTATACCCGCGATGAGATGAACAGCCTGATCGCCTCTCTGGGCGCTGTGGTCGGCAGTTCGGTGAGCCGCAAGACCGATTATCTGGTCTGCGGTGAGAAGGCCGGCAGCAAACTGTCCAAGGCACAGGAGCTGGGCATTCGGGTGCTGACGCCGAATGAGTTTTTCAATATGGCTGGTGTGGCTTAAAAGAAAACAGGTCAAAACATAACAAGGGAGAGGGCCGCGGGTGCGGTCCTCCCCCTTCTTTATCAGCAAAGGAGATGTTCAGCATGAAAGGCAGTTACTTTGTTCCGCAGGTGGGGCAGGTTTATCAAAACCGAAATGACAGGAGTTACCTATGCCTGTCTGTGGAAAAAAGGCCCCTATTAAACGATACCACTGCACAGATGCGGCGAACTTCTGATGGATGGACTCTGACGGCTCACGGTCTTATCTGTTATGAAGATGGAACGATTGAGTGGAATTACTCTACTGGAGGCAGATGGAGCGAATCAAAGTGAGGAGGGAGCGAAGATGAATAACGAATTTCTGCCAGCCTACAAGGTATATCAACAGGTCATTGATCTTGAACTGTACTATGCGTTTGTAGCTCTTGTCGTAGACACTTCTCAAGAAGAAAAAGCCTGGGAGATCTATCGAAATATTGTGGACACGCAAATCTGGAAACAAAAGGCGGAAGAACAGAATTATTTTGAAGCCTATAATCTCCGTTACCCCGGCGAGGTCCTGGAACGGTTTGAAGAGAAGCTGGGAAAAGATGTTCGCATTATTCGTGCGTTGGCGCTGGCGCTGGGGAAAACCCGTGCGCTTCAGTCAGACAATATGTTTGTTGGAAATCAGCGCGGCAGTTTTCTCCAGATGGTCCGGCGGACTTCCAATGGAGATGTGTACCTGCAAGGGGCTCTTTATCTGTTGGAAACAGATATGCCCCGCCGACACGCCCTGCTGGATGAACTGGCCGCCACAGAATATGCCAAGACCGAGGAAGCCTTGTTTGTCCTGTCTCTGTTCGATGACCAGGAGGAAGGGTACCGCACTATGCACAGCCAGCTTCTCCGATTGCTGGGGAAAGAACGCACGCTTTCCCTGACGGAAAACTGCGGCGTGCTGGAATGGCTGGTCCAGCATTATGCTCCGTATATCAAGTCGTATCGCGGAAAGCCAGATCTTGTTTTGCGAACACTGACGAAGTTTTTCAGAATGAACATGAAACCGGACAGCCGGGAGTTTTCAATCCTGACAGATGCCGGCTACAGCGGTGAGGAAATTATACTGACCAATTCCCTTTGTGTGTGGGCAGACAGAATCCCGGACAGGATCTCCTGGAACGGGACCACCGCAGAAAAAATCGCATCGGCGTGCTGCCAAATGCTCTTAAACCAACCGGATGGGCTGTCGGAAGGGCTCTATGCCTATGTTGGATGGTTGTTTGGCCGCTACGAAAAGTTTGCTGTCCAGTACAATGGGTATCCAAATCTCTGGGAGGCGGTCAAAAAGGAACTCACACCATCCGCACCACAGACAATAATCTGGATGCTGAAAACCACCAAAAGAGAATTCCCGTATCGCTTTGACGCCTTTGCCCCCCAGTACGATATTCTGGCGAAAGAAGTGCCGCACGACGATTACTGGGAGCTGTTTACAGATCAGATGCTCTGCTCTTGTGGAAAAACGCCAATCGTTCAATGGCTGGCAAGATACCGGGAATTAACGGGCGTCGATTACTGTGATGGCTTTCAGGAATGGCACCGTTCCTCCGATAGAGCTTTTGCCCTGCTGGTAGAGAGAAAAGAAATCCGGCTGTGGCAGTTTTTTGAACAGCATCAGGGAGACGGCCCCTCTGCGCAGCCGATGAAACTGCTCTTGGGGTATGCCATGAATATCTCCAGCTGGCAGGGCTTCCGTTTTGTGCGGCGTCTGCTGCAGAAATACACCCCAGTGCAGCTCCAGAAGTTTTTTGGGGAGCGGTTTTTCTTTCATGAACTTTTTGTAAGGGGTAATCGATACAGCAGCAGAGATTACGAGCTTTTTATCAAACGCTCTTTCCTTACCGAAGAACAGCAGCGGCAGCTCTTTGAATGGACCGACTCTTCCTTTTTCCAAATGGAGCCGGAACGCTATCAAGAGTTTATCTGGTGCGCTTTGCAGAATTCGGATGTGCAGCGGCTGTACGACAGGCGGCTGCTTGCGTCCGTTTTGCGAAGCCTTTTGTCCAGCGGGAAGTACGCAGGTTGCCGTGCGGACCATCTAAAGGAAAAGTTCTACAGTAAGGAGGAGCTGGAAGCCGATCAAAAAGCCGACGCTGAAAAAGCGGAACGGGAGGAACGCCTTCGCCGGGAGCAGGAGCACCAGAAGAAATGCGAACGGTTGGAGCAGACCTATAACGGTACGATGTCTTCTCTAAAAGAGTTTACAAAAAGTTTCTATTACGATAGGGATGTGAAAGAAGCCCTGGATATGGTGTACGAAAAACTGCGGGAACAGCCTGCAGGCTGTGCGGCGGCATTTGAAGCGGACGAATTAGAACACTTCTTCAAATTGTGCGGTGATTTGGCACGATACAATCCAGGAGAAGAGCAGAAAATTTTGAATATGGCGAGAACAATGATAGGAGGTCTTGCGGCATGATCTATGCGGAAAAGCATTTATCTTTGTTGTCCCGAATGGAGCGCGATGGGCTGCAGCTGCGTTTCACTGGAGAATTTCCAGAAGAAATACTGGATCAAACCTGTAAAAAAATCGAAGATATGGGCCTGCAAGAGAAGCTCCGCAAGGAAGAAGCCACGCAGATCCAGAGGGAATTGATTCAAGTTCCAGAATTTGCAGAATTGTATCAGGCCCTGTGCGCACAGGGAGTAGAGGTATCTGTCATCCATACGATGCTCCAATCGGCAAGAAGCTATCAGGAGCACTTGTCCCAATATCCGAAGGAACAGGTGCTGGGGGCGGCGGCACTGGATCTCAAGCCTTCCCTGAAATTTGAGTACATGAAGCATTACCAGCCGCTGGTGCGGTATGAAGAAGAGGAACGGGCTGTTGCAGACAACCTGGATACCTTCCCTGTTCTGGAGTGGCAGGAAATCTCTCCGCTGACGGAACATCAGAGGTCAATGATGCGGCTGCCGTTTCTTGGCGCTTATCTATTCAACTGGCACGACCATGAGCGGGAAACTGTCGAGTTGTTGGAGCAGAATCAGCCACTCCAGAAAATCCTGATGATGAACTATGTGCGGGGAGTGGAGCTGTTTCTGGATAGAGACAATATGAAAAATCTCAAATGGCTACAAATGCGGGATGTAGAAAAATTCCGTCGGCTGATGGAAGCCTTCGAGTATGATGCGGAGGATTTATCGGAATTCTGGACGCTCTGGCTGGAAAACCGGGCCGGACAATATGATGTCGAATGGTGGCTGAGTCAGCTGTTGCCCATCAACAAAGAGCGGCGGCAGAAAATCCTGCAAAGCAGGCTGAGTTATCTCAATGCCCTTTACGCTGGCTGCCTTCACATCAATTTTGAACAAGTAGAGTATTTTCAAGTCCAGCTCCTCATCTATGCGGTGGAGCACAAGAAAAAGCATTTTTTGAATCTGGTGAATCAGAACAGCGAACTATTTTTCTCGCTGGGGCGGTATTCGCTCTTATTTATGAGTGGCTTCTGTGAACGCTGTAATCTCAATTCACTGACGGTTAAGAACTTAAAGGACAGTGATTCTATTGAACGAACGACCAGCTACTTTGAACTTTTGGAAGAGGGCCAGCAATATACCTTTGAGGAACTGCGCCTGTTGTGGCACCAAGAGGAAGTATATGTAAGACTGTACGCCAAACTCTCCCCGCTCTCCGTGGACCAGAAGATGCTCACGATCCGGCAGCTGATAAAGCGGGATCTTGTCAGCCAGAATATCGGAGACGAGGCGCTGGAGCAGGTAGCTCAATGCTTGCTGAAAAAGCCGTTTGGAGTTTGGTATGAGAAAGATTTCGGGCATATCCGGGGACTGACGCGGCAGACTGCAATGCTTATGCTGCAGCACTATCCGGAGATTCAGGCATTTATCCCGGAATTTCGGACAGAAGCGGATGCGGTTTTCGCGGTCAGTAACGCTTCCAAGATCACAGGCTTTTCAAACTGGAGCCAGGTGTGCGGCTCGATGCTGGTTACCGATCAGAATTGGGCCTATCTGAAAGAAAACATGGGATTTTCCGAGGAGTTCGTCCGCGAGTATCAGCCGGAAATTGTGAATTTCCTGCTCCGGGGCGGTAGTTCGATGGTCCGCCCGCTGTATAACGAATTGCAGTATAGGAACGAAAGTGAAAAAAGCTGCGAGGCGCTCCGGCGTATTGTACAGGCAGAGCTGATGGGCCAGTTCTATAAACTGAAATACTTTGCTGGTGATTTGAAGCAGGAAATCCATTACCCAATTCAAGAGGCGCGGGAAGATGCCTGGAAACAGAATCTCTCTTTGACCAGACCGGGCCTTATGGCGAAAGAGGTGGATGATTTTTACCACACGATCCGCATGGGCGAGCTTCCGCACTTTACCTGCCTATCCTGCTATCAGGGCAGCCAGAGAGACTGCCTTTTGGCCGCATTCGATAGCAACAAAAAAATCATTCTGGTTTACAAAGACGAGAGCGTAGTAGCACGGGCGTGTCTCCGCCTGACGAAAGGCTCTTTCCAGCAGCCATCAACGCTCAATTTTGAATTTGCTGATCTGTCCAAAGAAGATGTTCCCACAGGCAGTCACGCATACAGTGAGAAGCTGGTGCTGTTTCTGGAACACATTTATACATCTGGATTGAAGGAAAGTGAAGAGACGGCCGCAAAAGAAATGGTAGTGGCACTGGCAACGCAGAAAGCGGAAGAACTCGACGCGGTTGCGGTGCTGTCAAATCAGTATCGCGGATGCTATCCCAGTGGGCGGTATGTCAGCGCCCCGATCTATATCTACATCTCAAAGTCCAAAAATGGGCGCCAGTATCTTGACTCTCTGGGAGGCGCTGCAGTGACTTTGGCAGAGGAACAGTATAAGCAAGAATCGTTTTTGGTAGAACGGGCCGCACTGGACCAAGCCCATGCGGCATGACAGGAGGTTTCTTTATGATGTTTGACAGTGTTTTGGTAAAAGTATCCTGCAGTGAAGAACTGCTGTATCTCCACACCATATCCCGGAGGCATAAATCCCCGTACCGCTTTGCAATCCTGCGTGATACACTGGAGCAGTTGGAGCGGGAGCCGGGGCGGCAGGTCATCGTGGCCGACTGCGGCTGCTATGCTGCCCTTCGGCTCACACGGGCGCTGGACGGCGAGATGCTGGAGATCCGCTTTTCCTGGCTGCAAAGCGCCGGCGCGGACAGCCTGCGCGGCTATGAGGAGCGGGTGCGGCTGCCCTACCGCCGCTTCCACGAGTGTGTGGAGGCCGGGACCGATATGGCCGGATGGAACTGGAGTCAGCTCTCCGTACCGGAGAAGGTGACCCGCCGCTTTGAATTTCACAGCAGGCGGAATCTCCATCAAATCGCCCAGCGGCCGCTCCTGCGGCACAAGCTGGGGAAAACCCTGGAACACCATTTTCAGTGGCGGGGTGCGGAGAAGATACTCATTTATGATGACGGTGCGCCGTACAGCTTCTTCTTTGAAGAGGTCACACCCCGGGGCACGGGAATCTGCGGCTGCATCATCCTGCATGGCGCGGATAATCTGCAGAAAGCCCAGTACAGCATCCACACCTAACTACAACAGGGAGGTACATACCATGACGATCATTAAAATAAATGGCGGCTTCTGGGGATGGGAGCCAATAGAGACGCTGGAGCGGCTTTATCCGCTGTTTGAGCAGTACACATTGGACCCGATCTATGAGTGGCACGGGAATTTTGTCAATCGGAAGCCGGAGTGGCAGCGGTCGGAAGAGCGTCGGGCGTATCAGGGCTGCACGGTAATTTCGGGGCGGTTTCTGCATTATGGGAACTTTTTCTACATCGTCACCGATGAGGAAGAACTGATCCAGCGTTTTGAGCGCCTGGTGGCGGCCAACAAGGCCACAAAGGCGTATCAGGATGAGAGGAAAGTCTGCTTCCCGTGCAGCGAGTGCAACCAGTGGTCGGCCGCCAGCGGGCGCTGCGGACTGACTGGCCGCTATAGACAGCCCCAATGGGAATGCTTTGCGCGATATGTTCTGCCAAAAGGGAAAGTTGAAGGTGAAGGCGCAAATATGCGCATTGAACTTCCAATCCCGGAAAAGGCGGGAAAGAAAGCGGTGCTTACCGGCCGCGGAAAATGGGAGGTTTAAGGATGGATTGGAGCAAAGTCCACGGGAAACTCGCTGGCCGTTTCAGGCTTCTGGAGCGTCGAAATGATGATGGGGATTGTGTGATCCACTGTTTCGGCTCTTTGGGCCAAACGGGAGTGAACAACGATGATGTTCGCTATATATGCGGCTTCTATGGAATCCCTTATAGCGAGGACTGGCGCAGAGAAGAAACCCGCGACGCCGGCGACAGTTTTTATCTCCTGATTAAAACAGATGCCTGAAGAAGTGCTTTGTCTGCCCTCATCAAAAGCATAGGGCAGAACCCGTGTAAATTCATAACAGGGCCGGGCGGAGGAAAATTCCTCTACCCGGCTCTTCTTTTTTTGCAGACATGGCTCGTGTCAAATCAAGCGGAATCATTTTGCGGTATTTATAATCGGATGACTATATACCCTTCCGGTCTTAATTTTCTATTATACTTCGACTTCATCTTCTTGTGTTTTGCTATACTGTATGGTACTCTTTTATCGCAAGCACATCTCATTTATACACAAAGGAAAGGTGATCTGAAAATGGCAGAAGCCGGGAACAAGCGTCCGCGCCGTACTCCGCAAGAGAAGGCAAATGAACTGGATGAAAAAATCACGAAGATAAATCAGTCCATCAATGAGCTGGAAGAAAAAAAGAAAACTGTCATAGAAGAGTACGATGCGAAGATCACCGCAGCAAAGGAGCGCATCAAATCTCTGGAGGCAAAGAAGCAGGAGATCCTTGCCCCAAAGCCGCCCCGTAAGACGAAGAAGCAGAAGATTCAAGAGATCGTGAAGCTGGCAATGAAAAACGGAATGTCGGTGGATGAGATCGCCGACCAACTCCATATAGAGGTTGAAAACTAATAAAGCAACGCCGCCATAAAGTTAATTTGTGGCGGCGTTGCTTTGTTAGTTATTGTTTACAGATGCAAAATCAATGCCGTGTTTCTTCCATGCACATACTACACCGCTATAGTCACTTCCCTTTTTCTTTACAAAGGGGACAATGCCATATTGAAGTATGAAAAAGTGTTTTAAAAGTTGTATCGTTGGTTTCTTTTGATTTAGTAAGCCCTCATAGAAATTTTTTGTTTCTTTTGAGATATATTCTTGTAATCTTCTGCTCTCTAAAGGATTATGGGAAAAAGAATTTTTTATAACCAATGAGCCTGTTATAACTGCACCAGAATATGACAAAAATTTGTTTAGTATTTTAGAGGCATCTTTGCCTCCATAATTTTCATATGTAACAACACTCATTGCATATTTTTTATAAAGTGATTGCTCCATTACAAAATGCCCACGATCAATAATCGTTTTTAGTTGCCCTGAAATATTACTTGCATAGGTCGGTGAACCAATAATAATTCCGTCAGCTTTTTCTATCTTATGAGATAGATGTTCTATATCATCAGTAAAAATACATTTTCCTGTCTTATAGCATTTACAGCATCCAAGACAATATTGCAAATTCAAATCCGCAGTCTGGACAATTTCGGTCTCTAAACTTTGGCTTTCTAACATTGCAGAAATATATTTTAAGATTGATGATGTTGCACCGTTTTTTCTGGGACTTCCGTTTATTAAAATGACCATATCGTTCCCCCTAAAAAGTCTTTACATTATAATTATATAGGTATATAGTATTATTGAAAAGTAAGCACTTTTTTGTGTGATACTCACCAAAAGGATAGTAAAGGGAAAGATGAAAAAAGACAGTTGTTACCTTCAAAAATTTGGATATGAGCGATTTGAACATGCTGTGGAAATGATAGGCGGCAAATGGAAATTGCGAATTGTTTATATGCTTGCAATGCATGATGTGTTACGATATGGGGAATTGAAGAAACTTCTGACTCCAATCACCCATAAAGTGTTGACAGCTCAACTTAAAGAATTAGAAAAGGATGGACTAATCAACCGCAAAGAGTATCAGCAAATACCACTCAGAGTTGAGTATTCTTTAACTGATATGGGAAAAGACTTGGAGCCATTGGTACAAAAAATGTACCAATGGATACTCAAATATAATCTTTAACAGCGAAAGGATTTGTAGCTGCCGCGGTTTTGAAAATTATTGAGCAGAAGCCGCCAAGTGAGAAAATTGTATAGTGATATGATCCATACTGTTTATAGATATAGACATTGATTTAAAAGTGCAGGAAGGGCATGGCTCCAAAATCTCTTTTGGAGCCATGCCCTTCCTTTTGTTCTGGCAAGAAATATGTTCGTGAATTTGAGAGCCGCTTTGTTGAAAAAGGCGTCATCCAGGCGTAAAGGATATGTATAAAGCAAAAAGGAGGCAATAACCTATGTTAATTGGTGTCGATCATGGCAACAAACAAATCAAAACCGTTCATGGCGAGCCCTTTGTGTCTGGACTGCAGCAGAGCCTGACCCGGCCGTTCGGCCAGAGTCTACAATACTGCGGTACTTATTACACATTGTCCAATGAGCGTATTCCGTTCCATAAGGACAAGACGGAGGACGACCGCTTTTTTGTCCTTACATTGATTGCCATTGCAGAAGAAATAACCGCCCGGGGCCTAAGTGAGAAAGAGCAGCAGCATATTCAGCTGGCTGTTGGTCTGCCCCCAGCACATTTTGGCGCTCAAGCGGAAAAATTCACTGCCTATTTTCAAGGCCGCGGGCTTGTAGCGTTTATGTATGGGGACAAACACTATACCATCAGCATCGAGGATGTGGCCTGCTATCCCCAGGCATACGCAGCTGCGGCTACAATGCTGCACGCCCTGTTGGACGATCCAAAGGCGGTCGTATTGGATATTGGAGGCTTCACGGCGGATTATCTGTTGCTGAAAAACGGAAAAGCAGACCTCGCCTCCTGCGATTCGCTGGAAAACGGCGTTATCCTGTTATACAATAAGATCAGGTCCAGAGGAAATGCAGAGTTGGATTTGCTGTTGGATGAGGGCGATGTGGATGCCATCCTCATGGGCAGACGGACACAGTACCCGGCCGAGGCCGTACAGCTCGTGGAGCGACTGGCGCAGGAGTTTGTCAACGACCTGTTCAGCACTCTACGAGAGAGGATGCTGGATTTGCGCTATTGCAAAGTGGTGTTTGTGGGCGGCGGCGCCATTCTGCTGCGCCGGCAGATCGAGGAGTCTGGCAAGGTGGGGACGCCTCTGTTTGTCACGAACATCAACGCCAATGCGGCCGGATTTGAATACCTGTACCGGCTTGAAACAGTGGGCAGGTGACGATTATGGCGGCCAAAAAAGAAAGGGGACGCTTCTCCCTGCGATTCAATACCAGTGACCCAGTGCTGCTGGCCGCTGTCGAACTGCTGGAGCTACAGCCAGCCCACAGTAAAGCCCAGTATGTTGCAAATGCGCTTATATACTATAACGCTCATTTTTCTGATGACCCTCAGCCATTAAAAGCGCCAGCTATTGACCGAGCAGCCATTGAAGCGATAGTACGGGAAATTATGCGTCAGGAAGAGCAGGCCCCAGATAAGGCAGTTTCGACCGGAGAATCCTCTTCTCCAAAGGAAAATAAAATAGCTCCGCCGCCGCAGAAGCAGACGGCAGAGCCATCAGAAAGTTTGACAACGGCTGGGGCTTCCGAAGTTGATGATATGACCCGTAATCTGATTGCCAGCACCATGGCAGCTTTCCGTAGAAACAGCTAAAAAAAGAGGTATGGGAGCGAAGCTGTGCCGACTCTCATACCTCTTACTTTTCCTGTATGGCAGCAATAAAGCTGTCGATAATCTGCTCCAAGTGGCGGTATTGGCTGGGTGTCAATGTGGAAATCTTCTGCTGGAGCAACGAAGTGTCTGCTTCAAGAATTTTACCACGCAGTAAATAGTCTGCGCTGATACCAAGTGCTTCACAGATCCTCAGCATGGTTTCCGGGCGCATCGCTTTTTGCCCCATTTCCGCATACGAGATGGTTTGCGATGTGAGATGCGTCAAATTTGCCAAAGTCTCCTGTGTCATATTTAATTGTTTTCTTCGCTCCAGAATCCGCTGGCCCATTTCTTTCAAAAGCTCATTCATTCGCAATCCTCCATACTATAGTTACATTTTATCCACTATAGCATGAAAAATTAAGCGACTATGGTTGAGTTTAATCAACCATAGCATATATAATGGTTGTAAGACGAAAAATTTGGAGGAAAACCAGGTGAAAATATGTTCGTGTGCTGTAATCGGTCAACACCCTACCCGCTTCAAATTCAAATACAATGAATATATGACCTCGTGCAAACGCATAAAAAAGCGGATGCATGATGTATTTGTGTCACTGTATCAACGCGGTGTGCGCTGCTTTTTTATTGGGGGCGCTCTGGGAGTAGATATGTGGGCAGGCGAAATCCTGTTGAATATGCAGCGCCAGACAGAATATCAGGAGCTGCAAGTTATAATGGTCTGCCCCTTCCCCGGTCATGATGCTCGATGGGATCCAAAGAGTCAGGCACGGCAACGAAAGCTTCGTGAGGGCTGTACCAGGGTGCTGATGGGTACAGAACGCCTTGGAAGCGAAGGATATAAAAAGCGCACGGAATATATGATGAAGCGGGCCGACTATGTTGTGGCTGTTTATGATAATGATCCGAAGCATTACAGCGGAGTGGAGACAGCGATGGAACTCGCTGAAAAAAGAAACTTGTCAATAGTGTTGATTCATCCAGACACAGGAATTATAAAAAATATTCAATGGAAGAATTATTGAACAAAGTAATAAAGGGTAGAAATTGCGTTTTCGGATAAAGCATTATATAATAATACAAAGGCTGTTTGCAAGGAGGGAAAATGCGTGATTAGCGATTTTAATGTGGACCCGACTGCGTTCTACAATATATATAAAACCAGGGATATGCCAGAAAATATAAAGTCACTTCTTTGCGAAGGTAACGAATCAGGCGAAGGAGTAATGCAATGTTTTGAGATTGCTCCAGGAGTACAGATAACATACAATGATTTGAACATGGATTCCTGTTTCCGACCACTCCGCTTTGAGAAGAATTTTTTGCAGATCAATCACTGTTTAGAGGGATGTTATGAATGTGAGCTGGATGGCGGTGCAGTCAGCTTCTTGGGGGAAGGTGACCTTTGTGTAGATTATCTCTCCAAAGATAAACAGGTGTTTCTCGGCTCCCGCATCCCGCTGAAAAAATATCGTGGCATCACGGTGTTATTGGAGATGGAAACGGCACAGAGGACCCTGGACAGTGGATTCCAGCAGGCAAATATCAATCTGGAGCAGATCAAGGACCGTCTTTGTTCTGATGGCCGTTCCCTCATCATCAAGTCCAAGCATGAGATCGACCATATTTTCAGCGAACTGTACTCGGTGGATGAGCGCATTCAAATTCCGTACTTCTGGATCAAGGTCATTGAACTGTTATTGTTTTTGAGCCTTCTGGACGGTAATTCGGTCCGGCATCCACAGCAGTTTTCCGCTGATATATCCAAGAGAACGCAGGAAGTCTACCAGTATATCATTGAAAACCCTTTTATGAAAGAAACCATCCCGGACCTGGCCTGTATGTTTGGCGTAGCGGAGTCCAGCCTGAAAAGGTGCTTTAAGTCCATCGCCGGAGCTTCCATAGGCGCATTTATCAAGACAAAGCGTATGGAGGCGGCTGCTGAAATGTTGATTTCGGAATCCACTTTGAGTATTGGAGAAGTCGGCAGCGCCGCAGGCTATGAAAATCAAAGCAAGTTCTCCGCCGCTTTTAAGTCTGTCCTTGGTATGACGCCGCAGGCGTATCGCCACAAATACTGTTGACCTGTTTGGAGCAAAATCTGACCCGTCCAGTTATATACTGTACTTCTTTGGTGTGCTATCATAGATTGCGTGCCAACAGCAAGTACAACTGGTAAGGAGCCGCTGTACTGCGGCTCCTTTTTTTGATTGATGGTTAGCGTGACCTAACTAAAAAGGAGGACTTGAAGTGGGGAATGCGGGAGAACTCTGCAAGCGGGTCGGGAAACGGCTTCTCAATTTTATTCTCGTTATCTGGGGCGTCGTTACCCTCAGTTTTTGTCTACAAGTTTTTACCGGAACAGACCCGGCCGAAATGATGGTCCGAAAAATCAATGTGATGGCGACCGAAGAACAAATTCAGGCGATGCGTGAAAGTCTTGGATTGGACGCCCCTTTTGGAGAGCGCTACATCGACTACATAAAAGGTGTACTGACAGGTGACTTGGGGACAGCCATTACCAACCGGCAGCCGGTCATTGAAAATATCAAAGATGCCCTCCCTGTGACCTGCGCACTGATTGTAATGGCGATGGCATGGGTAGTTCTTTTTACAGTGTTGCTCTCGGCAATTTCTGTCATACGCAAAGGTGGTGTTTTCGATAATGTGACCCGTATCATCTGCATCATCGGGATATGTGTTCCGAGTTTCTGGCTGGCCCTCATTCTACTGGCGGCCTTCGCCGTCCAAATCCCTATTTTTGATGTTATATCGGATGGCAGTTTCAAATCGCTGATCCTGCCCTCAGTGGCAATGGCGGTCCCTATTATCTGTATTGCAACCCGTGTCCTTCGGGCTGCGGTACTGAACGAATTAAAAAGCGACTATGTGACCTATGCCAGAGCAAGAGGTTTTTCCAGCACACAGATCGTCTATGGTGAGGTGCTGCGGAATGCTCTCCCGGCCGCTATTACCTTGTTTGCTCAGTATTGTGCAGCCCTCTTCGGGACCTCTGCGCTGGTAGAGAGTGTTTTTTCTATTCAGGGACTTGGCATTTACCTGATGGAGTCCTGTGAAAGTATGGATGTTTACGGAATTTCCGGCTCCATTTTGGTGTGCGGCATACTGTTCGTTTTATTCAATACCCTGGCGGATGTGCTTTCCAGTGCCATTTGCCCTGCATATAGGAGGAAAACTGCATGAAACGAAAAGGGCAAATCGCCATCGGTTTGGCGCTGATCCTCATTTTTGTGTTTATGGCGTTGGCGGCCCCTCTGCTGGCGCCCAACGACCCTAACGCTACAAACCTTGCGCTGAAAAACGCAGCTCCCTCTGTGGACTATCCCCTCGGCTGTGACCAGATGGGGCGGTGTGAATTGTCCAGGCTGCTCTATGGGGCGCGGTATTCCCTGGGGTTATCTATTCCGGTTTTAGTTCTTCTGGCGGCTGTCGCCCTTCTGGTGGGTTGCTATTCCAGCTACAAAGGCGGGTTGCTGGATGAGGTCATGCGGATACTTTGTGATATTCTTATGGCATTTCCTCTTATCGTGATTGCCATGGCTCTTGTATCGGCGGTGGACAACTCGGTTGCCAGTGTAATGATCGCCATCGGTGTCTCCATGTTGGCATGGTTTCTGCGAATGGTGCGTTCCTACGCCAAAACGGAGTGCGGTAAGGAGTACATTGAGGCGGCCCGGATTTCAGGAGCATCCAGCCTCCGCATTGTCCTCCAACATCTGCTCCCTAATGTCTTTCCGCAATTCGTGGTATATTTTACGACTGGGATTGCCACAGCCATCATGTCCGTCTCCAGCTTTGCCTTCCTGGGCGTGGGCTTGATTGCCGGAACGCCGGAATGGGGCGCCATGCTCAACGAGGCCCGAAACAGCGTCTACTCCAATCCCGCGCTCTTGATTTACCCCGGCATTTGCCTGATCGTCTGCTGTGCGGGTTTCAACCTGCTGGGCGAGGGGTTGCGGGACGCCATCGGGAAGGAGGATGATATTCGTGTTGCTTGAAGTCAAAGACTTGAGCGTTACCCTGTCCTCCGGCAATCCAGTCGTGGAAAGCATGTCTTTTCAGCTTGAAAAAGGCGAAATGCTCTCCATTGTCGGCAGCTCCGGCGCGGGCAAGACGACCATCTGCAAAGCGGTCATGGGGCTGCTGGGGAACGCCTATCGTGCAAAGGGGTCCATTTTATTTCATGGGCGGGAACTGCTCACCCTGTCAGACCGGGAACGATATACCATCTACGGAAAAGAGATCTGCCTGATCATGCAGAATCCCATGACCGCATTCAACCCCTCGATCCGTGTAGGCCGTCAACTGGAAAAAACTTATCGGCTTCATCACAGCAAGACCTCCCGGCAGGAAATGGCGGAACTTTTCTCAGATCTCTTGCAACGGCTTGGCTTGGGGGACACAAAGCGTATTTTGAACAGTTATCCGTTTACCTTGTCTGGCGGAATGCTTCAGCGGCTGATGATAGCAGCTGCTCTGATGAATAAGCCGTCGCTTCTGGTAGCAGACGAGGCCACCACCGCCATTGATGCCTGCAATCGGATTGGATTGATGCGGGAGTTAAAGGGCTTTTGCTGTGAGGGAATGTCTGTCCTGTTTGTGACCCACGACCTGCGTTCGGCCTCAGTGTCAGACCGTATTCTGGTTATGGACCGCGGGGAAGTCGTGGAGCAGGGCGCGGCGGAACAGATTTTGACAGCACCCAAAGAGAACTATACCAAACATTTGCTGAACGCCTGCCGGCTGGAAAGGAGGGTGTGGATTTGATTGAATTAAAAAATGTGAGCTGTTCCTTTTCTGACCGTCTGGCACACAAGGGCCGTTTTACTGCTGTTTCTTGTATAACAGCAAACTTTGAAGATGGGGGCCGGTACGCTATTGTTGGGGAGTCTGGTTCCGGAAAGACAACTCTGGCCCGGATGATTGCCGGGCTGCAGCGCCCCAGTACCGGGACGATTTCTGTGGACGGCTCTCTGGTTTATGGTCGGACAAGGGCAGGAAAAGAGCATTTCAAAAAAGTGCAGATCATCCAGCAAAACTCTGCTTCGGCCCTGGACCCCAAACTTCCAGTAGGGCGATCCATTGAGGAGCCGCTGCTGTGCTTCTTTCGGATGGGAAAAGCGCAGCGGAAGGAGCGGTGCAGGCAGCTTATGGAGCTCTGCAACCTGCCGGGGGACTACTACACCCGGCTGCCCGCTGAACTGTCGGGCGGTGAGCAGAAACGGGTGGCAATCGCCCGGGCGCTGGCCGCAGAGCCGCAATGCCTCATTTTTGACGAGGCAACTAATGGTTTCGATTTGCCTCTGCGAAAGAAGATCATCGATGAAATTATTGACCTGCAGCACCAGCTTGGTTTTACGCTGATCTTCATTACTCACGATATGGAACTGGCCGTAGTAGTAGCAGACGAAATCTTTGTTATGAGAAATTCCAATCTGGTGGAGCACACAGTTTTCTCCGGTGACTATTCTGCCTTCCAAGACCCCTATAGCAAGCTGCTTCTGGAGGCCAGCGGACTAACTGAAACTTCATCAGACCGGAATAATAAAATGAAAGAAAGGATTGTTTTACAATGAGAATGAAACGAATTGCCGCCGCATTGACGGCGGCGGTCATGGCGGTCTCGTTGGCCGCCTGCTCCAACAATGCCGACCCTGCCGTTGAAAGCAGCCAGCCCTCACAGACTGATACAGAACCCCAGGCGATCCATCTAAACTTGGCGGAAAGCTGGGATTTCCAGTATTTCTATACAATCATCACTCCGGAAGTTTCCTCCTCCAGTGGATACGACATTACCTATTATCTGACCAGTTTTTACGATACTCTGTTTGAGTACAATACGGACGGTGAGGTTGTGGGTGTACTGGCCGAGGATTGGTCTATGAGTGAGGATGGAAAAACCTATACCTTCCAGATTAAGCAGGGGGTAAAATTTTCTGATGGCTCTGACTTGACTGCGGAAGATGTAGCAAAATCCATTCTGGCTGTCCCGGTGAATCTGGGGCAGTATAATGGCTCTTATGGCCGCCTGTCTACCATCATTGAAGATGCGGTTGCAACAGACGAATATACCGTGGAGCTTTGCCTGACCCAGCCATACTACAATACTCTGCGGGAATTGTGCCTTGCCAATCCCTTTGGCATTGTATCCAGCGAACAATTCAATGAAGATTTGACAGCAAAAGATACCTTCCGGACAGCGACCTATGGCACTGGGCCCTATATGTACGCTGGTGATAATGATGGTCAGACCTGGAATTTTGTCCGCAACCCCAATTACTGGGGCGAGGCGCCTGATGTAGACAGCTTCTCCATCAAGTATATTCCCGATAACGATGCAAAGATTCTGGCGATGCAGAACGGCGAGGTGGATTTCCTCTCCGGCATCAAGAATATCTCTGCCGAGAGCTTTGAGCAGATGGAGCAGACCGAAGGCTTCCATGCTCAGGCGGATGAAAAATCTCTCCAGACCTACTATGTGGGCTACAATCTGAGTGATCCCATCTTTGGCGACCAAATCGTTCGTGAAGCGATTTCCTCCGCCATTGATAAGGACGCTATTGTAGAGAGTATCTATGGCGGGCTGTATGACAAGGCAGATACCTTCTTTTCCCGCAACCTGCCCTATTGTGATGTGGAGCAGACGGTATATAATTTTGACCTGGACTACGCCAATCAGATTCTGGATGAAGCGGGCTATGCCGATACCGATGGCGACGGTATTCGTGAGAAGGACGGTGTGAAGCTGTCGGCCTCGTTCATGTATCAGACAGGCTCCGCTTCGGATGACAACCTTGTGGTGTATATCTGCGACCAAGCAAGCAAAATCGGCATCGAGCTGACACCGCAATCCGCTCAGATGATGGACTGGTATGCTATGGTTCAGAGTGGCGAGTATGGCCTTACGATCTTCAAGACCCAGGGCGGCTATTATGACCCGGCCAGCGTGGTGACGAACATCAATCCCGCCACCTCTATGGACCCCATCCTGATGCAGATTGGCGTTTCCCAGCCGGAGATCGCCGCGTTAGTGGATGAACTGGACTCTTCCGCCGATGAAACCCGCATTCAGGAGATTTACAGCACTATTTTGACTACTATGGCAGACCAGTGCTTGACCACACCGCTGATTTATACCCGGCAGTTGACTGTGTACAGCGATACCGTGTCAAGCTATACCTTCCCAACTGACGCCAGCTTTACCTCTGTGCAAAACATCCATCTAAAGTAATTCATCATTATACGGCAAAAGGAGCAGACTGCCAAAAGTCTGCTCCTTTTAATTTGGCCTGATTGGAGCACGAATATACCCGAAAGGTCATAGACTCTGACAAGCGAAACAGTTAAACTTAAAGCATAAGGTTAGCAAGGACTAATCAAAAGATGAAAAAGGAGGGCTTTGTATCCATGAAACAAAAATCCGGCGGGATCAAACGGCTGATGGAGTTCACAGGAAAACACCGTGGGCTGTTGACTGTTTCCCGCATTCTATCTGGCGTCAGTTCTGTTTTTATCCTGGGGCCGTTCCTCTGTGTCTATTTTGCGGCGCGTGAATTGGTGGCCGTTTTTACAGGAACGCCATTGGATACCCATGGACTGGTACACTGGGGCATCCTTGCCCTGGCCTTGGAGCTGATTGGGTTGCTGCTCTACTTCGGCGCCTTGCTCTGCTCCCATGTGGTGGCGTTCCATACCGAGAAAAATCTGAAAATGGCGGCGCTGCGGCATCTTGCTAAAATGCCGATGGGTTATTTTGACTTAAACCCCAGCGGTAAGCTGCGGAAAATCATTGATGAAAACAGTTTCCAGACAGAAACCTTTATCGCTCACCAGCTTCCAGATCTGGTAGGGGCGCAGGTCACGATGGTCGTCAGCCTGGTTCTGATGCTGGCCTTTGACTGGCGGGTAGGCGTTCCCCTCCTGCTGCTTTTTGGCATTGGATTCTTCCTGCAAGGCTCCCTGATGGGGAAAGACGGCATGAAATTCATGCAGACTTATCAGGATTCCCTGGAAACAATGAATCATGAGGCGGTGGAGTACATACGCGGGATTTCCGTGGTCAAGGTATTCGGCCAAACGGTGCAGTCCATCACTAAATTCCATAACGCCATCAAATCCTATCGGAAGTTTGCATTGGCCTATACCATGTCCTGCAAGAAGGGGATGGTGGCATTTAATTCAGTTATTAACTCCAGCTTTTTGGTGCTGGTCCCTACGGCACTCATTATCGGCCTCGTATCTGCGGATTTGGCGGGCTTTATGCAGAGCTTCCTATTCTACCTGATTTTTTCCCCGGCGTGCGCGGTTATGCTCAACAAGATCATGTATATGACCAGTTACAAAATGCAGGCGGAAGAATCCATGCGGCGCATTGATATGATCTTGACTGCAGAGCCGCAAGCGGAAGCGCCAGCCCCGAAGCATCCGAAGAGCTACGATGTCTCCTTTGAAAATGTGACCTTTGCATACGAAAATACAGATCACCCGGCTGTTTCTCATTTGAACTTTACCGCCAAAGCAGGGACCACCACCGCTCTTGTGGGGCACTCTGGCTCTGGTAAGAGCACCACGGCCAGCCTGATCCCCCGTTTTTATGATGTGCAGGAAGGCGCAGTCAAAATCGGTGGTGTGGACATCCGTGAGATTGTCCATGCTGATTTGATGAAGATGGTGGCTTTCGTGTTCCAAGACCCCAAGCTGTTCAAGGACAGTCTGCTGGAAAATATCCGGGCTGGCCGGCCCACGGCTACGCGGGATGAGGTCCTGCGGGCGGCGCACATGGCCCAGTGTGACGATATTCTGGAGAAATTCCCTGATGGTATTGACACAGTGGTAGGAAGCAAGGGCGTATATCTGTCAGGCGGTGAGACACAGCGTATTGCCATTGCCCGCGCAATTCTCAAGGACGCGCCCATCGTGGTCTTGGACGAAGCGACCGCCTACGCTGATCCCGAGAATGAGCAGCAGATTCAGCAGGCGTTTGAGAGCCTTGTAACGGGAAAAACCGTTATTATGATCGCACACCGGCTTTCTACCGTTCAGGACGCCGATCTTATTCTGGTGATGAAGAATGGCGAGTTGGTGGAGAGCGGCACACACGATGCGTTGGTACAGCAAAATGGTGAGTACGCCAAGATGTGGGCCAACTACACCAAGACGACCAAGTGGCACATCGGAAATGAGGTGAAAGTATGCTGAAGCGTATGTTTGCCCTGAGCGATCAGGGGGCAAAGGATTTGAACAAAGGGATTGCTGCTACGACACTCAGCAACCTGTGCCTGATTGCGCCAGTCAGTCTGCTGGTTATGGTAGTGTGGGAACTGTTGAATGTGATTTCTGGCTCCGCGAGCAGCATACAGGATCACATTCCATTGTTTATCGGTATGACGGTGGTACTGTTTATCGTTGTATTTTTGACCCAGTGGCTCCAGTACAACAAAACCTATACAGTGGCCTATGAGGAAAGCGCCAACCGGCGCATCGTTTTGGCAGAGAAACTTCGGAAACTGCCGTTGTCCTTCTTTGGGAAGCGGGATCTCTCTGATTTGACTACTACCATCATGGGAGACTGTACTGCGCTGGAGCGTGTGTTCTCCAATGCTATTCCACAATTATTTGGGACCGTGTTCATGTTCATCATCACGGCTATCGGCCTTCTGGTCCTCGACTGGAGGATGGGCCTGTGCATCGTGGTGCCGGTGCCCGTGGCAGCTCTTGTAGTCTTTGCGGCACGGAAAGCTCAATCCAATGCGGAGAGTGTCAATATGGATGCCAAGCGTGCCGCCTACGATGGTGTGCAGGAGTATCTGGACACGATTCAAGAGTTGAAGTCCTGCTCCCGTGAGGATGAATACCTGGAAGGCTTGGAGAAAAAACTGGATTATGTGGTTCACTGCTCCTTCCGCAATGAGATTGCCCCCGGCGCGGCAACGACTACCGCGCAATTCATCCTCCGCTTTGGGTTGGTGGCCGTTCTGCTGGTGGGCGGCTGGCTGGTGGCAGCCGGTTCCCTCTCTATTCCTATGTTCATACTGTATCTGTTGTTTGCCGGCCGCATCTATGACCCCTTCACCAGCTGCTTCATGCTGATGGCGGAGATTTTTTCCTCCCTGGTCAGTGTAACACGCATGAAACAGATCGACGCTACTCCGGAACAGACGGGAACGAATGTCTGCAATAACAAGGGCTATGACATTGAGTTCAAAAATGTGGTGTTCTCCTACAACGAAGAGCCTGTCCTGAAAGGCGTTTCTTTCGTGGCAAAGCAGGGCGAGGTCACGGCTCTGGTGGGCCCCTCCGGCAGCGGAAAGTCCACAGCTTCCAAGCTGGCGGCCCGTTTCTGGGACGCTGACTCTGGCTCAATCACCTTGGGCGGTGTGGATGTAAAAACAGTGGAGCCAGAAACCTTATTCAAAAACTACGCCATTGTGTTCCAGGATGTGATGCTTTTTGATGAAAGCGTCATGGAGAACATCCGACTGGGCCGGGGTGATGCCACGGATGAGGAAGTTATGGCCGCAGCCAGAGCCGCCCAATGCGAGGAGTTCATCAAGCGTCTGCCCCAAGGCTACCAGACCAATATCGGAGAAAACGGCAGTGCCCTGTCTGGGGGTGAGCGTCAACGAATCTCGATTGCCCGAGCACTACTCAAAAATGCTCCTATTGTCCTGCTGGACGAGGCGACGGCTTCCATGGATGCCGAGAGCGAAACGCTGGTGCAGGATGCCTTGTCGATATTACTGAAGGATAAAACGGTCATGGTGATCGCCCACCGTATGAGAACGGTGGCAAATGCCGACAAGATTGTTGTGTTGGACGATGGACGGGTCAGCGAGATGGGTACTCCAGCAGAACTGATGGCAAAAGGCGGGTTATATGCTCATCTTGTAGGGCTTCAGCAAGGGCGGTAATCTCTATCTTATCGCCCATTGAAATGAAGGTGGACGGCATATTTTCTCTGCTTGTACGACTTGCATGGGAGGATCAGATGAAAAAGGAAAAGAACACTACGCCTTCGGGTGAGGATTATTTAGAGGCCATACTGATCCTTCAGCGGCAGAAAGGGCTGGTACGCCCGGTAGATATAGCGCGCCATATGGAGTTCAGTAAGCCAAGCATTACTCACGCCATTACAACGCTTCTGCGCGGAGGCTTTGTAGAAAAAGATAAAGAGGGCTTTATTCGCCTGACGGATATAGGCCGTGAAGTAGCAGAGCGTACCTATGAAAAGCACTGCTTTTTCACCCAACTGCTGGTGGATGCAGGTGTAGAGCCAAAGACCGCCGAGCAGGACGCCTGCCGCATGGAACACGCTATCAGCGACGACAGTTTTCAGAAAATGAAGTCGGGGCTACAGGGCAGGTAAAAGGCGGCCTATCCGTCGAGGTTATTGGGGGTGATAGAGTGGGAAAACTGTTCATATTATCGGTCGAAGAAGATGACCTTGAAACCACAGAGAAAATCATGGCCTTCATAGAGTCAACAGAACTGGTCATATGTACGGATATTCCCTCCGCCTCCCTGCGGTACAGGGCTTTGTGTATTGATGCTGCGTGCCGACAAGTATTCTGGCAGGGTAAATTCATAGAGTTGACTCCTACGGAGTTTGATGTGTTCCATTTGCTTGCCCGACGGCCTGGACGGGTGTTCTCTCAAAGGGAAATCTATGAACTTGTCGCACCTGATTCATTCGACAGTAGTTGGACGGGGATCTCCAGCATCATTTACAAACTGCGGCATAAGCTGAACGCCGACTTTATCCAAACCGTGTATGGAAAAGGCTATAAATTTTTGCCACCATAAAGATTATAGAAAAGAATGTCGGTAGATAATAAGAACTCACACATTCATTAGAACTATACAGGGCAAGAAAGAAATTGCTGCTAACAGAAAGCTGCGGTATATTCCTGACAAGGGGATATATCACAGCTTTTGCTGTATCATAAACAGAAATGAGCTGGTTTTATTGAAGAATACGGTAGTTTATGTTACCATAAGAAATGGTAAGCTAAAGCTAACTTTGCGGAGTGATGATAATGGGAAAGGCCGATTTTAATCCGGAATGGTACGGCGCACAGGCGAAAGTGCTGACGAGCAATGAAGATCAGATGGTTGTAGATTATGGATGTAATGGCCGTGGTATCGTTAAAAATTATAACTTATTTGAGGGCATACAGCTTTGCTTTCTCGATTTTGAAACGGATGAATCTATGAAAGCCCAGAAGTTCAACCCGGATATTATCCAGGTTACTCACTGCCAGACCGGGCGCTACGAATGTGAATTTGCCAATCATACTGTGGCATATTTACCGGAGGGCTATTTTAGCGTTGCAGCAACAGCGCATTTACCGGTTTCATTTTCTTTTCCCTTGGGGAAGTATTATGGCGTCAGTCTTGTCATAGACCGTCAGGCGCTTTCGGACGAAACACGCCGGGTTATGCAGACAATTCCCATCGACCTTGATAAAATAGGGACAACGCTTGGACTTGAAACACGATGGTATGTCAGCGATACTCCACCACAATTGCAGCACTTGTTTTTAGAATTATATACAGCCGTTGAAGCGGAGACAACCGGCTATTTTAAAATTAAGGCCCTGGAACTGCTGTACCACATGGAACAGCTTACCCAGGTTAACGGGTGCGACTCAAAGTATTTTGATAAGAAGCAGATACAAGCGACAAAAGTGATCCGGGAATATCTCATTTCCCATCTGGATGAAAAAGTTTCTCTGGAGCAGCTGGCGAAAGAGGTACACTTGAACCTATCGGTTTTCCACTTGATATTTTCCCATATATATGGGGACACTCCATACGCATACCTCAAAAAATATAAAATGAATTTAGCGGCCCAGTGGCTTTCGGAAAATAAGATGAAAATCGGTGATATTGCTTTGGAACTGGGATATAGCAATGCAAGTAAATTTGCGAAAGCGTTCCAATCAGTATATGGAATATTGCCAAAGGACTATCGAAAAAATAGATAGTCAACGGCAGACATCGTTTAAGACAAAGTAGCCTCCATGAACTTGTAGGTATCTTTGGGCTATTTTAAGTCTAAACGCGGAGATATGGAGTAGCAGATACTTTCAAGGATTGGTAGAATGAATGGCGAGGTTAGTAAACGCTAACCTCGCCATTTTTCAATTTAAGGAGGGTTCATGCTATGTCAAACGCAAAGCTGAAACAGGCAAAGCCAAAGACGGGTTTGGCACGATGCATGGAATTGGCTTCTGACAGAAAGGGCCTTGTATTCTTAGCTGCGGTTCTTTCGTCACTGGCGGCCATTGCTTCGTTCATCCCGTACATAGCGGTTTATTTCATGATCCGTTCAATTATCGGTGTTTTCCCGAATCTTGACCAGTTGGATATGGGAATGGTCATGAATTATGGCTGGTTGGCGCTTACCGGAATCGTGGCGAATATCCTGTTGTATTTTCTGGCTATTTTCAGCTCTCACATGGCGGCATTTGGAACACTGTACGAGCTGAAAGTTCTCTTTGCAGACCATATTACCAAAATCCCACTTGGGTATCACTTGACAATTGGTAGCGGTCGCCTACGCAAGATCATGGATGAAAATATTGAAAGCGTGGAGGGCTTTATTGCTCACCAGTTTCCTGATTTTGTTGCTTCTATTACAGCCCCTATCGTCATGGTCATCATCCTGCTGACTGTTGACTGGCGATTTGGCCTTGCTTCCCTGGTCGGTATCATTCTTGCATTTGTTGCTGAGTTCATTGGCTTTGGCAGCGGAGAAATGAAAGAGAACATGGGCAAGTACCAAAAGGCTCTGGAAGAAATGAATAATGCCTCTGTGGAATATGTCCGGGGAATGTCAGTAGTAAAGGCGTTCAATCAAACAGCTTCTTCGTTTAAAAAACTCAAAGAGGCTATCACCGGCTATACGGAATGGGTTCTCAAGTTTTCCCTGGGCTGGCAGAATTGTATGCCTGCCTTTACCACGATCATCAATAATGTTTATCTGATCCTTGTCCCTGTGGGCATCCTGATTGGCTCCAGAACAGATGATTTTGCCGGATTTGTGATGACCTTTATCTTTTATCTGCTTTTTGTACCAGCAATTTCCGGTGTGCTGAACAAAATCATGTATATATCAGAGTCGTTCATGCAGATCAACGGGAATGTGGCCCGGATGGACGAGATATTGAACATTTCAGAAATGCCGAAAACGGCTCACCCTAAGAAACCTGCAGGGGACGATGTTGTTTTCCATGATGTCAGCTTTTCCTACACTGGGGATAATTCTGAGAAAGCCCTGGAAAATGTATCTTTTTCAGCAAAGCAGGGACAGATCACAGCCATTGTCGGCCCGTCCGGCGGCGGTAAGAGTACGATTGCCAATTTGATTTCCCGCTTTTGGGATGTGTCCTCTGGCAGCATTACCATTGGCGGTGTAGATGTGCGTGATGTGGCGGAGGATGACCTGATGCGCCATGTCAGTTTTGTGTTCCAGGACATTTTCCTGTTCAAGCAGAGCATCTTGGATAATATCCGTATGGGCAACCCTTCGGCCAGTGAGGCACAAGTAATCGCAGCGGCGAAAGCGGCGCAATGCCACGAGTTTATCTCCAAACTGCCCAACGGGTATCACACAGTGGTCGGTTCCAAAGGAATCCATCTCTCTGGCGGCGAACGCCAGCGGATTGCCATTGCGCGTGCTATCATCAAAAATTCCCCCATCATCGTGTTGGATGAGGCAACGGCATTCAGCGACCCGGAGAACGAATACCTGATCCAGAAAGCCTTTGAAAAGCTGATGCAGGGCAAGACGGTTATTATCATCGCACACCGCCTTTCCACGATCCGCAATGCAGATAAGATCATCGTCATGGAGAAAGGGCACTTAGTCGAAGAAGGAAATCATGACGAGCTGGTGGCTGCAGGCGGGCGCTATGCACAGATGTGGAACCACTATACAGAAGCGATTGGCTGGAAAATCAGCGGAAAGGCGGTGTAACTATGAGCAGATTACAAAAAGCTCTCTTTTTGTCAGACAAGGGTTACGCAGATCTGAAAAAAGCAATTTTCGCCTGCACATTGACGAACCTGGCTATGCTTCTGCCGTTCTGTGTAACTGTTATGATTTTCAGTGAACTTCTGACACCCTTTGTCAGTGGCGGCTCCGTCCAGTGGAACCATATCTGGATGCTGTGGGGCGCGGGTATTGTTTCGGCCATCCTGGTATTTCTGGCCGCCAAAAATGATTACCGCAAAACCTATATTGCCTCGTATAAGGAGTCGAACACGACCCGGCTGCGGATTGCGGAGCATCTTCGGAAACTCCCTATGAATTTCTTTAACACCAAGGACCTTTCCGAACTGACCACGAATATGATGGCAGATTGCAGCAGCATGGAGTCCCTGCTCAGCAGCACGATCCCGCCGCTGATTGCAAACGGCATCACCGTGACTCTGACCTGTATCCTGCTTGCCTTCTTCGATTGGCGGCTTGCTCTGTGCGTATTCATCACGGTTCCGATTGCCTTCCTCATTATCTGGCTCAGCCGGAACCATCAAAAGAAACTGTTTGAAAAGCAGGTTGACGCAAAGCTGGCTGCCTCTGACCAGGTACAGGAATACCTGGAAGGCATGAAAATCATCAAGTCCTGCGGGCTGTCCGGTTCTCATTTCAGCGCATTGGATAAAGCTCTGTTAGCAATGAAAAAAATCGCCATCAAAGTGGAGATGGCTGTCGGTGTGTTTATGTCCAGCGCCAGCATGATTTTGCAGGCAGGTATTGGCATTACAATCTTTGTCGGTGCTGTCCTTCTAACCAGTAGACAAATTGAGCTACTGCCTTTGCTCATGTTTCTGCTGATGGTCACGCGGATTTATGGCCCTATTTTGGCAATTCTGGCGAATTTGTCCTCGCTGCTAAATTTGAATGTAGTTACAAGTCGTATGCGTACCCTGCTCACTACTCCCGCAATGAACGGCAACGAGAAAACGATCCCGAACTGCGATATTGAGCTATCCCATGTGACCTTTGCTTACAATCAGGAAGATGTCATCAAAGATGTTTCCTGTAAAATCCCCCAGGGGAGCGTGACTGCCCTTGTTGGCCCATCCGGTTCCGGCAAAAGCACGATTTCAAAACTGATTGCTCGGTTTTGGGATGTTCAGCAGGGCACAATTACCGTGGGCGGCAAGGAGATTAAAAGCATGGAGCCGGAAAGCCTCATGTCCTATATGTCCTTCGTGTTCCAGGATGTGACCTTGTTCAATGATACAGTTATAAACAATATTCGTCTTGGCAATCCAAACGCAACAGACAATCAAGTGATTGCTGCGGCCAAAGCCGCCTATTGTGATGAATTTGTCCGGGAGATGCCGGACGGGTATCAGACGATCCTCGGTGAAAACGGCAGTACGCTTTCCGGTGGTGAGCGCCAGCGTATTTCCATCGCCCGCGCCTTGCTGAAAAATGCGCCCATTATTCTGCTTGACGAAGCAACAGCATCCCTTGACCCGGAGAATGAAGTCCTGGTTCAAAAGGCGATTGCCAAACTGGTGGAAGGCAAGACGGTTATTATGATCGCCCACCGCCTCCGTACAGTTGTAGACTCGGATCAGATCCTCGTTCTCGACAATGGCCGGCTGGTAGAACATGGGACACACGATGCGCTGATGAAAAAGAATGGATTGTACCACAAGCTGTTCCATATCCAGCAGGAAAGCGTTGGCTGGACAGTATAACTTTGGGGGAAAGGCGTTGACTGGGCAAGCTGTTCTACAATATGACAATTTGTGTATTGACCCAAATCAGCGCAGGGTCTTTTTGAGTGGGCGAGCTGTACAGTTGACCACGATGGAGTTCAATATCTTATATTACCTGGCTTCGCACCCTGGCTGGACTTTTACCCGGGAACAGCTTTACCAGTATGCGCGGCCGAATGATTTTAGTTCTGGGTTGGAGAGTGTTACCAGTAGAATTTATAAAATACGAAAAAAACTAAATATCAATGTGATTCATACTGTGCATGGGTATGGTTATCGTTTTGAGAAGTAAAAAAGGGGCTGGTGCATCAAATCGTAGGTGTACCGCCCCTTTTTAATAGTGTTTGAATACAAAGAAAGTGTTGTCAAAAAGTTTTCGCTATTGACGAATAAATCAATTTGTGCTATATTAAAACCGTTAGATTGAAACCGACGGTTTTGAACTTTGGAGGTGACACATGGCAAAGCGTGTAGCAGGAGTAACAGAAAAGTTGATGGAAGCAGCCAAGCAGGAGTTTCTAAAAAACGGATATGAGCGGGCTTCCTTACAGACGATTGCAGAAAAGGCTGGCTCCAGCAAAGGAGCAATCTACATCCGCTACCCGGACAAAGAGAGCCTGTACCGTTCCCTCGTACAGCCTGCCATGGATGATTTTTGTGGTCTGATTCAATCAACCTTAGAGCAGTTTAACCAGTTGCCCGGAGTCGAACAGACCAGTCAAATGTATTCCTTCTCCGACCACGGTTTTTGGGCCTCTGTGGACTATATCTACGACCATTTTGATATATTCAAACTGCTTTTGACCAGTGGAGAGAACAATACATATCAGGAATTCCTCCACCGGATCGTGGAACTGGACAACCAATGTACCATGCGCTATATTCAGGCGTCCGGGAACGACGCAATTTCCAGCGGCCGCCTTACACCGGAGCTGGGCCATCTGCTGTCCAGCGCCTTTTATACCGGGATGTTCGAGGTGGTCATCCACGATATGCCAAAGGATCAGGCGGTCGAGCATATCCAGAGGATGCGGCGTTTTTACACCGCCGGCTGGAAAACCATCTTCTTCGGAGATGGAGGTGAAAACCATTGAGCGGGTGGATTGACCGAAGCGGCTGGATTCACTGCCCTACCTGCGGCAACAAGACCCGCACCAAGGTGAATCCAGACACCGTTCTAAAGCGTTTTCCGCTTTTCTGTCCCAAATGCGGAAAGGAACACATTGTTGATGTACAGGGACAAAACATCATATTGTCAGAGCCAGACGCAAAGACGCAGAGCCGATGATTTGCAGGATAATCCTGTGGGTTGTCGGCCTTTTTCTTTGTTGATTGGTTAGAATCCGCTAACTTGTAGGAGGGATACGATGCAGAAACAAAGGAAGCCATTTAGTTTGATGGCATTTATCAGACCGCACCGAGCGGGTTTTATTACCTCCACTGTTCTTGCTGTTCTCAGCGTGACCAGCGGGATGATACCATACTTTGCTGTGGCAAGAATGGTCAACCTGCTTATTTCTGGTGAAAAGAACTTTTCGATTTATTTGACCTGGGGAGCAGTCGCCCTGATCGCCTATCTGCTCAAGTCTGTTCTTCACGGCATCTCCACCCGATGCTCCCATGAAGCCACTTTCCATGTGCTGTCGGAGCTGCGGCGGGCTGTGGCAGATAAGCTGACCCGCGTTTCCATGGGCTATCTGACCGATACGCCATCGGGCCGCCTGAAAACAACCATGGTGGAGCGTGTGGAGCAGATGGAGGTCCCACTGGCCCATATCATTCCGGAGATGACCTCTAATCTGCTGGTCCCTATCGCCATTGTGGCCTACCTCTTTGTCTTGGACTGGCGCATGGCACTGGTGTCGCTTATCACCATCCCCATCGGGATGCTCTGTTACATGGCTCAAATGAAAGAGTACCCGAAAAAATATGGTGCGGTTGTTCAAGCCAGTAAGCACATGAGCGCCACCACGGTGGAGTACATAGGCGGCATTGAAGTCATCAAGGCGTTCAATCAGAGTGCGGCCTCTTATGGAAAGTTTACGCAGGCCGTGCGGCAGAGCGCAGACCTCATGCTGGACTGGATGAAGTCCACGCAGGGCTATTCCGCCCTGATGATGACCATTTGGCCCGCTGTGCTGATTGGTGTTTTGCCCATTGGGTGCGTCTTTTATAGGAGTGGCAGCCTGACCGCCCCAGATTTTATCACGATTGCAATTCTGTCCCTCGGCATCGTGGGGCCATTGGTAGCGGCGATCTTTTTGACCGATGATTTCTCCAAAATTGCGACCATCACCGGGGAAATCAGCGCAGTGTTGTCCGAGCCGGATCTGGAGCGGCCCGTGCAGAGAAAAGAACTGCATGGGCTGGACATTGGCCTGCGGGATGTGACATTCGCTTACAAAGATAAGCAGGTTTTGAACGGCGTCACGCTGAACATCCGGCAAGGCACGACCACCGCGCTGGTGGGGCCGTCCGGCTCCGGCAAGTCCACCATCGCCAAGCTGATCGCCTCCTATTGGGATGCCGGCGGTGGGAGCATCACCATCGGCGGGGTGGATGTGAAAAACCTACCGCCGGAGCAGGTAATGGACCTCATCGGATATGTCTCCCAGGATAATTTTCTGTTCAATGTCTCTGTCCGGGAAAACATCCGCATGGGACGGCCGGAGGCCACCGACGATGAAGTGGAGGCTGTGGCGAAGGCATCCGGCTGTCATGAATTCATCATGGGCCTGGACCACGGGTATGACACTATAGTGGGCGGTGCAGGCGGACACCTCTCCGGCGGGGAGCGCCAGCGGGTTGCCATTGCGCGTGCCATGATGAAAAACGCCCCGATTGTGATTTTGGACGAGGCGACTTCCTACACGGACCCCGAGAATGAGGCGGTGCTTCAGGACGCCATCGGCAGGCTGACCCGTGGAAAGACACTCATCGTCATCGCCCACCGCCTGAGCACCATCACCGGCGCAGACCAAATCGCCGTGGTAGAGCAGGGAAAAATCCTGGACGCAGGAACGCATGACGAACTATTGCAGCGGTGTCCCCTCTATGCTCAGATGTGGACGGCTCACACGCAGGCGAAAGATGCGGATATGAGAGAAGGAGGTGGCAAGCATGTTTGATGCATATAAACGGTTTTTCCACTTTGCCGGGGAGCAGAAAAGCACCTGGTATAAAGGAATGGCCTTTGAACTCCTGCGGAGTATCTTTGAGGCTTTGCAATTTGCGGCGCTGCTGGTCGTGCTCCGTGCCCTGGTAGAGCAGAATATGACCGGGGCCACCCCATGGATGGCTTTTGGAATCATGGCAGCCAGTGTGGCTGGAGCCGCCCTGTGCTGGTATCTGGCCCACAACAGCGAGGGCCACGCCAATTACCGGATGTGCGCGGAAAAGCGCATCCATATCGGGGAGCGCATGAAGTATATGCCCATGGGCTACTTCAACGCCCAGAGCCTGGGCAGCCTCACCGCAGCGGCCACCTCCACCATGGAGGACTTGGAGAGCATGTCCTTTGCAGTGATTGCCCGGACGGTGGTAGGCATGATCCGGACCACCATCTTCTCGTTGGCGATCCTGTGCTTTGACTGGCGCATTGGGCTGGTATTCCTGCTTGGTATGCTTCTGTTCCTCTGGGTCAACTCGCTTTTGCTGAAGAAATCCAGAGAATTGTCTCCGGGGCGGCTGGCAGCCCAGACAAGGCTGGTGGACGCTGTGCTGGAATACATACAGGGCATGAGCGTGGTACGCGCTTTCCATGGAGACAAAGCGGCCAATCAGACGCTGAACCGCACGATTGAGGAGACGGAACAGCAGAATTTTAAGCTGGAGCGCAAGCGTATTCCCTACAATGTTTTGGAGCAAATTGTCCTGCGCGTCACGGCGGTGGCGGCGATTCTGTTCTCGATCTGGTTTTTCCTGCAAGGCAGTATGACCCTCTTTACCTGCCTGATGGTGGTGGTTTCCGCTTTTCTGGTATATAGCGAGTTGGAGTCTGCCGGGGAGATGTTCTTTATGCTGCCCATGATCGACGCCTCCATCGACCGGGTGGAGGAAATCGACCGCGCTCCCCGGATGGACGAGGGCGGCTCCGTACAGACGCCGAAACATTACGATATTTCCTTCGAGCATGTGGACTTCTCCTATGGAGAGCGAAAAATCATCCGCGATGTCAGCTTTACCATACCTGAAGGGGCAACCACTGCCATCGTGGGGCCCTCCGGCTCCGGCAAGACCACTCTCACCAGTCTTATGGCAAGGTTTTGGGATGTGGACAGCGGCGCGGTCAAGCTGGGCGGCATTGATGTGAAGGACTATGCGCTGGATAGTTTGATGCGCAATTTCAGCATGGTCTTTCAGCGCGTGTACCTGTTCAACGACAGCATTGAGAACAACATCAAGTTCGGCAAGCCGGACGCCACCCATGAGGAGGTGGTGGCTGCGGCAAAGGCGGCCCGGTGCCATGAGTTCATCACAGCCCTGCCGGACGGCTACGATACCATCATCGGTGAGAGCGGGGCCACGATCTCCGGCGGGGAACGCCAGCGGCTCTCCATCGCACGGGCCATGCTCAAGGACGCGCCGGTCATCATTTTGGACGAGGCCACGGCCAATGTTGACCCCGAGAACGAGGCGGAGCTGCAGGAGGCAGTCAAGGCCCTGACCGCAGGGAAAACTCTGGTTATGATCGCACACCGGATGAAAACCGTCCAGGAGGCGGATCAGATTCTTGTACTGGATCAAGGGCGGATTGTGCAACAGGGCCGCCATGCGGAACTGATGCAGCAGGGCGGTATTTATGCAGATTTTGTCTGCTCCCGGAGATCCGCAGAATCGTGGCGTATTGCGGAGCGGAAAAGTAACGAGGTTAAAGCGGAGGTATGAGCAAGAAACTATTGGCCCGGATCGGCCTGCTGGTGATTGTCCTGTTCGGCGTCACGATCCTGACTTTCTTTTATACCAACCTGTCCCCGGTAGATGCGGCGGAGGCGCTGGCAGTGCGCCGTTACAACCGCCCCACCCCACAGCAGGTTGAACTGGTGCGGGAAGAACTCGGCCTTGATCAGCCGATTCTCCAGCAGTACGGCTCCTGGCTGTGGAACGCCCTGCATGGGGATTTCGGAAACTCCTATAACACCGGGCGGCCGATTGTGGAAGAACTGTCGGCTTCCATCCGGCCCACCCTGGTTATGGCTGCCATGGCGCTCCTGTTTGCCACTCTGCTCAGTATTCCGCTGGGGGTGCTGTCCGCCAGCAGAAAAGGCGGCTTGGCGGATCGGAGCATCTACCTGTTCGGCATTATCTGTATGTCTCTGCCGAATTATTGGATCGGCTTCATGCTCCTGCTCGCCTTCGCGGTTTATATCCCCGTTTTCGGCATTATGGGAGCGGATAGCCTGAAGGATTTCATTCTTCCGGCCCTGGCGCTGGCTATTCCTATGGCCGCCGGCAACATCCGTGTGTTTCGGTCCTCGCTCTTGGATGGGTACAACAGCGATTTTGTCCTGTATGCCAGAGCCCGGGGCGTATCGGAGTGGAAAATCGCCAATCTGGTGAGCCGGTTTGCTTTGCCGCCGCTGATCACCATGCTGGCGCAGAGCTTCGGCTTTATGATTGCGGGCAGTGCCATGGTGGAAAGTGTGTTCTCCATCCCAGGGCTGGGGTCCATGCTGGTCACTGCATTGGGAGCCAGAGACACCATTACCATCAATGCGTGTGTACTGCTCACCGCCGTCATTTTCGTCCTGGTCAATTTTATCGCGGACTGCGTGAACGCGCTTCTAAACCCGCAGAGCCAGAAGGGAGGCGGCCTATGATCCGCAAAATCATGCACCGTCCGCAGGCCGTCCTCGGTCTTGCCATGATGCTTCTCGTGTTTCTTATGATGCTGCTTGCCCCGGTCTTTGCGCCCAATGACCCGATGCAGCTGAATGTGGCCCACAGCTTCGCCCCGCCGGATGCACAGTATCCCCTCGGAACAGATGAGCTTGGACGCTGCATCCTCTCACGCCTGATCTACGGAGCCAGGGCCTCTCTGAGTATCGCGCTGCCCACACTGCTGTTGCTGGCGGTTATCAGCACCGTGGTGGCTACCCTGTGTACCTATATCGGCGGGGTGCTGGACCGCATATTTGAAGTGGTCTCCAATATTTTTATGGCCTTTCCCCCTTTCCTCGTTGCCATCACCTTGGTGGGGCTCTTTGAGTCAAAAGCGGCCAGCATCGTCCTGTCTATTGTAATCGCCATGTGGGTCTGGAACGCGAGGGTGGTCCGCACCCATGTGCTTCGGGAGCGAAATCAGCCCTATGTGATCACCTGCCGGATGTCCGGCTGTTCGGAGCTGCGCATTGTGTTCCGGCATATCATCCCCAATATTCTGCCGCACCTTCTGGTTTTGTACAGCACAGGGCTGTCCTCCATCATCATTATGATCTCCAGTTATGCCTTTCTCGGCTTGGGGCTGGAAACAGGGACGGCGGAGTGGGGCGCCATGTTTGTAAATGCCAATAAACTGATGTTCAGCCATCCACAGTTCCTGGTCTATCCGGGGCTTTGCATTCTGTTTGCCGCAGCAGGGTTCAACCTGTTCGGGGAGGCCCTGCGGGACATCTGCGCACCGAGGGAGGGATAGCCATGCTGACAGTTACCAATCTATCCATCCGTACAAAGCAGACAAAGGAAACCCTTGTGCGCTCTGTCAGCTTCTCCGTAAAAAGCGGAGAGGCCCTTGGCCTGATCGGAGAGAGCGGCAGCGGAAAGAGTATGACCAGCAAGTGCATTATGCGGCTGTTGAATCCACGGCTTTTTGACCTGCGCGGAAGTGTGCAATGGAACGGGAAAGAAATGCTTGCGGTGAAGCTGAATGAGCTGGACGGCTATCGGGGCAAGCAGATCAGTATGATTCCGCAAAACCCCATGACCGCCTTTGCACCCATGCTCAAGCTGGGGAAACAGATGGAACTGGGCTTTTCGCTGAAAGGACGCAGGGAACGGACGCAGTTCCGGGGGCGGCTGGCTGCCGCGCTTGCGGATGTCAATTTGCCTGATGCGGAAAAAATCATCAACAGCTATCCCCATGAATTGTCCGGCGGTACGCTGCAGCGTGTGATGATTGCCCTGACGATCCTGCAGCGCCCGGAACTGATCATCGCAGACGAAATTACCACCGCTGTTGACGCGGCCAGCGAATACCTCATTCTGAATGAATTGGAGAAGCTGAGGCGGGCCGGTGTCTCCATGATTGTGGTGACCCATGACTTTGGCGTGGCGGCAAGACTGTGCGACCGTGTAGCCGTTATGAAGGACGGCGAGATCATCGAGGAAGGAAAAACACGGGAGGTATTTTCTGCTCCACAGCACGAATATACCAGGCAGCTTGTGCAGGCAAGCGTACTCTTTCAGGAGGGACTATGCTGAAAGCAGAACATATCACAAAACAATATCAGATCCCAGGCGGCGGGCATACCGTGTTCGATGCGGTTTCGGATGTCTCCATAGAGCTTGGGGATAGAGGCGTGGCCGCTATCGTGGGAGAGAGCGGGAGCGGCAAGAGCACTTTAGCCAGAGTGCTGTCCTATGTGGAGCGGCCGGACGGTGGGCGGGTGTTTCTGGATGGTCTGGAGGTGTCCGCCTGCAGAAGAAAGGAACTCCACACTGTAAGAGGTAAGGTCCAGCTTGTGATGCAGAACGCTTTGGGGTCTTTAGACCCTCACCAGAGCGTGGGGTCTATTCTGGAGGAACCCCTGCGGCTGCTGTTCCACATGGGGGCGGAGAAACGAAAACAGCGGTGTCTTGATCTGCTGGACATGGCACGGCTGGAACGGGATACACTCCGCCGTCGGCCGGATGAACTCTCCGGCGGACAGCAAAAACGGCTGTGTATTGCCCGCGCTCTGGCCGCCCAGCCCCAACACATTATCTTTGACGAGTCCTTCAGCGGATTGGATGTCACGCTGAAAAAGCAGGTGCTGGATTTTCTGAAGGAGCTTCAAACGGAGCTCCAGATCAGCTTTCTGGTGATTACCCACGACCTGGACACCGCCATGTATATGGCCGGCACGATTCATGTCATGCGCAGGGGCAAAATCATCGAAACACTTGAGCACCCCAGGAGCTTCTCTGATTTTCAGGAGCCCTATTCACAAGAGCTTGTAAAGGCAGTCCGCTCCAAGCGGAGAGCCTTGCAATAAATCAAAAAAGGAGAATAACAGCATGAAAAAGTTCTTGTCCCTTCTGTTGACCGGCGTTATGAGCGCCATGCTTCTTGCCGGCTGCGGAACCACCGCAAATGATCCAGGCCCGGCTTCTTCCTCAACACCGCCTGCCGGGGAGGAGGAACGGTCCATCACCATTGCGCAAAGCGCCAATTTTTCCATGGGATTTACCCCCGGCGTGCAGTCCTATGAGGCCACCTATTACATGAACAATTTCTATGAGGGACTGGTCGAATACCGGGACGGTGAGTACCTGCCCTGCCTGGCGACAGACTGGGCTGCCTCGGACGACGGCCTCACCTATACCTTCCATCTGCGGGACGATGTGCAGTTCAATGACGGCACTGCGTTCAATGCCGAGGCAGTCAAACTCTATTTTGACAATATGAAGTCGGTCATTGGCACCAGTGCCAATTATGGTCAGCTTGACATGTTGACCACTGAAATCACAGTGGATGACGAGTACACTGTCTCCTTCCACCTGAGCCGGCCTTATTACAATGTCCTGAACGATCTTTCCATGGTGATGCCCCGCGGTATCCTTTCCGCAGCAGCCTTCCATGAGGACGGCTCTCTGAATACCGAATACCTGATGACCCACACCCCAGGCACCGGCCCGTATATGTTTGAGAGCGTGAATGAAACCGCAACGGAGTACACCTTTGTGAAAAACCCGAACTATTGGGGCGAGGAGCCGGATGTGGACCGCTTTACCGTAAAGGTGATTCCAGAGTCCAAGGTTGCCGCCATGCGGGCCGGCGAGGTTGACTTTATCATGGGGTCTGATACGCTGGACGCCAATTCCTATCTGGAGCTGTCCCAGGTGGAGGGAATCACCGGCGTGATCTCTGACTTTGACTTTGTGACGGAATTTATCGCGCTGAACGATGAGGTGGCGCCGCTGGATGATCTGAATGTCCGCACAGCCATCCAGATGGCGATTGACAAGGAATCTATCGCTCAGAATATTTACTCCGGTCTGCGCACAAAGGCGGACTCGGTGATGCCTGCGGATATGCCCTACTGCACCGCCACGGTGTCCACCCCGGACTACGACATGGATGGGGCGATTGCCTTGCTGGAGGGCTCCGGCTGGGTCGATTCCAATGGGGACGGCATCCGGGAGAAGGCCGGAACGGCGCTTTCCTTTACGATCACCTACCCCTCTACGGGCGTTTATGACAACATGGTACTCTTTTTCCAGAGCTCTATGGCTGAACTGGGAATTGAGATCAAGACCAATCCCATTGACCTGATGGCCTTCATGCAGCAGGTGTTCATGGAGGACAACTACGAGATGACCGCCTACATGAGCTACTGGTTCCCTTATGACCCATACACCTTCGTGGCAAATATGTATCCGTCTACTGACTATGCTGACCCCAGCGGTATCTACTCCACCGATCCGCAGGTCGCAAAGGCCCTGGCTACCATGAGCGATGAGGAAGCCAAGGAACTGATTGGTGGCCTTTACAACACAGATGATCCCGCGGTCGTTCAAGAGATCTATACTGCGGCGCTGGACTCCGCCAACGAGAGCAGTGTGGTGATTCCGCTCAATTATAGAAACGAATATGCCGTATTTAACAACGAAGTAATTGAATCTTATACTTTCAACAGTATTCCAAACCATGTGGATGTTGCGGCAATCCAACTGAAATAAGGGAGGTATTCCAATGAAACTCCATGCGTCGGGCGAGGACTATCTGGAGGCCGTGCTGGTACTCCAAAAGGAAAAAGGCATGGTACGCTCCGTGGATGTGGCCCGGCACATGGGAGTTTCAAAACCCAGCGTGTGCCATGCAGTGGCGACCTTGAAAGAAGGCGGTTTCCTCACCATGGACGGGGACTTCTTTCTCCGCCTGACCGATGTGGGCCGGGAGGTAGCCGAGCAGACCTATGAGAAGCACTGCTTCTTCACACGCCTGCTGGTAGAGGCTGGTGTAGAGCCAAAAACCGCCGAACAGGATGCCTGCCGCATGGAGCATGTAATCAGTGAGAACAGTTTTCGGCATCTGAAGCAGAGTATGGACAAAAAGAAATAGCCGCGGGAGGTGAGGCTGGTGACCGGGATGGCCGTACTGCAATACGGGAATTTGCGTATTGACCCCAATGCACGCAGGGTCTATGTAAATGGGCAAGTTGTAGAGTTGACCACAATGGAGTTCAATATTTTATATTATCTGGCTTTACACCCCGGCTGGACTTTTACCCGGGAGCAGCTTTATCAGTATGCAATGCCCAATGATTTTGCCTCCGGCCTCGAAAGCGTCACCAGCCGGATCTACAAGATACGGAAGAAACTAAACATCAATGCGATTCATACTGTACACGGATACGGTTATCGCTTTGAGAAATAAAAGGAAGCGGCCTTCGTTGCTCAATGAAGGCCGCTTCCTTTTGCTGTGTTAAAAATTGGGATAAAAATGGAAAAAGTGAAAACTCAGTCAGAATTTGGTCAGATTTACCGAATACAATAGAAATGAATTCTAACCATATAGGCGATTTTGAAAAACGGGAGGAATGTGTATGAAAGTTAAAAATCAAAATAGCAGAGGGAATTTCAAGTTGCGTTAGGCGGTCTTATTCTTAAATGAATGAGGCCGCCTTTCCTTTTAATTCCCGACAAAATTCTACAAAAAAATCAAATTACTGAACCTGGATCATTGGCAGACCTGCTGCCCGCTCTAATGGGCAATGCAGGTTCGTGTGCAAAGTGCGGTTCAGATGGCAAGGAGCCAAATGCGCATGGAAAATTTGAAAGCCATGCACATAAAAAGGTTCGTCGCCCATCTGCTTACATTTCGACACACAGTTTACTATCGAATATGGTTCTTCTGCCGCCCTTTTCGGAGGACAGGGCGGGAACATCACAAGACAAGCGACAAGCCTCCTCCTGCGGGCGTCGGAAGTCGTGACGGACTTCTTTATGTGTATCACACAGCCGATTGCTCACCTTTGTGGTGTGTAATCGGCTGTGCTGTTTTATATAGAACGCGAAAACGCCCATTAGTACGGTGCCGGTCCCCTCCAAATGTTCAAGATTCCCAAAAATTTCTTGAACGATTTGGAGGACAAGACCATGTGGTATCGAAGTAATGGACAAATAGAAGAAGAACTACAAATCAGATTTACAGGTTACTTAATCCAGGCAGTAAAACGCACACGGCGAGATTACCTGAATACACTCAACCAATACAGCAACAGTGAAATACTGGCTGATACAACCTATACTACAGGACAGACTTTGGAACAGGAGGTTACAGAGCACCTTCCTCTATGGGATGTGATCGAAAGTAATGCGCTCTTCTATGCGCTCAAGCGATTGAATGAAAGAGAGCGGTATGTGTTCCTGACGCATGTTTTGGATGACTGCCCTTTTGATTTGATCGGTGTAAGGCTGGGCTTGACTTATAAAGGTGCAGCTGCAGTCTATTACCGTGCAGTTCAAAAATTGAGAAAAAGTATTGAGGGGGTGGAGAAACATGATATTTGAACAACTGTTGCTTCAAGCAAAAGAAGGTAATCAGGAGTCAATTACTGATATTTTGAATATGTATCAGCCTTTACTGCTCAAATATTCTGTGATTGACGGCCGGCTGGACGAGGATCTATATCAGGAGCAGTGCATTACACTGATGCGGGCTATCAAGCTGTTCCGAATTTGAATTTATGAGAAAGGCTCCGAGACCTTTTGATCTCGGGGCCTTTCCCGTGGATTCAAGCAGGATGTACTAAGAGGAAAAAATAAGCGCACAGCAGTTGGATTCTGCTGTGCGCTTATTTCGATATAACCTATGGACCTCAGCTTTGCGGTTGGGGCCACACCGCAGTAAAACCTACCCTACCACGATTTTTTATTGCTACGAAAAGGAGCTCTGACCATACCTATTGTAATTTCATTGGTCCTCTCCGGCGGTAGCCTTATCATAGTAGTAGATATAGGCGTTGTAATCCCGAAACCGAGTGATCAACCGAATCCGGATGTACAAATGTGCTGTTTCAGAATAGAGGTTAAATTCAGTCGGATCACTGGTTGCTTCGGCATACTGGCAGAAGCGTTTCATGGTCTCCAGCGTCTTAAAGGCCGGCAACTTGAATAGGGCATTTTGAAACTCATCGATTTCTTTTACCAACTCTGGCGGCGTCTTTTTGCCGCTCTCATTGTGCCAGGTTGTCCACCAGCGGTATCCATCGTAATCCGAACGGGAATAAGCAAGTTCGCTGACGGGGCGTTCGATGAGCTGCATTGGAGGCTTGTAGGTGTGCTTGAACACCTCTGAAAAAGTGCAGTTCTGCACCAGATAACAGGTGGACCTTTCCGCTTTTTTCTTCAGGTGTCCAGACTTGACGGCATCCCATTCCGCGAGGGGTAAGGGAGCATGGGAGGCATCCCGAAGGGCCTCATCCATGCCGCAGGCATCACAGATCTGCACATCCGCATATCGACTGAGGGCGTTGACCATCAGGTGGGCTGCCAGAGGGGCACCGCACCGCAGGCATTTGGGAGGGGCCGCTGCATCGCCATCAGCATAAAGCTTTTTATCTTGCTTCCAAGCGGCTTCCAGTAATTCTTTGGGGTATAATTTGATTTTCATGGTAATATCTCCTGCTTTTGAATTCCGGTTCAAAATTATATCGAGGCCTTTCCCCTGCTTCGTAAATTGTTCAATCTATGCAACAGATTCGCCCATCGAAAAAAGAGTTCGCAGAGTTGCAGCCAATTCCGTGCGGTTTTTGCAGGGGAAACGATGGCTGGGGCCATAGGAATGCCCTCCTGAATTCATTTTGCAGATGGTGACACTCAACACAGAGCCGTCGTGGCAGATCCACATCCGTCTGCCGGAGGCCGGGTCCTCCGCCACAATCCATCGTGGACGCTGGCGGGTCATATAAGACTGATTGGCAGTCTTCCACCCGCTGTAATCAGAGTAGTGGAAGCCCGGAGCATCCAATTTGCGTTGGTTTAGCGCCAAATAGACTTCCCTGTACTTCATGCGCTGCGCCTCCCTTCCTGCAATGATAGATATTCAGCGTACCCCTCCGGGTCCAGTTCACGCAGGCGGTCTGCCCGGAAGCGGTACTCTGGATACTCACAGTAACCACTGCGCTGCGTTGCTCCGGTAGGGATAGCCAATCCGTGGCGGATCAGCCAGACCGGGAAATCGGCGTCGCCATTGGTATCGATGAACGCGCAGTCTTTCCCCCGTTCCCCGTCCAGATTGACCGTCAGAGAGGCCCAGGGCTCCGCATAGCCATTTTCCCATGTGTGCATGGCAATCGCCAGGTTGCCGTCCATATAGGCGGATACCTTTAACTGGATAGGATGGACAGAGCCATACTTTTCATAAGGGAAAGTAAGAGGCCCTTGCCTACCCATGGCCGGCATTGGCTTTTGGGCTGGAACTGTACTGGTGTTGGGTGTCAGATCCAGTTCCCAGCATATAGCGAGAATATCAGAATCGTCCACACGGTAATTATATTTTTTGGCATACTTGGGGTGGAAGAGAAGCTGCCCGTTCTCCACAATGAACTTGCCTTCCTTGGAGGCGTAGGTATATTGGCGGCCATCCAGAAGATGCTGCACCTTTTGGGCGTCCGCTTTGATCTTTCCTTTGTCGTACCATGTGGTGTACTGCACCGCAACCTCAAGATTAGGGTTTGAATGAAAGCGGGTTTCTAAAAACTGCAGGACACGCCCGCAGACTGCCGCCCGCTGTTCGACGGTTTGGGCTAAATTAAAGGACAGTGTGAAATACGAATAGTCCCGCCCGGACAACCCATAGCCGTGAAGTGTATTGCTGAAGTCGTTGCACCAGAAAAACAATTCCCAACGGGAACTTCCATAAGGCGCCGGATCTTCAGATTCATACTGATAGCAGATAAACTCCCTGGCAATGGCCGCCATAACAGAGGCCATCACAGCATTTTTTGACTCGGCAGCCTGCCTGATCCTACGATGCGCCTCATCAGGGCCGGCATCGCAAATCTGACGGTTTGCCTCCTGCTGCTCCGGGGTGTAGACATATTGGAGTCTGAGAGAATGGACATCTTCCCGGGCATAGCCCCGGTCAATCCATTTTGCGCTGGAACTTTTGACAGAAGATTTATCATGCAATATATTCATGGTGATTCTCCTTTTGGATTTGATGTAAATGCTTGCCGATGCTTCGGCAAAGGCAGTCAACGAGATTTTTCATCGCAGGGGTGGCCGCCCCCCTCCATATTCCAGAAGGGCATAGCCGATACACCGGGCCGTCTCGCCTAAAGTGTTTTTCACGGCTTCTTCCACCACATCGTCCGTATCTGGACACTCCTGTTCGCTGTTAAGGCGTGTCAGTTCGTGGTGCAGCTCCTTCATCTGCTCTGGCGTTACCGGCTGATCGGTTTGAACCAGTACATCAGCAAAGTCACCGCAGCCATCAACATTCAATTCTCGGATCAGCAATATTCCCATAAACGACCTCCTTCAGCGGTCTTCTTGCCAATCATAAAGCAAAAGGTCATGGCTGGAGGCATTCGGCTGGAGGACCGCCGCCCGAAAACGATAATTTGTGAATACAAAGCCGGTGGGCTTGTGCGTGTACTGGACAGCGAGGATGTGGTACTCCCGGCCCATCCAGTCGGCAGATTCCAGGACCTGTTCGGTTTCATTCCCAAAATCAAGGGCAAAAATCCAGTTATCTGGACAACTGCTCGGACTGGAGTAAGGCTCCCCGCCCGGCAAGAACAGAAGCTTTTGCTTCATATCTTCATAGCCGTGTAGTCCCGGGTGCTTATCCAAGAACTCTTGTGCCAGTCGTTCCCTGAAGGTACAGAAGGGGATGAATGGTTTTTTGTCCTCGAAGTCCCCGTTTCCATCCAGAGCGATCACCTGCCCATCCGAGATGATCTCGATGATAACATCCTTTCGGATGCGGCAATCATTTTGATAATCATCCGGGGTAGAAGTGTACCATGTGCCATCAACCGTATCACGGTTGCAGTAGTAATAGGGCTGGTTTACAGATTGGAACACATCCTTGCAGAAGCCTGTGTCTTCAAACAGAAAAGTGAGTTGGATCGTTTTCATTCGAGTTTCCTCCGTAGTAATAATCATAGATTTTTCTTAGACCGCGCCGTATTTTGGCTTTGGTAGGGCTGCCGGTGGCGATTCTCTGGCCGGAGCCAAACGCTGGCCCGAAAAACCAAATTTCGTAGTGGGTGCAGAGATACCGCCTCTTTGTGTGGGCGATTGAAACCGACCACATATAGGCGTCGCCGGACACCGTAAACTCCTTGGGATAGCAATACTCCCGCATTCCATCCGGCGAGAAATCATCCAGCGCCACGGCATTCCCGGAAAGGGGGTCTGATTGCGGTTGAACGACCTCCCGGAGCCAGAGCAGGAAAGAAGACGCCCCGGCGCTCATACCGATTCCTCCGGCTTGCCGGCCTTTTCATAGTAGACCTTGCGGGTGCCGGCGCCGCGAACTTGGAAGATAAAACCGGGCACCATCTCAGCCAGCTTGTCAGCATACATTTTGGCGCGGTCACAATCGGGGATCAGCGTAGCATAAAGCAGACCGACTCCAACTTTTCCTTCATGCAAATTCATAGCGCCATAACAGCGGTCTCCAATTTTCTTCCCATAGACGATATAGTTCATCAGTTCCCGCCCTTTCTGTTAATACCAGATGAAAGTCTGGCCGCATAAGGTCTGAATACGGTCCATGATGGTATCGACCTTCTTTTCAGATAAGGGAATATCCGCATTATTCCAGCGCCGAATCAATTCTTCCAGTGTACGGTCTGGAGCTGATACACAAAAATCACAGCAAAAGTTATAGAGCGGCTGCCCGGTATAGGCTTCAAAGACGCTTTCAGTACCATCAGCAATCTGCTGTCTCTGGTTATCACTGTAGTTGATACGGCCTAAATAGGCGGCGCCATAGCGTTCCCGGTAAGCATCAATTACTTTGCGGTTTAAGTCATTGTAAGTATCATCAGCTTCACCAATTCCGAGATAGCCGCCACAAGCATGGGCATACTCCCTCTGCCTTTGCAGGTAGTAGGAGAGGGCGTTCATGGGTTTCCGATCATGCGCGGGATGTTTTGGTTTCATCAAAGAATCCTCCTAAAAAACAAGGGACCGGCAAACAGCAAATACGCTGTTTGTCGATCCCTTTGTGAAAGTGTCCCTTGCCAAATAGCAAGGCGTTTGTCAAATGAGAAAAATTGTAGGGTTTTATTTCTGCGGAGCAACATTGAAAGTATCAATGATACAATACTCGCAGATCAATCAGAAAAATCCTTTAAGTGCTGGATGATCCATGCTTGCAGCTCGTGCTCTCCCGCACTGCCATTTGCAATGGAGATAAACATATCTGCAAGTTCGCCGGACTTCAGTTCAAGAACATAGCCGTTCCATTTCAGCAACAACTGCGTCATCATTGCGCCAATCCGTTTGTTACCATCAAGAAAGGCATGATTGGAAGCCAATCCAAACCCTATTCTGGCTATTTTCGCAAGATCCGTTTCAAAAAGATCAAAACCAGCAAAGGTTTGCAACGGAGCATTGACTGCGGCTTCCAGACTATTTCGGTCCCGAATACCGTCCAACCCACCTGAAGCTTTGATGATCCTGCTATGGATGGCGATAACATCTTCAACCGTCACCCAAATCATTCCGCCATCCTCTTATAGTCATCAGCGAAAGAACTTAAAACCGCATCGGTATCCGCCAACATCTGCTCCCTTGAAATTTCCGTAGATGGTGTGTTAAGAGTTAAAGGAAACGGCATTCCATTATTGCGGACAAAGGCATTTGCAAAAATGTTGAACGCGGTGGATGTGGATATGCCCAGCTGCTCGCAGATGGCGGCCATTTGCGCTTTGACCTGGCTATCTATTCTAAATGTCATATTGGTATCCATATAATCGACCTCCTTGCACTACAATTATACTACATATTATGTGCAAATGCAACGAGTAGGATGCTTTATTGAAGAAGGCCACGGGAACCAATGTCTTGGAAGGAGTGCGGCATCATCTATGCGGCAGCTTCCGTGGGAGGCAGCTCATTGATGATGGGCGCGGAAAGCAAAATGGCTGTTTCGGTATCTTCCATTAACAGCCACGCACCATCGCGCCAAACACAAGAGGTTGCCTTGTTGTAAATCTCCGGGACTTTATTGGGATCGTCGATGCACTCGCGGGTAACGAGCAGGCACATATGATCGAGATAGAAATAGTGAAGAGATTTTTCAATTTCCTCTCGTAAGGTATGGGCCAGGGCTGCAATTTCGTCCATATCCTGCCGCTGAAAAGCAGCCTCGGAAATCTTTTTCAGGCACTGTGTTTGCTGAATCGCTGCATCAATGTAGGTTTTGGCCTCGTCAAACAGGCTGCGCCGGATACGAATATCACATAGAGCTACATGACGGGTGTATTCGGTGGCCGCTTTGCAGATTTGCCCCCGCAGTTCTTCATAAGGTTTTTGGTACTTTGTTTTCAACACCTCCAGCGATACGACTTCCAGATTTCTCCGAAGGGTATCCAAATGAATTTCAAGTGCCTTGCGTAATTCTTTTTCGTCCATAGTTTTCCTCCATTTCACAACAGAAATTACCAGCGTCCTATTTTTGTGGGGATGCCTGCTGATAATTCTGTAAAATATCCTGTGCGGCCTTGGATACTGCATCCCAGTAACACTCCCAATAGGGACCGCAGAGATCCAGATAGTGGCTGATGCGCCCTTTGATGTCCGCATTGTGCAGCAGTTGTTTTTGCTGATCTTCTGTCAGCGCCAGATACTCCGGCAAAGCTTGAGCTTTGTCAAGAAAATCCTCCCGTGCGCACTCATCGTCATGAATTGCCGACACGGTGCGAATAAATCCAGGAGCCAAAGGCAGAGGCCGTTCTTCAATGGAGAGGTAGAAATGGTTTTCGCAGTATTCTCCATCCAGATAGCACTCATAGCTTGCTGCGGTTTCTTCCTCTACAAACTGGCTGTTTTCCCGCCATTTCTCAATGCAGCCGCTCTCCAGTTCGTTTTTCAGATCGTCATGAAATTGCCGCTGGGCATCCACTGAATCAGTGAATGGAGCCTCATAAGAGCCGAATTCTCCGTCAGTGGCCCAGTGTGACACGACAACATAAAGCGTACCTTGGGCGTACTCCCGCTCGGGAACGGCCAAAGGCGTCAACATTTCAGGCGCCATGATGACCAGATCCAGCGCCAAATCCTCCACACGCTTTGGCGTACCATAGAGTTTAGAAAAAGTCTGCTCCAGCGCACGGCGGGAAGCGGAAAGGTACGGAGGGTCAAACTCGCAATAGATGTCCGGCGCATCATTTTCGGTTTCCCGGTCGTCATCCGTGCGAATTTCAAGGATGCGCCCGAAGAGTCCGCTGTACTCACTTGCTTCATTGGCAAGTACGCGGCTGCCTACTGTATAGGTGATGTTCTCGTAAGAGAATTTTTCACCCGGTTTCTTATAAATCATAGTCCATTCCTCCCTTGAAGGGGCAAAGCAAGTCCCCTTGATTCATCAGTAAAATATGTCCTTATTATCCGCGCCGAAAATGACGGCACCGCTCATAGACATGAAAATGAGCAGTGGAATAAAAACGATATGCCTGCTGGTTTTTAGGCGGAAGCGGCCAACGGCGGATGGGCCGCTTGGCAGCACCGCAAACTGCTGGCTTTGTACTTTTGAAGATTTTCATCATCCATATCCTCCTTGATAGACGGTACGCGAAATGGCGATCACCCTTCCTCCAAGTCCTCGCCGGCCTCAATGATGCCGCGCTTTCGTTTCAGTTCCACGATTTTTCGCTTCCACTCGTTCTGTTCCCGTTCAGCGCGTGCTCGTTCCGCTTGCTGATCTTCCGGGGAGAGTGCGGAAAACTCCCACTCCCGGCGATCTGCGTCAATATCCGCCATGATGCGGCGCACCAGGCGCAGAGCCAGTTCGCTCTTTGTCGGCGGCAGCTGCTCCATGGCTGCCTGCCCCTGCTGAAAAAGAAGCCGGTACCGGTCGTATTGAGCCTCGGTGATGAAACCCCATCCGAAGTCATCCTGGATTTCCCGCTCGCTGTGGTATTGCATCACTTTCTCAAATTCAGCCTGACGGACAGCGCCTTCTTTCTCCACCGTCCGGGCATATTTTGCTTCTATGCGGCACAGATCTCCCAGCACCTTTGTACAGGCTGCAGCCTCCATCAAATAGCCATGGTCCCGCGGTTTCAGATACCTACTCATCCAGCACCTCCGTTTGCTCATCATCACAGCTTGCCAAAGGGCAGGCGTAACTTTTATCAATGCTGGGCATGGTACAGCCCATATCAGGATCATGGCAATCACAACTCAAGCAGGGAATCAGTGGCTCCGGCTGAAGCCGGATTCCCAAAACGATAAAATCACTCCATCTTCCGCAGTGTGGGCATGGGATTGTCCCGTTGTATGCATGGTCGATCTGCTCTTGTGTGACGGGGGAAATCTTACGGCAGCATTCGTTCCGCACATATACGATATGGGCGGCTCTCCAGACTTCTGGGCGGTATCTCTTATTGAAAGGAAGGTAGCCGCCCCATCGCGGATTGTCGAAAACCCGGTCGATATGTAGCTGAAGGGCCTCTTTTCGCAGTTCGGCGGCTGATGCCCCGATATAATTGTGTTCGGTACACCATTGGATCAGATGCTTTAGCAGATGTGCCTCCCCATCGCGTTCGATGACAGCCTCCGCCAGCCTGCACCAGTCCTTTTCTTCAATCTCCCCAAGATTGGTTTTTACACCGTCCCACGGGAAACGCTTTTTATACCGGCCGGAGCCCGTGCTGTTACAGCGGAATACGCCGTATTGCCAGCGAATATCCTCATAGGTGATGGAAGAAAGGTCTACTCCGCTGGGTAGATGATAGTCTTCATATTTCATAGTTTTCAGTGCCTCATAATTTTCACAACGGTCAGGCTTTGCTTTACACAGTCTGAACGCTATTGTGAATCTCTCCGGTTTGCACGGGGCCAGCAGACGCATTGGTGTCTTGGCAGGGGCTATCCGATGGAGGAATTTCGCCCCTCAAAACAAAAGGAAAAACTGCGTTCCAACTGGTCAGGGGAACTGGATTGCCGTCTATTTCCCGCAGAGCCTCATCCATCCAGCACTTTTCGCAGATATATACATGAGCGTATCTGCTCAAACTGTTCAGGAAGAAATACAGCCCGGTGTATAATTCGTTGCGGCCGCACCGAGGGCAGAGAAGCTGCTGTTCCGTCTCCTGCAGTGGGAAAAGACGCTCAAGAAATTTCCTCGCTTCGTCTTCAGAAATTTTCATATTGTGTCCTCCATTGCATTTCTCAAAATTTTATTGGCACCAACTGGGCCGATGCCGGTATAAGGTCAAGCCTGTTATGCGATGGATCTCTTTGTCGTTGGTGACTTGAATGAATCCTTTTTTCCGGGCCACGACCCTGACTTCCTCATTCATATCAAGACAAAATACTTGTTCCCCGTCCATCTTCCGAAGTTCTTGCACAGTAAGGGGAGCTTCAGAGGCAAATTTGTTTTCAGGCGGTATAAGCCCGGCTACCAGCATTTGTACTGCGGTCTGGTACCCAGATTCAAAAGCCTGCTCGGCCACAATGCTGCTGCACTCACCGGCGGCAAGCTGGTACGCTTCAAAGGCGGCCATGGCTTCCGGGGAATTGCCCATTTTCTGGCGAAGGAGTTCTTCTGCCATTGAAGCATTATGGTTAAGCTGCTTCTGATGCTCGCTTTGTGTTTTGAACACGCTTGGCTCATAATCCCCATAGTAGAGATCATGAAGGAAATCCGGATCAGCGACAAAATCGGCTGATAAGGACTGCTTGGGAGCAGACAGGTTTTCGGCGATTCGCTCCAGAGCCTTGATAAGATTGGGCAGCTGGGAATTAAAAAATCTGCGGCCATATTCTGTTTCGTGCAAATTCAAAATTCGTCACCTCCGTATAGAAAGAAAAACCGCCAGTGCCTTCGGGCCTGTGGCGGTTTATGTGAGGCCCCAGAACAGGGACCGGCTTCTTGGTTGTTCATGAGGACAAACCGCCTGCCCCTTTAGGCGGCAGAGGTATCTGTCCCTGCAAAGTCACAACATACGATTTCGCATATTGGCGCGGCGCAATGCCAGTCATTTTTATAGTAGGCCGTGTCGATCCCTTGGTTAAACTCCAATAAAATCCCAGTCCTTTTTTCAAATGTTCTGGCACGCCCTTCCTGAAGCCAGCGATGGTCTTCCGTTCCGCTATATACGAATGGCGCGCTCATTTGCGGTATTATGAACGCACCTTCCTTTGCAATACGGGAGGCCGCCTCTATCACCATGTATTCAAATTCGCCGCTCATGTAGCTTTTGCGGTAATTGTTTGCAATTCGTCCAAACGGCGGATTTGCAATCGCGAAGTCAAATTGGCCCAAGAGGTCAGGCAGAAAGGGATCAAGAACATCCCCGCATATCCATCTGGCCTCTGGCACAACTTTTTTACCGACCTCAACATAGTGCGGATTCAGTTCTACACAGGTAATATCGGCATAGCAGCGGCCACGGTCACTGCATTCCAGCTGTGCCGCATAGCTCAGTACGCCGATTCCAGCACACAGGTCGATAATTCTGATCGTCTTTCCGTATAGGCACGGAATCTGGAGAGTAAAATCGTTGGCAAGTCCAAAAGGAGTAAAAAATGCACCGGACTTGCTATTGATGTGCTCCGCGTCTTCCCGAAAATTTTCAAAGATAAAAAGCTTATCTTCGTGGGAAAGGTGTTCTTTCTGCAGGAGACGAACCGCCTGATCGTGGAGCTGAATTTCTCTTTTGGTCAGCTTGCTCATGGACATCCTCCATTTGTATAGCTTGGTACAGTTTAGACAGTGAAACCTTCCATACTGCAGCGAAGAATGCAGTAGTCGGTCTGAAGGCTTTTCATGTGCCGCAGAATATCTTCTTTGGACTGGTAGCCCTCCAAATTCAACGCCTGCCGTTCCGGACAGCCCTTCTCACTGGTCAGGTTGCAGTACCAGTACCCGCTTTTGGTCTGGTAGACCTTCCGATGTCTCTTGTGACCGGGAATCGTGAGTGTCAAATGCAGACCGCCGACGCCATACTCTGCATGAACGAGCATAAAAGTCGCTTTATACAGCTCGCGTTCTTCTTTTTCTACAAAACCGCAGAGGTCAGGCAGCCTGGGGCACCTTCCAGATGCGGGGGTCATATCACGCCGGTTCCGTTGGGATTTTCCCCGGCACCAGCAATCCCGAGCCTCGCATTTTTCACAATCCACAGCACCATGAAGTGGTGGGAAATAATGTTGCCGCTCCATAACATGGCCTCCTTAAAAACAGTCATTCTGCATTACTTTTTGGCAGGCCAAGTCCAAACCAGCTTTCAGCTGAGGCATGGCCTCCATGTATTGGGGCGTGATACCCAGGGCATCAAGCGTGTCTTGAACATCGCCGGTATAGCCGTATTCATGGTTGGAAAGTTCAGTCAGGAACATTTCATAAATGAACTTGTCTCCAGCTGTATCAGCGGCGATGGCCTCCTCAAGCTCCTTGCGGTGCCGGGCAAACATTTCATGCAGCTTCGGCGCATCGCTTTTGCGGTAAAATCCACCGGTGCCTGCGATAGCATACACCTGATTCATGTCGGAAGGGCGCAGGCCGAGCCGGCGCATTCCCTCTGCGAACTGCTGTTTATCGAACGCAAAAAACATGGGAAAAGCGTTGACTTCCGCCTGCTGGCGATTCCGCAGCTCCTGATATTGGTTTTTCATATTATGCGGCCTCCTTTTTCCTCTGCTGTACAGATAGCCTGACACGCCATTCTTCTGGACGGGGCTGACTGTGGCGAATCCGTTCTAAAAGGTCTTTATTCGCACAGACGGCATATTGCTTCCACTGATGCTCTGGCCCTTGACGGGTCAGGTGCTCCAAGGCATACATCATAACAGCACCTTACCTTTCCAACTCGAATTGCCGAAGCTTTTCTAACAACAGGCGGGTGTTCTGCTCGTATTGCTCAAGGAACGGCTGATCCAAATTGAAGTTATAATATCGGTAAAACAGCACTTGGAAGGTCATCTGTTTGCACAGTTCCGGAGAGATCGAGCGCATCCGCTTACCGATTTCCGTGATAGCGGCATATTCCTGTTTCAAATATTCTTTCTCCATTCTGGGGAAATTGCGGTAAAACCAGTCTTTGACGGAGACCTTTCCACCGGTGAAATGATACTGCTGATTGCGGTCAAAGCAGAGGCAGTATTCAAAATCACGGCCCCGCTCTCCAGGCCCTACAGAAAAGGGATAGATCCGGCAGGTCCGGGGGCGCGCCTCGTAGATGCTGCACAGCCCGTCCTTCAGAAAAATACAGGAATCATCCGTCCCTGTGGTTTTCAGCATGAAGATGGGAAAGCACTCTTGAGTCAGAGGCATAGGCTCGCAGTATCGGGTCAACACATCGTCTATGGTGCAGATGTTGGGATCACGGCCACGCAAATAGTTTGCCAGCCGGTAGGCATCCAGGCTTTCCACCATCAAACTATCCTTGATATGACGGCAGCATTGTCCACACCTGCGGCACTGGTAGTCCACACAGTCTTTGGCATGAACGGACACTACCATTGTTTTTTGATCATCCATGACAATCCTCCGAAAAAGGGCCGTGGCGGAAAATCCGTCACGGCCCAAAACATATAGGACAAATCCTGTTGTCCCCGTATCTTCTTACAACCGCTTTACGCGCACGCGGCCAGGCTCATCATCGGGAGCGGGTTGCAGGCCGCCAGCGGAAAAGGGGCCATTGAGAGGCAGTAATTGGAGTTGAGCGTTTCAAAGCGCACCATATCATCCGACTGGTCGTGGATGGCAACCACACGGGAGGTATGATAGATCTTACCACCAGCGTGAAGAAGGGCGCCCTGCCCAATCACCAGCGGACGCAGGAGTGCTCCGCGCATCACAATAGATTTTTTTGATTTCGTCATATACTTCGACCTCCATTCTGTTTGTAAGTGGATGGTTACTCGCGGCACAACCTCAAAAACACAGCATGGACCTCATCAAGAAGTTCCTGGATGCGCTTCATCGGTATTTTTTCGTGGCTGGAAATCTCCCTGATGCCATAGCCGTAACCCTTCATGCGGACAATTTTCATCTGTTGTTCGGAAACATGGGAAGCCAGGTCATGAAGCATCTGCTGCATTTCAAATTCCTGCATGAGACTGTCCTGACCCGGCAGCACCTCTTCCAGCGGCACACCATCCGGGTATAGGCCCAGATGAATGCTGATGACTTCTGCATTACGCTTGCGGCGTGCTTGGGAGCGAAAATAGTCGCAGATACATAAACGCATTCGATGCATAGCAATAGCAGCAAATGAATAGTGCTGCGCCGATTCATCAGAAAAGTAATCTTTGACAGCCTTCAAATATGGAAAAATAACTACATCATAGAACTCGTTCTCCGGCAGATGGTTGTCGTTGAGAAATTTATAGACCAGACCATGATGTTCAGCGGCAAAATCCTGCTGCTCCTTTGTCAACGGTACTTCACACAACATAAATTTTCCTCCGTTCTAAATAAAAAAGGGATACCTCCGACTCACGCCGGAGGTGTCCCTTGATGATGTATCATGCGGCATTGCCGCAACCAAAATCGTTACGCCGGCAACTGTTCATAGTCGCCGTTGACCTCGCCGACCACATAGCTTCCATCCGGACCCGGGGCCGCAGTGGCAGATTCCGGAATCTCATAGTCGCAATCGTTGGCCTGCTGTTCCTCATTGATCAGCGCCCGCTGAATGTTGATCGCCTTAACCTGCTCCTTGAAGACATTGGCATAGGCGCGGATCTGAGCCAGTTCCTCTCCATGGAAATCACGCAGAAGACGGAAAGTTGCAACGCTGTAATCGTTGCTGCCGTTATTATCTTTCTTGAGGCCGATCTGGACCAGACTGCCATAGGTGGCACGCTGGCGATAGACAAAAGCCCTGTTCAGGAACTCCTTGAACGGCCTGATGCTGGTGGGCGGCAGGGAGAGCAGCAGAGGCATATACTCACCGCTGCGCAGCAGATAGAGATGCCTCATATTCTTGCACGCTTTGCCGCGGCCGCCATCCTTGGCCGATCCATACGCATTCATGGGGCAGGTAGCACACGCACCTCCCGGTACGCCGATCCCTGTTTTGCCATCCACGGAGGAGCAGAGAGGTTTGGTGTCCTCATCATACTCGCTGCCTTCCGGCCACAGGGTATAGGCAGAATGATTGTAGAGGATGACGCCCTCCAGCGTCCGGGTATAATCCGGATTGTCGGGATCTTCCGTAGGAACTTCAAACTGCAGGGCACCGCCGGCGGGGATCTTCACCCGCTGGAAGCTCATCATCTGAAGCCCATCCGCATCTTCTGCGATCTCATCGCGGCTGAAGTCACCCTCCACCATCGCCGGAAGTAAGAATTTGTTCTGCTCGTTTGCGGCCACCATAGAAGTGTTCTGTTCGTACATAGTTCGTTCCTCCTGTTAATTTTTTTGATGGATGGCAGCTATTTAAGCAGCCATCTGGTTAATTCGGCTCCACTGCCGTGCCGGCATGGAGAGAATGTTGTAGCCGATGCCTTCCAGCGCGGTTGCCCGGTCATAGTCCTTAACATCCTGGCTGTGGCGCGTTACGGCGTTGGACAGACCATATAAGGTCAGATCGTTACCTTCAATCAACCGCTGCAGCACACCGGAGCTTTCATCGTCCGTGATGTGAAAATCCTTGCTGACGAGCTTCACAATGTCAGGGACAGCGGCAGTATTCATGGGGGCGTCCTTGGCTTCCCGCATCATGTTGACCACACGGGTAAAGCGCACCTCGTCTACTACGGCCCGCACCGTGTCCTGGATCTTCATGGCGAAGGCTTTGTCATCGGCCTCCAGCGTCTTTTCCGAATACAGCTGGTAGTTCTCCGAAGCCTCATTGACACGGCCTACATGGTTGCGGCGCGTCTGGGCGTCGTTTACCACCATACCGTTGCTGCACACCAGACGATAGACCAGCGGCTGGATGCTCACCGAGCCCAGGCCTACCTCGCTGTTGCTGATAATAATACCGGACTGCACAATGTCACCGGGTACGACCTCTGCCTCCAAACGGGTGTTGACGACCTTGATGTACATACGGCTGTCGGTAAGCTGGCAGCTCTCGAAGTGCATCCCTTCCATCTCCTGAAGGACTGGAAGGACAATCCCGGCAATATCGAGGTTGTCGATGCGCCGGTAGCGGTTGCTGAGAAACGCCCGCGCTGTGCCGTCTATGGTGCGAACCATACGCACAGCCGGCTCCCGCTGGAACCAGGCATTCACATTCTGCGCCAGCAGTTCGGGATATTCCTCCAGCATCTTGTCATAATAGGCTGCCGGGATCTTGAGGTGCGTTCCGATCTGCCTGTGTGCGATGGCGTTGACCTCCAGCGGCTCCACGGCATAATCACCAGATTTGTCGTAAGCGTTGAGATACAGCCCGCCACCAAAAGGCTCCAATCGGAGACTCCGGGTGTCCAGCATATAATCGGCCTTCAAATCGTTCTGCCGCTGGATTTCCTGTGCCATTTCCACAAGACTGATCCCTGATTTCATGTTATTTCACTCCCTTCTCATGACGATGGCGGTCACCAGGAGACCTGGATGCCCTGCGCTGTTGTTTCAGCAGCCAGACCGTTGCTCTCAAACACTTCCACCAGACGAGGCCAGTAGACTTTTGCCGGAAAGTTGGAAAGATGTTCCTGCGGTACAAGCTCCTCGCCCTGCAGAATGCAGATGTCGCCGTTTTCTTTCAGCGTGAGCTTGCTGTGGCCGCGTGAGTTCAGGTCAGCAATCAGCGTCTCCATGACTGTGCGCCCGTTGTTCTCGTACCAGATACGCGGATCGATAGGCTGCTTGTTGGGCGGGATGTCTGCCTGTTCTCCCTGCTCCGTCCCCGCTTTAGACAGCGGTACGATTTTGAGCAGGTCGCAGCGGATGGTTGCGTCCTTACCGAAGGTGATGTCCGCATGGTCGAACGCCTCCACATTGTAAAGGCGGATACGCCCTGTGCCGTTGCTGCGAATCAAATCCGCCGGCCTCTTTTCGCACCACTCAAAGCAGGCGTTGGGAAAAGAGGAACGCAGATAAGTCAAAATCCGGTGGTTGGCATAGCGGAGCAGCAGATCATCCGGTACAGGCTCCTCAAGCTCCGGCACCGTAAAGGTGCTCTGCGCGATACCCTCGGCATGGAGCTGGCGTTCCCTCTGCTGGCGCTGACGGCGGCGCTTGGCCTGCTGCATATAGGGAAGCAGGAGGATCAGCACGACCCAAAGCCCCCAGAGGGTGAATACCCCGATCAACAGCCACGCTTGCCAGGGCCCGCGTACCAGAGCCATAATAGCGATGACAGCACCGATCAGGATCGTGATGCTGCCGCTCAAAAGTCCTTTGTCATTGCTCATGTTGTTACCGTCCTTCCTTTCAAATTTTGTTTGAAAACAAAAAAGAGGGACCGCACCAAGCTTCAGTGTGTTCTGAAAACTTGATACGGTCCCTCTTATAGCGCCGGATTTTATTCCGGCAGGGATTCGCGGTCGCCGTCCATTACCTCGGAGGGAGATGGAGCGGTTGCCGCTGCGTCGGAGCCATGCTGCTCATGTTCCGCTTTTGCTCTGGAAGATTGCCCAGGAAGAAAGCCAAAGTCCGTCAGCCATATTTTCAACTTTTTGACTGTGGTTCCGTCCTTTTGCCGTACATCCACCAGCTTTTGCGATCCAGTGAGCCAGATCATGCTTCCCTTTTTGACCTTGAGCCGTGTGAGCCGGGCAACCTGGTCGCCGCGGGCCCATACTTGATAGAAGCCCGGTTGTTCACCCCCGGAGCGTTCCATCAAATCAAAACAAACATACGGTTGCTTTGACTGGCTCTCTTTCGGGATAAGATCGTGCATGACTCGGCCAAATACATGGATTTGTGCCATAACACTCCTTTCTTCGCCATTGGCGTTACTATCTATATATAAAAAGTGCCAGCGGATACCAACCCGAAAAGGGCGTGGCAATACCACTGACACTTGATACAGCATACAAACTTAACTGCGTGTGCAATGCAGGGCTTTTGGCCTTGCGGTACAGATGTTTCATCTGTATCCCACATGGGGAACGCACAAAAATCAATTACAGGTTAAGTTTAACACCATATCTTGTATTTGTCAAGTGATATAATACTATATATATAGATATTTTGGCCCGGCGAGTTACAATATGTAGTTCATGTGGCGGTAGTAATCATCCAACAGGTAGAATTTCAGCTCCCTGGCCCGGGGTGTACCATAGTTGAAGGTCAGAGCATAGAGATTGCCTGTTCCATCTATACCGAGGGGGCCAAGCCAGCAGTCAGCGGTGTTGCCGTTGAGATACCAAAGCTGAATGTCCTGGTAAGCATCTTCCGAAACAAGCCCTGATGCGGCCAGACGCTGGGCATCTTCGTCTTCAATCAGGGGGGAGGAAAGGAAACGGCGGTAAAGTTCATCCGGCAGGCCGAGAGCCTGTTGGTAAGTCAGCGGATTCGGGTGATTCAGCCACCAGCGGGTGACATCTTCAAAGGTATGCAGATGCGGCTTAGAGCCAAGTGCCCGAAAGCGGCGGATGAATGATTTTACCTTTTCCGGGGATGCTGCAGAAGGGATTGGGATTTCACACACCTTGTTGTCTGAGAAAGAAAAGGCAATCCGCTCACCGCTTCTGTCCTCCAGCATGAGTGCGGAGCGGGATAGTGGAGAGACCAGAAAGTGCTCCATGGCAAAGGTATGATCCAGAAACTGCTGGATTTTGTATTGCTCAATCGTGTGTGGCTTGTACATGGGGGTGGACCTCCTTTTTAGATTCTACTTATTAAATAGGAAAAATCCCCCGTTTTTCTGCAGCAAATCAAACTTTCCAAAAATAGTGGATAGAGGAGTAAGAAAAAGAGATACGATGCTGTGGTTGTGGATGCTGCACCGTATCTCTTTCCTATTTTGCTGTAGGTTTAACCGTTCCTCTTAACCTGTTCATCTGGGACAGCCGGCTCACCAAGGGCCTCATATCCCAAGAAGCTGTTGGTAGAGAGAGCTGCGTCCAGATAGTCGTTTCCAACAGTGGGACGACTGCTGCTTTGAAAGTAAAAACGATACCGGGAGCCAATCTGAAACTTGGCGGACTTACTTAACAGTAAGGTACGCTCCGCACCTTGCTCGTCTATTAGTTGGATCTTGCGATACTGCCGCATCATAGGCGAGACAACACCGGAGCAGACGCCTTCTACGATTTCATACTGGCCCCGGGCAATGGTGCGCCATAAGCTCCTAACCAGTACCAGAGAGGCAAGAAAGATCATGCTGCCCAGGACCAACAGAATATGGTCTGTGGTGATAATGAAGATGATTAGGCTGAGGGCAATGCTTGCGAGCCCAGCCAAAAAGGTCAACAAAATCTTCCGCCGCAGCACGAACGGGAATTGGTTCCATTGATTCTTCATGTGGTAATCCTCTCGAAAATGATTTGCTGGCGCAGGTAGAGGTTGGCAACGGCCAGCGTTACTGCCTGACTGCTCTGGCTGTTTTTCATTATGCCGGCGATATTATAGCAGGTGGTTTCGTCGTCGCCGTACACGGCCTCCATCAAGAACTGCTCATTGGGAAGATAGGAAACATCCTGCTCTACACACTTGATGATCTCGGCGGTGGACAGCAGTGCTTGCTGGGCCAGCCGCATGACACGGGCCTCATAGTCGGTACGCCGGTCTTTTTGGAATAATTTTAGGGCCTGTTGAATAGGGACCCGGCGGCCTACCACCAGTTTGACAAATGAGATTCCTCGCATCAGCATCGAGCCGCTGGCTGGAATAATGCCGAGAGAACTCAACAAATCATACAGGGCATCGTATTCTGTTTCACCGCAGCCAGATACCAGCAGGCCTCGGGTGAGCAGCCGATTTACGCAGGCATCCCAAGAGTGAGAAATACAATCTCCCAGAGAGGACACCAGTTTATCACACTGGAGGGAAATATCCTCTCGTTTAGAAATTCGCCAGTTTAGGGCGGTCCAAACGACCATTTCCTGCATATCCACCATGTAAGTTTGCCCGCCCAGACGGATGACCGGGCAGGACCGGCTACAGCCATTCGTTTCCCTGTCCAGACGGCCGATTGCAGTATATAGGGTTTTCTGTTCCATTCATCAGTACCTCCTTCTTTTATATATCCTTTACTGCGGAAAGGCCGTGATTTTCAACACATTTAGAGCAGGTGCTTCAAAAACCTGGTGTCTCTGCGCAGTTTTGCAGTGGAACGCGAGATCCATGCCCCCACATGGGAGGGCGGCACCTGATAAAGCTCCGCGATGTCTGTGATCCGCATTCCTTGAAGTTTGAGGGCAAGCGCCTCAATGCCAAGCCGGGTTACACCATCATAATCTTTTTTGCAGGCCTCTAACAATGACAGAGTTTCCATCAGGGATACCTGGGCGTCAAAGGCGTCGGGGCGGGGCTCCAGGGCCTCTCCGTCTGCTGCCAGTTCTCCATGTTCTCCAATAATAAGCCTGCTGAATTTCTTCCTCCTGTTGGAGATCATCCGGCAGTAGGACAGAAGCCCATTTTTAACGACCGTTTTGGCGTAGGTGGAAAACTGGGCCCGTCCGTCATTTTTATAGGTAGCTGCGGCCTTACAGAGCCAAAGGCAGCCCTCTTGGAACAGGTCTCCATATTCCATGCCGCAAATAGTTGGATTAACATGGATGTAGTCACAAATGACCCAATGTACGATTGAAAGATTCCGGGCAACAAGTTCCCGCTGCTGTTCTGTTAAACTGGTCATTGTTTCACCCCCCTTCAAGCGGCCGAATGCAGATTGCCCAGAGGAGCAGCAGCTTGGTAACAGAGCCGAATTACCTCATCGCACATCCCGTCCGAAAACATACCAATATGGGCCTGCCGGTCGTTCAGCCCCAATTTGCTCTGGAGCCAGATATAGACCTCCCATTTTTCCATGTGCCGGATCTTCTGCAAATGTTCCAGAGCACGGTGAGCCAGAATTCGCTTGTGCCGGAGATCCCCATTTGCCAGAGTCCCCATAGGCCGGTGCGTCCGGCTATGGGCGCTTACATAGGCATCGCAGGCAGGCCAGCGATCACAAAGATAGATATATTTGCCCTGGGAGCGGCGGCCACAGCCATAGACTGTGCTGGCTGGCCGAAGAGAAGCGTTAGCATGGCAATAAGGACATTTGATCTGTTTTTGCTTCGTCATAAAAATCATCACCTCCAAATGCGTATAGATGACGGCGCAAAGGCGTCTTTCAGCGTAAAAAAACTATACTAATTGCAGCCCGGGTCCAGAGAAAGCTGTCTGAGCGTACAGGCGGAAGGATCCGGTGTGTGCCATTCGATGTACTTAGAAAAGGCAGCGTCAAAGGCGCGCCGGGACAAAATGGCGATGCACTCAGACGAATCCACAGTTTCTCCGGATAGTCTTTGGATGTCCTCGGCCGGGAGCAGCATAACCTGCCCACACTCATCCACAGCCAGAAGAAAACCGGAACAGGGCGTTACCCGGCCGCATATACAGCCGCCACAACCGCAGCTTACAAAGATGGCGTTGCGCCAGTTGCCGTGAACGACCCGCAGAAAAGAATAAATTTTGCAGGATGATTTCATCCTCTACCTCCAATAGTCGTTTTTTCAAAAACTAAAAAAGCGGGGACCGGCTGTGGAAGTCCACAGACCGATCCCCGCCGGTGATTTTAGCCAAACAGGCCCTCAATCTCGCTGGTGATACGCGGAATCACCGTGTCGTTGAAAATGAGGGTCAGGGCCGCCAGAAGAAGGGCGCCCAGCACCACGGCGATGATGATCTTAACCGCGTCCGAAATGTAAAAATCGCCGCGCTGGTTGGAAAGAGCCATACGGGCACGAAGGGCCAGTGCATTCGCCTTGTTCTGGATACGGGTGGTAAAGTTTCTCATGGTAAGACCTCCTGAAATTTTATTGTTTTGATGTTGATGGTTTTATAAAAAAGACTGCTCACCGTTCAAGAACGACGAATCGGTTTGAGCATATCCTTTTTATTGGAAATGGGCCGGCTGGGATAGGCTTTCGGCTTTTGATACAGAAGCCAGCGGAAACGGCGCTTTTCTTCCCGTGCGCCGCCAGACGGGGAAAATTTTTTCTTAGGCATAAAAGTCTCCTTAAAACAAGGGCCGGCCTGCAATGTACAGGCCGGTCCGAAAATGAGCAGCAGTCAATAACTGCTATGGAAACCCACTATGTAACAAGAATGCACCTCCTTGATGCCACATCTTGTAGAAAAATGTGGTTTTTTAATTCTATTTATCCAGAAAAATGTGAAAAATAGAATTGAAAATCCAAGAAAAATGTGATACACTATAGTTGCACTCTGAAAGGAGGGATAACTATGAAGCGTAACGCAATTCAGGATTTGATAAAATGGAAGTCCAGTGAAGACCGGAAACCTATGGTATTAAAAGGTGCCAGGCAGGTCGGTAAAACATGGCTCATGAAGGAATTTGGACAAAGCCAGTATGATAGCTATGTCTACTTCAACTTTGATGAAGAGGACGAACTGAAGTCTATCTTTGAAGCAAACAAAAACCCTCATCGGGTGGTCGAGCTTCTCTCTATGATTTCTGGCAAAAAAATTCTGCCAGAAAAAACATTGATTATTTTTGACGAGATTCAGGAATGCCCAGAAGCATTGAATACTCTCAAATATTTTAAAGAAAAGGCCAACGAATATCATGTGATTGCCGCTGGCAGTCTACTCGGAACGCTTCTTGCCAAGCCCAAATCGTATCCGGTGGGGATGGTCAATCTACTTGATATTTATCCACTGACTTTCGACGAGTTTTTGGATGCGGTGGACTCGCCGCTATATGCCTATTACGACAGCATACAGAAAGAACAACAGATCGAGGAGATTTTCCATAACCGTCTGCTGGAAGCCTGTAACAATTACCTTATTATTGGCGGGATGCCTGAATGCGTTGCCTCATGGGTAAAGCACAAAGACCCTGCTAAAATCACACAGATACAGAGAGAACTCGTGGAGGTCTATGAAAACGACTTTTCCAAGCATAATGGGAAAGTCAACAGCGGGCGCATCCTCATGGTATTCCGAAGTATTGTTGCACAGCTTGCCAAACCCAACGAAAAGTTTATGTATGGAGCCGTAAGAGAAGGGGCCAGGGCGAGGGACTTTGAAGAAGCGATAGAGTGGCTGGTTTCGGCCGGAATGCTTAATCGTGTTTATAATGTGTCCAAGACGGAGCACCCTCTGTCGGCTTTTGATAAATTGGATCAGTTCAAACTGTTTTTGTTTGATACTGGATTGCTCAAGCACATGGCGGGTATTGACAACAGCGCGATCCTTCTAAAGACAGATTACCAGTTCAAAGGACCGCTGACTGAAAACTATGTTCTGCAGCAGCTTCGGGGGCAGTTTGAAGTTGAACCCCGGTATTACTCGGATAAAAACAGCGAAATAGATTTTGTTATCCAGCATGGAACAGAAATTATTCCGGTGGAAGCCAAGGGCGGTGAAGACAAGTCCGCTCCGTCGTTTAAACGGTATATTGAAAAGTACCGTCCGGAACATGCTTTGAGATACTCGAAGCGTGGATACCGAAAAGACGGATATATCACGAATCTTCCGCTGTATCTTGCAAAGAAAACCATAGAACTCTTATAGGAAACGGCCCTCACATCCAGATGTGGGGGCCGTTCCATTTGCAGTCTGTCTATCCAAAGAAAGCGCCCAAGGAGCCCATAACCTCGGTACAGAGGACCACCAGATAGATGATCATGATGCAGATGAGCATCATCATGGAGTAACGCTGGATTTTCTTGGGGCGTTTGGCCGCTTCCTTTTTTAAGTTGTTTTGCTCAATCTGTCTCATGTCAAAACAGATCATCTTAAAGTACATCCTCTGATCGTCGCCTCGCAATACGCCAATCAGTCCCCGGATCACATCGGACAGCATGGGGCTGCCGATGCGGGTTTCAAAATGGATGAGGGCGTTTTCATAGTTGCCGGTCTTCATATCGGCAATCGTCTGGTCCAGCTCCGCGCCGAAGTCCTTGCCCGCCACCCGCCGGTAGGAGGTAAGAATTTTCAGCACATCCCGGTCATTTTCCAAATTCTGCCCAATGGTGAGAGCAAAGCGAGGGATCTCGTTCTCAATGAGCTTGCGCCGCTTTTTCACAAAGTCAAAAACCTTGTAGTAGGTTGAAAACCACAGAGCCACGGCCAGACCAATCAGAACAGGCACCATAAGCGGTATCAGAAACGCCATCAGGAGAGAACTGAGGCCGACGGCCCCGGCTGTGACCCAAGCCCGGGCGGTGTAGACTTCCGGGGTCAGCTCCATGCCGGCAATGTCCAGCGCCCGCTGCAGTTTATTCCGCTTGAGCTTATCCAGCTTTAGGTACGGGGCGATCAGGCCGGCGATTTTGGTGAGATAGACATCCAGAAGTTTCTCGGCCTTTACGCCCTGCTGCTTGCGGGCCAGGAGCATCATACGGGAGGTGCGCTTGGTGGGAATGTCCGCAAAGGCACAAGTCAGGTTATAGACAGCAAAGCCGAAACAAATCACTGCTGTGAGAGCTAAAAGCGTCATGCGCTGTCACCTCCATATTCAATGGGCCTGCTCAGTTTCATGATCTGGGTCAGGGCAAACAGGATAATGGCTGCGCAGATTGCCAAAGCGATTTTGCCCGGCGTGGTGAAGAGCAGCGTGTGAAACCAATCTTCATTCAGGAAATAAAGCAGCGGTACATTGGCGATCACAAGGAACATCATCGTGATCGCCTCCCGGCGCGGCCCCTGCATCATAGCCTCCAGCTCCGACTGCACCACACGAACATCAGAAAACTTCTGGGCGATGGTAGGCAGCGTATTTTTCATGGCCCGGTCAGACTGGCACTGAATGAGGATGTTAGCCCACTCATGGAAAACACGGTTTGGAATCTTCATTTTGAGCGAATTGATGGCACTCGTAGTATTTGCGTTGATCAACTCTGCCTCATAGACAAATGCCTCAAAATTGGCCTTCACCGGCTCATTGATGTAGGGCAGGTTTTCCTTGACTGCCCGGATCAGGTCCTCTGTGCGCAGGTAGGAAGTGGTGATGATGGAGATGGCCGTTTCCAGTTCTTCATTCAAATGCTTTTTATAACTGGCTGCGGTGCTGCGCAGATACCAAATAGGAGCGAGTGAAAATCCAATCCCTAAAATCGGGACCATGTACACATTGCCAATCAGCAGCGCCAGGGCGCCGCCCACCGCGAACAGGATCAGAGACAGCCGTTTGACTGCTTCATACCGGTCAGCCCGCCCGGTGCCTTTGAGGATTTGCTTTAATTCAAAGTCCTGATTAAAGAAGCCTTTGGCCGGAGTACCCATCAGAACATTCAATTCATCGGTCAGAGTGGCCGACTTGCGCTGTGACCGGAAAAGCGCATCAATGAAATCGCCCGGCCGCACACCAAACAGCGTTAGGAGTCCAGCGGCGATGAGGGCGAAGCATATGATGTAAACCCACGGCATCCGTTCAACACCTCCTTGTCGTGCTCAAGAAATTCATCCAGCTCCTTATGGGAAATCCCATTGTCCAGGAGACGCTTCTGCAATGAGCTGGACATCTCTGAAACTTTTTTGTGGCGGCCGACCACAAGGGGCCGTCCATCTGCATCAACAGTATTGTCCAGCACATTATAAGAGTAGAGGGTGCGGTAAATCAGCCGTTCGCCCTCACAGCCTTCCCCCTCGATGATCTCCATGATTTTACGGCTTCGGTCTTCCAGCTGCTTTGTGAACACGATGATTGGATAGGCTTCGACCATGATTTGCATCAAAACATCATCGCCCATCATATATTTTCGCTTTGCGAGCGTCATCATGCGCCGGTAAGTGGAGGCGCAGCTGTTAGAGTGGATTGTGGTGCAGACAGTATGGCCGGTACGGGAGCTTTCTGCAGCGGACAGGCTTTCTGCCGCAGACCGCATCTCACCGACGCCGATCACATCCGGGTGCTTACGAAGGACCCGCTCCAGCAGGAAGTCCTGGTTGATGTTCAAGGAAGGATTTTCGCTGGGCCGGGTGAGCAGATGGACTACGGAATTCAGAATGTTTCCATTTTCGTCCCGCTTGACCAGATCAAATTCGCGGCTGCCCTCCTCAATCGTGATGAGGCGCCGGTTGTCAGGGACCTGGGACAACAGCCATGCCATGATGGTAGTTTTGCCGGAGCCGGTGGCCCCGGCAATGCAGACGGATACGCCATAGCGGATGCAGGCGGTCAGAAAATGAAGCATTTCCGCTGTTGCACTGCCGGAGTCCAGCAGCTTCTGTGCAGAAACCGTTTGTTGATTTACGATACGGATGGAAGCGTTGATCCCCACCTCCGGGTCAACAATCGGCGTCTTATCCACAGAGATACGCACATTCTTATCCAGAAACCCGATCACGCTGGGCATGGTATCGTCTATGACCATGCCACAGGCGTTGAGCATACGCCGGACCACATCAATAGCGTGCTGTGGAGAGGAAAACTTGTCCGGAATTTTAACGCTGCGCCCACCGGCTTCAATCACCTCAATGTCGTTGTAGGCATTGATGTTGACCTCCTCAATACCGGGTTTGTAGATCCACTTTTTCAGGAAGGAGTACCCGGCCATGTCCTCATAGAGCTTCTCGCACAGTTCCTCCGTGGTCAGCCCCTCGATGGCGTATTTTCGCTTGACGATGTACTGCACCATCAGTTCTTTCAAAAGGGAGGAGGCGCGGTCGGTATTTCCATCGCCGGCCTCTGCAATCGTGGCGGCGTGGTTTTCCGCAAAATACCGCTGTACATCTTCCAGAATCTGTTCATAGGTAAGGTCCTGGTTGGCCGCAGGAGCGAAGAAAATGTCATTGAGATTATTCATCGGCAGTTTCCTCCTCAAAATGCTCGGTTTCGTTTCCTTCATCCTCTGCGGCATGGTCAGCCAGCTCCATCTGTTCCAGCGCATCCAAAACTTTGTTGAGCGAAGCTGTGTATTTGGGATTGCAGTATTTGATGGCCTGGAACATCCCGCCTTCGGTGGCGCAGCGGTCGATCTCCTTGCCATAGGGCAGAAGGCCATCCCATCCGCCGATGATATGGCCCATCTCATCCAGCGCGTGGAAAGGGCGGGCCATGCCGGCAAAGGTCATGTGCTGATCGTAGTGGAAACGCCCATCTCCCAACAAGGGCTGATGGGCCTTTAAGTAGTTAACGCCCTTGAGATCAGGCGTCAGGATGCGAATGACCAGATACCCTGACTCAATGGCGGCAGGCGTGAACACATTCGTCATATTGGAACTGCAGTCCAGAATGACGAAATCCACAAGCCTTGCGGCGGCGTTGACCAGCTGGAGTACCATGGCGTACTTGACTTCCGGGTAGCTCAACGGATTTTCACCGGCGGAATAGCCCATCACGCCAATGAAGGGATAGCTTTTGAGCACCGTGACATGGCTTGCCACCAGTGTAGTGTCGATCTCCACGCTGCTCAGTACTTGCCCTACAGAGGCATTGGTCTGAATGATCTGCTCCGGCAGCCACACCGGAAGCATAGGAACACTGATTTCTGCATTGATGATGATCGCTTTCCGCTTGTCGCGGGTCAGGGCTTTTGCCAGGATGCAGGAAAACATACTTTTCCCGCTCCCCGGGCTGCCCCAGACGGTAATGACTTTTCCCATAGGAAGCTCCTTTCCCAAGGGCGGAATGCCCTTGATTGTGCGGTAATATAATTTCGATTATCATAATCGAAATTATCAATCAGGTTTCATTCACCGATTTCCGGTGTATTACTGGCAGGTGCCGATTGGGTATTCTCACCCGAATCTTCCGCAGAGGCAGGATCACCAGTTGCATCTGTTCCTTCGTTCCCGCCATCCTCTGTCAGCGTTTCCGGGAAGTAAATTTCCTGGAGGGTCTTGTCCTGCTCGGCCAGCAGATCCTCGGCCAGCTGGTCATTATTGCGGGAGATCAGGGCCACATGAGCTACGCCGTCGTTCTCCAACTCAGTGATGATGCGGGCCTGCTCCGGGCTTGCCAATACTGTGATGGTGGCAGACTGCTGCGGCTCCTCATCCTCTGTGGGCTCCTTGGTATTGTCCACATTGATGCCATCAGAATCCGTGACGGAAAGGACCTTGACAAAACGCAGCTCTGGTACCTCTTCCGCAGTCTCCAGGAAGTGATAGATGCGGACAATATCGTTGGGCTGGAGCTTATCCGACAGCCCGGAGGCCAGTGTTTTTACAGTCAGAGATATGGCAACCTTGCCGGAGGGGATGTCGTTGAGCGCCGCATCGGAGGAAACCGGGACGCTGCTCACCTTACTGGTGAGAATATAGTCGCCCGCAGCCAGGTCTGCCGTCACATACAGCCCCTCCACATCCTCAAGGCTGTGCGCCACATTGCTGGGAAGGTTATAGCCGCCTACCTCCACAACCTCGGCGTTTTCTTTGGTGACCTGTTCGCCTTTGAGCACAGGCTGGGTGATGCGGACAATTTCCGTTTTCCCGTTGGTCTGCCGGGCAATGGTGGGCAGAGCCACAAAAGCAATGACTGCTGCCAATACCAGGGACAAAATACCGAAAATAAATCGGTTGTTGAGTTTCATAAGCACATTCTCCTGTCATAAAAATAGTTCAGCCAGCGTTGCAACAGAGCAGCCGCAGGCAAGAAAAGGTAAGAACGGGATGGCGATGGGCTGGCGGAGCCGGGAAAGCCTTCGGAACAGAAGGACCATCGGCATGGCAAAGACTGCGGCCACAAAGAAAACCAGAGCCATCCCGGAAGGGCCGTAAATCAGACCAAGTATCCCACAGAATTTAATGTCGCCTCCTCCAAGCCCAGTTCCACCCGTTGCCATGGCAGCAGCCAGAGGGATACAAAAGCCAAGCAATGCCCCCGTCAAAGCCTCGGCAACGGTGGGCCAGAGCTGCCCACCGTCCCCGGCAAGGCAGACCTTGAGCAGCGGAGCCAGAGCGGCGAAGGGCATAAAAAAGGCGAGCGCCCGATCCGGCACCCGCCTATATAGAATATCGTAAACAGCAAAACCAGCCACAACAGAGAAAACGGTGAGCAGGTATGCCGGCCACAGGCTACTCGCGGTTGGTGTAGTAGGCTAAGCACCCGGCGCCTTACCGTGTTGCCACGGCAGATTTCCAGATACTCGCCCCCGAACCGTACTTACGCCTCTCGACGTATACGGCTCTCCAATTACCCTCTACCTTTACTTGCCTGTTATGTTTCCATAACAGGTATTACAAACAACCAGAGTTTTTCTGTTCATCTGAACCATTTTTCTTTCCCATTCTTTCATACCGGCTAATTCTTTCAGCTTCCTGACATGATGAACTTTTACATTGTCGGTCTGCTGTCCGCATAGTTCACATTTTCCACCCTGTAACCGCTCAATTAAGCCGTTTTTCCGACTATATTTTGCGGCAGGATAAGAGGGGATTTCATCACTGTAATCTAAGCTGACAGTCCGTTTTTGGAAGCTTCCTTTCACGAATGTCGCCCGTTTCTCGTTGCCGGTTTTTGTAGTGTAGCTGACACCAAACACGCCGTTTCGGGTATGCTTGTTAATCGTTTTCCGCAAATTATCACGGTACTTCGCTGCAAACGTCTGGTACATGCTGTATTCCATGATGTAGTAATATTTCTGCAGCTTGCATACGTTGCTTGCCAAACAATAATAATTGTACAGCCCACGAATTTCGGCATTGTAAATGCTTAGGATTTCAATCGGCTCTTTGTTGATGAGGTCTTTCCTCGCCTGCGGTTTCCATATTTCTTTGCCGTCCTGCTGTTTGATTTCCATTGCTCCGCAACTGGTCAGCTTCTTAACCCATTTATTATGTGGCATAAATAGATGAACACGCCCATTAAAGGTTCTTGCCTTCTGTCCGTTGCTTATCTTTTTGTATTCATTGCTTCTGGAAACAGCGATTTCGTAGCCAAGGAACGCCGCTTTTTCGTTTGAGTGTGTAATCAGTGTCTTTTCTTCCGACATATCCAGTCCCAGCTTTTCTTTCAGGTACCGGCTAAAATCAGCCTTGATGGTTTCTGCATCTTCCTTGCTTCCGATTACTCCGCAAATAAAATCATCCGCATACCTGCAATAGAGCAGACGGCGGTAATTGCTGTCCATCGGATTCATAGCTGGAATCTGTTTTGCTTTTTTCATGAGCTCATTTACTTCACATTTGGCTTTTTCTTTTTCATCGGCTGTCATTATTTCCCATAACCCGCGGTACTTTACCCTCAGTTTCGATGCGCCATCACTATAAAAGCGATACTCACTGTTTCTTTCACGTCTTTTACCACGGTTGAATTTCTCTATGTATTCTTCAACATAGGTATCGAATTCGTTAAGGTAGATATTGGCAAGTATTGGACTGATGACCGAGCCTTGCGGAGTGCCGGAATAGGTAGGATTGAATTTCCAGTCTTCTAAGTATCCGGCTTTCAGAAATTTCCATATCAGCGAGATTAGGTATTCGTCCTTTATGCGCTTTCTTAAAATATCCACAAGGATATGGTGGTCGATGGTGTCAAAATAACCTTTGATGTCCCCCTCAATGAACCATTTAACCCCTGTGAAGTTTCTTTGAATCTGGGTCAGTGCCGTGTGACAGCTCCTGTTCGGTCTAAAACCATGCGAATGTTCAGAAAAATTGCTTTCATACACACTTTCGAGAATTAACCTCACAACTTCCTGCACCAGCTTATCGTCAACAGAGGGTATGCCTAACGGACGCCGTTTTCCATTAGATTTCGGGATATAGGCACGTCTCGCAGGGGACGGCTGGTAACTGTGGTTCCGCAGGCTTTCAATCAGCTTGCGAATCCGCTCCATTCCCATTCCGTCTATTGTGGCGCCGTCTGTTCCCTTGGTCAGATTTCCCTCTTTTGCAGAGAGATTTCCGTATGCCAATAGGAAAAACTCCTCGTTGTACAGATTTCGGTACAGGCGTTCAAATTGATAGTTCTCGTTGCCTGCTTTCTCTTGTAGAGTTTTCAATACTTCAATCGGATTTCTCAAATGCCTCACGCACCTTTCTAATATTTTAGTATTGAAGGTAATCTGCTCTGCTTCGCCATGTACAAGGTTTTCCCTTGCCCGGACTACTACCAGAGCTCCGTTGCCATATCGGATATTCAGGGACTAAATCCCATAGCAGAGCGTTCTGCGTTCCAACTTAGGCAATCCCCATTTAGAATAGATAAAACATGGCTTACTGCGTTTTCGGATACGACTTTCGTCATTTTCTGCTTATTGCAGTCGGTCGGTTAAGGGTACTTGTGATTTCCCGACTGGCATAGGAATCCACCTATAACCGTATGGCGTTCATAGTCACTTTCCGCCATAGCCTTCGATTCAACACCTCTGACTATCGTTCAAGCAATCCAGCTTTTATCCTTATACGCAGCTTTTCGTTTCGACATTCATTCGCCACATAGTGACTTGTGGAATTATGCCTTTTCAAACATGCTGTTGTCACCTTATGGGTTTCCCCGCAGGCTGAGTTGATAACGATGGGCAGTCAGTACCTTGCCCACTGCCTTGCCAAAGGCAGATTTTTATCTATCCCACGCTTCACGCATATATGTGAAGCTATATGGGCGCACCCAATCATCATAAAGGCTCCCATCGATTGAAACATAGTCGTTCAGGTTGATGCTCAACATTCCATCAGGGGTCCAGGTGTCCCAGACCTGGGTGAAGACGGTATAATCTGTGGAATCCGGGAACCATAGCGGACTGAAATGCACAGTCCGGTTATAGGTAGAGAACTCGTTGGGCTGGAAAGTAAATTTTGCACTCCGGCCGCTGGACACCCGCTGCAGAAGGCGTAAGTATGTTTCGTACTGGAACTCGGGAAACACGGAAAATGCCGTCTGCGGATGGGTGATATGGCTGGTGGGCGCGTCGGTGGAAAGGGTGGCTGTCACATCCTGTTTGACGCCATACCCGCTCTTCATTGACTTCCCGGAGGCCGTGGGCACAATATCATCCGGCATCAGGGACATCACACCGCTGATGGAGGCAGAATAACCGGTGTACTCGTACTCCCAGTAGCCTTCATCGACCCAGTGCCCCCAGTCATCGTGGTCACACCAAACCCAAACCGGTACCCAGTAGCAGCTCCATACACCCCAGTTGGCAGTGAGCTTCTGCGGCTCATTGGGGAGTGATGGAACGGTGTAGTTGGGGTTGGTATCCGTTGCTGTCGGGTCTGGAGGGATATGTTCGTTCAAATCCACGATCTCCGCAACAAAGGTATCTTGTGCGGTATAGGCCCCACTGACGGAAACCGTGATGGTTACTGACTGTGGAGTGGAGGGCGTGTGCCATTTGACCCAGACCACCTGGCTGTCGCCTGCCGGGATGACTATATCATTGACCCGGTAGGTGGTGCCGAGAATATGGAAGGTCACCGAGGCCGGATTGTCCGGTGTTAAATCCGTATCCGTCCGCAGAGTGACGGATGTGATCACATCCGTGTCTACCCGATATTCTACATCGGGCGCTTCAATTTCCCCTTCGGGCGGGCGCTCATCAAACCAGACGATGCCGACACCCAGACTGCTGATGATGTCAGCGTTGCTCTGCTTGCTTGTGGTGCTGCCTGTCCATGCGGGCAGGCCGAGATCGCTAAATTCCAAAAACATCGACAGGGGCAGATTCTTATGGGTGAGGGAAGTCATGGTTTTCCGAAGCGCCCCGCCGGATTTTTGGTCATACAGCGCCGCCTCTGTAGCGGTCATACAGTAATACTGGCCGTTATGCGTAAAGTATGCAATGGGCTCGATCAGCAGCTTATAGTCGCCAGCGATCATCCGCTCATAGTCCACACCGGCCGCCTGGGCAACCATCTGACAGGCATACTCCGAACAAAAATACCGCTTGATGGCCTCAATATTGCTCTGACCTTTGCTGCTGACGATAGTGGGTATGGCTTGTGTGGGCTTTATATAGCTATATCCGGCGCCGGATTGCGGCGTGAGGCCTGTACCGGCCAGATATTGCAGCTTATTGACTTTTCCAAAATGAAGCACATTATTTTGCGCCCGATTGGTAAAGTCAACTGGAGAGGATACCGCAGTACCGCTCTCTGCATCTACGACCGTAATTCGGACACCATCATTGCCCGGAATCCATTTGTTACTTGATGTACCTTGGCCCATGCTGCCGCCACCACCGTCAATATTTCCGTTACCACCCTCTGCAAACGCGGTGGAAGGGAGCAAACAAAATACCAGGGCAAGGCTGCACAGGAGGGCGAGAAGTCGCTTCAAATACATCACACTCCGTTCTTCTTAAAATAGAAAGGCCGCCACAGTTCTGTGACGGCCTATCAAGGCTATATTCAGTTGTAGATTGGTCAGCCCATATTGCCGACCTGCTTGTTGATGTCTCCATCGCTATCTCCAATGGTTTCTTGCCCATTACCGGGGACAATCCACCCAAACACTGGATCATACACGGCGCCGTTACCATTGCTGGCCCCGGGGGCTGGCTCATTATTGGCCGGCTCCTTTTCAGCAGGGGGAGTGGTGACCTTGGGCACTTCCGGGTCAGGATTGACCGGATGATCTTCACCGGGGTCTTCCCGCTCGGTTTTCCCTTCTGGCGCGGGCGGGGGCGTTGTTTCCGGTTTCTCCGTGTCCGTAAAGTCGATCACGACTTCATCCTCAGTTTCAGAGGTCACCTTGGGATATTCCTCTTCAGGACTGGAGGACTGGCCGGGCGCATAGGCTCCGGCGCCGCTCTCGCCATCTGTCTGTGTGCCGCCATCCGACCAATCACTGGTTGTACTGCTGGGCGGGGATTCTTCCGGCTTGAAATCTTCTGTGCGGTCCCGGCTGGCAAACCAGCAGACGCCCAGGATGGCAACACAGAGGACAGCCAGCGAAGTAACGATAAAGCCTTTGGATTGGAAAAACTTCTTCATGTGTGATACACTCCTTTTTTGCTGTTATATAAAGCCTATACTGTAGTTCTGACTGGATTTTCAACAGCACAGCTAAAATTTGGTGTTGTGGTAGCCGGTCAGCTCCACCCGCTGTGTGATGGTGGGGTAGCTGTGGCCGAACATTCGGATGTAAAAATCCACATCACAATAGAAAACATATTCCACCCGGTCGCCCACCACATTGAATTCAAGGCTGATGTCGGAAACCGTGTAGTCCTCGGTAGAGAGAGGGACCTTTTCGGCAAGGCCGCCGGCAACTGTGGCCTCCAGCATTTCTGTGTAGTCCCGGCTGGAGTAGAGGGTGCGTAAATACTCTTCAAAATTGGTTTCCCGCTGGGAGCGGTAGGTATCTGCGTAGATGGTGGCGCTCAGATTGTTCAGCTCCATTTTAGCCCCGTTGCGGATGTTGATGCAAGTAATTCTCACCGAGGCATACAGTAGCAGGAAAGAGATGAGCATGACGACTCCAACCACAAAGAAGCAGGCGAAGAAGGTGATCTCCCCCCGCTCGTTGCGAAGCGGCCGGTGCAGCCGTGAGAAAAAACGCTTCATAGGCCACCTCACTTCCAGTAATGTTCGCTGACGCCGGAGCCGCGGGCCACCACCGTGATGTTGACCAGATCCAGATTCCAGAAGCCGCCCAGCTTGGCATCCCCCTCAATGGTGATATAGAAAGGTGTCCCCAGCTGGATGGCCCGGGACATCCCGGAAGGTGTGGGAGATTTATATGTGGCGTCAATCGAATAGGTGATATTGTCGGCTCCCTCGATCTCCGAACAGAGGAAATCAAAGAGGGCATCCGTCTCGCTGTTGATGCCGCCGGACAACTGGATCTGCTTGACCATCTGATCGGCCGCATGGTCTAACTCCTGCTTTGTGGAGATGACACTGAACAGGTCGATGATAAAGGCCAGCAGGATGACGGCGATGAAGATGAACACCACCGTGGAGAAATAGTTGGCCTCGCCCCGTTCGCTCTTCAATGTCCTGCGGAGCTTTTGCAGTATGCTATGGATAAAAACCACCACCTTTACTCAGAAATAAAAACAGCCGCTCCCGGCCGGAGCGGCTACATTACAAATTTTTGACTGTACCAAGTATAACAGATATGGATTTGCGGCTCAAGGGCAAGGCTGTGCCAATGTAGGGACAATCCTGTGCCAATTTACAGAAGTGATTGCAAAACATAGCGGATGCCGGGGCAGGATTGGCTGCATGGCTATGAAGCAGCTGAAATAATAAAATAACCGCCTGAGAAGCAGTTATTTGATACTTCCCAGGCGGTTTTCGGTTTACAGGTTCTGCCGGATGATCCGGGTGATGATTCCAAGAGCGATGCCGCGCTCCACATCCAAATGGGTGACGGCAAAGGATACATCATCCTTCTTTCCGGGCATCCGGTAGTCATAGCAGGAATGAGCCACCGCATTGACGCCGTTGGCGAGCCGGACATAGACCACGCCCTTATGCACATCGGTCACTTTTCCGGCGTATTTGCCCTGGATTCGGCACTTCTGCAGGTTGTCCCGGTCGGTATTTTCCGATGTACTCTTGATGTCGGCACGGATTCCGAGGTCCTCAAGGCTGTTGCGCCGCACATTGAGAATGCGGACCAGCACTTCATCGCCCACGGAGAAACGCTCGTGGGCATCGCCGATCCAGTCCCAAGCCAAATCACGGGCCAGAATTGAGGTTTCAACGCCGAACACCTCGACACGGATGACCTTCTCTGCAACAGCGATAACCCGGGCCTGAACAATACGCCCCTCGTAGATGCGGTACTTCCCCTCGGCGTCCAAATCGAAATAAAAGGTCTGGCGCTTCCGCATCATAGCCTCACGGCGGCTTGCGACAACGCTGCGGGTCTTGGAGTCGATGCCGCGCACCACAAAGTCGATGTCTGCCCCCAGCATATTCCCCAAAATCTTGTTTTGACGCAGCATCAGGTCGGCGTACTCCTGGCCGGAAGGGCTGCGGCCCAGATTGATCATCATCTCCTTGATGGGGATAATGATTCGGAAGCCCTTGTAATCCACTACGGCCACAGTTTTACGGTTGTCCAGCTGCTCAATGCCGCCCAGCTGACCTGTGAGGATGCGGCGGGTGCGGTAGGCGTTGTGGATCTCATGCCAAATAACATCCTCACGGTCTTCCTGAGTTTCCACCTCTTCACGGCTGCGGATGGTCAGGATAGAGGCGTCACTGCGGTGTGTTACAGCGGCCTGGCGCGGAGCGGGAGCGGACGCAGCCTCTGCCGGCGTTTCCTCTTGGGGAGTGGCATCTTCTGAAATGGGTGTTCCCCCCTCATCAGGCGGCGCCGTATTTTCAACAGGAACAGAAGAATCTACAGCCCGCTCTTCAGCGGCCAGAGCCTCCGCAGAGTCCTCATTCTCGCCATGTGCGGGATCTTCCACAGGCGCCGCTTTTTTCCGCCGGGGGGCCCGCTTGGGCTTGGGGGGAGCCGGCTCCCCAGCAGTTTCGGAGACCATCTCCGCCGGGGGGCCATCTGCACCTTCAGCAGACAGATTGGAAGGAGTCTCTTCCTCACCGTCACCAGCCTCACCGGCTGCCGATCCGGCAGGCTCATCCACATCGGAAGGAGAGCCAGAAGCCGTGCCGTCATCCTCGGGGGCAGCTTCATCAGACGCCTCCGTTTCCATAAACTCAAGGGGAGGGTCAGAGCCTTCCAAAGTGGCGTTGCCATCAGGCTGATCCGTAGAGGCGCTGTCATTGGGCTGGTCCATAGAGGCCAGCAGCGCATTCAAATCGTCACTGTCGGGCGGCGCCGCCGTATCAGCTGGGGTGCCGTCGAAAGAAACGGCACCGTCCGCGGGGGCGGTGTTTTCGGGAACAGGGGTTTCCTGCTCCAGCAATACTTTTTTCTTGGTTGCCATAAAATTAAAAACCTCCTATGTTTTGTATTAAGAAAGGATCGAGTCCTTATCTGTTGTGATAATGCCATTCGGAGCCTCTGCAGCTGGAACGGCTGCGGTCTGTTTGGTGCCGGTAGATGTGCTGGCCGCTTTCGCCTTTTTCTTCACTGGCTTTTTAGGCGCGGGGGCCTGCGGTTTTGGCTGTGCCGCAGAGGGCTTCGGTTGCTCCTGTTCCAGCCTGCGCCATTCGGGGATATGGGCGGATGCCTTGCAGGAACGGAGCTTGGATGCCTCCGGATGTTTGGAATAGTCCATTTTGTCTACCTTGAGGACTTTTTGCCCCCGGATGATGACCAGCGCCTGCTTGATAGGCAGCCGCAGAACTTCGTCTGGGGTGAGGACAGGACGCTTGCCGACACCAGAGGTTTCCCGGTATTCCGGCGTGTAGTTGGAGATACGCCAGGTACCCAGCTGCTTGGATTTGCTGGATACCGACACAGAAGCCAGTCCCGTGCGGGAAGAAATAAACTCCGCCGTCAATTCATCCGTGCAGCCCAGAAACAACTGCGCGTCGCAGTTGCCCAGAATTTCCTGCCAGAGATTGAGAGGATACCGATTCTGCAAGCCCGCCAAGTTTTGAAACACACAGCTCATAGAGATATTTCTTGAACGAATGACGCTTAACCGGCGGGAGAGGTCTGGAATGGTGCCGCAGGCTGTTAATTCTTCACCCAGGACATGCACCGGCACCGGCAGCTTGCCTCCTTCGCAGTTCTTGTCTGCATACCGCACCAGCTTGATGAAGCAGAAGGACAGGAACAGGCTTGCCAGAAAATCAAAGGTGCTGTCCTGGTCGCTGGTGACGAGGAAATAGGCGCACCGCTCCTGGCCGGGCAGCTCCAAATCAATTTCATCCCGGGTGGTGATCTTCTTAATCAGCTCCGACTGGAACACCTGCAGCCGGGAGCCAAGGCCGATGATGACGCCGCTGCGGACTGTATCGCTGGCCTGTTTATACAGGCTGTATGGCGCTTTGGCCGGATGGGTGGGCGGCAAGTTCTCAAACAGGCTGTCCAAATCGGACTCGCCGCTTAAAGTCAGCAGCCGGTACACCTCTCCGATATTTCGGTTTTGCTCTGCATAACTCTGGTCCACATAGAGGACGAGGGCTTTCAGCAAGTTCATCTCGCAGGAATCCCAGAAATGGTCGCCCTTGCCGTTGTTGATGGTGTTCTTAATGATGACATCCACAAAAAGCTGCGCCATCAGTTCCTGCCCCTCCACTTCGGAAAGGCAGTTCCAACTGTCCGAATTTTCCGGATTGACTAAATTGAACACCTTGACACAGTACCCCTGATCCCGCAGATACTCGCTGGATTTTTCGTAGAGCTCACTTTTGGGATCTGAAATAATCAGGGATTCTCCGCGTACCGCCGCCTGAAGGATACGATTCATGCAAAAGGACCGGGTTTTCATGCTGCCGCTGGAGCCGTACACGGCCAGGTTGCCGTTGATATGGGGATTTTCGGGAACACAGACAGCCTTGTTGTCCAGCATTCCCAGTACAACGCCTTTATGCTTGCGCAGGTCAGGCACCAGATCCAACACACCAGCCATTTCCTTGCGGCTCATCCAGCCGGAAGTACCGTAGGTGCCCTTGGCCGAGTAAATGAAATTCCGGTCAGCATCATATTCGCCGGTATCGCTGTAGCCCATGCGCATGACCATGAGCAGCAGGATTGCCAACAGGCCGATGCAGATCAGGACACCGTACACTCCGTAGGGCGGACGAAACACGGAGGCCAGACAGGTAAAAAAATCGGGTGATGCCATCGCCGGAGAAGTTCCGTCTCCGGGGATGCCGCCACCCTGTTTCCATGCCGCATAATTGCCAAACAGCTGCGCCAGGAAACCGCCTGCGTATAGGATCGCAAATGCGGCGGCCGGTGCTGCTGCCAGGCCTATGATCAGTTTCTTTTTGTTTATGGGAACAACCTCCCCTCGAATTTTGTAAAGTCAATGGTTTGCAGGTGTACCCGGTCACCGCAGTAGCGGCGCAGCACATCTGCTTGAAAATCAAAGCAGATCAGTGTACCGGGGCGTTCCATCAGTTCGAGGGAGGTGTTAAAGCGCACGATTCGGGGCAGATCGCAGAAGTAACCGAACAGCACCGGCGTTCCATCCGGCTCTGCGGCATCCTGCTCCGTGGCTCTGCCGGGATTGCCGGCGGTGAGGCCCTGTGACAGAATACGGTTGAGTTCCGCAGTTTTTACAGGGTCACACAGTAACGCCAGTATCACCTCCCCCTGATGGTCATTGGTTAGGAAATAGAAGTGGTCGTAGCTGCCGTCCAGCATGAAATAGTCATGTTTGGCCCCGCCGGTGCTGGTGAGTATCTGGTAGGCCAAATCCATACTGTCCCCCAATACCAGCCCATGTACCTGTTCGACATGGTACTGCTGGGCCAGACGCTGCTGGCATAGAATGTTCCAGAGAAGCGTTTTTACCCGCAACTCGGACTTGTAGCGCCACTTCATCAGAGCGCCCCCGCTATTGTAGGTCACAAAGATGCCGGTGGGGGCCAACAGCACCCCTGCGAAGCGGGAGCTTCGGATCTGGGTGGCATCAGCCCCCAACTCCTTGACTTCGCGTGAACTGTAAAACGCGGGATATGTTACAGCTTCGCCGCCAAAACCGGTCTGGGCAAAGACCTTCGGCTTTTCATTCGGGTAGAGCAGTACCCCGGCGTTGCCCATAGTAATATAGGTTTCCGCGAGGCGGTGGAGCCGAAACCTCCGGTTTGCTTCGCTTTTGAGCCGGTTGGTTTCTGCGTCTCCTGTAAGGCAGAATGTAAAACGCTCGGGCCATCCGTCCAGCAGAGCTGACTTAGCTTTGCTTCCCAGCCGATAGCCCCGGAGCCGGTCCCGGTAGTAGGTGCGCAGCAGTCCGGCCTTTTTGAGCGCGGTCACGACCGCCTCCAAGTAGTAAGGGCTGGCAGGAAGGCGGTTGAGTTGGCTGGTGGGGAACTCTCCCGAAATAGCGGTCAGCGATAAAAGCCGGAACGGAAGCGTATCCGGCTGTGGAAAATAGTTGGTGCTTTTCCCAAGTAGTCACCTCCCTTGAAAGTACAGGATTTTTACCCAAATGACTGAGGACTTCGGTAAAAACGGCCCTTCCCATGAGTGAAAAAAGCCCGGAAAACCGGGCGTTTCAGCCGCTTCGCTGAATGTCGGGCCGGAGAAGGCCCAAAATGGTCAAAAATCCGAGATGGATTTTAGACTTGTTTTATGCTCCGTCAGCCATTGTGGAAAACGCTGCTTCTCCATGATGTAGATTTTGGTGCAATCCTGGTCGCCCAGTTCAGCCGTGTTATAGGCATCGCACAACAGGCCCGTATCATCAGCCATCACAAAGGAAGACAGAAGATCCAGTAATTGCTTTTCCGACAAATTATCGTAATCCCGTATCCGCCTGTCGGGAAGTGCCCGGTCATAGACTTGAGTGAAACAGACAACGCAATCGCGGTAGTGCGGAAGAGGATGTTCCCTTGCGTATTGATCAAGGACAAAATAGAGCGGGTCCAGCAGGAACTCATCGCTTTGCCGCTGTCTGCGCTTCGGCAGCAAACAGGGCAGTGTCACCTCCAGCACCTTGTCCTCGCAGTTGACGGTGATGCCGTGCATTACACCGGCGGATTTGAGATAGTCTCCTTTGCGGATGGTCGTGCTGGAATAAATCAGATGCCGCAGCCGGCAGGCAATCCGCTCTGCCCGCAAAGCGGCATCTATGGAAAGTGTTTCATAGTTGTCGGGGTAACGCTGGATGTCAGTGGTGTCCAGCGCGTACAGCGCATTACTCAGACGGGATATATCGTCGAGAATGCTTCCAATGCGGTGGGATATTAGTTTTCGATCCAATCATGTGCCTCCTGCTTTCTTGAAATAATTTGTCCGGCCTTCCTCGTCTACAGTACAAAATCCGGATATGCCCGGACAGTCAATTTTGGCGATTTGTGCCGGAGCATCGACCAGCATGATACGGCGGCTTCCCCCTTTGTTGCCCCGCAGAGCATGGCAGACAAGCGCCTCTTGCCCGGCGGCAATATAAGCGATCTCATACAATTCACCATCGGCAAAAAACACAAGTTTAACGGGAAAATCAGCCGGAGCGTGGTAATCTACCCGCCGGATGAAGTCCAGCAGGACCCACACTGCCCGGACAAGCACATGGTCGGTTTTTGGTGTTTGCCCTGCCAGGAAATAACCGCCGCCGTCTGTTTGAAAAATGCGGCCCTGCCTCTCCAAATGAGAGAGCAGGGCCTTTGCAGTATCTTCTTTGCCAGGGTGAAAACAAAGAAGCTGATGTTCACAGAGGCCGGGGTACATTGTTACAATCCGCAACAAGTCCGCAGCCTCGTTCCCATAGATTTCAGCCCTGGTCTTCATGGGGCTCACCTCCTTTATTAAAGGCGCCAATCAGACGCCTTCAAAGCGCATTGTTAAATAGGAATTGTGGAAAGACGCCATTGGAGCGTCAATCCGGCGTTTTTCGAGAACAGTAGGAAAAAGGCGTCTTATAGGCGTATTGGAACTGTCAATGATGCGTTTTCCGGAGATTACAGCAATCCTCTTTATTGGGATTTACAAAATCTCTCCAGAATTGATAGTGTTCCGTTACATCTTCACAGATTGTCTTCTGCGGAATATGGATTTTTTCCACGATCCGCTGCTTTTCTTCCAAAGGAAGATGATAGTAGCCTCCTTGCCGCACGGTATATTTAGAGAAATCAACACCCCGAAACCACTGCTTAATCCACGAATTGACGCGCAGAAATTCAACCACACACCGCTCAATTCCCAAATCATTCAGCTTGTCGAAATCCATGTATTCCTCGATGATGGGACTTAATCGGATTGCTACATCATACCCTTCCGCTTGCAGCGCCTGAATTGCGCGGATGCGCTGACTGGGAGGACTGGCCTTTTCAAATTGGGCGGTTTGTGCATCGTCCAGGCAGGTCACAGTAATTTGAATATGGGCCAGTTCCTTGTCCAAGATCTCTAAATACTCCGGGGCAGCGGGAAGTGCAGACTTCGTGACGATGAGATAGCTTACCCTGCACAGATTCATCTCCTGGATGGTCTGGTAGGTAGTGCGGTACTGGAGTTCACAGGGCTGAAAACAGTCTGTCATGCCTCCAAGCCTGATGATGCTGCCGGATGGGAGGCTGCGGATTTTCCGCCGGACCTTTTCAATGTCTGCAACACGAGGATGCGCTGCATCCCATAGTCCACGAAAATGAAGCAATGAACGGGCATAGCAGTAGTTACAGTTGTGTTGACAGCCGCAGCCGTAAGTATCTAAACGGGTGTTATATTTGCATTTGTCGCCTTCATTGCCTCCAACTTGCTTAAAGAAACTCTTAAACTCGCTTTATATCACCTCTAAATTCATTGTTTGATTACTTTATTGTCGGATACATTGGACTCACCTCATATAAAATTCTAAATGGTTGCGGAGGACGGTACTGCCCCGCCGTCTGTTGGTAAAGCATCCAACCATGTTCTTTACACTACTCCGCGCAATAAAGGGAGGCGCTTCCGCACCTCCCAGAGAAAATGCCTTTTAAGCGGAATCAGCTTGTTCCTGACGCTTGCGCTCCAAAAGCTCCCGCAGCTCCCTGCGGTCTGTGGTTATGAGATCCTTTTCCAATGGACTGGCCTTGAACTCCACCATGATATTGTTGTTATTGGTAGAGATAAGGCCGCTGCCGCGCTCAAAGTGTGTGACCTCCATCGTTTCTGCGTCAGAGAGATGGAGGGTGTCCTGGACACGCTCCGCTTCGTCATCCTCCAGATTGAGAATGATCTTAGTCTTGCTGTTGTTGATGATGCCTTTCCCGAAACGGCCTTCGTCCAGATTGAAAAAGTCGTTAAGGTCCTGGCTGGCGCAGATCGCGGACCCTCCAAAGCCGCGAATCGTCTTGAAAATTTCCAAAACGAAATCGCCGGCCAGCCGGGTACCCGTGGCGCCTGCGCCGGAAAGAAGCTGCCAGCACTCGTCAATAAAAATGGCTTTTTCCTCGGTGCGGTCAGCTTTGGCGCGGTCCCAAACGAAATCAAGGGCCACGAACATTCCCACAGTCAGCAGATCGCCGGTGAGAGAGGAAATGTCCAGTACGGTGTATTTGTTGTCCAGCCGCACATTGGTCTGCTTGTTAAAGGTGCTGGCGGAGCCATTCACCAGACGGTTGAGGATATGGGCCATGCGAGTGGTTTCCGGGGCAGCCCTCAAGATCTCATACAGGTCACCCAGCACCGGCATCTCCCGGTAGCAACCCGGATTGGCCGGGTCTTCCAGGGAAGCGTTGTCATGGGTGATGCCTTTGGCATTGTAAGTGCGGATCAGGGCCTCATCCAACAGCTGCCGTTCCTCGTGAGACATATCGGGTATCAGCAGACTGAAGAATATGTGGAGTTGCTGGATTTTGGCGGCCAGTTCGGAGAGCTGGATTCCCGGCCCGTCCAGAAGTTCGCTGACCGACCGATCCACCTTGCGGATCTCCATCACATTGATGCAGTGCGGGCTGGCCGGGGAAATCTGGATAAACTCCCCGCCCACATTGGCACAGGCACGGTGGAATTCGTGCCCTTTCAGCGGCGCAATGATAAAAACGGGAATGTTTTTCCGCCTCATTCTTAACGCCATGAGCTGCATCGTAAAGGTCTTGCCTGCGCCGCTGGTACCCAGGATCGCCATATTGGCGTTCTTGTAAATCGCAGAGTTGAAAATATCCACGATGATGAGGGAACTGTTATATTTGTTGACCCCCAGAAGGATTCCATTGTCGTCGCACATCTCAAACGAAGTGAACGGATAGCAGCTGGCCGCGCCTCCAGTCAACAGGTTGCGCTTACCACGCTCGAACAGTCCCTTTTCCATGGAAACCAGCGGGAGGGCAGAACAAAATGCCTGCTCCTCCCGAAAATGGCAGTTGCAGACATCCATATCCTGCGAAAGCAGGAGCTTTTTTATTTCGCTGGCCTTCCACTCCAGGTCCTCCACAGAAGGGGCAGTCACAGTAATCAACAAGTTGAGATAATAGAAATCTTCGTTGTTCGCAAGGCCCTCCTTCAGAAAATAGCCGCTCCGAATAGCGCCGTCTATATCATCGAAGTCCGTGTTCGTGTCGCTGGCATCCTTGATTTTTGAGCGGTTGATGCGGAGCTGCTGGCCGACCCGCTGAATAATGCGCTCTTTGGGTTGGCGTGAAAGAAACATATCGAGGTCAATGCCATCACCGGCATTGACGATCAAACTCAGCCAGCCCGCGGGCACCTGTGTTTTGTAACCATCTGATGGGACGAGCAGATAAGTATAGTACAGCCCGTCTATGCAGAGATACCGTCCATGGGTGAAGTCGATGCTTTTGGGAGCAGCAAATTCAGCCGCCGGGATGCGGTCAATCTCGCCCTCCCGCCCCTTGTCGAGATACTGTGCCACAATTTCCTGCGCCCGTACCGACAGGGGCTTGACCGCACTTTCATTTCGGCACAACAAATTATAGAAAACATCTACGGTAAATTCGTCCTCGTTTTCGTGGACAACGACCTCGTTGCCGCATTGACGCAGGTAATTGGATGCCGTGTGGACAGCACTTTGGAGAGATTGGATCGCTTCATCTTCCTGTTCGGAACGCCGGGTATTGGCCCAGGGCTCATACTCGAAAATCAGGAAAAACCGCCGGGTCACAGCTTCCCGGGAACCGACCTGCTGCACAAAGTTCAGGTAATCCTCCTGCATCAAGCGGCACTGCTCGTTTTCCTCATGGGCCATCTCCTGGCGCACCGTGTTCAGGTGGCGGTTGATGTCCGCACGGCGGGTCAGAACCTTGATTTGGAGCTTGATGGGCGAGATCTTCAGGTACGAAACGAAGGAGTAGATGATATTCCTCTGTTCCCGGGCGCTGCGCAGCATAAAGTTGATGGGGACAACTTCGACCACCTTGACAAAGCGATGGTCTTTGGTATAGATAATGCCGTTCTCCACCTTCTCAATGGGCAGATAATCCGCCACTGGATTGAGGCAGGCGGGCTTCTGCTCCTTGACACGGGCGGGGCGTTTGGGCAGGCGTTCCTTTTCATGGCGCTTTTTTGCGTTCTTTTTTGCCTTATTGCCCTTGGCAGGACGCTCCTTTTTAGCATTTTTCTTGGGCCGGAGCTTTTCACGGATCTCATATCCGCGGACTTCATCAAACTCAGCTGGGAAATCTGCTTCACCAGACCGCCGGCGCTTCGGCGCCTTGGGCTTTCTCTCCTTTGGAGGCTTCTGTTTGAGATGCTTGCCGGCTGATTTGGAGGGAGCCGTTTTTTCACAGGGCTGTTCACCGTCACCGCCGACAACGCGGCGATTCCGCAGGTATTTCAGAAAAGTGATCAGAAACTGCGAGAGACTTTCCCCTGAAATGCCAATGAGGGCAACCAATGCCACCGGGAGCGCAGTCAGGCATAAAGCAATAATGCGGGCGGTCAGCCCAAATGGAAGGCACAAAAAAACCGGCGTCCCAATGGCAAGTGCCAGGATGCCGGCTTCAATCACATTCCGCGCACGGAACATACCGCCAAAAAAAGTGCCTGTTTCTATGAAGTTCGGCGGTATGATATAAATATCATGGTCATTCTTGTTGCTCATGTATTACCTCGTTTCTGATGCCGGGGTGCGGTGTGGTCAGCCAATAATCCAGAAAGGACCGCCTGCTGCCGCACGGCGGCTTGCTTCATTTAAGATGATGGACAGATCCCACAACTGCCCGCTTCGCTTGTAACTGGCCGGGTCAGCCACCATGATCTGGCCGTCTTTTACGCCACGGAGAACAATGAAGTGGCCGGATGAGGTAAAATGGCCTTCGGACATAATTGCCACGACCAGCTTGCCATCTGCGAGAGCGTCCAGAATCCGCTGGGGCTCGGAAGTCGTGCAGCCGGATACCGGAAGGCCCCATTCCTCCGCAGCAGCAGGGATCAATGCGTGATAAGAGCCGCTGCTTTTGCACCAATAGCCATTGTCATATGACCACTTTGCCATTTCCACCGGGTCCACCATATCGTCCGTGAGGGAGGAAACCACGATTGCCATGGCGGTGGGCCCGCACCCATAGCCGCCGATGTTATCGGTGCCATAGGGTTGACTGGCATAGCGTTCATCCAGCTGATTGTAATAAACAACCGGGGTCCCGCCGTCGGTAAAGGTTACATCTCCAAGGGAGGGGATGCTGTTCCCCGTCCACTCGTCCACATTTTGCAGCAGGCCGTCGCCTAAAAAGAGACTTAGGTTAGAGGCATAATCGGACGCCAGTTCTTTCTGCTCATCCGTAAGCGCGAAAACATGGTCGGCAAGATAAGACTCGCCGTTGTAGCGAATGGTATAGATCATCCAGATCTCGGTGGAGGTGGTTTCCTCCCCGGTCTCCGGATCTTCGGATGTGACCTCACGGCTCTCCCGCACACTGGTATAAGAGTATAGATGCTCTTTGTTCTCCCGCAGGACAGTGGACAGGTCATCCAGCGAAATGCTCTCAAAGTCTTCATCCCGGGCAGCGCAATACTGTGAAACGATGAGGTTGGCGTTGTAGACCAGGCCGGAAGAATAGGGGTTTTTGACCTCCATTTTGTCGGCGCCAGAAGAGGCAAAGTCCACTTCGATACGGGCCATCACATCATCCAGCGCCTCACCCAGAATGGCGTTGATGGCAAAGGTAATGTCGTTGGCGTTTTCTACGATGGCGGTTTCGCTGTTGAGGATAGGCGTGTCAGGATCAGCTGGTGAAAAGGCATTGACCAGCCCTCCAAAAATCAGGCCGGGCAGCATCAGGAGGAAAAGGACAGGCAGCAAAAGCAGAATGGCAATGATGGCAATGATTTTGCCGATGTGCTTTCGGCCGGCCCAGACGGCCCCAGCCACAGCCCCATAGGGGCCGCTGGCGGCAGCGCCTTTCGCTGCTCCAGAGATAGCCTTGCCAGCTTTGATAGCGCCTTTGACCGTATGCGCAGCAGAGGCCGCAGCATCTACTGTTTCGGCGGAGCTGTTTTTTTGTTCTTCAGCCATTAGAGTTTGTCCTTTCTTTTGGGAGTAGGCGGCAGTTTCTTCACGATGGATTCGTGATAGGCAATCGAGCCGTCCGGTGCCATATAGGGAGATTTTTCAACCGCATCCGCAGCATACTGCTTATACCAGGCAGTACCATCTACGGCGTGAACAGTTGTGTACTGGCCTTCCGGCGCCACATACTGGTCTGCATGATACATACCAAAAGCGATGCCTTCTGGATGCTCCGGAGTGACTTCTGTGCCGGTAATGCGGCCGCCGCCAATCTCCACATTCTGATAAGTGGGAATATTCTCGGCCCCGGGCTCCAATGCCGCATGACCCATGTAGGAATGCAGAGCTTCTACAGCCTTATCCCCGGTCATAGTTCCCATCTGGGTGATACTCCCGGTAGCAACCGATCCTATGACATTGTTGGCAAAATTGCCTCCTTTGCTTACGGAGGAGGTGTAGATATGTCCACCGATGCCGCCTGCAGCGCCGCCGACCAGCCCACTTAATCCGGAAGGCTTGGCATCCGGGGGCGTTGTGGCCGTTTTGACCGCATTGTTGGTAACATTCCTTTTAATCACGCCGGCCAAGCCACCGCTGGCAAAACCAGCGCCGAATCCAGCACCGCCTTTTCCACCACCGCTTGCACGGACATGGGAGGAATGACTGCTGCGGCCTCCCGCAAAGTGATTGCTGGCAAAGCTCTTAAATCCGCTGAATCCCCTGGCCGCAATCATAGCCTCCGCCAGCATACTGCCTCCGGTATGGCCGACATTGACGCCCAGACTTGCCATAAAAGAATCGATCTTCTGTGATACTTTAAGGAATCCGATTGCGCACATAAACCAGATCAGCACATTCCCCGAAACGGCCTCCTTGCCTACAGCATCCACTTGTGCCTGAACTTCTTCCTCCGAAATAGCGAAAGCAGGCTGGCAGAACAGGCAGGAGAGAGCTGTGACCATCAGCGCAAGGAGCAAAATTTTCTTGAGTCTTTTCAAAATGGCCCCTCCTTACAAAGAGAGCGGGTTGGAGATAAACGAACCAACCATACTCGTGAACAGGCGCAGGCACCAGGCGTTCATCAGCAGAAGAAAAATCTGACCGCCCAGCATCCGGCACCAGGATTTCCAAATGTTTGATGTTGTCTGGCTTGCACCCATGGAAAAGGCTACTGGAGCCGTATAGACCAGCACACCGAGCAGAACATATCGTTCTGCCGCTTCCAGCAGCAATTTCAGGTAGTTCCACGCCAAAATGATGACTAAAATCAGAGTAATAAGGGCCACAGCCCCATTGGCGCACACCCCGATGATGACCAGCATTACAGAGTTGAAATCTGCAAAACTGAGTGCCGGCAGTTCCGAATCCATAATCCAGTTGTACGGCGTACCGCCGATGGTCAGGATCATGCTGACAATCTCATTGGAGAAGAACGCCAAAAGAATAAAAATGACGGACCGAATGCTCAATTTGAGCGGATCTTCCGCTTCAATGCCGGCTCCCAGACCAAAGTTTTTGAACAACTGCCACACCCAGTTGAGGAGAATGATACCGATGCCCAGTGCCACAAAAACGCTGTACATGGTTTCGGCTGCGGGAAAGTAGCGCAGAAATACCGCCATATCGCAGCCCAGTGCCCCCAAAACCGAGGTGGTTATCAAGTCAAGGCCCGCCATGACCTGCTCTGCGATCCATTCAACAATGCCGTCCAGAATACCCATAGGTCATGCCTCCTTTCGTCGGGTATCAATGTGACGCCGATCAACCTGCCCACTTACCACCCTCAAAGAAGGGGACGATATAGGACATGATAAAGCCCAGACTGTTTAAGATGGCCCAGGTGATAACAATTCGTTTGAGCCAAGCTCTGCTTTCATCCACCGTTTTACCAGAACGGGAAAAATTCATGAGCAGCAATGCTACCGAAGCGGTCACAATAGCCGCAATCGTGGAGATAGCGAGGATCTGCGTGTAGACATCCTGCATGATTTCTGTAGCCTTTGTCCAAACATCGGTTGCGGCAAAGGCCGGCTGGCTGAACATCAATGAGACGGTGGGACACAGAAACGCCATATAAGCGATTCTGCCAATGGAAAAACGGCGCGGAGGGCTGGCATCGCCGTTTCGCTTTTGGTGAGGAATCTTGCGTTTTTTCAATTTTCGGACCTCCAATCCAAATGTAATATGCGGGACTCAAACAAAAGAGGAACCCGCATCTCTTGTAATAGATGCGGGCTCCTTCCCCAATCAGCCGGTCATTAGGGCAGCAAAAAAGCACCTTGAAAAAGGTGCCGTTCACTGCCTGCATTCAGTTTTGGGTGCAAGTTTGAGCATATTCAGTTTAGCACACCAGGATTTGCGGCTCAAGGGCAGGAATGCGCCAATTTCATTCCCGTATTCTGCCAATTATTTGCCCTTGGCTTTTTCATCTGGTTTTGGTGCTGGGAAAAACTGTTCCAGCATATCCAAACTGTCTTTGGAAGTGTACCCCCAGAGCACGGAACTAAGTGCGTCAATGGCTTCCCTGCGTCTGCGGTAGTAAGTGCGGAATGAGATGTCCCGGATATGCGGACGCAAATTCTCGATGATCTCCTCCACATTTTTGAGCTGCTGCGGGGAGAGGAAGGAGTAGTAAAGCAGCCAGTAATAAGCCTCGCCATTCTTATGACGGGTGCGAAGCAATTCGACTGCCGAATCCAGGAGCTTCAGCATCTTGTGGCTGCGCTCAATGCACTTGGCATGGTGTTCAATATCGCTCCCATTCAGATCGGCGCCGGCCAGATAGATGGAATCCAGAAATTCCTCGATGGATGTTCCGTATTCGATCTCAAACTTGGACCGCACATGCTGGACAGAAATTTCCAGACTCCACACCACATCGCGGTATTTTTTCAGCAGTTTCCAGGTATCATGGTACAGAGGATTTTCTGCGACATCTTTTTCAACAAATTTTTTCATGGTAAGACCTCCTTGTTCAATTCTCCGCGACGGGAGAAAGTGTAAGTTCAAAAGTGGCGACCTGCCTGTTCCCGCACAGAATAGACAGGCCAAAACAGAGCGTTGACTGTTCTCGCACGCGGGGTAGTAAATCTTCCCGGCAGTCGCCCGATAAGGGATATAACTTATAGCGGGAGAGGGGACAACCAAAGCACGAAATCCCTTGTGCCATCAGGATTTGAGCCATCTTTTGGATGATAATTTCAATGTGCGATTTTGAAACGCTATTGAGTTCGTTTGAAACGATGATCTCATGCTCTATAATTGGCGTGTTTTGACTGGAGCCTGATTCATCGGGGAGTTCCAAACGGATGTTGAGCGTCATAGCGACCTCCTCTTTGTCCACCATAACATCCGATATTTCAAACATGGTGGACAGGTAATTTTTCAAATAGATTACGCTGCCGTGTCGGCCCGGGAAGGACATAAGGGAGATATAGTCCAGCGCGGCCAGCTTTTTGAGGACACGGCCGACTGTCGCCCGGGACAGTCCCCAGCGGACAGCCAGTTCAGTGTAGGCAATAAGAGGATTGCCGGTGCCGTTGCGGAAATAGACCACTGGCCCCAAGTCTGATCCCTGTACCTGATTATCGTTGTAGACGGCTGAAACCCAGAGGTCCAGAATAATATCCATTTCGGAGCATCGGCTTGTGCTGATGAGATCTGTGACAATGGAAACGGGCAGGAAGAAAAAGCCGGTATCCTTCTGGCAGGGAGCATTATATTCAAGCACCGTGTTATGCCGCGCCCAGTCGCAGATTTTATAGCGGATCACATTTCCGCGGTCCAGCCTCTGAAAAGTGATAAGGTGCTGCTTCTGCAGTTGTTCCAGCACTGTGAACGCCTGGCATTGAAACCGGGTACGAAACCATTGGGATACTTCCTTGAGTGTGCAGACCCATTCGCCCGGGGAGATAGTATAGCTAATCCCATCAATACGGCGATATGAGGTGCGGAAGTTTGCGTAGCTGCAAAGTACGGTAAAATAAAAAAGACCGGAGCCCCCGCTTGTGCGAATGCTCCGGTCTGCCATCAGCCGATGGACGAATTGCCGATAAATCCGGCATCGTGGATAATCCACGATCTGTTTAATTTGTAATTGATAAGCCGGCATGGAAACCTCCTATTTTGAGATTGATTCTATTGCATAAAAATGATAAAATAAGCCCGGGATGCGCATAAAAATAACACACCCCGGGCAGGCCTCTCTGCTAATAATCTGCTAATTTTGTTTTTTTGAAAAGCTCAAAAATGCCGTCTGCTAATTTTTTGCTAATTGCGCGAAAGGTATTCCAGCACCTCAAAACTGTGCAGAATGACACAAAACAGCGTGAGAAACCGAAAACGCATTGGGCTAAATTGACACAAAACAAAGCGGAATGTAGTGTAAGGGAATCGTAGGACAAAGAGTTAGTTGTTCTCCTAAGCGTGGGGTCGGAGGTTCAAATCCTCTTATGGACGCCAGTGAACAACGCCGAAAGCCTTTGTTTTCAAGGGTTTTCGGCTTTTCTTATATAAAAAGCTACGAAAAAGCTCTTTCACTGTATGAGATAAAATTCTACTCCAAAATTTGATTTTTGACAACCCCTCCAGAATCGAACGGTTGTTATAAGACAAAATCGCCAGCTAATTTTTAGCAGAAAACGGGCTGTTCTTGCTAATGAAAATGCCCTTCCTGCTAATCAGCCCCAAAATCGTGCCAAAAATCCAGCTAATCAAAAAAGGCGGATGTTTTGAATACCATGCAGTTATAGCAGATAAAATTAAATATCGTTATGTACATAGAGCGTCTATTTGCCCCGCATTGGGGATGGATAGGCGCTCTTTTTTTATGCCCAAACCCATGGGCAAATACAAGAGATTGGAGGTGTTTTATTTGAGCAAGCCTGTTTATACCGCAGACAAGCCGAGCGACTGTCATTACTGCTACTTCTGGACGAATGGCAGAAAGGGCTGCCGTCTGGGTAGAAATAATTGCTACTACTTAATCTCTTTGCCGCCGAAACCCAAGTCGGAATGTGATGGCTGTCCCTATGGGCGAGATCACCCGTGCATTGGTTGGTGTACGAAGAAGGTTATGCGTGAAGTGGGGCTTCGTTGATATGGATGTGTATGAACAGGAATACCGCTTCTACTATTTTGCCCGATGTCCTTACGAAAAGACGGATACGACTTTCCGCAGCATTCCGCTGACAACAGAAAGTTTTCCGCAGAAAGAAGGTGGTGAAGCCGTGTGAGTTTTGATTATTTTTACGGTCAGCAATCCGATCTATTCACATTCTATCGAGTTCCGAAGGTGTTGTTCACGAACGAGAGGTTCTGGAATATTTCTGCCGATGCCAAGATGCTGTATGGCATTTTGCTTGACCGCATGAGCCTGTCTGCAAGAATGGTTGGATAGATAAAAACGGTAGAGTGTATATCATTTTTACAATCGACGAAGCGAAGATGGCTCTGAACTGTGCTGAACAAAAGGCTATCAAGCTGCTCAGTGAACTTGAGAAGAAAGCAGGATTGATTGAACGTAAGCGCCAGGGTTTGGGAAAGCCCAACCTGATCTATGTGAAGAACTTTATCTCTGCTGTGGATTCACAACTCTTGAATTGTGAAAATCACAATTCTGGAACAATGGAAATCACAACTCAAGAACTTCCGAAATCACAATGTAATAATACTGATATTAAAAATACTGAATTTAGTGATACTGATTCTATCTTTCCTTCCGGAAATGGTGGAATGATGGACGAGAATGACCGGTATCAAGAATACTTTGATTATTTCTCGGATCAGCTTAGTATGGATTTGTTGAAGAAGGATTACCCTTACGATTCCGAAATGCTGGATAACATTCTGGAGTTGATCGTTGAAACAGTTTGCACGAAGCGACCGTTGATTCGCATTGGTGCAGAGGAGCGTCCGGCAGAAATTGTCCGCAGTCGGTTTATGAAACTGAATGCCGAACACATTCGATATGTTATGGACTGCTTCAAGGAGAACACCACAAAGATTAGAAATATCCGTCAGTATATGCTGACTACGATATACAATGCGCCGACGACAATAGACACCTACTACGATGCTCTTGTTCGGCACGATATGTCACACGGATATTTGGAAGGAGGATTTAAGAAATTGAAAATGAAGCGAGAGGAAGGAGAGTGACGATAAATGTCGAAAAAAGCAACCATCATTGCGGTGGTCAATCAGAAAGGAGGCACTGGAAAGACCACCACCACCGAGAATCTGGGCGTTGGCTTGGCTCTTGAAGGAAAAAAGGTGCTTCTGGTAGACACCGATCCCCAGGCTTCCCTGACGGTCAGTTTGGGCAATCCCTGCCCGGATGATCTGTCTCCGACACTTTCCGATCTGATGGGAAAGATTATGATGGAAAACCCTATTACTCCCGATGAAGGGATTCTTCATCATCCGGAGGGCGTTGATTTGGTGCCGTCCAACATCGAACTCTCAGGTATGGAGGTAGCACTGGTCAATGCCATGAGCCGGGAAACCATTCTCCGGCAATACCTGGATACAGTCAAACAGAATTATGATTACATTCTTCTTGACTGTATGCCGTCTTTGGGTATGCTGACCGTCAATGCGTTGGCAGCTGCCGACAATGTGCTGATACCGGTTCAGGCAGCATACCTTCCTGCAAAGGGTCTGGAACAGCTGCTTGGAACCATCAACAAGGTCAAGAGGCAAATCAACCCGAAACTGAGGATTGAAGGGATTCTTCTGACGATGGTGGACAGCCGCACCAACTACTCCAAAGACATCAGCAATCTGATTCGGGAGAGCTACGGCGGAAAGCTGAAGGTTTACAAGACCGACATTCCCCGCTCTGTCCGTGCAGAGGAAATCAGCGCAGAGGGAACCAGTATCTTCAAGCATGATCCCAAAGGCAAAGTTGCCGAAGCCTATAAAATTCTGACGAAGGAGGTGTTAAACAATGCAGAAAAAAGGCGCAAACATCAGCTTGAAGGGGTACGATGATATTTTCTCCACCGATCAATCCAGAGCTGAAGCCCAGCAGGAGCGTGTGCAGGAAATTCCGCTTTCTGAGCTACACCCCTTTGAGGGACACCCCTTCCGTGTGGTTGATGATGAAGAAATGATGAAAACGGCAGAGAGCGTCCGAGATTTCGGAGTTCTCACTCCTGCGATTGTCCGTCCTGACCCCGACGGTGGTTATGAAATCGTTTCTGGTCACAGGCGGCACCGGGCATCGGAGCTTGCGGGTAAGGAAACCATGCCTGCGATTGTTCGTGACCTGGACGATGATGCAGCCATTATTTTGATGGTTGATGCGAATTTGCAGAGGGAGAGTATCCTGCCGAGTGAAAGAGCATTTGCTTATAAGATGAAGCTGGATGCGATTAAACATCAAGGTCAACGCACCGATTTAACTTCATCCCAAGTTGGGATGAAGTTGCAGGCAATGGATATAGTCGGTCAGGAGGCAGGAGAAAGCAGAAATCAGGTACACCGTTATATCCGTCTGACCGAACTGATTCCGGAACTGCTGGATATGGTAGATACGGGTCAGATCAAATTCAATCCTGCGGTGGAGCTTTCCTATCTGGCAAGTGAAGAACAGAAGGATTTTCTTTCTGCAATGGATTATGCTCAAGCAGCTCCTTCCCTTTCGCAAGCACAGCGAATTAAAAAGCTCGCACAGGAGGGCGAGTGTACGCTGGATGCGATGTGCGAGATTATGAATGAAATCAAGAAGGGAGAGCTGGACAGAGTAACCTTCAAAACGGATTCGTTGCGAAAATACTTCCCGAAGTCCTATACCAACAAGCAGATGGAGGATAAAATCATTCAGCTTTTGGAGCAATGGCAGAAAAAAAGAGAAAAATCAATGGAAAGGTAAGGTAAAAAATGTTTACACCCAAAAACATTCAGGGCGCTTTGGAAGAACTCTACGACCTTTGCGATCCTGATTATATGGTAGATATGCTCGTAAACTACAGTGAGGAGTTCGATGATATTTCTCCTGCGCTTCTGGCAAAGTCGTTTCAGAAAAATGCCGAGATGATTAGCGAGTATCGAGTATTGTCCTCTGCTGGTGAGGGTATCGACTATCAGGGAAAGGTACTTCTGAACAGCAGAGCCGTGCGGCTTCTGTCCTATGTAGAAGATATGAGCGGCGATGAAAAAGTTCGCACGATTCAGAGCAAGGAGCTGTGGTTAGCAGAAGATATGACATTCTATGTGGTGTCCTGTATGTCTACGATCACGATGGACAAGGAAGAAGCCATTTGTCTTAACGAACACCGCAGCGTGGTTACTACGGTGGAATGCGAGGACGATATTTTCTTCGACATGGGTTCCCTGATTTGCGAACTGGACGATATTTGCTTGTTCGAGCTTTTAGCCGATGTGGATGCGACTATTTATGAACTGTAACAGGTTCATGGATGGTCGCTTTTCTTATTTCCAAAGAAACGGAGGTATCGAAACTTGAAAGAATACGATGTGAAGATCACCGAAACCTTGGAGAAAACGGTTACGGTGCAAGCAGAATCTCACGATGCGGCAGAGGAACAGGTTAGAGCCGCTTATTACAATTCGGAGTACATTCTGGACTCCGAAAACTTTACCGGTGTTGCGTTCGGCACGACCGAGGAACGGGAGGTTCAGAAAGAACAGGCAGATACCATGAATGTGTTGCTGGTAAAGCCGTTCATGTATCCGCAGGCTGTGCAGATCGGCTGTGAGCTGGAGGATTTGCAGAAAGCCGTAGGTGGCGATATTGAGGCAACTTATCCGTTCAATGAGCCGGTTGCACTGGTGATGCACGACGAAGGTAAACTCGTAGGCAAAGAACTGAACCGTGCGCTGCGTGATGATGACGGCGATATTTATGACATTATCGCCGGTGATTTTCTGGTTGTGGGATTGGGCGAGGATGATTTTTGTTCTCTGTCCCCGGAACTGATGAAGCAGTTTGAGGAACACTTTCATCAGCCTGAGACTTTTGTACGCATGGGGCGCAGCATTATGGCGCTTCCCCTGCCGGATGACATGGTGAAGAAAGAAGATGCACCTGTCAAAGCTGATTCGGTTCCCCACAAAAGTAACCCTGACCGAGATGTTCTGTAAGGAGGTTCTTATGCAAAGAAATTCGACGATTGGAGAGCTGATGGAGCGAAAGCGGATTCAGGATGGTGCCAAGGAGTACCAGGGACATACCTATATGGACTTGGCACGATTTGATGACGCCACCAAGCACATGATTATTTTCGATGTGCTGACCGATGAATCGCCTGTCGGTTGGAAAGGCGAAAGAAATCGCCTGTATTTGAGCGATGTGGGTTATCAGAAGGCTCTGGATAACCAGAAAGCTGGCAATATCAAGATTATCAGCCATGCCGCAGTTGCCAAGGGCAATCTGTATTACGACCACAGAGATATGGCACGATAATCTGTTCACTCTACTGCTTGCAGGAGGTGATGAATCATGCAGGAAGAAGTTGAAAACAGAACAGTAAACCTGGCGATCAGCACAACCAAGCTGACGGGGCGCACTATCATTGCCGGTATCCGCAAGTATTTGCAGCACCGGGAAAAAGTGAAGATGAAAAAGGCACGAGACCCTGCCGTTCATGGAAAGCAATCCGTGAAACAGCTTTTGGGACAGAATCAGGGTGCTACGAATGTTGAGATCGACAAAGAGAGTATCCGTGATTTTGAAAAGCTCGCCAAGAAGTATGGCGTGGACTTTGCCGTAAGAAAAGATAAGTCCGTTGATCCTCCCCGGTTTCTTGTTTTTGTCCGTTCTAAAGATGCAGATGCTTTGGATGCAATCTGCAAGGAACATCAGGCAAGGGCATTAACCAAGAATGAAAAGCCGAGCGTTCTGGCGCAGCTGAAGAAGTTCAAGGAAATTGTCGCAGCGATTCCGAAGAAGGTTCGAGAGAAGAAACAGGAGCGTGATCTGTGATGGATAAGAGAAAAATGAAAAAGCTCCTGATTCTGAATTTACCGTATTTTCTGGTAGGGTTGTTCGCTACGAATTTAGGAGAAGCATGGAGATTGGCTGAGGGGGCAGATTCATCTGCGAAAATCCTCAGCTTTTTTCATGCCCTTCCGATAGCCCTGAACAATCCGTTTCCCAGCTTTCACCCGTTGGATTTGCTGATTGGTATTCTCTGCGGCGCAGGACTTCGGCTGGCTGTCTATCTAAAAGGCAAAAACGCAAAGAAGTACCGACACAATGTTGAGTACGGTTCTGCTCGTTGGGGAACGGCAAAAGATATTGAGCCGTTTATTGCACCAAAGTTCGAGGACAATGTGATCCTGACGAAAACGGAGCGGCTGATGATGAGCAATCGCCCGAAGAATCCTGCCAATGCCCGAAATAAGAATGTTCTGATTATCGGCGGTTCGGGTTCCGGTAAAACTCGCTTTTGGTTGAAGCCAAACCTTCTCCAGATGCACAGTTCCTATGTGGTCACTGACCCGAAAGGCAGCATCGTGATTGAGTGCGGCAACGCCCTTTTGAAGCATGGCTACACCATCAAGATTTTCAACACCATCAACTTTCAGAAGTCGATGCACTATAACCCATTTGCCTATATCCATTCAGAAAAAGACATTCTGAAACTGGTGACAACGCTGATTGCCAACACAAAGGGTGATGGAAAAGCCGGTGATGAGTTCTGGACGAAGGCGGAAACGCTGCTCTACTGTGCCTTGATCGGATATATCCACTATGAAGCTCCGGTTGAGGAACAGAATTTCTCCACCCTGATTGAGTTCCTGAACGCAATGGAGGTGCGGGAAGATGATGAGGAGTTCCAGAACCCGGTGGATCTGATGTTTGAAGCCCTGGAAAAGAAAAAGCCGAATCACTTTGCAGTCCGTCAGTATAAAAAATACAAGCTGGCTGCCGGCAAGACCGCTAAGTCGATTTTGATTTCCTGCGGCGCTCGTCTGGCTCCTTTTGATATTCAGGAGGTCAGAGATGTGACTGCCTATGACGAGTTGCAGTTGGATACTCTCGGAGATAAGAAAACGGCGCTCTTTCTGATTATGTCAGATACGGATGCGACGTTTAATTTTTTGATCTCCATGATTTACACACAGCTGTTCAACTTGTTGTGCGAGAAAGCAGATGATGTGTACGGCGGCAGACTGCCGGTTCATGTGCGCTGCTTGATTGATGAGATGGCAAACATCGGTCAGATTCCCAATCTGGAAAAACTGGTAGCGACAATCCGAAGCCGTGAAATATCGGCTTGCCTTGTTCTCCAGGCACAATCACAGCTGAAAGCCATTTATAAAGACAATGCCGATACCATCATCGGCAACATGGATTCCCGAATTTTCCTGGGTGGTTCTGAGCCAACCACGCTCAAAGAACTGAATCAGGCATTGGGAAAAGAAACTATCGACACCTACAACACCTCCAACACCAGAGGTAACAGCCCGTCTTACGGCTTGAATTATCAGAAGTTAGGCAAAGACCTTGCGAGCGTAGATGAGCTTGCGGTTCTGGATGGCAGCAAGTGTATTTTGCAGTTGCGTGGTGTCAGACCGTTTCTTTCTGACAAGTACGATCTGACGCAGCACCCCAATTATAAGTACACATCAGACTTTGATAAGAGAAATGAGTTCAACATTGAGCAGTTTCTGAGTCGAAGGTTGAAGCTCAAGGCAGGTGATGAGTTTGTGGTAGTCGATGCGGATTAAGGAGGTTTCTGTTTGGAAAATCTGAAAACGGTATCTGCCCTGGTTAAGAACATCTTGGAACACGACCACAAGGCAAGAAATACCGACAATCATTTGTACCTGATGGTACTGGAACACTATTCCGGTCTGCGTGGCATCGACATTCATGCCATGACGGTTCCTGTGTTTTTGAAGGAACTGGATAGACGCAGCTTTCCGGGGTTTGAAACTGTCCGCAGAAGCAGACAGAAAGTGCAGGCAACCTACCCTGACCTTGCTCCCAGTGAAGCCGTAGGCAAGCGCAGAGCAAAAAATGAGGTTGTATATCGAGAATTTGCAGAAAGCGAGGTGTAAAAAAAATGACTTGGTGGATCACGGATACCTCTATTGGGCAGCGATTGAAGTTCGTTAGACGATTTCGCCGCCTTACCCAGAAAGAGCTTGGACTCCTGATGGGGTATTCCGAGAAAACAGCGGATGTCCGTATTGCTCAGTATGAGAAAAACGCTCGAACCCCTAATGCAGAAACCACAGCGAAACTCGCAGAGGTTCTGAAGGTTTCACCTGTCGTTTTTTCACCGACAATCTGTGCTTCTCGTGAAGATTTGTTGCAGTCAATGTATTGGCTGTTTCTTATGAAAGGTGGTGGTGATATATATGATTGTGAAACTGAATATGCAAGAAGCAGAATGGAACAGAAACTTGGCGTGATAACCGTCGAGGAGTTCCTTGAAAAGATTCTCGTAAACTAAGCCTTCCGTCCGGTTTTGATGCCGGTAGTACGGAGGGCTTTTTCTATTCTCAAAACAATTTCAAATTTTAGGAGGAAAATATTATGGCATTTTTCAATAGCGCAGTAACCGTTCTTCAGACTCTCGTTATCGCTCTGGGCGCAGGTCTTGGCATCTGGGGTGCAATCAATCTGCTTGAGGGCTACGGCAACGATAACCCCGGCGCAAATGCTCATGTACGGTAGAGAAGCACAAGACATGGATAGCCAGCCCTGCCACTATTCCGAAGTCAGGGGAACGCAATAGAAAAATTCATAGCTGTATGCTATACTTAATTAGCATTTGAACATATCAAGCTGACACAGCAATCTCTTTGCTTGCCGTTAATGCGCGTCTACCAATAGTCCGCAGAAAGCAAGAGTAGCGTAAAGGTATAAAAATTTCAAACTTCTTTGTAACGAAATTCCGATTTCTCCGTCTAACCTATGAAGCTGAAGGAGGTGATGACAAGTATGGACTATGAAAAGCTCTATAAAGCCTACTATTTACAGGTATACTCGTATACTATTTCTCTTGCTAAAAATCGTGAGATAGCAGAGGAAATCACGCAGAACACATTCTATAAGGCTGTTTCTACAACATCACAATTCAAAGGTAAGTCAGATGAATTGACATGGCTCTGCTCCATAGCAAAAAATCTTTACCATGATGAAATGCGAAGCCGTCAGCGAGTAGCTGATGTGAGTGAAATCAATGACTTGCCATCAAATGAAAATGTTGAGAACTCAGTTGCAGATTCTGACATGGCGTTCCGCATACACCTCGTTCTTCACCGTTTGGAAGAACCATACAAAGAAGTCTTTCAGCTTCGCGTATTCGGGGAACTATCTTTTTCACAAATCGCTGCAATTTTTGGAAAAACAGAATCATGGGCGAGAGTTACTTATCATCGTGCAAAGCTAAAAATTCAAGAAAGGATGGATGAAAAGCATGAGTAAACAATGCGATATTGTTCGAGATATTCTTCCGCTGTATGTTGACGGTGCTTGCAGCGAAGCAAGCGCAGAGATGGTAAAAGAGCATTTGAACGCCTGTGCTGACTGTAACGCAATTTATCAGAAATTGCTTTCTCACACGAGCGAAGATGTTCTTCACGAAGAAAGCGAAAGCGTTATTATGCGCCATGAGGCAAAAGAAAAGCAGAGAGGCAGAAAAAAGATAACGATTGCTGTTCTCGTTTCCATCGCTCTTTGTATCATTGCAATTTTTACAGCTCTCTTTCTGTTACCTATAAACATTGCTTATGAGCCTGTCAAAATCGACTTCCCATTTGAGGTTGAAGATGTCGAAAGCGTTGAAATGTACCACTATGACGGAGTGCCTGCATCAGCAGAAAAGAAAGTAGTTGTTGCTGAAAATGATATAAAGACCCTGTATGATAAGTTCAAGGGCTTATCCCTAAAAGACAAAACGACTGAGGAAACTGCCGGAGCAGATGTGACCAGCTTTAGATTTAACCTCTCAGATGGAACAAGCTACGATTTGATTTACGCCTGCTATGGGGTTAAAAACGGCGAATTGAAGTCAGCAGCAGGCGGTTTTAAGTATTTCACAAGTGCGGATATCGGCTCTTATTGGAACAATTTGAATACGGAACTTGAGGCAATTCCTATCAATGAGAGTGAATTGCCGTGAGCAGATAGCAAACCCAGCCGAGCCTGTCAACGGTCAAGATGAACGGCGGAAATGTGCCGCCGTTGACAGCCCCGCCCGTCTTTGCTGTTCGGTAATCAAGAGGGCGACAGCACAAGATGCTGCCGCCCTCTGCCATTATTCAGAAAGGGGGATTTTCCATGACCGAACACGAAAAGTATCAAGAACATATCCGGCATACACACGATGCCTTTTGCAAGACTGTTATTCGCCACGCTGCCATAGACGCAGCCCGGAGCATACGCAGCCGCCGCAAGCGGGAAATCTCGCTTGAATATCTGATAGAAGAAAAACACTATCCATTCAGTACCACAGATAAATACTTTGCGGAGCAATCCGGCATGACCAGCTATCCGCTTTTCGTCTGTGGTCAGATGGTGCTTTTGGAAAGTCCAGAGCTTGCCGCAGCGCTGTCCGCACTATCACAGATGGAACAGGAAATCATTTTCCTGTACTACTTCCAACGATTGACGCATAGGGAGATTGGACGGAGATATGGACGGGCTGGCAACACAACCGGGCGGCGTATTCAGATGATTTTACGGCAGCTACGGGCAGAGTTGGAGGGCTTGTCCTATGAACCAGCTACTTCCCTATGAAACAATCGTTAAGGCAAGCGAGGGCGACCCAGAAGCTGTTGCCGCCGTTCTATCTCATTATGCCGGATATATCCGCTCTTGTGCGAAAATGGACGGACAGATTAACACGGATATGCAGGAGCATATCGTCAGGCAACTGATAGAAAGCCTGTTGAAGTTCCGCTTTGACCGCTAAACAGAAAAGTTGTATAATTAGAGCCTGACAAATTAAACTTCAATGAGGGTAGAGCAAATGGAACAGATTATCAATTATAGAGACATACCCACAGATAAAAGGATTGACATATTAAATGCTCTTGAGCGAATAGGTTTTTTTCCGGCATACGGCGGCGTGAAAACAATGCAGCAAATTATGGAAAAGTCAGTTCCAGGTTCAGGCCCACAATTCTATTTCGTTTTCCGTGAAAATGAGTTGATAGGGTACAATTTTCTCATTGGGGACACTAAGAAATATAAAGCGTTCCCATGGCTTGCTATTAGCAATATGGATGAGCAGAAGTTGACTGTTTGTGAAGAACTGATGAAAATACAAATTGCCTTTTTTGAAGAACTCGGAATGCAAAAGATAGCAGATCATTGCGTTAGGATTATGGAAGATTACAGAAAAGGAATTGGAAAGCAGAAAGAAAGCGATTGCAGATAAATTCCATTTGAAAAACGGCTGACAATTTAATACCGCCGCCCATCACAGCGGCAGATAAGCAGTAAATCTTGAAAAGGTTTACTGCTTTTTTTGCGTCCATTTTCAAAAATCTTTGGCAAACCACACCGCCGGATTGTTGTAGGGAGCAGACAGGGAAAACAAAAAAAATTCCGCTGCGTTTGCCAAAACGCCCCCTTTTCACCGTTGTAGTGGTGAACAGCGGGCAGAACACGCCGCCGCAATCGCTATATTGGTGGAGCAAGCCAGTATATCCACAAACCAGAGCCGCCGAGGAAAGCGGTAGTTTTTTAGAGCAAGATTCTACCGCAGTACCAAAATTCGCTTATCGCTCATTTTGCCCCTGCGGGAATCTTGTTGGGGAGTGCCTTCCCCAAACCCTGCCATGCGGCTTACGCCGCTTATCCCGCCGCAGCCATGCGGCAGTCGAAAGGAGGTTTTACCATGCGAAAACGATACAACACACCGCACCGCAGCCGGGTAGTCAAGACACGCATGACCGAGGAAGAATATGCCGAGTTTGCGGAAAGGCTTTCTGCCTGCAACATGAGCCAATCCGAGTTTATCCGGCAAGCCATAACCGGGGCAGCCATACGCCCCATCATAACTGTTTCCCCCGTCAATGACGAGCTGCTTGCCGCTGTTGGGAAGCTGACCGCCGAATACGGCAGGATCGGTGGCAACTTAAACCAGATAGCCCGGACGCTGAACGAGTGGCACAGCCCCTACCCGCAGCTTGCCGGGGAGGTACGGGCGGCGGTTTCCGACCTTGCTGCCCTAAAGTTTGAAATCTTGCAGAAAGTGGGTGACGCGGTTGGCAACATTCAAACATATCAGCTCTAAAAATGCAGACTATGGCGCAGCGGAAGCCTACCTCACATTTGAGCATGACGAGTTTACCATGAAGCCCACCCTTGATGAAAACGGGCGGCTGATACCGAGGGAGGATTACCGTATTTCTTCCCTTAACTGCGGGGGCGAGGATTTCGCTGTTGCCTGTATGCGGGCTAATCTCCGCTATGAGAAAAACCAAAAACGGGAAGATGTGAAAAGCCACCACTATATCATAAGCTTTGACCCACGGGACGGGACAGACAACGGCTTGACCGTAGACCGGGCGCAGGAGTTGGGCGAGCAGTTCTGCAAGGCACATTTCCCCGGACACCAAGCCCTAATCTGCACCCACCCGGACGGGCATAACCACAGCGGCAATATCCATGTGCATATCGTCATCAACTCCCTGCGGATTTATGAAGTCCCGCTTCTGCCCTACATGGACAGACCAGCCGATACACGGGAGGGCTGCAAGCACCGCTGCACCAACGCCGCTATGGAATATTTCAAGAGTGAAGTCATGGAGATGTGCCACCGGGAGGGGCTTTACCAAATCGACCTCCTAAGCGGCAGCAAGGAACGGATAACGGAACGGGAATACTGGGCGGCAAAGAAAGGGCAGCTTGCCCTTGATAAAGAGAACGCCGCCAGAGAAGCCACCGGACAGCCAACCAAGCCCACCAAGTTTGAAACGGACAAGGCGAAGCTGCGCCGGACGATACGGCAGGCACTTTCCCAAGCTGGTAGCTTTGACGAGTTTTCTTCCCTTTTGCTGCGGGAGGGTGTGACCGTCAAGGAGAGCCGGGGGCGGCTTTCCTACCTCACGCCGGACAGGACAAAGCCTATCACAGCCCGGAAGCTGGGGGACGATTTTGACAAGGCTGCTGTCCTTGCCCTGCTTACACAGAACGCCCGCAGAGCCGCAGAACAGACCAAAGCCATACCCGAATACCCTGTCGCAGTTAAAAAGCCGTCACAAGGGGAAAAAACCACAAAAACCACCCCGGCAGACAACACCTTGCAGCGCATGGTTGACCGGGAAGCCAAGCGAGCCGAGGGCAAGGGCGTGGGCTATGACCGCTGGGCGGCAAAGCACAATCTAAAGCAAATGGCGGCTACCGTTACCGCCTACCAGCAGTACGGCTTTTCTTCCCCGGAGGAACTGGACGAAGCCTGTTCTGCCGCCTATACCGCCATGCGAGAAAGCCTTACGGAGCTGAAGCAGGTGGAAAAGACGCTGGACGGGAAAAAGGAGCTGCAACGGCAGGTGCTTGCCTATTCCAAGACCCGCCCTGTCCGGGACGGGCTGAAACAGCAGAAAAACGCCAAAGCAAAAGCAGCCTACCGACAGAAGCACGAAAGCGACTTTATCATAGCAGACGCAGCCGCCCGCTATTTCAGGGAGAACGGCATTTCCAAGCTGCCGAGCCATAAAGCCCTGCAAGCAGAGATTGAAAGCCTTATCAAAGAGAAAAACAGCGGCTACAACGATTACCGGGCAAAACGGGAGGAATACCGCCGCTTACAGACTGTCAAGGGCAATATCGACCAGATTTTACGCCGGGAACGCAAGCCTGTGAAAAGGCAGGAACAGGAGCGATAAAAACCACCCCAAAATGTACCCGAACCCATACCGAACAAGGGGGCTGCCCCGTACCCTATCCGGCAATACCAAAGGATTTTTTAACGGGCTTACAGGGCAGAAAAATCCCGAAAATGATACCGAGATGATACAGAATTATCGCCGATACCGCCACACCAGCGGAAACGGCAGAAAGGAGCGCACCCATGCCAAGAATGAGCAAGAAACGGCGGCTGGAATGGTCTTTTTTCCTGCGGCAAGTAAAAGTCGGGAATACCACCTGCGACCGTATCACATACAACGACCTCTGCCGGGGCTGTACCCATAGCTGCAAGCAGAGCTTCCGGGCGGTTATCATACTCTGCCCCCGCTACTACTCCAAACGCCGGAAAAAGGAGGACAGGGACAATGGCAGATAACCGCAAGTATTACTACCTCAAGCTGAAAGAGAACTTTTTTGACAGCGACTCCATTGTGCTGCTGGAAGATATGAAAGACGGGATTTTATATTCCAATATCCTCTTGAAGCTGTACTTAAAATCGCTGAAAAACGGCGGGAAATTGCAGCTTGACGAGCATATCCCCTACACAGCACAGATGATAGCGACACTGACCCGCCACCAGATAGGGACAGTTGAGAGGGCTTTAGAGATTTTCCGGCAGTTGGGGCTTGTGGAGCAGCTTGACAGCGGGGCTTTCTATATGACCGACATTGAGCTGATGATAGGACAGTCCTCTACCGAAGCCGAGCGAAAACGGGCTGCAAGGCTGGAAAACAAGGCACTTTTACCGCCCCGGACAAAAGGCGGACATTTGTCCGACATTCGTCCACCAGAGATAGAGATAGAGTTAGAGAAAGAGATAGAGATAGAAAAAGAGAGAGAGGGAAAAACGGGGCACCCCGCCCCCGCCGCTTATGGCAGATACAACAATGTGATACTGACCGATACAGAGCTTTCCGGGCTGAAAACAGAGCTGCCCGACAAGTGGGAGTATTATATTGACCGGCTTTCCTGCCATATCGCTTCCACCGGGAAGCAGTACCACAGCCATGCAGCCACCATTTACAAGTGGGCGCAGGAGGACGCTGCCAAAGGCAAGGCTGCCCCGAAACAGGGCATACCCGATTATTCATGCAAGGAGGGCGAGAGCTTATGAAAAACGAGATTGAAGCTATGATTACGGACATTACAGCCACTACCGCCGAAGCGGAGGACTACACAGGCGAGGACGGGCTTTTATACTGCGGCAAGTGCCATACGCCCAAAGAAGCCTATTTTTCAAAAGAAACCGCCCAATGGTTAGGGCATGACCGACACCCGGCAGAGTGCGACTGCCACCGGGCAGCCCGTGAAAAACGGGAAGCCGCTGAAAGCCGACAGAAGCACCTTGAAAAAGTGGAGGACTTGAAACGCCGGGGCTTTACCGACCCCGCTATGCAAAACTGGACATTTGAGCATGACAACGGCAGAAACCCACAGACCGAAACCGCCCGCTTTTATGTGGAGAGCTGGGAAACCATGCAGGCTGAAAATATCGGCTACCTGTTTTGGGGCGGCGTGGGGACAGGAAAAAGCTACCTCGCTGCCTGTATCGCCAACGCCCTTATGGAGAAAGAAGTTGCCGTCTGCATGACAAACTTTGCAACGATACTGGGTGACCTTGCCGCCAGCTTTGAGGGCAGGAACGAATATATTTCCAGCCTTTGCAGCTATCCTCTACTGATACTTGATGATTTCGGTATGGAGCGAGGGACAGAGTACGGGCTGGAACAGGTTTACAGCGTGATTGACAGCCGTTACCGAAGCGGCAAGCCGCTGATCGCCACGACCAACCTCACGCTGGAGGAATTGCAGCACCCGCAGGACACGCCCCACGCCCGTATCTATGACAGGCTGACTTCCATGTGCGCCCCCGTCCGCTTCACGGGCAGCAACTTCCGAAAGGAAACCGCACAGGAAAAGCTGGAACGATTAAAGCAACTGATGAAGCAGCGAAAGGAGAGCCTATGACAGAAACGAAACAGACAAGCACCACCAAAACAGACCGCCGCCCGGACTGTGTGACGGAAATCCGCATGGGCAACTCCGTCCTTACCGTTTCCGGCTTCTTCAAGCAGGGCGCAACCGATACCGCAGCCGACAAGATGATGAAAGTGCTGGAAGCGGAAGCTGCTACACAAAAAATGGCGATTTGACCGACCATAAAGAAGCAGATTTGACGCTTTTGCCGCTATACAGACAGCCGCCCCATGTGGTACAATCAAGGTACGGAATAGTGGGGCTGGCTGTCGGAAACGGAGGATTTTATGTTAAGACAGACCAACCAACAACCAATTACCGCCCTTTACCCAAGACTTTCCCATGAGGACGAGCTGCAAGGCGAGAGCAATTCCATTTCCAATCAGAAGCGTATCCTTGAAACCTATGCGAAGCAGAACGGCTTTTCCAATCTGCGCTGGTACACGGACGACGGTTATTCTGGTGCGAACTTTCAAAGACCCGGTTTTCAAGCCATGCTTGCGGACATTGAAGCCGGAAAAGTCGGGACAGTTATCGTAAAGGATATGTCGAGGTTAGGGCGAAACTACCTGCAAGTGGGAATGTACACGGAAATGATTTTCCCACAGAAAGGTGTCCGCTTCATCGCTATCAATGACGGAGTGGACAGCGCACAGGGCGACAATGACTTTGCCCCGCTGCGGAATATCTTTAACGAATGGCTGGTGAGAGATACGAGCAAGAAAATCAAAGCAGTGAAACGCTCAAAAGGTATGAGTGGCAAGCCCATCACAAGCAAGCCTGTGTATGGCTACCTCATGGACGAGGACGAAAATTTCATCATTGACGAGGAAGCTGCACCCGTAGTCAAGCAGATATACAATTTCTGCCTTGCCGGGAATGGTCCGACCAAGATAGCCCGTATGCTCACAGAGCAGCAAATCCCCACGCCGGGAACGCTGGAATACCGCAGGACGGGCAGCACCCGCCGCTACCACCCCGGCTATGAGTGCAAGTGGGCGACCAATACCGTTGTGCATATCCTTGAAAACCGGGAATACACGGGCTGTCTGGTAAACTTCAAGACAGAAAAACTTTCTTACAAAGTCAAGCACAGTGTAGAAAATTCCCCGGAAAAGCAAGTGATTTTCGAGAACCACCACGAGCCTATCATAGACACGCAAACATGGGAACGGGTGCAGGAGCTTCGCAAGCAGCGCAAACGCCCCAACCGCTATGATGAAGTGGGCTTGTTCTCCGGCATACTGTTCTGTGCGGACTGCGGCAGCGTCATGTATCAGCAGCGATACCAGACAGACAAGCGCAAGCAGGACTGTTATATCT
>ENA-OXDW01000006-OXDW01000006.1-human-gut-metagenome-genome-assembly--contig:-NODE-6-length-141498-cov-14.2234_pt1 | contig 141498 bp, 138 predicted proteins | sample MGYA00249349_ERZ652231 | MGnify/ENA primary metagenome ERZ652231 (study PRJEB26925, sample SAMN05826510) | human gut metagenome | biome: ENVO:2100002; feature: ENVO:00000062; material: ENVO:00002003... | reverse complement strand
GGCTTTTCCTCTGCAAAGAAGTCCGGCTGGGCAGGCTGCACGGGCCGGGATGCAGGAGCCTTTTCGGCCCGCCGCTCCGTCGGGCGGTTGAGTGAACGGTCTGTCTTGATATGACGCGGAGTCTGACTCATTCCATCTTATTCCTTCCAAGCGTTTTGGGGAGTCGGCTGTTGGCCGAAAAACTCCTGTTCAGGGTTTTGTACTCTTTAGTATACCATTCTTCCCCACGATTCGCAATCAGCATTCTTTCTTCTGATGGGACAGGATGTCCTCATAGGCGGCAGCGGACTGGGGGTCCAGCGGCTTGCCCTGGGAGAGGACGAAATCGTTGGTCTGTTTCAGCGCAGCCAGCATGGCGGCGTCGAGGTCTTTCATTTCCAGCTTCCGCAGCTTGCCGACGCCCGGCCAGTCCCGCTCTTTGCTGGTCATGTCGGCCAGGTAGACCACCTTATCCAGCTTCGACATCCCGGCCTTGCCCGCCGTGTGGCAGGCGATGGCGGAAAGGATGGCCTCATCCTCCACGCCCCACCGGGTGCGGGCGAGGATGGCCGCACAGATGCCGTGCCAGACGGGGATAGGCCGCTCTTCCCCGCCCTCGGCATACTGGGGATACTGCCGCATCAGTTCCCGCATCTCATCCTTGGAGATCTCTTTGGCCGAGTCGTGGAGCAGGGCGGCCAGCGCAGCCTTGTCCTCATCGACGCCGTAGCGCTTCGCCAGCCTGACGGCCATTTTTTTCACGTTCAGGGTGTGCTCGTAGCGCTTGTCACTCAGCCGGCTGCGCACAAGCTCTTTTGCCTGTTTCTGATTCATTTGTGACTTCGTCTCCTTTGGTGTACAGCCCCTCGCGCCGGATGACCCGGCGCACCGAGGCCGGAAGCTCGTTTTCACATTCCTCACCGGCGGCGAGGCGGGTGCGGAGGACGCTGGACGCCATGGGCAGAGCCTCCACCGGCGCGAACAGGATGCGCGCGCCGGAAGCGTCCAGCTGCCGGGCCTTGGCGTGGAGAGCCGGGTCGTCGCCGACATTCCGGCTCGTGACCACCAGATGGGCCAGACGAAGGATGTCCTCCCAGCGGTGCCAGCCGTCGAAGCTCAGCAGCATATCGCTGCCGATGGCGAGGTACAGCTCATCGCCGGGGTTCTCCCGGGCCAGCTTTTCCAGCGTGAGGACGCTGTAATTCTTCCGGCCCTGCTCCGCCTGCTCCACCTCCCAGCCGCTGACCTCGAGGCCGAAGCCCATCTCCCGGGCCAGCTCCGCAAAGCAGCCGCACATCTCCACCCGGAGCGGGCCGGGGGCGGATGTCCCCTGCTTGAAGGGGGAGACGCCCGCCGGCATGACCACCACGCGGTCCGGGCAGACCCGGGCAGCGGCGGCGCGGAGGTTGTTCATGTGGCCGTAGTGGGGCGGGTCGAAGGAGCCGCCGTAAAGCAGGATACGCATTACTTCAGCAGGTCGGCGTAGGCGCTGTCCTTCTTTTTCTGGAGGTAGAGCACGAACTTGGAGCCGATGACCTGCACGCAGTCGGCGCCGGTGGCCTCGGCCAGCTTGACGGAAGCCTCGCGGGCGTTGTACATACTGCTCTCAAGCACCTTGAGCTTGATGAGCTCCCGGGCGTCGAGGCAGTCCTTCACGCCCTGGATCATGGTCTCGTCGATCTCACCCTTGCCCACGATAAAAACGGGGTCCATGGTGTTTGCCTTGCCGCGCAGAATGGCGCGCTGTTTGCTCGTCAGCATAATAGTTTCTCCTTTATGATTCGTTTTATTATCGGTCAAATGGCTTTGCGCTCCGCGCGGGCCAGAGGTAGGGAGGGGTGTTTCGAATCCCCCCTCCCTACCTCTGGACTCCACTCTCCCCGCAACGAGTTAAGGGCTGCTCGCCCTTAACAATTCCGAAGAAGTGGGCTCCAAGCAAAAATGCTGGAGATTCGTGCATTCGCACGAAGATCTCTTAACCGCATTTTCGCTCTCCGCCGTTTTACGGCTTCGCCGAAGATTTCAGGCTTTAGCAGAACTTTACCGTCAGCAGAGAGGTAACACCAGCTGCGAAGCAGCAAATCGGAGAAGTGAGAAAAATGCGTTTAGCGAAGCGGCTAGCATTTTTCCACTTCGACTTCTCCTTCGGGGTCTGAAAGGGGCGAGCAGCCCCTTTCTCGTGGGTCCAGCGCGTCGAAATCGCTGGTGGTTTTCTGGTTCTCTTTTGACATCAAAAGAGAACAATTAGCCTTAATGAAAAAGCGCTCTGACCCCGCGCACAGGCGCGAGAACCATTTCTGGTTCTCTTTTGGTACGCAAAAGAGAACTTGACCCCGCGTAACAGCGCTCTATACCTCTATTATACACCAAATCCCCCTGATTTCTATGACCAATTCCCAAAAGCCTCCATTTTCCGCCCGAACGCCACTTTGCAAGGGCGGGCGAGTGTGTTATACTTTCTATGAATGCGATTCAATCTTCCTGATGGAGGCTTTTTTATGTCCACAAAGCAGCGTCTGCTTTTTATCACCACCGGCGGCACCATCGCCAGTGTCCGCACCCAGCAGGGCCTCAAGCCCGTGCTCACCAGCGAAGAGCTTCTGGCTCATCTGCCTGAGCTGAACGAGCTCTGCTGCCCCGACACGCTGGCCCTGTGCAGCATCGACAGCACCGACCTCGGCCCGGAGCACTGGCTGATGATGGCGAAGGCCGTGCAGGAGAATTATGCCCTCTACGACGGCTTCATCATCTGCCACGGCACCGACACGCTGGCCTACTCGGCGGCGGCGCTGTCCTACCTCATCCAGAACGCCGACAAGCCCGTCATCCTCACCGGCGCACAGCAGCCCATCTCCAACGAGATCACCGACGCCAAGAAAAACCTTCGCGACAGCGTCATCTGCGCCCTTGACCCCGGCAGCCGGGGCGTCATGGTGGTGTTCGGCGGCCATGTCATCGCAGGCACCCGCGCCAAGAAGAACAAGACCATCAGCTACGACGCCTTTGCCTCGGTGAATTTCCCGGCGCTGGCACTGGTACAGGGCGACCGTCTGGTGCGGTATGTGCCTTCGCCCTGGCCCACCGGCCCTGTGGAGTTTGGACGCTCGCTCAGCCCCCGTGTCTTCCTGCTCAAGCTGACGCCCGGCCTCAGCCCCGATTTGATCCCCGACATTTTCCGCCTCTACGACTGCGTCATCGTGGAGAGCTTCGGCGTAGGCGGCATCCCCCAGCGGCTGATGGACGCCTTCGCCGAGGGCCTCGGCGACTACGACAAGACCCACAAGGTGCTCATCCTCACCACCCAGGTCACTTACGAGGGCAGCGACGTGGGCATCTATGAGGTGGGCAAGCGGGTCAAGAACCGCTTCCGCTTCCTTGAGGCCCACGACATGACCATTGAGGCTGTCGTGACCAAGATCATGTGGCTGCTGGCACAGGACTGCGACAGCTTCGACCAGCTGCAGCAGCGGTTCTACCGGCAGGTCAATTTTGATACATTCTATCACTGAGCACGAACATGGCCGTCATGACGAAATCGACGCCCTCGGTGCTGAAGGACAGGACAGCGCCGAGGGCCGCGCCCATGGCCGCGCTGGCGAGCCAGTAGATCTGGTCCAGCAGGGTGATGAAGAAGATGAACCAGCCCTTATCCACGCTCTCGGGCGGCTCTGCCGAATTTGTTTCGTTTTGCTCCCGCATTCATTTCAACCCTCCAATACAGCAATATAACAGGTTTATCTGCATTTGCAAGAGAGTATCTTCGTATTATCGGTTTGTGTTTTTGCTGTTGTCCACGTTCATCTGCCGAATCAGATCCAGCAGGAACCGTTCCGCCTGCGTAAGGTAACGATGGTGCGAAAAACAGCAGTAGAGAGGCCGGACAAAAGAATAGCCGTCCAGCTGGCAGTAAACGCTGGAAGCATCATCACTGAAGAAGCCATGCACAGCAAAGTCCGGAATAAAAGAAAATCCCTTATTCAGCTGCACCAGTGTATTGGCAAGATGAATGTTTTCGGTTTCGATGACTTCGCTGGGGGTGATTTGATGTTGTAAAAAGAGACGTTCAGCTTCTTCTCGCATTCCACGCCCTTTTTTTAGCAGTACGATCGGCTGGCCGTTCAATTCCGAGGGTGCAATGGAAGGATTTTGTGTACCGGGTCGGTAGCCTGCTTTCTTCCTAAAATAGAAGGGCGGAACTTGTACATAGACAGGATTCTCCATCACCAGCTCATAGGTCAGTTCCGGGTCGTTGGGGCTGCGAACCAGTGCAAGGTCGGCCTTCCCATTTTTTACAGCTTCATTCAGAAATCGCATTTTCTCCTCATAAAGCTCCAATTTGACGTTTGGATATTCGGCTTCAAAGGCGTTCAGGATGCGGGGAAGCAGAAATTCACCTGTCAAAGCAGTAACTGCAAGCGTGATCTTCCCTCGGCGGCTGCTGAGCAAATCGGAAATTTCCCGCTTTACAGAGCGGTCAATGGCCAATATCTGACGGCATCCTCTCAGGTAAACCGCTCCCGCCTGCGTCAGCCGCAGAGCGTTTCGCTCCCGGATGAAAAGCGGTGTGCCAAGCTCCTGCTCCAGGTCGAGTATCATCCGGCTGAGGGCAGGCTGCGAGATATAAAGTTTCTTTGCTGCGGTCGTGATGTTTTGTTCTTGTGCAACGGTCAGAAGGTATTGGATCCGTTTTTCGTTTATCATAAGCACTCCTATGATTTTTTGCATAATATTTGTGTTATGCTTCAATGAGAGAAAATGTATTTTACATTATTATATCGGGCGAATATAATAAAATCAAGTTAGAAACCACGAAACAAATCGGTTGTTTCGCCAACAGGAGGAAAACCTATGAAAAGCGTGAAAGTGTTCGTTCCCTATGGTGCGGTCGGCCTGAACTGCACCGAAGAAGCCTTTGAAGCAGGCCTTGCCATGAAGCCCGACATTATTTCCAGCGATGCCGGTTCTACCGACTCCGGCCCCTATTACCTCGGCTCCGGCCACGGCAAGTATTCCATCCGTGACGTCAAGCGCGATTTGAAGCGGATGGTGCTGGGCGCTGACAAGCTGGGCATCCCCATGACCATCGGTTCCGCAGGCACCTGCGGCTCCGACGAGGGCGTGGACATGGCCTACAAGCTCATCTGTGAGATTTGTGAGGAAGCTGGCATCCACAAGAAAATCGCCCGCATCTACTCTCAGCAGAATGCGGAGACCCTGAAAGCCAAGTACCGCGAGGGCAAGATCACCGCTCTGCACGGCGCACCGGAAATCTCCGAGAAGACCTTCGACGAATGCAGCACCATTGTGGCACTGCTGGGTGCAGAGGCCTACGAAGAGGCCTTCAAGAACGGTGCCGACATCATCATCGGCGGCCGCTCCACCGATACCGCCGTCATGGCCGCTTACCCCCTGATGCACGGCTGCGACCCCGCTTCCTGCTGGCACGCCGCCAAGACCGTCGAGTGCGGCGGCGTCTGCACCAGCGCAGGTCTTCAGGGCGGCGTGTTCATGGAAATCGACGAGAAGGGTTTTACCATCCACTCTGTCCAGCCGGGTTCGACAGTCTCTGCCTACTCCGTCTCTGCACATCTGATTTATGAGAACGCAAACCCCATCCAGCTCACCGAGCCGGGCATCCGCATCGACACCACCAACTCCACCTACACCGCCCTCTCCGATACCGCTGTCCGCGTGGAGGGCACCACCATTGAGTATCTGCCCTACACCATGAAGCTGGAAGGCTCCGGCCCGGTGGGCTACCAGACCGTCAGCATGGTGGGCATCCGTGACCGCAAGGTAATGCAGGACCCGATGAAGTGGGTGGAAGCAGTCTCTGCCGCAGGCGTAGACAAACTGGAAAAGGCCGGTGTTCCCCGCGACAGCTATGACTTCTGGCTTCGTCCGTACGGCTACAACGGCGTTTCTGGAATGCCTGTCCCGGAGGGCTATGTCCCCAACGAAGTTCTGATGATGCTGACCGTCACCGCCGACACGCAGGAAAAGGCAACCCAGATCACCAAGGCATTCAACCCGCTGCTGCTCCACCACAACATCTTCGAGGGCAAGCAGATGCCGTCCTACGGTTTTCTGTTCTCCCCTGCCGAGATGGAGCGCGGCGCGATCTATGAGTTCAAGCTGTATCACACGGTTTCTGTAGAACCGCTGGAACTGGTTCGCTTTGCATACGATGAAGTTTAAGGAGGCAGGAAATATGAATACCATTGAATCCACCGTCAAATATATCCGCAGCAAAAACGCTGGCCCCTTCTGGCTGACCATTGACGCCTTCTGCAACAATGTGGAGGACACCGAGCGCGTGGCCGCTGCATTCGAGAACAACCGCGCCAAAATCGCAGCCGACTTTCAGGTAAAGTCGGAAGATCTGCAGATCTACTGCTTGAAGAATATTTTTGTGGCAAAGATCAGCCTGCCTCGCGTTCCCATTGAGGGCAGTCGCAACGAGCGGGATATGCACGGTGGTCAGCAGTACGTCTCTCTGCTGGACATTCCCTGCTGAACGGCCAAGGAAGTATAACAGGAGGAAAATAAGATGTTTCAGGCCATCGTTGGTTTTGTGATGGTAATAGCACTGGTCTATTGCCTTATCACCAAAAAGCTGCTGCCGCCCATCGCCTTTGTTCTGTTCCCGGTCATTGCAGCACTGATTTGCGGATTTTCCATCACAGATATTGGTACTTACGCTGGAAAAGGCATTTCCGGCATGGTGAGCACCGTCTCGCTCTTCGTATTTTCCATTTCGTTTTTCTCTCTGATGAGCGATGCCGGTATCTTCGATATTATTGTCAACCGTCTGACCAAAGCAGCTGGCAAGAATATCACTGCTATCATGATTGCCACCGCTCTCATTGCTGTTGTCGGTCATCTGGACGGTTCTGGTGCCACTACTTACATCATTACGACTACTGCCATGCTGCCCATTTTCAAACGGATGAATCTGGACAAGCGCGCCTTGATGCTCATTACCTCGCTTGCTATCGGCGTGATGAACCTTGTTCCGTGGGGCGGCCCGACTATGCGCGCAGCTACGGTTCTGGAAATGACTCCGTCCGATTTGTGGACTCCCCTGATCCCGGTTCAGGGTCTGATGCTGTTCTTCTTACTGGTTGTGGCTTTCCTTCAGGGGCGCATTGCAACACGCAATCAGGCCAAAATTTCCGAAAATGCCGCAGCTTCCGAGGCCGAACTTACGTCTGCCCCGGAAACAGCAAAATCTCCGGCTTGGAAACTGGCGGTCAACTACATCCTTACGCTGGCCGTTCTGGTGGTGCTGGTTCTTGACCTTCTCCCTGCGGCGTTCGTCTTTATGCTCGGTCTGTCCATTGGTTTAATCGTCAACATCCCTGACCTGAAAAAGCAGAACCAGAAGCTGAAAGAATACGGCACTGCCGCCATGAGTATGGTCGTCACTCTTTTCTCCGCAGGTGTTTTTACTGGCGTTCTGAAAAACACCGGCATTCTGGACAACATGGCGACCGCCATCGTTGGTCTGATTCCCACGGCACTTGGCCCCTATACCCACTTCATCGTCGCATTCCTCGCCGTTCCGCTCATTATGTGCCTTGGCACGGATGCATTCTACTACGGCCTACTGCCTGTCGTAATTGGCGTCTGCGGAAACTTCGGTGTTTCGGCAGAAGTCGTTGCTCATACGCTCCTGATTGCCGAGAATGTCGGCGTGACCATCAGCCCGCTCACTCCGGCGGTGTTCCTTGGTCTTGGTGTTCTGGACCTTGAGCTGGGTGAACACATCAAATACTCCATTCGCTGGATTTGGCCCGTCAGCATCCTCTCTGTTCTTGCCGCAGTGCTGGTTGGTGTCATTCCTTTATAAAAAGCTCTCTCCATCCTTTTTCGCGCATTTCTCCTAACAGCCACAAAATACCCGCCCTTTCTGTGAAGACATAGAAAGGGCGGGTATTTTTCGTCTTATTCAGTTATCCTTCTTCACGAGGTCTTTCGTGTAGAGGGCGCGGGTGGCGTTCAGGACAGCGAGGACCATGACGCCGACATCGGCGAAGATGGCCACCCACATATTGGCGATACCCAGAGCACCCAGCAGCAGGCAGGCCGCCTTGATGGCCAGAGCAAAGACGATGTTCTGGTAGACGATGCTCTTGGTGCGGCGGGCAATGCGCATGGCGAGGGCGATCTTGGCCGGGTCGTCATCCATCAGGACGACGTCGGCAGCCTCAATGGCGGCGTCAGAACCCAGAGCACCCATGGCGATGCCCACATCCACACGGGAGAGGACAGGGGCGTCGTTGATGCCGTCGCCCACGAAGGCCAGCATCTCTTTGGGGTTCTTGGTGGCCAGGAGCTTCTCGATCTGGTCCACCTTATCGCCGGGCAGCAGGCCGGCGTGGTACTCGTCGATGCCCAGCTCTGCCGAGACAGCCTTTGCCACCGGCTCTGCGTCGCCGGTGAGCATGACGGTCTTGCGGACGCCGGCCTGCTTGAGGCCCTTGATGGCCTGTGCGCTGTGGGGCTTCACCACGTCGGAGATGAGCAGATAGCCCGCATACTTGCCGTCGATGGCCACATGGACGATGGTGCCGGTCTGGGGGACATCGGGGACGGTGAGGCCCAGCTTTGCCATCAGGCGGGCATTACCGGCAGCGACCGGCTTGCCGTCCACCTTGGCGGTGACGCCGTGGCCGCCCAGCTCCTCCACGTCGGTGACGCGGGCAGAGTCGATGTCCTTGCCGTAAGCAGCCTTGATGCTCAGGGAGATGGGGTGCTTCGACCAGCTCTCGGCCAGCGCAGCGGCTTCCACAAGGCTGTCTTCGGTACCGCCCTCCACGGGGCAGACCTTGACGACCTTGAAGGTACCCTGGGTCAGGGTGCCGGTCTTATCGAAGACGACGACGCGGGTATCGGCCAGCTCTTCCAGATAGGTCGAGCCCTTGACGAGGATGCCGCAGGCGGAAGCGCCGCCGATGCCGCCGAAGAAGCTCAGCGGGATAGAGATGACCAGTGCGCAGGGGCAGCTGATGACGAGGAAGGTGAGGGCGCGGTAGACCCAGTCGCCGAAGCGGGCGGGCTGGCCCATCAGCAGCAGAACGATGGGGGGAAGGAAGGCCAGCGCCAGCGCGCCGTAGCAGACCGCCGGGGTGTAAACCCGGGCAAAGCGGGTGATAAAGTTCTCGGCGCGGGCCTTCTTCATGCTGGAATTTTCCACGAGGTCGAGAATTTTAGAGACGGTGGATTCGCCGAACTCCTTGGTGGTCCTGACCTTGAGCAGGCCGCTCATGTTGACACAGCCGCTGATGACCTCATCGCCGGACCGGACATCCCGGGGCAGGCTCTCGCCGGTGAGGGCGGCGGTGTTGAGGGTGGAAGCGCCCTCGACGATGACGCCGTCGATAGGCACACGCTCGCCGGGCTGGACCACGATGACGGTGCCGATCTCGACCTCATCGGGGTCCACCTGCTCCAGCCTGCCGTCCTCGCCCTCGATGTTGGCGTAGTCGGGCCGGATGTCCATCAGGGCCGAGATGCTGCGGCGGCTCTTGCCGACGGCAACGCCCTGGAACAGCTCGCCGATCTGGTAGAAGATGATAACGGCACAGCCCTCGACGTAATCGCCCAGCGCAAAGGCACCCACGGTGGCGACGGCCATCAGGAAGCATTCATCAAAGGGCTGACGGTTCTTGATGCCCAGAAGGGCCTTGTGGAGCACATCCCAGCCCACCACGAGGTAGGGGATGCAGTAGAGCAGCAGCTCCACCGACGCGGGCAGAGGCGGCAGCAGCTTGAGCACCAGCACCAGCGCCAGAGCGGCGATGATGCGGTATAGCATTTTCTTTTGTTTTTTCGTCACGGGTACCAGCCTCCTTTTGGGGCAGTTTTCTCAGATTCAACAGGTTTTCCCCACAAGGGGCTTGCTTTCCACGCTTCCCCCGGCTTTTCCACGAGGTTTTCCCGCAAAAAGCCGCAAATGCGCGTTCATTTTTCTTTTTTTGCACCCAGGATGTTGAAAACGCCGTGGAAATTGTTGAAAACTGATTTATTTTTCCACATTTTCCACGTGCATCCCGGCAGTATAAGTCGAAACTCAGATGCCGAAGATCTCGCAGTCGTCCTCGACCTTCTTGCAGGCGGAGAGGACGTTCTGCATGGTAGCCTTGACATCCGCGCCCTCATCGAACTCGACGTTCATCTTCTGGGTCATGAAGCTGACGGTGGCCTTTGCGACGCCGGCGACCGTGTTGGCGGCATCCTCCATCTTCTGGGCGCAGTTTGCGCAGTCAACTTCGATCTTGTAGCTCTTTTTCATAATAAATACCAGCCTTTCTTTCTATCTACCCGCTCCGCCGCAGGGTGCGGCAGAGCTTGCAGCATTTTGGGGGCATCACTCTTCGATGTGGTCCATGCCCATGGAGAGGATGCTGCGCACATGGTCATCGTCCAGCGCATAGTAAATGGTCTTGCCGTCGCGGCGGAAGCGGACGAGCTTCGAGTCCTTGAGCACCCGCAGCTGATGGCTCACCGCCGACTGGCTGAGCTGAACGGCATTTGCAATGTCCTGCACGCACAGCTCATCGTCGTGGAGGGCGTAGAGGATCTTGATGCGGGTGGAATCGCCGAACACCCGGAACAAATCGGCCAGCTCGTAGAGCACCTCATCGTCCGGCAGCACCGGCGGGGCCTTGGGCAGCTTCTGTTCTGGGGCAAGAGCATTCTCAGCCATCGTTGTCATCCTTTCGCTTCAATATATGAACATCTGTTCATGTGTTCATGATAGCACGCCGTATGGCTCCTGTCAAGGGGATTTGCGCAAAAAAACAGCATTCTCTTAAAATTGATAAAACAGACCGCAAAACGCAAGAAATTTGCAGATTTATTTTGCAGGAAGGATGCAATTTAGAACAAAAGAAAAAGGCAGTCCTGACCGAACTGCCTTTTCCAAAGCACTGCATTCATGCCCGCTTCTTCTTTTTATCGTCCGCCGCCCACGGCAGATACATGAGGAACAGCGCCAGCGCGGTGGCAGGCAGGAAGCCCAGGATATAATATTTTTCGCCCAGCAGGGCCGTGAAGGTGCTGGTGACGATGTTCCCGTAGGGATCATTGAGGAAATAGAAGTTGGTGTTAAGGGACTGATTCAGAAAGTAGATAGGCAGGGCAGAGCCGAACAGGAACGCCAGCACCTGCGGCACCCGCCGGGGACTGGGACGGTAGCCGCCCGCCACCAGCAGGATTGGATAGAGTACCAGCAGGGCATGGATACTGACGGAGTGCAGATTGATGAGCGTCCACCAAGAGGGGACATCCAGCCAGCTGGGGCAGAGCAGTGCCAGCATTGCGCCCGGGATACAGAGGGCATACAGCTCCTCTTTGCACCAGTTTCTGTCCGTGATCGTGTTGTACAGACAGACGAAGATGTTGATATTGCACAGGTGCAGGGGCAGATAGCCCCAATTCCACTGGCCGGTCAGGGCCATCCCCAGCAGAAGGGCAGCTTGGTCCAGCAGGAGCAAAGCGGTGACTCCGACTAAAATGCGCCGCCGGGTGCGGGCAGAACTGCGGCGATACCACAGGGCCGCCCCCACGATAAAGGCAAGCGAAATGGCCAGCTCCATGAGGTGGACCGTGCCATACAGCGGGTAGCATCGGTAATCGGCCCCGTATTCGGCGTGGGTGATGTCGTAGGATTTCCAGAAATCATTCATCTTCTTTTCCTCCTTGTCCAGCTTATGATACCGCGTTTGGCCTCAGACGGAAAGAGTTTTGAAGGAAAATCCCGAAAACAGGTGCAATGGGGTGAGTTTTGTGGTATCCTTACAAATGTGAAATTATCTGCCGCAAACCGCGGCATCACGACAAATTAAGAAAGAGGGAATTTTTATATGTTAGAAACCGGAATCCGCGGCAAGCAGAGCGTCGCCGTGACCCCCGAAAACACCGCCAAGACCATGGGCAGCGGCACGCTGAATGTCTTCGCCACCCCCGCACTGGTGGCGCTGGCCGAAAAGACCTGCTGGATGAGCGTCGCCGACGCTCTGGACGAGGGCTGCGGCTCGGTCGGCACCAAGCTGGAGCTGGAGCACACCGCCCCCACCCCCGTGGGCATGACCGTCACCTGCGAGAGCGAGCTGACCGCTGTGGAGGGCCGCAAGCTGGTGTTCAAAGTCTCCCTGTACGACGAGAAAGGCTCTGTGGGCGGCGGCGTCCACGAGCGCTTTGTGGTCAACGACGCCAAGTTTGCCGCCAAGGCCGAGAGCAAGAAGGGCTAAGACTCTTTTTTCTCGGCGAGCTCGATGGGCGGAGGGTCGGCAGCCAGCAGCTGCTGCTCGGCCCGGGCCTGAGCTTCCTGCAAAAGCCGTGCCGCCTGTTCGCTGGCACGGAACAGCTCTAAATACATCGCTTTATAGTCCGGCGCAGCCAACACCCCCTTCCGTGTCCCATCACCTTAGAAGCTGTTTTTGTAAGCAGGGTGCATCGAACGACGAGAATTTTTGCTCGCAGACAAGGCGATTTTCCGCAGCAATCCTGAGCGGATTGCAAGGGAAAGCAACGCAGTATGCGGGCAAAAAGGCCGTTCGGGCGGTGTGCAATGCTTATGAAAACGGCTTCTAAAGGGTTAGTCTGCCCGGCAGGCTGCAAAAAAATCATCTGAGGATTTTATCATGAAAAAAACCAATCTCTCGTGGGTGGGTGCGTTGCTGGTGTTTGCCCTGCTGCTGTGGTGTACCGCCGCAACGCCCGGCAAAATCGACGACCCTTCCACCTACACCTGCGCCGTGTACAGCTCGGCGCTGTCCCTGCTGCCCCCTGTGGTGGCCATCGTGCTGGCCCTGAACACCAAAGAGGTCTACACCTCGCTGCTGGTGGGCATCGCCACCGGCGCACTGCTCTACGCCAACGGCAATCTTGAGCTGGCGCTGACCACCCTCTTCTTCAACGAAGACGGCGGCATGGTGTCCAAGCTGTCCGATTCCAGCAATGTCGGCATCCTCGTCTTTCTGGTGATGCTGGGCATCCTGGTGGCCCTGATGAACAAGGCCGGCGGCAGCGCCGCCTTTGGCCGCTGGGCCTCCACCCACATCCACACCCGGGCGGGCGCGCAGTTCGCCACCCTGCTGCTGGGCATCCTCATCTTTGTGGACGACTACTTCAACTGCCTGACCGTCGGCTCCGTCATGCGCCCGGTCACTGACCGGCAGAAGGTCTCCCGCGCAAAGCTGGCCTACCTCATCGACGCCACCGCAGCACCCGTCTGCATCATCGCGCCGGTGTCCAGCTGGGCCGCCGCCGTCACGTCCTCTGTGCCGGATGGCTCGGGCATCAACGGCTTTACCATGTTCCTGCGCACCATCCCTTATAACTACTACGCCATCCTCACCATGGTGATGAGCCTCTTCCTCATCTTCAGCGGCCTCGACTACGGCCCTATGAAGAAGCACGAGGATAACGCCCTTCTGGGCGACCTCTTCACCACCGACGACCGCCCCTACGGCGACGACGTGGACGACGGCAGCGACACCCGCGGCCATGTGGTGGACCTCATCGCGCCGGTGCTGGTGCTCATCGCGGCCTGCATCTTCGGCATGGTGTACACCGGCGGCTTCTTTGAGGGCGTGGACTTCGTCACCGCTTTTGCCAACTGCAACGCCTCCATGGGCCTCGTGCTGGGCAGCGCCATTGCCCTGATGTTCACCTTCGTGTTTTACCGGGTGCGGGGCGTCATGACCTTTCAGGACTTCGCCGCCTGCATCCCCGAGGGCTTCAAGGCCATGGTCAGCCCCATGCTCATCCTGACGCTGGCATGGACGCTTTCCGGCATGACCGGCCTGCTGGGCGCAAAATACTACGTCGCAAGCCTGCTCAGCGGCTCTGCGGCGGCTCTGCAGTACCTGCTGCCCATCATCATCTTTGTGGTGGCGGTCTTCCTAGCCTTTGCCACCGGCACGTCCTGGGGCACCTTCTCGATTCTGGTCCCCATCGTCTGCCACGCCTTCCCGGAGGGTGAGATGCTGGTGGTCTCCATCGCCGCCTGCCTGTCCGGCGCGGTCTGCGGCGACCACTGCTCGCCCATCTCCGACACCACCATCATGGCCTCTGCCGGCGCGCACTGCAGCCACGTGAACCATGTCTCCACCCAGCTGCCCTACGCCATGACCGCCGCCGCCATCTCGGCGGGCTGCTATCTGCTCTGCGGCGCAGCACAGGCTGTCCTCGGCGATGCCGCCAACACCCTGATCTCCTTCGTGCTGCTGGCCTGTGCCATCGCCATCGAACTCGTCGTGCTCAGCATCGTCAGGGCGCGGATGGGCCATACTGGGAAGGAAGAGGTCACAAAATCTTAACGGAATCGTAGATTTTTGTCTTCCCCTCCGGCGCAAATCATGGTATACTTATCAAAAGAGTAAATTTTTTGAGCTATTTGCTCACTGGAGGAAAACCCCATGCTGGAAGAAGTCTTTCAGGACGTCTATACAAAATTCAAGCTGCATTTTTATCAGAATGTATTTCAGCGCTTTGCCACCCGCGAAGCCACGCTGACTACGGTGGAGTCCTTCTGCATGGAGGGCATCATGGCGATGGGGGAGCCCACCATTGCGGAGTTTTCCCGCATGATGGGCATCTCCACCCCCAACGCGGCCTATAAAATCGGCAGCCTCGTCAAAAAGGGCTATGTGGAGAAGATCCAGTCCACCACCGACCGCCGCGAATACTTCCTGCGCCCCACCCAGAAATACATCGATTACTACAGCATCAGCTATTCTTATCTGCACACGGTCATCGAGCGTGTGCGCAAGCGCTTCCCGGCGGAGGACTGCGACAAGATGGAGCAGATGCTCTCGGTCATCAGCACCGAGCTGATGCCGGAGCTGGATATGCTGGCCAAGTGCCGCCACCCCGAAGCTCCTGAATCGGAAGAGTAAAATGCAGCACAACGAAAGCCCCCGGCAGCGCCGGGGGCTTTCTCCTTATCCTATAAAAGCGAGGCGCGGCCGCCCCGCCGGAACGGGACAGCCGCAGCTTCATGGGAATGTAAAAGACAGAGCTTGTCTGGATGTTGGGGGTTATGCGTTCTCCTTCGCGGCGTTTGCAGCAGCACGCTTGTTGATCTTGCTCTGGTTGTAGACAGAGTAGAGGATGACCAGAATAGCCACGCCTGCAAAGACCATTGCGATGGGAGAAGTGGTGATGGCGAAGAAGTTGCCGCGCTGGATGTTCATGCAGCGCACGAAGTTCTTCTCGCACATGGGTCCCAGAATGAGGGCCAGCAGGCCGGTCTGCGGGCTGTTTTTATTTCCTGTGAAATCATACCTTCCCGGCGCCCTTGTCCAGTATCTTGTCGAAGCGGGAGAAGAAGGTGATGGCTGTAATGGTCGCTGCCAGAATATCACTGACCGGCTCGGCGAGAAAGACGCCGAAGCACTTATCTGCCGTGAAGCAGGGCAGGATAAAAATCAGCGGGATAAGCAGGATGATCTTCCGCAGACAGGCCAGCAGGAGGCTGACTTTGGCCTGACCCAGCGCCATAAAGCTCTGCTGGCAGGCGATCTGAACGCCCATGGCGAGGATACCCGCCATGTAGATGCGCATGGCCCATGTGGTGTATTCGATGAGGGCAGCGTCCGAGGTAAAGATGCCCGCCACCACGCCGGGGGCCAGCATCATGAGCAGCCAGAACAGGGTGGTATAGCCGAAGCAGAGGGTGAGCTGGAAGCGGAACGCCTCCTTGACGCGGGGCTTTTTGCCTGCGCCGAAGTTGAAGCTCATGACCGGCTGGCCGCCCTGACAGATGCCCTGAATGGGCAGGGTGCAGAGCTGGGAGGCGCTGGTGATCACCGTCATGGCACCCACCGCCACATCACCGCCGTAGCGGGCCAGACTGGAGCTGAAGCTGATGGAGAGCAGGCTCTCGGTGGAGAGCATCACAAAGGTGGAGATGCCCAGCCCCATCACCGGCAGGATGATGTTCCGCTCCACTTTGAGGTTTTCTTTCCGCAGCTTGAGGATGGTCTTGGGGCCGGTGAGGAACTTCAATATCCAGCAGGCACCCACGGCCTGACTGAGCACCGTCGCCACTGCCGCACCCCGGACGCCCCAGCCAAGACCAAAAATCAGGATGGGGTCGAGGATGATGTTGATGACTGCGCCGATGACCGTCGTGAGCATACTGATCTTCGCAAAGCCCTGGGTCGTGATGAAGGGGTTCATGCCCATGACCAGCAGCACGAACACCGAGCCGAGGATGTAGATGCGGCCATAGGCCACCGCATAGGGGAGAGTGGCGTCGCTGGCACCGAAGAGCCGCAGCAGGGCGGGCGCACCGGCATAGAAGCCCGCCGTCAGCACCACAGCGAAAAACAGCAGCATGGTAAAGCTGTTGCCGATGATTTTTTCGGCCTCGTCTTTATTGCCCTGTCCCAGCGCGATGGCCGTGCGGGGCGCACCGCCCGCGCCGATGAGCATGGCGAAGGCGTTCAGGAGCATAAGGATCGGCGCAAACAGGCCCACGCCCGTCAGCGCCGCCGCGCCGATGCCCTCGATGTGGCCGATGTAAATGCGGTCTACGATGTTATAGAGCAGATTGACCACCTGCGCCACCACGGCGGGTATCATCAGCTGCAAAAGCAGGGGCTTGACCGGCCCGCTGCCCATATTCTGTCGATTCTGTGCCATAGGTTCTCCTTTGAGCATATGCTTCAAATTTGAAATAAATATAGCACGGCCCGCTCTGCCTGTCAAGCACAAGGGAAAGGGCTTTTTGTATTTCCAGTTGACGGAAAGGCGGGATTTTGCTATAATAATTAAGCTGTATTGTGAATATGGAGCATTACTCAAGTGGTCGTAAGAGGTCGCACTCGAAATGCAAGTGGATGCTTCGCCGGATGTCTCCATATCACACGAGGGAACGTCAATTTTGATGTCCTGACAGGCTTCAAAGCCTGTCTGAACGATGCGTTTTCTAACAATATTCTAACAGCAACTGTTCCAAGTTTCAAGGCCGATTTGCGATACACAAATCGTAAATTTGCCATGAAAATATACTTGGAGATGTATCGAAGCGGTCGTAACGAGAACGACTCGAAATCTAACTGGCTTTTTGGAAGTGGTTTTCCGGTTTTGCTAGGTTTCATGCGGGTTTTCCGACTTCGTGAGCGAACGATTTTCTGGCGTTCTCTCCTGCAATTCTCTCCAAAGTTTTCCCAGAATGCACGGCGCATTCTAAAATTTAATATCTGGAGCATTACTCAAGTGGTCGTAAGAGGTCGCACTCGAAATGCGATAGGCCGGGAGACCGGTGCCAGGGTTCGACTCCCTGATGCTCCGCCAAATCGAATGGACAGATGAATTTTATTCGTCTGTCCATTCTTTTTTGCCGGAACATCGCCCGTCCACCCTGTCTTGTGGGCGTATGGCATCATGCTGACGCATTGCCATAGCCCAGCCCCTCCAGCATCGCCTGTGCAGACGAGAGCTTGGAAGCGTAATCGAGGTGGGCGTAAATATTGGCGGTGGTGGAGAAGTCGCTGTGACCCAGCCATTCCTGAATCTGCTTCATGGGAACGCCGTTTGCCAGAAGAAGGCTGGCGCAGCTATGACGCAGGTCATGAAAGCGGATAGGACGCAGACCGTTTTTCTCCAACAGCTTCGGGAACTGCTCGGAAATGTAGTTGGGGCGGATGATGTTCCCGATCTCGTCCACACACAGATAGCCCAGATAATCCCGGTTGTAGCTTTTACCGCACAGGCGGCGGTAGGTTTCCTGCTGACCTTTCAGCATCAGCAGGCGGTCACGGATGGGCGGCACAAGAGGCAGCGTCCGCAGGCTGGACTTCGTTTTTGCACGGTCTGCCTGTACCAGAACCTTTTTGCCGTCGATGGATGCCTGCGTAACGATGTGCTTGATCTCCAGAGTGTTTTCCTCAAAGTCGATCGCATCCCACTTCAGCCCCAGCACCTCGCTGCGGCGCAGGCCGTAGAAGGATGCCAGCAGAACCGGGATCTCCAGCTTGGTGCCCTCTGCGACCTCCGTCAAAGCATGGATCTCTTCGGCACTGTAATAGCTGCCCTTGAACGCATTCTTCTTCGGACGCTCGACCTTATCTGCCGGATTGGTGGGGATCAGGTCGATCTTGACCGCATACTTCAATGCCTTGTGGATGTTTGCATGGTAATGGATCACCGAATTTGCCTTGACCCGTTCAAGCTGTTTGGTATAGAAATCCTGCAAATCGGTGGCTTTCAGGTCTACCAGCTTGATGCCGCGCTTGCGGAAATAGGGAGCGATGATGCGCTCCACCATTCCTTGATAGCTGGCATAGGTCGTGATTTGGACAGAGCTTTTCGTGACTTCCAGCCATTTCAGCATGAAGTCCGAAAAGAGAATGTCATCGTCCAAGCGGATCTCCGCAGGTGCGGTGGGAACCATGAAGTTCCTCCGACGTTCCAGCAAAAGAGCTTCGGCTTTCTTCTTGTTCCTCTTGACGGACAGACCGGTGGCTTCCCACTTGGTCTTTCGCTTTCCGTCTGCGTCCTTGTAACTCAGAACGATGTAGTAGAAGTCGTTTTTTTCTTGCAGATGCCCTGCTACCATAATGTTTCCTCCTGTCTTTGCATCCACCTGAATATGTAACTTCTGCCGCTGACACCATCAGTGTACCCAACGGCAGGAGAGAATGCAAGGATGTCACGCCCGGATGGTGTGACCGGGTGCGAATCCGATAAGATAAGTCAAAAGATGTGCCTTGGGGATGCGGTAGGAGCGTCCGACCTTCAAATGCTGGATGCTCCCCTTTTTCAAAAGCGCATACCCGGTTTTTGTGCTGACGCTCAATATCTCGCACATCTGGTCGATGTTCAGCACATCCGGGTAATCCCGGAGCATCACACGGTACGCATCACGGGGATTCAAAGTTTCTTCGCCCAAACAGATCCCCCCTTTCTATAATGGAGTGTACCGCTCCGTCTTGCGGTCAGGCTCTTCCTGAATCAAAGTGCAGACTGCGATCTCGCTCATTCCTGTCCTCTCCTCTCTAGTTCAATATGTCAATTATTCAAAAGAAAATACTATATGTAAAGAGCAAATGACCTTTTTCGGGTACCATCGCCCTTGCCAAAGGAGATATTTGAGCTTAGAACTTCATCGGCAGTGCGTCTTTCCTGCACTTGCCGTTGTAGGTGGTGTAGATGGGGTAAACGTACCGCCGCCAGCCCGGAAGCTTGGCGGGGTTATCCCGGCTGACACGGTAGAGCTCCATGGGATGGACGCCGCTCAGCGCACGGACAAGCCGCTCCTCGCTGTACTGCCCATGATACAGCTGCACAAAGTACATCACGCCCCGCAGGACAGCCGCCCGGAAGGAATCCGGTCTGCCCTCCCACGCCGCCACGATGTGCCGCAGGGCTTCGCAGTAGATCTCTTCGCCCAGCTGGTCGTACAGCTTCAGCGCCGTGCCCACGCAGCCGATGCGGTAGTCGCTCAGCTGCATACTGTCGTAGTTGAGGGAAAGCCCCGCCCGGTTAGTGGCTGCGACAAACGCCTTGGAAGGCGCATCGCCGCCCACCACCTTGGCGCGCAGCTTGATGCCCGCCGACAGGGGTGCAGAGTGACCGTTCTGCTCCGCAAAGAGCAGGGCTTCCTGCTCCATCGTCAGACCGGTGTAGACCTTGCAGAGGATCGGGCGGTCCTCGCCGCCGTTGAGGAGGATGCAGCCCTCGATGGTGTGCTGACCGTCCATTACATAGTACCTGCCGTTGCGGAAGCTGACCTTCGGCTCGTTAACGATGTACTCGTTGAAATCCCTTGCAATCAGCTCCACCCGCTTGCGCTCCACGCCCCGCTGGTAGATCTCGCGGGGGTAGATCAGCTTGCTGCTGTGGATGACCGAAAGCTGGTACGGCGGGTTGATGCCAATGAAAGTATTATTGTCGTTCAGGCGCATCTCATTTCCTCCTTGATCCTCCAAATGTACTTCTCAGCTTCTTCTAAGATCTCAGTCACCTGCTGCTTACGCTTCGGGCTGGTGAGCAGGCTGGGATTGAAGGTGAAGCTGTATTCCAACCGCTGGATCATGGCATGAACCGCGGATTGCAACTCGGTGTACAGCATCATTTCCTCGATGCTTCCGGCGTTCTCAAAGGACGACCGGATGGGCGTATAGGGGTAGACAGGCGGTTTGCCATCCACCACCTCAGGCGGCGCATAAACCGCCGTAGAGCGCCGGATAGGCTCTATCTGCTGGATGCTGCCCATAGGGTTCAGCGCAAGGCTGATGCGAACTGCATCATCGACCCGGCGCATCTCCTCCGGGGTCAGATGCCCCAGATACTTCAGTGCCCGGCTTTTGTCGATGGTGAAGATCTGCTCTGCCTGCACAACAGACGGCATATTCAACCCTGCGTTTTCCAACAGGCAGTGGGTCGGCTGATTTACTTTCTTTTCCGCCTTGCTTGTCATGGTCGCAACGATCAGGGTTGGAGAGTGGTAATTGCCCACGTCATTCTGAAGAATGACCGCCGGGCGGTCACCGTGCTGTTCCGAGCCGGTGCTCGCCCCGAAATGGGTGAAGAAGATGTCTCCGCGTTGGAATTTCCAGTTTTGCTGCAAAATTGTACCTCCATGTTGTTATGTGCAAAGCCCGCTGCCGGATGTTCCACAGCGGGCTTCGTTCAAGGTATGGTGGTATGGTTGGGGTCAGCGGTGCATGACCACATAATCATAGCCGCGCCTCATCTGGCAGACGGTGCAGGTGTCCATGCTTCGGTCAGCGCTGGGTACAAGCGCGATCTTGAAAGCCTTTGCATCCACAAAGTGCCGCAGACAGGTGCCGCAGAGGGTGCGGATGGACTTGACCATCTCAGGGGTCAGCTCCATCTCCTCGTAGATTTCCTGCTCGCGCACCGTGGGGTTCAACTCGTCCATAAAAGTGTCCTCCTATGTATCAAAAGTGAATATTCGGATAAAGAATAAATAAGAGTACGTAAAAAAACGGGAACTGCCGGATGCGTGGAACGTACCCGACAGTTCCCGGATCAATATGATTAAAGGTCTCGCATATTCGCCCTCGGCTCCCTGCGAGTGGGGCATGAACATCTGGCAGCGGACTTGTACCGCTTCATTGGCATTTCAGCCACCCCGTCTGCTTTGTGACCGGGCCGCGAATTACGGAAGTATCATTATCGGAGTACCAGATGACGGAACTATTCAGTTTTCAAGGTGCGCGAGATCGGACGCTTTGCCCTGCGGTGAGTGCCGCTTGGGAAATTGTCCCTTCACTTACGAGCCATCGAGAAGGGGCAAATTGTTACCTGAAAAAGAAAATAGTTCAAAAGTTCTTCAAAAACATAGTCATTCGCTCGATTCGCTTATGAATCGTAATCCTTTTGGATTCCAAGGCACTTGCAATCTCGGACTCGGTGTACCCGGCATAGACATAGAGCGTAAGGATTTTGAGATCAAGTTCCGATAAGCTTTCAAGAGCAGCCAGCAACCGCTCATTCTCGATTTCGCCGATCCATCCAAAGCGGCTCTTGGTTTCGTGGTAGGTATCTGTTACCGTGATCGCAGCCTCATATTGCTTAAGATCTGCTGCTTTCCTTGCGTCAACGTCATCTTCGCCATCACAGACTGCCACCGTGCTGGCATCATAGGCGCGTTCACTGTTCAGGACGCCCAAATCAAACTCATACATCGCCTGAATTGCCTCTTCGCTCATTCCGGCTTCGCGGTACTGCACACGGAGTTGCTCCCACTTTGCGTTCAGCTTGCGACGTTCATTACCATTATTGAAACTCATGTGTAACCTCCAAATTTTCGATAAAGCGTAAAAAGTCGAAAATTTGGAAGGCTACGGATATTTCGCCGCTTGGGGCATCCACGAAAAACGGACAAACATAAAGCCTGCTCCTTTTTGCGGGAGCAGGCTTCCTGAAGGCTAAAAAATAGCCAGACAACCAACTAACAGAGCGGTTCTAAAAGCAGAATCACTCTATCAGCTGTTGCCCGGCTATTTGGTGCACGTTTCATACATTGCCTTGCGGCAATGGCCCGTTGCTCGGTGACGAACAGTCCATATTCAGGGTGCAATGCACCCGATTTTTGAAATTGTGTTTTGTCTAAAAAGTCAGCGCCTGCGGTAGGCTAAGTCAACGGTTGCTACGTTGCCGCACTTGAGGCACTTTATGCTGATAGAGCCTGAACAGCTCTCAGTTTTTTGGTAGAGCTTGTGTCCGCAAACCGGACAAAACCTCCAGCCAATGCTGAATTGTGCCTGCTGTATATTGTTCAGCGGTTTACTCTTAAAAGAGCGATTATTTGACCAAGTCATATTATTCTCCAAATCGAATGACGTCTAATGGGTGGCAGTGGATGGGTTTGCCGTTGATGATCTGCATCTGCTGTAATCTGATCCTAATCGCAGACCACGATACTCCCATCCGTGCAGCCATCTCCAAAATTTTTTCATAGTTCGGGTCCGATGCGGATTTGTACAGGATTCCGTTTGGCAGGCACAGCGCTGCACGTTTTATTTCGGCGTTGACCAGAAATGTTGGCATCAGCAGCTCCGCTGCAAGGGTGTTCGCCTGCCATTCTTCCCATGAGGGCTGTCCGTTTCGTTCCCGATAGGCAATGTGCCCACGGCACTTGACTGCTTTTCCGTAGTCGTTCGGAAACTGGTCAGCCAGAATATGGTGTGCCGCTTCATGCGCTATCGTGAAATTCCGGCATCCGGTGCAGCTGTCTGCCGCAAGGGCGGAATCGATTACGACGTCCTTCGGCATGAACACCTCTACAAGCTTTGTTCCGTCCCCCAAGGTTACGGTAAAACCGCATTTCTGGAAAACAGTCAGTCCTAGGACACTGCCATCGCTGCATAACGGCAGCATTTTCACATTCAGCCCAAGAACAGAACTTGCGAGCCGTTCCGGGTCAATGGGTTCTGGGGCATCCTTGCTAATTCCGAAAAAGTTATAGTACTGCTCGATATACCTGCCCGCTATGTGCGAAAGGTCTGTGCGGGATAAGTATTTTGCCATTACGAAGCACAGCTTTCCGGCACGGAACAGTAGGCTTCCACGAACCACTTGCCCTGTTCAAGCCAAAGATTCCGCTTCTGACCGCAAATCAGGCAGGTGAAGCAGTGACCTTTTCCGCCTAGGCGTGATGTCCCGTGTTTGACTGCCAAGACACGATCAATTCCATAAGTGTGAGCCTTGTCATAGTTTATGGCAAGAGGGCGGATCTTGCCATCAGGAGTAAAACGAACGTCCACTTCGACGTATCTTTTCTCACGGCGAAGGGTGTAATCACCACACATCAGAACCCCTCCTTTTACAGGTTTGTCAGAACACAGTGTGCATTACTTGCGAATCATATCGATCGTATATCTCACGAGCCAGCTTTGAAAACTTCATATATTGCTCATAGTGCGGCTCCACGATCACAAGATCCTGGCACTTCTGCTTTGCCTGCCAGATTGCCTCTCCCGTGGAAACGCCAAACGCCTTTGCTGCATAGTTCTTCGCAAGTACGATACCATGCCGTTCCTCCACAGAACCACACACTGCCACCGGCTTGTTCTTCAGTTCCGGGTTCAGCATACACTCAACAGAGGCATAGAAATTGTTCATATCACAGTGAAGAATCACTCTCTGCATCCCGTATTCCTCCTCTCCGTTTGTGAAAACATGAACAACTTTTCACGAACGCATTGACACACAGCATTTCTTGTGATACTATAATTACACGAATTGTATTTCATGCTTTCATCGTCATTATAGCAAGCACGGTTTTTCATGTCAATAGATTTTTAAGAAAAAGCGTTCGTGTTTGTCATCAAAAAAGAAAGAGGTATTCCTATGGTCTTCAAAGAAAGGTTGAAAGAAAAAAGAACAGAAGCCAATTTAACTCAGGTAGAACTTGCAGAGAAGGCCGGTGTAACCGCCCGCACAATTCAGAATTATGAACTTGGCAGCCGCAAGCCATCCAATATGGTTACGATGCAGAAGATTGCGGATGCGCTGAATACTACTACTGAGTACCTGCTGGGCAGCAGCGGCACCTATGTCGTAGAAGCTCACGAAAAAGGCGGCGCAAAAGCAGCGAAAGATATTGAAGAGCTGGTCAGTGAAGTGACCGGTATGTTCGCTGGCGGCGAATTAAGCGAAGATGCCATCGAAGGAGCTTATAAAGCTCTGACCGATGCCTACTGGATTGCCAAAGAGAACAATAAAAAATACGCCCCGAAAACGAGGCGTAAAAAATCCGATCAGTGATATTTATCGTACACACTTTTCGCTATACTGTAAACTGGAGGTGGTATGATGAATGCGGAACAGCTTTCACGGGTCGGTGAGAAACTGGTAAAACGTTGCGGTTCCAGAGACCCTTTTGAAATTGCAAGGCAGCTTGGTATCAATGTCATGCTTTGCGAAAATTTTGGTTCCCTGAAGGGAATGTACCGGGTGATTAAGCGAAATCGCTTTATTTTCCTGAATAACAGTCTGGATGAAAATATGCTGCGCATTGTGTGCGCACATGAATTAGGGCATGACCAGCTTCACCGGAATATGGCGAAAACCACCCCGATTCATGAGTTCATGCTCTACGATATGAAATCCAAACCAGAATATGAAGCCAACATCGTAGCAGCAGAAATCCTGATGGACAGCGATGAAGTCCTTCGCTACATCTATGAGTATGGATACACAGCTGAGCAGATCGCCAGTGCGATGTCCACCGACATCAATCTGGTTGCACTGAAGGTAGCGCACCTGGCAACACTTGGCTATAATCTGCACGCGCTGGAACATAAAAGCAACTTTTGAAATAATGTACATTTGAGGAGCCTTGACCGGCTCCTCTTTTTTGTTGCAAATTGTGCAGGCGGCGCTTGCACAATTATCAGCCTAACATCTGCATGTGATAGAGCTTCACTTTTTCCTCGAATGGCAGTTCCGGATCAATGCCGACTTCTTCCCACATCACACCGAATGGTGCGCCGCCATCTGTGTATCCAGCGATAAAGGCAAAACGATCATCGCAGTCCTCATACAGTTCTGCCAGACGTTCCCTCTCTTTCGCTTCCCGCTCCATTCTCCGCTGCCGAAGCCGCTGCTCTTCAGCCTGTTTTATCTGGTCGAGCTGTTCCTGTGTATAATTGACCCCCAGCTCCTGCAAATCTTTAGCGGCAGTCACAGCATCCACATGAAAGCGTTCCCGGTAATGCTTGTTCATCTTTTTCGGTGAACCGGTATAGGTGAGCAGCCACTGCTTGCCTTTTCGGAGGCGTGCTTCCTTTCGCTCAGCCTTCGTCAATTTCTTTTTCTTTGCCATTTGCGGAATCTCCCGGATTTTTTCCTGATGACTTTAAGTTGCGCTTTTTCGGTGCTGTCAGCTCATAGCTCAAAGAAAGCAGATCTTTGATAGCATCATCCAGTTCCGGCTTGCCAAGCTGAATACTGAGCCATTTTTCCTTGTTCATGTGATAGGCCAGAAAATAGCCTTTCTGCCCGCGAAGAGAGCCAATCAGTAGCAGATCGCTTTTCACATTAAGGACATCAACGATGCCTGCCTCCGGCAGTCCCAACTTATCAGCTGATACTTCCAGAACTACACCATACCATTTATTATTGTCGTTGTGCCGCAACACAGCATTCCAGTCATGCCTGGGATATTCCGGCTCTGTGCCGTACTGCTGGTGTATCCATGTAAATAATTCTTGTCGCGTCATTCCACATTGCAAGTGAAGTCAATCTATGTTGTACTTCCCACTGCATCCTCCATTTCCACAGAATTCGCAGCCATAAAAGCACGGTACGACGAGCAACAGGCAAAACATAATGCACATGAGTATATGTACCCTGTGCGAAAAATCATCTGTAAGGGCTGCGGAAAAACGTTTTATACAATTGTCAAATCGAAAAAATATTGTGACTACTACACGTGCGGAAAACTTGGCAACTGGAAACGCCAGCGACAGAAGCGGCTTGCACAGCGCACCGGCCTTGTTTGCAGGTGTTGTGGCAAAACATTTACGCCTAAACGCAAAGATGCTGTCTATTGTAGTAATGCCTGCCGTCAGAAATCCTACCGCCAGAGCGTTACGGATAAATCATGCGATCAAAAAAGACACATGGTAGAGCCGTAACGAAATTTCAAAACGATTCTGCTTAGCAGCAAACGGACATTCTGTCCATTTACCACAACCGTAACGATAGCACCACGACTGCCGATGTTATCATTTTGGAGACATCGTATCTTGAAGCTGCCAAGCCTGAGCTTGAAAAATACGATGTTTTGACAAAGCAAATCAAGGCTGCTATCAAAACGCGGAAAGAGTTACAGGCCGAGAAAAAGGCAACGCCAATTCTTAATGTTTTGAAGCATCGTGAGCTGACCAGCCGCATCGAGGATTTGACGGAACAGCTCGAAGATTTGCGCTCGGAGCGGGCAATAATCCTCATGTATCTTGACTGTGAAGAAAGTAGGGATACCGCCGAAGTCAAGAAAAGGTGTACTGCCGCAGAGACGATGCTTGAAAAGCTCGAAGTCAGCGAGGCAAAGTATTCTTATGCGCTGGATGATGCAAAAAACGCTTTTGCCGACTTACAGGAACAGGCAAAAGATTTGGACGCAGGAGAGTTATATGAAGCAAGGCTGGCTATTCGCAACGAGAAAGAATAGAACGCTGTTCAGCAACTGCAAAAGGCGTATGGAGAACAGTTTACTCCTGCTACAATGCTTCATGGCAGGCGTGATGTTGAAAAAGTTCTCAATGAAAGAGCCGAACCGCCGCAGTCTGTTCAGGAAGAAAAACGCAATCGTCAAGCAATGGCTGAAGATCCGCCGAGGCAAATACCCAAACGCAATGAAATAGAGTTATGAACCACAAACAGGCCGAGTATACGTTGATTTCGTTCTCGGCCGGCTTTCTTTTATATTTGATGTTTACAAGTGCAAACATCGCAAACAGACAAAAGATTTTGAATCCCCCAAGACTATAGCATAGCGAAAAGAACATACAAAAAATTGAAGCATATTAATAACAATTCTTACAACATTGATAAAACAATTTGATGCGGAAAAGTTAAAGTTTTCTGAAATTTGTATTTGCTGCAACACAGCAAGTTATTAAAACGCACAAAACCCCCGCTCCACAAAAAACGAGACGGTATTCAAGTGCTTGAGTGCCGACTACATTAATAATAAGTCCAAGATTTGATTGCAACAGCTTCGGTAAAACAATGTCAACAAGCGGGCCTACGACAACGTATGACAAAGGAACAAAACACCTTGCAATCATGGAACGCGATGCAAACACACGCCCCTGAAGAATCCGTGGTGTTTCCTGCATCCACAATGTGCCGGCAACCGTATTCAAAATTGGCGTAACAAATGAAAAGGAAAATCTTCCGATTGCAACAATGCAAGTAATATGTGTGAACCCCATAAGTTGCAAAGCTATGCCAGCAACCAAGCCACCAATAACGATCGTTTTATAAGTAAAATGTATTTTCTTTGAAAATGTAACAACCAAACTTCCGCATAAAATCCCGAATCCACCACAAGCCTTAATAATGCCTAGGTCAAATGTATTCCCAAGTGTCAAGCCGAAAGGCTCTATTAATGAGGTTGCGAGATTAAACGTAAAGTTTAAAATAGTAAAGTAAATCAAAAGTACACGTAAACTTCCTTGAGAAAAAATAAATTTGAATCCAAGCAAAATTTCTCTTTTTGTATTTCGTTTCTTCTGATTTTCGTTGTCCATTGAAAACTTGCTTGAATCTATCGTAACAAGAATTACTAAAGAAACAAGATAGCTTATTAAATCAATTATTATAATCCCATTTAGTCCAATTACTGGATAGAGCATTCCGGCAACAATCGGGGAAGCAATACTATCCAATGAATCAATAATCTGACTCATGCCGTTAGCAGTTTTTACTTCATCAGGAGAAACCAAAGTTGTAATTGATGCTTGATATGCATTATTATCAAAGAAATTTGCACAAGAATCAAGAAAGGTAAAAACACAAAGAACAAAATAATTGAATTCATAATAACTGACGCAAATATAGATAAACACACTTATCAAAGCGGCAATGGAGTCGGCGCAAATAATGATAGCCTTACGATTGTATTTGTCACATAAATAACCACTGAAAGGTGCTAAAAATATCGCTGGTAATATAGAGAAAAGGAGAATCAAAACCATTGGGGTCGCTTTTCCTGTGACCGTGTAAACCCAGACACTTACCCCAAATGACGTTAATCCTGTCCCCAAAATGGAAATCAATCTTGCAAACCAAACTTTCCTATAAGACGAATTGATATTCATAACTATTATGCCCTTCCGCCATCAAATGGGATGTGCTTCATCACAATCTCAAATATAAAATCACAAATGCATTTAATACATTCGGAATCAATTGAACCAGTTTCATTACGAAAGGAATGATCAATGCTAAAGACTTCCTTATGAATTATATCACTTTCAGTAGAACTAATTGAATCGAAAAAAAACAGATGTTGTTTAAAGTCGATTGCGCAATCTCGACTTCCTATAAGCAAAAGTAATGGCAAAGAGATGCTTTTGCATCCACTTAAGAAATCAATTTCAGACAGCTCATGGTAATAATTTGTATCATGCCCTGCAAATAGTCCATGTTCAACATATGTACTATACTGAGGATTTTGCTTCACGATATCATTAATGGAGTGCTTTCCATCAAGAACAATTTCAATAAAGGAATCAAATGTCCGCGCATTATACATTATTTTGTCTTTTGATCTGCTTCCTTATTGCGAGCATTTCCTCACGGGGAACATTTTCAGAAAAGTCCATGTCGATGTCAACGGACAGCCGTGGCAAATTGAAGATAGTCAGGTTAATGGCCGTTCCGCCTTTCAGCGCCAGCGCGTTGGAAAGTAGCACATCCTTTTGAATAAAATCCAGCACATCGGCCAGACGGCAGACCTTTTCAAAGGTATCGCGGACAAAGCCCAATTCACGGGCTTTCTTGCCCAAAGTCATTCTGTCAAATTGCATCATAGTCTGTTACCCCTTTATCTATCGTGTGCATCAGATTTTTCGGTGCATACAGCTTCCATTCCTCGTGCCAGATGAAGCCTTGGCTCTCGCTTGATAAATAGGATTTTCCTTTCGGGAGGTGCGATTTGCACATGGCGAAAAAACTATCCGAGAGGCCGAGACCGCCTGCAAAGGTGGACAGGATATAGCCCGTTTTTTGATAGAGGAAGCCGCTTTCATACTCCGCAAGGCAGGCCAAAAGCGTTGCTTCATCCAGCGTGGGGATTAGCGCAAGGCAGCGCAAAAGTTCTTCCAGCCCACCGATTTTCTCAAACAGATTGACAGAATCAATCACCGTCCGCTCCAGCGTTGTGACACGGGTGCCGTTTATTTCGGTGATACCGCCAGTAATGCGAGGAGCAATCCGCCGGTATGTCACGCCGTCGTATTCAAAATCCCGGAACCGGCTCTCGCTGGTCACTTGCGTTTCGTAAAAGACCTGATTGCTGTAACCGTAAAACTCGAACGCGCTGTGATACGACACAGCGGCATCGTTACTGATGTGAGAGGCGATTACATAGCGGTTGGCAATGGGCTGTTGGTTTTCCAGACTGATGGCAACATACAAATCCCGCTTTACGCGCTCGATGTATCCTTTCTTTTGATACTCACGGCAAAGCCATTTGGCCGCAGCTTCGCTGCCGGTGATCTGCTCCAGATCGTTTTTGCTGAAGCAGCCTAATTCCAGCAGCTTCTCATAGTGCTTCATAATGCTCACCTCTCTAATATTCGTAGACATTATAGCACGGAGAGATAGTTTTTGCAACCTCTTTGAGTAAAAGCAAAAACGAAATTTATAAAAAAGCAAGCCGAGGCGTTCGCCCCGGCTTGCGCTTTAGCTATGGATGAAGTTTTTCATGGCTGCGTTTGCGCCTTGCAGCTTGCCAAGCCCCTGCACAGCTGATATGCTCCCCATAGAGTAGACACTCGAAATAACAAAAATTCGAGACTACACTATGGGGAGCATTATTATGTCAAAACGGACACCAGAAGAGATCATCCATTCAGTGAAGCGATATCAACAGGGAGAAACAAGTCAGGGAGCAGAAGCGAAACGGTTAGGAGTAAGCAAACAGGCATTTCAGGATTGGGTTAGAATATATGAAACCTATGGGGAAAGCGGGTTTTTGCGTACAGAGAACCGACGATATTCAAAGGAACTAAAACTATCTGCTGTACAAGCCTACCTTAACGGAGAAGGAAGTCACGCAGCAATCTGTAAAAAGTACGGAATTTCATCAAGAACACAGTTGCAAAACTGGATTAAGATGTATAATGGTCATAAGGAATTACGGCCCAGCAGAGACCGAGGGAGTGATATCTATATGACCAAAGGACGGACTACGACATACGAAGAACGGATTGAAATTGTCAGCTACTGCATCGAGCATGGAAATGACTACCATGCCACGATTGAGAAGTACGGAGTGAGTTACCAGCAAACCTGTTGGTTACACCAACATACACAATCGAAAGAGATAAACCATTCCGTTAAAGATTGAACCAACGAAAAAAGATTGCCGGGTGCCGACCTCTTGCGGTCAACTCCCGGCAATTTGTTCTTATCGAGCCTGCTCGTTCTCCTGTGCTGGCTTTTCCTCCGCAAAAAATCGTTCTACGTTTTTCTGTGCCCGAACCAGTTCCTGCATCTCATTCCGTGCCTTGCGGTAGTCCGGGTAGGCTGCTTTCTTTTTGGTCAGCAGTTCTGTAAACTCCGCATCCAACGCCTTGACCTTCGGCAGCTTTTGAAGCCCTGCCTCGTCAAAGGCAGCTTTCGCCGCCTTGTGCAGGGTGATTTCCTCCCGGTGAGCTTCCAGAAATGCCTTGCTGTACCCGGCTTTCCGATAAGCGGCGTACACCTCACGGGTCTTAGCATAGTTGATGATGTGAGTTTTCAGGACAGCAATTTCTGTCAGCCTTGCTTCTGCTGCCTTGATGGAATCGCCCATGGCATGATAGCGTTCCGTTGCCGCTGCTGCACTTTCCCGCAGTTCTTCGGCGCTGCCGATTTTCTGCTCCTGTAAAAATAGCAGCGTTTTGGACATCTCTTTCAGGTTGAACTTCGTTGCCCATTTTTTGTAGCCGACACTTTTGCCCTGTGCCATTTTTCCCTGAATATCCACCAGCAACTGGAAGGGCTGTTCTTTCGGCGGCTGCTTCTGGTACGGCTGGTGTTTCGCCTTGCCCTCCAGCACCGCCTTGATTTCCTCCTCACTGTACCCGGTGCCCAGAGTGCGGAACCGAATAAAACGTTTCTGCCGTGCACCCTTGACGGAGGTGTACTTGCCACGCTTCACCTCATAGCCTTGCTGCTCCAGTTTTTGCAGAAACGCTTCGTAATCCTCCGGCTTTTCTGCAAGGATGGTGTCGATGATTCCGCACAGGCGGGCACGATTGCTTTCTTTCGGCGGATAGAGAACGCGCTTCTGCCGCTCCCGGTAGGGCTTCTTTTCAATGACGGACAACTGGTGCTCTAAGCAAATCAGGTCACTCAACCGCTGCACTGCCAACGCCGAAAAGAAAAAATCCCGGAACTTTCTGGTGCCATCCAGCGCTGTGGAGTTGAAGATCACATGACTGTGGATGTGCTGCCGGTCCGTGTGCGTTGCCACCACAAAGGCGTGCTTGCCCTTGGTAAAGCGCATTGCCAGTTCGTAGCCTACCTTGTTAGCCTCCTCTGCGGTGATCTCACCCGGACGAAAGGACTGCCGTATCTGATAAGCAATTACATCGCTTTTCTGTCTGCGTCCGGTGGCAAGGTCGTATTGCCGCTTGGACAGCATAAATTCTTCGTCTGCGGTCAAGGGGCTGCACTCATAGCTGCTGACCAACTCTCCCTTGTTCGTTTTGTCAGGATTCTGTGCATAGTCCGTGCGGCTTTTCAGGCAGGCCGCAACCGACTTGCCCTTGTTCTTGTGCAGCGCAATCAACCGTGTTGCCGCCAGTGCCATCACCCCCCTTACAAAAAAGAAAATGCCGCACAATGGCGGCATAAAAATTTTATAATTCAGCAATCCAGCCACTGAACCATTCCACGGCTTCTACAATGACTGTTCCGGCGGTGATGAGCAGGAAGCAGCCAAACTCTGCCACCAGCAGAATCAAAAATTGCAGCCACTCCCGGCAGTACAGCGTATAAAGGCCGCAGCCGAAAATATACAGCATAGGCAGCGCCAGCACGATTGCCGACAGGTTCAGCGTCCATTTCAGCATCAGTGCAAGGAAAACCGTAAGCAGCCAAAACGGGAAAACAATCATCTTGATAACGAACCTCATATCCAGCACCTGCCTTTCGTCCCTATTATAAAGGTGTCAACGATTGCTTTGCAAGGATGTCACCCCTTATGTACCCCCGCAGCCCTCCAACTGCGGGGAAAAATTTTAGAGTTCTGCCAGCCGAGCGAGAATTTTTCTGCCAATGTCGATCAGCTCATCCAGCCTCTGCCGCAGGTCCTCCATGTCGGCGGCGTAGACTTTGCCGCACTCGTTGGCACGTTTGGCGTACTGGTTGAGGTTGTTACTGCACATTTGAAGCAGATACGCCATGCGGCGCAGCTCCTTCAGGTCGAGGTACAAGCAGTAACCGTCCAGTGCCATCTTGCGGATATAGGCACTCAGGCTGCGGATGCCCATGTCCAGCATCTTTTCATAGATGCGGTTTTTCTCCGCTTTTGTGGTTCTCAGGATGATGATCTCGTCCCGCTTTTCCCTCACCGGGCATCACCGTCCTTGTCGTAATAACTGCGGAAGGGCTTCACCGGCTCCGGCTTGTCCGTTTTTTCTTCCAGCGCCGCCAGCACCGAGGGGCGGCGAGGCGCATCCTCGTCCGGCTGTTCCTCCTGTTCCGGCTCGTGGCTTTTTTCGTCCACATCCAACTGGGCGTTCAGCTCTGCAAGCCGTGCGGACTTCTCTGCCAGCTCTTCCTCCTGCGGGAAGGGCTTCTCCACTTCGATTTGTGCCGCCGCCTGCTGCTGATGCAGGGTGGTCAGCTCGTTCTCTGCGGCAGTGATGCGCTCCGGGAAATTGTTCAGGGAGTTATCCAGACGAATAATGTTGCCCAGCGGGTCGGTGCCCAAGGGCACCGTGTACTTCCGCTGTCCTTTCAAAAGTGCCTGATACTCCGTGCGGAAAGCATCGAACCGCAGGGACAGTTCAAAGCCCCGGTAGCTACCGATGACTTTTTCCTCGGCGTTGGGCAGCTCGGAGCAGGCAAGCACCAGACGCTCACCGGCAGTCTTTTTCTCGTCGTAGGCAACGCCCTTGATGGTCATGCCGCAAAACTCCTCCTTGCCCTGCGGATGGGCGGCGGCAAGCTGTGCGTCCGCTTTCAGCCCGGCAATATGGGCGTTCGCTTCCTGAATGTCTGCCGGGAACTTTGTCAGCAGCTTGTCTTGCAGACGGAATTTCTGGCTCTGGTGGTCGGCTTTCAGCACCTTCAGCTTTGCCACCTGAACGTCCAAGTCCATCTTCTCCTTGATGAGCGGATTTCCGGCACACAGTGCCTTGATCTCCGCATAGGAAAGCGCCTGTTCGTCTACATCCTCGCAGGAGCGCACCGGGGATTTAGAAGTCATGATTTGCGAGATAAACCGCTGTTTATTCTCAAGGGTCTGCCATAAATAGGCATCAAACGTTCCTTCTGTGACATAGTTGAACACCTTGACTTCCTTATTCATATTGCCCTGCCGGATGATGCGCCCGTTGCGCTGGGTCATGTCGCTGGGCTTCCAGCCAACGTCCAGGTGATGCACCGCCACAAGTCGGGACTGGACGTTGGTGCCAGCTCCCATTTTTGCCGTACTTCCGAGCAAAACCCGCACATCGCCAGAGCGCACCTTGGAGAACAGTGCCGCCTTTTTCACTTCGGTATCGGCGTTGTGGATGAACTCGATCTCGTTTTCCGGCACACCGGCGGCGATCAGCTTTTTGCGAATATCATCGTAAACATTGAAATTCCCGTCATTTTTCGGTGTGGAGAGGTCGCAGAACAAAAGTTGGGTCAGCTTCTGATCCTTGCCCTCCTCCCAGATCTTCAGCACGTTCTGCACACAGACGTTGAGTTTGCTGTTCGGGTCGTCCGGGAGCATGGGGTTCATCAGGCGAACGTCCAGACCGATTTTTCTGCCGTCGTTTGTCACACAGAGCATATTGTCCTCGGAGGCATCCACGGTGCCGGAGTGAATGCGGGCGGCACGTTTGCTCAGCTCCTGCACCATCTCCTTTTGGAGATCGGACGGCTTTGCCACCACGGTCTCAAACTTTGCCTCCGGCACAGGCAGATGGAGCTGGTCACTGGTTTTGATGTCCGCAACCTCCTTGAACATGGACATCAGCTCCGGCAGATTAAAGAACTTGGCAAATCTCGTTCTTGCCCGATACCCTGTACCTTCGGGAGCAAGTTCGATGGCGGTGGTGGTCTCACCAAAGGTGGATGCCCAGCAGTCGAAGTGGGTCAGCTTTTTCTGCTGGAGGGTGCTGTACTGCAAATACCGCATAACCGTGTACAGCTCGGTCATGGAATTGCTCACGGGCGTACCCGTGGCGAACACCACGCCACGCCCGCCAGTGATCTCGTCCAGATAGCGGCACTTGCCAAACATATCGCTGGATTTCTGGGCTTCGCTGGTGGATAATCCCGCGACATTCCGCATTTTTGTTGTGAGGAACAAATTTTTGAATGCGTGTGACTCGTCCACAAACAGACGGTCAACACCCAACTGCTCGAAGGTAACTACATCGTCCTTGCGCTCATCGGAGCGCAGTTTTTCCAGCTTGGTTTCCAGCGTTTTCCGGGTCTTTTCCATCTGCTTGATGGAGAAATTCTCGCCTGCGTGGACTTTCAGCTCGTTGATGGCGGCAAGCGTTTCATAAATTTGCTCCTGAATGATGCGCTCCTGCCGCTCAAAAGAAAGAGGGATTCTTTCAAACTGCGAATGACCGATGATAACGGCATCGTAATCGCCGGTGGCGATGTGGGCGCAGAATTTTTTGCGGTTGGCGTTCTCAAAGTCCTTGCGCCGTGCCACCAGCAACTTGGCATTGGGGTAGAGGTTCAGAAACTCGCTTGCCCATTGCTCCGTCAAATGATTGGGCACCACGAACAACGATTTCTGGCACAAACCAAGGCGTTTTGCTTCCATGGCAGATGCCGCCATTTCGTAGGTCTTGCCTGCGCCCACTTCGTGTGCAAGCAACGTATTACCGCCGTAAAGCACATGAGCAATGGCGTTGCGCTGGTGTTCTCGGAGGGTGATCTCCGGGTTCATACCCACGAATTTGATGTGGCTTCCGTCATACTCACGGGGGCGGGTGGAGTTGAACAGCTCGTTATACTGTTTCACCAGCGCAATGCGCCGCTGGGGGTCCTGCCAGACCCAGTTAGCGAAAGCGTCTTTAATGATCTGCTGTTTCTGCTGTGCCAGCATGGTCTCCCGCTTGTTCAGCACACGTTTCGGTTTGCCCTCGGCATCCTCAATGGTGTCGTAGATGCGGACGTCTTTCAGGTTCAGGGTCTCCTCCAGAATCTTGTAGGCATTGGCACGGGATGTGCCGTAGGTCTCGGAGGAGATAATATCGCCCCGTCCCGTAGCGGTCTTGCCCTCCACACGCCATTCTGCGGTATAAGGAGAATAACGCACCTTGACTGCATGGCGCAGATAGTAGGGGATCTGGAAAGTCTCGGTCATAAACTTTTGAATGATTTCAGGTGCAAGCCATGTGGCACCCAGCCGCACATCAATTTCGGAGGCTTCCAGTTCTCTGGGCTGCGCCTTGGTCAGCGCATCCACATTGACCACAAATTCCGGGTTGGTCTCAGCGGCGAACTGCGCCATCCGCAGCTTTGCCCGGACATCGCCGGAAAGGTACTCGTCTGCCATCTGCCAGCCTGCTTCCGGGTCGGTGGGGTCGGCGGCAGGGTTTTTGAAGATCACACCGGAAAGTTCTGCGGTAATGCGCCCATACTCGCCGGGCGTACCCAGCAGTTCTGCCATATAGGGTAAATCCACCTTGCCGTGTTCTCCGATGGACACCGCCAACGCTTCGCTGGGGGTATCCACGCTGGTGACGGTGCGCTCCGGGCGAATGGTGCGCTTGGTGAACATCGCCGCCTTGCTCTTGAGCTGCCCCTGCTCGTCCAGATTTTCCAGCGAACACAGCAGATAATACGAGGAATCCTGCTCAAAAAGCCGCCCATTTCTGCGGTCGTTCAGCAAGCCATATTGGGCGGTAAAGGCATCGTAGGCGGCGTTCAAACGCTTCTGTGTTGCCTTGATGTCCTCGTCCGGGAAGTCGTTCAACTGCTGGTCGATCAGTTCGTTGACGATTTGCCGCAGTTCCACCATGCTGGTGACACGACCCTTGGCGGTGTCGGACAGCTCCACCTGCGTCATGACCGAATTTTCCCGGTAGAACACCTCGCCGTCCACCACGGTGTAGGAGAAGTTTTTTACATCCGGGTCAGCCGGGAGAATATGCTTCTCATTTTCGACATCCGCAATATCTGGTGTTTCTACCTCAACTTCGGTGTATTGCCCCTCAATATGCTGCACCGCTTCTGCAAGCTGGTCGGTAAGGCTGGTGCCCTCAAGGGGTGCAACGGTGAATTCCTCCCGTCCGTACTGGGTGCTTTCGGTGGTCATCTCGCCCAGCACCATCTCCGGGTGGTCTACGAAATACTGGTTGATGGCAAAGCCGTCCTCGGTCTTGCCAAGCTGCACCCAGTCCGGCTCATGGTCAATGGGGCGGTCACGCTTCTGCAAAAAGATAATGTCGCTGACAACATCCGTGCCAGCATTAGCCTTGAACGCATTGTTGGGCAATCGAATAGCCCCCAGCAAATCGGCGCGTTCTGCCATGTGTTTGCGGGCAGTGCTGTCCTTGCTGTCCATGGTGTAGCGGCTGGTGACGAACGCCACTACGCCGCCCGGACGCACTTGGTCGATGGCTTTCGCAAAAAAATAATTGTGAATCGAAAATCCCAGCTTGTTGTACGCTTTATCGTTGACCTTGTACTGACCGAAAGGCACGTTGCCCACCGCTAAATCGTAGAAATCACGGCGGTCGGTGGTTTCAAATCCGGCAACGGTAATGTCAGCCTGCGGGTACAGTTTTTTCGCAATGCGCCCGGTGATGCTGTCCAGTTCTACACCATACAGGCGGCTGCTCTGCATAGAATCTGGTAACATACCAAAAAAGTTGCCCACGCCCATAGACGGTTCCAAGATGTTTCCCGACTGGAAGCCCATCTTCTCGACCGCATCATAAATAGAGCGAATCACCACCGGAGAGGTGTAGTGAGCATTCAGAGTGCTGGAACGGGCGGCGGCATACTCGTCCTCGGAGAGCAGTCCTTTCAACTCTGCATATTCCTTTGCCCAACTATCTTTGCCGGGGTCAAAGGCATCCGCCAGACCGCCCCAGCCTACATACTGGGAAAGCACCTGCTGCTCCTCGGCGGTGGCACCACGGTGTTCCTGCTCTAGCTTAAACAGGGTGCGGATGGCTTCGATGTTCCGGGCGAATTTCTGTTTGGGGCCTCCGACACCCAAATCATCATCCGTGATGTGGAAGTTCCCGGCAAGTTCAAGTGTAGATCGTTCCGGTTCAACTGCATCCAGAGTAGGTGATTTTGAGCCAATCATCTGGATCACAATATCATAAGGCATACGGTTTTCTTCAGCAGGGTATATGGCAACCGTTTTTACAGTATCATCTGGCTGCGTAGTAACCTGTTCATTCTGCCGCAAGCCCTCCTCGAATTGTTTCTTATTGACAACTTCGTTATCCCATGACTGCCCGTGCGCACTGGTGTCGATGCGCACATCCGTTTCACCCACATAGCCAACTTTCCCCTCAATAGTTCGAGTGGGGAGTTCGAGCACAACATTGTCACCGACCTTGTAATCGGGCAAGGGGGATTCCATCACATCCTGTTCCTGCTCGTACACCTCCCGGACAAGAGCCAGCGGTTCCTCCCGGAAAACTGGCATCCGCATCTCTGCCAGTGCCACATCCTGCAAGGCCACGCTGCCATTATCAAAGTTTACTGTATCCACCCGGAAAGCGCGCCCCTCCATGTGGATGGTAGCACCCAGCGGCAGATAATCCTCCCGGCGCAGGTACTTGGTCTGGTGATGGGTGCCGTCCTCGTTCAGCCCGGCAAGATAGACATTCTCGCCGCACTGCCACAGTTGTTTGGCACGGTATGCCCACTGGTCGCGGGGAAAACCGGTGACCGGGACTGTGCCCAATTCCGTTTCCTTTTCCAGCAGCTTTCCACCTACAAGTTCACAGACCTTCCGGGCATCCTCGCCGTAAAACTCAAACTGACCGCCCTGTTCGAAACCCACCAGCGCATCCGGGTGTTGCTCCTTCAGGGCGTTATACTCGTTGGCGGCATCCAGCGGCAACAGTGCCGGGTGCTCCTCCGCCTTGTTGTGGTAATGCTCCAGTTCCTCGTCCGTAACGCTGACCAGTTCCGAAAAATCCAGTGCTTCCAACTCTGTTTCGGTCAGGTCCTCCAGACTTTCGTACTGCCGCTCGTCGATCAGCACCTCGCCCAGATACCGTTCCACCCGGTATCCCACCAAATCCACATTAACTTGAATGGGAATCTCCTCATCGGTGGCGTTGGTGTAGGCAACGCCGATCTTGGACAGGTCAGAAAAGTCCGGCTCAGAGTCGTATTCCTCCTGACAAAACTCCCGGATCAGGTTTTTGGCATGGGTCAGGGTGGTATCTGGCTCTGCGTTGACGGGCGCAGGGGGCGTATAATGCTCCTTTTCCTTGTCGGTCAGGTAGCGGTCGGACTGGACCATTAGGTCGATATACTTTTCCACCTGCGTCCAGCTTAACGTGAATTTCTTGTGTTCGGGGTAATGGTCAAATTCCATTCCTCTCCCGTCGTGGTTGACAAACCCTCTGCTGCCATCCAGATAATCGTGGGAGTGCCCACCGATGCCGTACTCCTTTGCCAACGCTTTGGCGCGGAGATTGCGATCAGGCTGGCTCTGGTACAGTGCCATAATGCGCTGCTTGCCGCCCATAAATCCCGAACCGTGCTTACGCAGTTCGTTTTCAATTTCCGCCTGCGACAAAACAAAAGCGGAGGGCGTTTTTTCGCTCTCCGCTTGGTCGATTTTTTCAATTTGCTGGACTTCGGTGGGGATGTGGGCATCAAAGAAACTTAACTGTAAATCAATTCCATCAGCACCAGTTCCTCGGCCTGTGCTTTCAAGCTGTTCATGTGCTGCACCCACGCCATCTGCCGGCTCTCCTTGTCCGGGGCTGGGTTCTGTTTCAGAAGCTGCGCCATGGTCTGCTGCATCCGGCTCTCTGCCGTCTGCTCCACCTCCATCAGGTGCGGGTACAGGCTCCCGTTCAGGAGCATCGTGTTGTACAGTACTGGGCGATGGTTCATCAGGTACGTCCGGCGCATCCTGCTGTATCTGCCCAGCGGTTTCCGGGGCTGGCTCAAGGTCAGGTTCGGGAGCTGGTAGTCCCCGATGGTCGAGTAGGTCACGTTCCTGTTCTTCATATTCATGCTGGCTCCTTTCTATATTGCGGCGGCGGATGGTCGTTTTGACGGTGCGCTCGATATTCCGCAGCACATCCCGGCTGCAATCGCTGACCGCCGTACCCAGTGCATAGACGGCATCCGGGGTCGAGAAATCATAAATTGCCTGAAAATCATCCCGGTCAAAATAACCCTCCGGTTCAAAACCGCACCGTTCCAAGATGGTGTACATGATGCTGATGGCGGCGGCACTCTTGAACTGGAGTTCCTGTCCAGCATCATCATAATCCATCAGGAACGAACCGTCAACGATGGCGAGGATGTCGGTGCTGTTGTTGTCCCAGTAGGATTCTGCCAGCTTTCCAGCAATGTCCGCAATCTGGTGACTGAACCGTTCATGGTGAATGCCGTATTCCTGCGCCAGCATTTCCGATACCGGCTGGAACAGGTCATCGTTGAGCTGCCACATCTCCGGGTCACGGGAATTTCGTCGCACTCCGGTATCACTCACATCAAAGACATAGTGCAGCCGGGGAACACTGCTGGACTGGTCGAGCAGAGCGATACCCTTAGACCCTCTGCGCACATAGCGGTTCATCCGATTGTTCCAGATGTCAAAACTTGCGCAGGCAGTCGCATCAGGACGCTGGGCGTAAATCATCAATTGGTCGGTAAAACTGTACTTGTACAGCCGGGATGCCGTAGTCAGGTAGTCCGTCCAGTGTTCCCAGTACCGCGTAATACCGTTTGCTGTCCGATTGGCAAGTTCAAGGTATTCTTGTGTCTTAGATGGCATAGCGTTCCTCCCTTCAATTTTGTAGCAAACAAAAAAAGCGAGCAGCCCTTTCGGGTTACTCGCTATGGAATCCACTTTATTTTTATTCGTATTTTGCGGCAAACTTTTCTGCCGTTTCCAACAGTCGTTCAAAGGTCTGTTGTTCTTCCGGCTGCTCAATCAGTTTTGCAAGGAGCGCACGGAAAACATCGGTGCTGTCTTCGCCTAATACAGCTGCAACTTTATCGATGCAGTTATGCAATTTTTCAATCACCTCATCGGATGGCTTGGATTTTGCAAGCAGATTGGACAGATAGCAGATGAAAGGATAAGTAGAATCATCATTGATAATTTCAACATTTTCATTCTTGATCTGTTGATATTCTTCAAAGGTAAATGTACCTTTTTTGTCTCGTGAGTTGTGGCAAAAGGTGCAATTCTTTAGAAAAGTAGAAAGGAGAAGGCGGTTTAGGGATGTCAAAGGAATGGTATCCATGATTTGACCTCGCAGTATAATTATTTGTAAAAACATGTCAATAGCAATGCAAGGGAACAGTCTTAGTGTGGCTTTGTGATATGATATTCAAATATGTAACTTTTGAATTCGATGTTCATATGATATTTTTTGTAAGAAGATTCCTTCTTTATTTTGAAATTGAATTTTTCAAGGAGCTTACAGGAAGCGATATTATCTTTTGCAACTTCGGCTGTAATAGTAGTGAAATTTTGAGTCTGAGCCCATTCAATAATCATTTTTAGACATTCGGTTGCATAACCTTGTCGCCAATAAAGCTGATGGATACAATATCCTATGTCTATAATTTGTTCTGTTTCATCAGGAAAAGCACAGAAACTCCCGATCCGCGAATTGTCACAAATGCGAGTGATTATAAAATAATAACCGTTTGGACTGTTGTACATATCATCAACAGCTTGACAATAATTGTCATCTACAAATTCTTCTGTGGGATCGCTTAAGTATTTGCCATTTACTTTGTCAAACCACATATTTGTACAAAAAAGTTTGTCAGCTAATTCATAATTTCTGATATAAATATTTGTTCCAACCAAATTGCTTTTGATTCTCATATAAATTGCCTCCCAATCAATACGCTGTGCTTTTATTATACCATAATATTAAATGACATGAAACTCTTTATGTATGCCGCCCGTCGGCGGCAGCGATTATTCAAGCGGAAATTCAGTTTCAGAAAATTCTGCATCCGTCATGAGTTTCAGCTTCTCGATAACGCACTCCGAAAGTTCATGCAGGGCAGTTTCATCTGGCAGAAGATAACACTGCATCAGCCGAAGCTCCTGCATCAAACCCAGCCGAGTGCCCGGATTGTAGAGCATCATCAGCATTAGTTCTTCACCATTAAAGTTCATGGGCATTCCTCGCTTTCCGACACCCGGTAGGATTGCATTCCAAGGCATCACATTTTTCTCTTGCGCCCGCCAGCTCTGCCAGCTTTTCCAGCGTGGAAGGACGGTTAGACAGCCCCAGTTCCTCGGCTTCGGCAGCTTTGTCCGTGATGAGGTCATAGTCCTTCAGCACACGCCGACCTTTTTCCATGTGATGTGCTTCAAGAATTTCCTCGCGCACCTCCTGAATCGTCAGTTCCGGTTCGTCAAGCTGCCCACCGGCCATCACCGAAAAATCACTGTGGTAGAGGGTATAATCCCAGCCATCCTCACAACTTTGGATTGCAAGATAACCCTTGCCGCCCAGCTCCCATGCGCCCTGCTCGTCCTGCGTCTGAATTTCAGGATAGGCGGTCGAGCCGGTGCGCTCCATCATCTCGCCGAACTGACAGATGTGATAGACGTTTCCGTACTCGCCCAGATCAAAATGATAGTCGTCCAGATGCTCGACCCGTGCCGTGTAACTGCTGCCATCGGAGCGGTCAACCTGAATCACACCATGATTCAGCACACGGTAGAAATCATCATAATGGCTGTTGATGAGCCGGACATCATCTCTGGGAATCGTGGGGTCATCCCAGATGCGCCGCCTGCGGACACCAGACTGCGGGATGGTGTCGAGGTGCTGCAAGCTGACCTCCTGAATCGCCTTGCGGTCATCGCTGGAAAGCTCAAACAGATACCAGTTCCGGGCGGCAGGAATCGCATTTCTTCCGTCAGGAGGAAGATTTTGCTTGGAAATCTGACCGTTTTCCAGCGGCGCACCGTTCGCGCAGTCGTAGGTGGCAAAACCGACACCGGCACCGTTTTCACGCAAATGCAAAAACCTGTCTCCGTTGATGAGATATAGGGCTTCCGTTTTCTGCTCCATCAGCGGTCACCCTCAAATTCCAGCGAGAACTTGCTGCGTCCATCGGGTTCGGTGCCCAGCAGCACGGTGGCGTTGTAGGTCTTGCCCTTGGCGCTCTTGCAGTCCTTCAGGCGGACCCGGCCATCCCGCAGCAGCTTGTCCGCCACATGAGCGTCCAGCCGCTTGCCCAGACGCTTGAAGAACGCATTGTCTTTCCACAGCACAAAACGGCACTCCCGGTTCTCGCAGAACCAGCCCTTTTCACGCTCCACAATATTTGCACCGCAGTTCGGGCAGACACCAATGATTTTGTTTTTCATAAGCGCATTCGCTCCTTTCGCAGCCTCGGTGGTTTTTACCAGCGAGGAGATCATCGTATTGATTTCGATCATAAATTCGCTCGGCTCCATTTCGCCGCGTTCGATTTGCAGCAGTTTTGTTTCCCAATCGGCGGTCATTTCCGGGGATTGGATTTCTTCAGGCATCACAGTGATGAGGGCTTTTCCCTTATCCGTGGGCAGCAGCACCTTGGTTTTCTTGGTGCCCTTGCGCTCCAGAAAGCCCTTCTGCACCAGCTTTTCGATGGTGGCGGCTCTGGTTGCCGGAGTGCCGATACCCTGACGCTCCACGCCCTCCGGCATACTGTCTGCACTGGCGGTTTCCATCGCATGAAGTAGAAGGTCCTCGGTGAAATGCTTCGGCGGGGACGTTTGACCCTCTTTCAGTTCGGCATTGAGGATGCCACACTCGTTTCCTGCGGCATTGGGCAGTGCGGTGAGTTCCTGCTTCCGGTTCAGGATATCTGCCAGCACCTTGCGTTCTACCGCTTTCCAGCCTTCTTCCAGAACCTCCTTGCCCTTGGCAGTAAACTCCTCCCCGGCGCATTCGGTGGTCAGCAGGGTTTCCAGATACCGGAAGGGTTTGCTCACCGCCATCAGCGTCCGGGCGATGATGAGCTTCAGGACGTTCTGCTCCCCCTTGGGCAGTGCGTCCAGATCGGCTTGCAGCATACTGCGGGTGGGCAGGATGGCGTGATGATCGTTGACTTTCTCCCGGCTAACGGTGCGCCGTGTCCGGGGCACAGCCTCATCTACATCTGCCGGAGTGATATCGAGAAAGACTTCCAGTGCCTCGGTCAGTTCCTCCAGCATTTCCTCGTCATCGTCGGTGATATAGCAGCTATCAGTTCGGGGATAAGTGGTAAGTTTCTTCTCATACAGGCTCTGCACATAGTCCAGCGTCTGCTGTGCGCTGTACCCCAGCAGGCGGTTAGCATCTCGCTGAAGGGTGGTCAAATCGTACAGCGGCGGCGGATTTTCGGATTTTTCCTTGCGGGTGATGCGCTGGATCGTTGCTACCATCTCCTTTCGGCAGGCTTCCAGCAGGTTTTCAGCAACGGATTTTTCGGGAATGCGGCGGCTGGATGCCGTGCATCCGCTGGTCAGTTCAAGTTCTACGGTGTAGAACTTTTCCGGCACAAAGGCGGCAATGGCGGCTTCCCGCACCACCGTCATGGCAAGCACCGGGGTCATAACACGCCCTACCGCCAGCGGTTGACCGTACAGGCATGAAAAAAGCCGGGACGCATTGATTCCGACCATCCAGTCGGCACGTTCCCGGCATAAAGCCGCCTTGTACAAGGCATCGTATTTAGTTGACGGTTTGAGGTGGGCAAAGCCCTCCCGGATGGCGGTTTCCTCCATGCTGGACAGCCATAGGCGAGAAAAGGGCTTTTTGCAGCCTGCTTGCTGGTAGACAAGTCGGAAGATCAGTTCTCCCTCCCGGCCGGAATCGCAACTGTTCACAATGCCATCTACGTCCGGGCGGTTCATCAGGTCTTTCAGGATGCCAAACTGCTTTTTGGTGCCAGCAGACACCAGATACTGCCACTTCTGCGGTAGGATGGGCAAATCTGCAATGCTCCACTTGACGTACTTGGCATCGTAGACATTGGGTGGAGCCAGCTCTACCAAATGCCCAATACACCAGCTTACCAGATAGCCGTTGCCCTCCAGATAACCGTCCTGACGGCTGGTGGCACCGAGGACTTTAGCGTAAGCCATGGCAACGGACGGCTTTTCCGCTACGATCAATTTTGCGATAAGAATCCCTCCAATCTGTTTCGGATTACAATATGTAAGGCGGCAAAATGCCGCCTTAAAATCAGATGGGTTCGGTATCTTCCTCGCCGCTTTCTTCCGCCTCATCTTCGGTAGGAATTTCAAAATCGCCCTTGTCCTCGGTATAGTCTGCATCCGGGTCAATGGCTTCTTTTTCAGCCTGCTTTTTATTCTTCTGCTGGATGAAGAAATACGCACCGCCGCCAGCCACCAGTGCAATCAGGGCAACGACACCGAGAAAGCCCGCCGCATACTTCGTGACCTTGTTTTCTTTCGGTGCGTCAGCCGCTTTTTCCGCTTCCTCTGCGGCTTTCTTGGCTTCTTCCTCGGCTTTCAGTCTGTCCTGTTCTGCCTGCGCCGCTGCTTCCTTTTCAGCGGTATAAGCATCGGCAGCATCTTCCTCCATCAGAGCCAACAGGTCGGCTTCATCCACAAGGTTCATAAAGTGAACGGTCTGCGCCCCTTTACTGTTCCTGTCAATGACCAGATAGAAGGTGGCTCCCGACTTCGACACCAGCGTAATGAACTGCTGTCCGCTACCATCGGAATAGTCGGTGTGGTAGTCGTCTACCAGCGTCAGGTTGCCCTCCGGGGTCAGGGCACCAGAGGCTTCGTCCGTGACGGTGACAACATCCTCCACCACTTCCGGCAGAACCGGCTGTTCCACCGGGGTGGTATCGCCCTCAAAGGCAAAGGCGGGAGCCGCCATGCCAGCGCACAGTGCCGCCGATACCAGCAACGCACCCAGTTTTTTAATCTTCATCTGCATCGTCCTCCTTCTCAAAAGTTGCACCCACCGCAGACAGTGCGGCCGGGTTCGGGGTGGTGGCAGCAGACTGCCGCAGCAGGGCGGCAAGCTGTTCCGGCGTGACCTTGGCGGTCCGCACCATCTCGTTGACCTCGGCGGAATCTTCCTCCTGAATGCGCCGCTCCAGAATCTCAATGCGGTTGTTCAGCTTGATGCGGCGTTCCTTCTCTTTTTCCAGCATCGCCCGCAGCTTATCCGATTTTTCGCTCATAAAACTCCTCCAATCATTTTGAAAGCCGTCCGAACCCGGCGAGATGCTTCTCCCAGTAGGACGAGTGAATGTTTGCGTACTTGATGGGGTCTCCGGCCGACACCATCATGCCGTTGCCCAGATAGATTCCGGTATGGCTCATGCCGGGGGTGTCGTAGGTTCCTTTGAAAAAGACCAGATCTCCGGGCTTCGCTTCGGCCTCGCTGATGTGCTGGCTCTTATTCCACAGGCCATTGGCGGTGGTGCGCCCTACATCGTAGCCGTTCTGGTTATAAACCCAGCAAACATAGCCGCTGCAATCGAACCCGGTTTCCGGGGTGGAGCCGCCCCAGACGTAAGGTGTGCCCACATACTTTTGGGCTTCCTTGTAGATGGCGGCAAACTCGCTGTCCGTCAGGGCTTCTGCCGGAACCTGATAGTCGATGCCCGGTGTGCCGGAGCCATCGGAGCCACCGGGCGGCAAGCCTCCATTAAAAAGATAAGGTCTGCCACCCAACGTATCCTGAAAGATCTCGTAGCGTTTCCATTGGTCAGCATCCAATTCTTCCCGGATGACTACTTCAAGCCCTCTGTTCACCAATTTGGTGTGGAAGATGCGGTACTCATAGGGCACCTGCGTGGGAACCGGGATTCCTGCCGGGCTGATGACCCAGACGGTCTTATACCGTATCTGCACCTCCACCCATGTGGTCACCTTGTACTGCTTTTTGAAAGTTTCCTTCAGTTTGCCCTGCACTTCTGACCGGGTGTAGTCGTCGTAGAGTGTGGTCAAATACGAAGTGAGCTGCCACGGGTCATGCTCGATGGGGTCAAGGTGGTACTGGTACTCGTTGTAGCCGGGGTGGTCGGTAGGGGTGCGCTTGATCTTTTTATCCAGTTCCTTTTCCAGCTTCTTGTAGTCCTGCTCTGCGCCCCGGATGTCCCGATCTTCGGCAGAATACATGGTCTGCCCGGACACCTGCGTGCCGCCGGAAAAGAGGATGCCGCAGGATGAAAAGCCGGACATCACCATGAGGATGAGCAAAAGAAAAACGCCCACGATCACCAGAACGTGTGCGTTGCCCTTGGCGGCATTCATCAGCCCCTTTACGGCGGTGCTGACGGCAGTTTTGCCTTTCTCCACCGCCTGTTCCACGCCGGACCGGGCAGCAGATGCGCCATTGGATGCCGCTTTGCCGCCTGCGGTCTGCGCCGCTGTGCCTGAACGGGCGGCGGCGTAATAGCTTTTGTGGATTTCTTGCCGCTGTTTCCAGCGGGAAAGCCAGTTGGAGCCGCCCTCGCTGGTGCTGGATGCGCCTGCATCTTGTGCCGCAGTCGGATTCGATGCAGAAGATTTTGCGGTTTTGGTGCCTTTCTTGCCCTGCATCTTGGCTTTCTTCTTGAGCTTCCGGGCGTATCTGCTCTTGGAAATATCCCGGACATTTCCTGCCGCTTTTTCGCCCTCGCTCAACGCCTGTGTGCCTACATTGTCGTCCTCGTATTGGTCGATTTCCCGGTGCACCGCAGACCGGGCGGCATGGGCAGCGTACATCTCCCGCTTCTGCGCCTTGCTCAACCGGCTCAGTTCGTCCGGGGTCAGTTCCGCCTTGCCGAACCGCAGGTGCTGGTTTTTTTCGGCGGTCTTTTCTGCATCGGTTTTCAGTTTCTTCTTTCTGGGCACCGACTGCTCCACCTTGGCTTTTTTCGGGGGAGAACGGGTCTTTTTGGCGGACGTTTCCTCTTTGATGTTCAGCTTCGGTTCACTCATTTCTGCGCGCCCTCCGAGACTTCACCCAACTTGGTGGTCATAATGCGGTAGAGTTCCAGATCGGTGGGGAAACGGTCCACAAAGGGCAGAATGACATTGCCGAAAAACAGCAGCCCTTCGCCCTCGCCGGAGTGGGTCACATAGGAAAGCTGATGGGGCGAAATGTTGAGCTGCTTTGCGAGGATCTGCCGGTCTCCTGCCGCCTGATTCAGCATGATGATCATGTCACTGTTCTCGAAAATATTCTCGACTTCACGGGAAGAAAGAAGGTCTTTCACGTTCTGGGTCAGCCCCGTGGGAATACCGCCCCACTTGCGGAAACGCTTCCAAATCTCGACGGAATAAGCGGCAGTCTGCTCCTCTTTTAAGAGGAGGTGCATCTCATCCATATAATACCGGGTGGACTTTCCGCTGCTGCGGTTTGCCGTGACGCGCCCCCATACCTGATCCTGCACAATGAGCATACCGAGTTTCTTCATCTGTTTGCCCAGTTCCTTGATGTCGTAGCAGACAATGCGGTTATTGATGTTCACGTTAGTGCGATGGTTGAACAGGTTCAGGGAGCCTTTCACATAGATTTCCAGAGCCGTGGCAACATGGTGGGCTTCTTTCTCGTCCTGTTGGAGTAGGGCGTTGTACAAATCCTCAAGGATGGGCATATTCTCCGGGCAGGGGTCCTCAAAATATTTGCGGTAGATCAGATGCACACAGCGGTCGATGACGGTTTTCTCCACCGGCAGCAGCCCTTCTTTGCCGCCCACCACCAGTTCACACAAAGAAAGAATAAAGTCAGCTTTCAGGGAAAGCGGATTATCTTCCTCCGAATAGTTGGCGTTAATGTCCATGGGGTTGATGAACTGGGTGCTGTTGGGGCTGATTTTGATGACCTGACCTTTCAGCCGATTCACCAGCGGAGAATACTCTCCCTCAGGATCATTGACAATAATATCATCGTCCGTCACCAGAAAGGCGTTTGCAATTTCACGCTTTGCCGAGAAACTTTTGCCAGAACCGGGAGTGCCGAGAATCAAACCATTGGGGTTTTTCAGCTTCTTCCGGTCCACCATAATCAGGTTGTTGGACAGGGCATTCAGCCCATAGTACAGGCTCTCTTTGCCGGACTGATACAGTTCCTGTGTGGTGAACGGAATGAAGATGGCCGTGCTGCTGGTGGTCAGCCCCCGCTGAATTTCGATCTGGCAATCCGCCAGCGGCAGGCTGCTCATCAAGCCCTGCTCCTGCTGGAAATCCAGCCTGCACAGATTACAGTTGTGCTTCTGGGCGATGGAGCTGGCCTGAAAGACGTTGTTTTCCAGTTCCTGCTCCGTGCGCCCGGTGTTCAGCACCAAAAAAGTGACAAGAAACATCCGTTCGTTCTGGCTCTGCAATTCCTTCAAAAGAGCCTTGGCATCTCTGCCGTAGGTTTTCAAATCTGACGGCAGAATGTCTATATCATACCCGGCACGGATGGCTTTTTTCTGCTCTTCAATGGTACCGCGATCCAGTTCCGTGATGGTGCGCTTCACCGTCTTGATGGCACGGTTCTGGTCTACGGACTGGATGTGCATTGTAACGATCTGGCTGGAATCCATATCCAGAAAATCCTTCAGAAGCTGGTCGCTGATGTCGGATGCCGTGATGCTCAAAAAGCTGGCGGCGCAGAAGATGCCGCCCATCTGGAACGTCCGGGAGTTCTTAAACGCAAAGGCAGTCGGTGCAATGGCATCTTTGACGGAAAGGCCGCTTTTCACAAGGTCTTTCCAGTCAAAGTGAAACTTGCTGGCACCGTCCATGTTAAACATATCGTGCATGAGTTTCAGCCGCTGGGCACCGTTCAAGGGCTTTGCCTGCACACCCAGCCGATGAAAATTATTCAGCAGGTCATTCTGGATGTGGTCGAGCCGGGGCTTGACCTGTGCCATGCTTTCGCCCTCCACACCAAAGGTGATGAATTTGGTCTTGGTCAGACCATTATTGCCCTTGGCAAGCTGCTGGCGCAGCATCTGGGAATACTCCGCACGAACATCATCGAAACCGTCCTTCTGGAACGGAATGCGGATGCTTTTCTCAAACTCGGTGCTGTCCGTTGCCATGTTCACAAAGGACAGTTCAAATTTGATGCTGGAATCAAAGAAGTTCAGAAAACTGCACCATTCCTCGAAAATGGCGGTTTTGTCCTCCTGCTGGGCGAGCTGATAATTGATGTCCTGATACTGGATGGTGCGGGTGTAGTAGTTGGGCTTCACCCGGCAGGCACCATCCTCAAACATCCGCTGCATGGGGATGGATTGCTGGGCGGTCCGGGGCACAGCAGGCTTTGCGTTCTGCCTGCGCTTCTGCGCAGACTGCGGCTTGCTGTGCTTACCGATCTTTTTCCAAAACGGAATCATGGGCCATGCCTCCCTTCATCAAAATTGCATAGTAGTTGTTGGTCTTGTAGGGGCGAATCTTCGGACGGAGAAACCGGGACTGCACATAGTACGACAGCAGCTTTTCCATGGGCTGGCCGTTTTTCTCGTACATTCCAAGGAAGAACGCCGGCAGCATCACCGCCATCATGCCGAGGGTGGCGGCAGTGTTGCCACCAGAATCCCGGAGAACAAAAAACAGCGGCACTCCAATGAGAGCCGCTGTGCCGAAACAAAGCAGTTGTCGTTTGGTCAGGTTGAACGCCACTTTGGATTTGACCTTGGTCAAATCACGGGGAACGGAAATATACGCAGCCAATAAAGCACCTCCTTTAGTGCGCTCCGAGGACGGATTTCGTCACGGAGCTGGTCTTGAACAGGCTGAAACAAAGCAGAACGGTATAGCCCACAATGCTCCAAATGGAGTTGATGGCATCCCCGGAAATCGCCACGCTCTGGATCAGCACGGCGTAAATGGCAACACAAATCAAAATCAAGAAGCCCTGAAAGCCCAGCGCAAACAGGCATCTCAGGTAGTTCTGCCCCATGTGCGACTGCTCGTGGTTGCCCCATGTTGCCATGGGGATGGGCGCAAGGCTCACCATGCAGTAGATTTCAATCATACGCCCGTACACGATAACGAAAATAATGATGCTCAATATCCGCATGGTGATGCCGATGAAGAAGGACTGCAAAAACAGCCCGAACAGGGGTCCTACATCCATCTGCATCAGGCTGGCTTCCAACATCGACAGGCCAATGTCGTTGACACGGGTGTTTCCGGCAATGATGCCGCTGGAATCGGACACTACCTTCTGTGTCAGGTCAAAGACCGCCATCACAATATCAAAAGTATTGCTGATGAGCCAGACCGAAACAGCGGTCTTAAAAATCCAGCGCATGATGAGCGCAGGCTCAAACTGTGCCATATTGTTGTGCTGGGTAATCATCTCGATCAGTTCATAGCAGGCGATAAAGGTCAAGATGATGCCTGCGATGGGTAGCACCACGTTCCGGGAAAGGGCTTCGATCATGGCGAACACTCTCGGCTCGAAGGCCGATGGCTTGGTGCCAACCTGCTGTGCGATGTTGCCGACCTGCGTGTTCACATCATCAAATAGCCCGCTGAGATTGGACATGATGCCTGCCGTCAGGATGCCTTTGATCCAGTCGGCAATGGCTTTGAGAACGGTTTCCATTCAGCAGTCACCGTCCTTAGCTGAAGTGGTTGATGAGGGTCTTGAGCAGATTCAGGAGAAAAATAATGTGGGTCAAAAACTGCATAATAGCACCGCCTTTCATTGATGGGTGGAGATTCGTATTGCAATACGCTCCTTATGATAAAGGGCTGTTATCCACAGCAAAGATGGAGCGATTGCGTATGTACAGGCGGGAAAACCCGCCTGCGGCTCTTAGCCGAACAGACCAGACAGCAGAGGAATGAGGGTGATGCCCACCAGAGCGACACCGCCGCCAGCCATGAGCTGTTTTATCCCCAAATAGGAGTAAAACCTTGCTCGATGGCGGGCGGCGGCGTGTCAGAAACTATATGGAATTGTCTTAAAACCGCCCCGGCGGGAACAGGTCAGCCTTTGACCTGTTCCACCTCCGGGATGGGTTTGAGATTGAAGTGGATTTCGATGGAAATGTGTCGTGTCTTATCGCTGTCGATGTGTTCGTGGACAACGATTTCTTTAATCAGGCGGTTTAGGGTGGCTGCGTCCAGCTCCGTGATGTCGGCATATTCCTGAATGGCGTCCACCCACTGGCGGGCGTCATTCTCGATTTTCGCTGCGTCTGTCAGCTTCTTCCGGGTTTCCCCGGCCCGCGCTTTCAACTCGGCCTGTTCCTTCTGCGTCTTGTCCAGCATGAGATTGAAGTTGGCTTCGCTGATCCGCCCGGCAACCATGTCCTCATAGAGCCGCAGCACCATCTTTTCCAGCACCTCGATCCGTTCCTCGTCCTTGGCAAGAGAACGTTCCAACGCTTCCCGCTGGCCTTTCTGCTCGGCTTCGCAGGTGTCGGTCAGCTTCCCGGCAATGGCCTCCCCATCGGTCAGGGCAGCCTTGGCGCACTCCCGGATTTTGTTCAGGACAAGCCGGTAAAGGGTGTCATATTCCACCCGGTGCTGGGAACAGTGGGTCTTGCCGAACGCCCCATAAGTCTTGCAGGCGTAAATCTGCTGGGGGTGCTTGGCGTGGGTGGTGCGGATGGTCAGGGATTTGCCGCACTCGCCGCATTTGATAAGCCCTGCAAACAGGCTCGTTTCCCCATTCTGCCTTGGGCGCTGGCGGGATTTCAATTTGTCCTGTACAATGGCGAAACTCTTACAGTCGATCAGTGGCTCATGCCGCTGTTCCACCACGATCCAGTCCTGTGGCTTCTTCTCCCCGATGGTGCCGATTTTGAAACGGTAGTCCTTTTTCTGCGACGCGATGGCCCCGGCATAGACTGGGTTCATCAAAATGTCCTTTATCACTGAAAAGTCCCACATATACCGCCCGTTTACCGGGTCTTGCTTCTCCCACTTGGTACGGACATTGCGGATACCGCGCTCTCGGTTCCACCATGTAGGGCAGGGTACTTTCTGCTCCTCCAGCCTGCGCCGGATGAAGTTGGGGCCGTGGCCCTCCAGCGCCCACCGGAATATCTGCCGGACAATGGGGGCCGTTTCCTCGTCCACCAGCAGGTGGTTTTTGTCCTCCGGGTCTTTCCGATAGCCGAAGGGTGCTACACAGCCGGTAAATTCGCCCTTCTGTGCTTTCAGCAGGTAGGAAGAATGTACCTTCTTGGAAATATCCTTGCTGTACATCTCATTCAGGATATTTTTGAACGGCGCAATGTCGTTGTTCTCCCGCAAGGTGTCGATCCCGTCATTCATGGCGATGTAGCGCACACCGTTCCGGGGGAAGAAGTCCTCAATGAGATAGCCTGTCTGCAAGTAGTTCCGGCCCAGCCGGGAGAGGTCTTTGGTAATGACAAGGTTGACCTGCCTGCGCTCGATGGCCTTTATCATCCGTTTCAGGTCGGGGCGCTCCATGTTCAGCCCCGTGTAGCCATCGTCCTGATAGACTTCCACAACCTCCCATCCCTGCTTTTCGCAGTAGTGTTCCAGCATATCCCGCTGGTTGGCAATGCTGGCGCTCTCCCCGTCCAGATCATCGTCCTTGGAAAGCCTGCAATAGATGGCCGCCCGGAAGCTGCCCGCCAGAATTGCATTCATGCCTGTATATTCATATCCGTTCATCATAACCGTTTACCCGCACAATCCAGACGGAACACGGTTCTTCTGAACCTTATCTTCATTATACTTCTTATCTTGTGTTTTCGCAAGGTTGTCTTTGCCGGTATTCTGCCCATATTTTTGGGCAATCAGGCTGACAAAGACATCCGCTGCGTCCAGTTCGCCGTCAAAAACTGCGGTCACATGAATTTCTGTTTTGCTTTTTGCCATAGGCAGTTATCCTCCATAATAGAATAGCCAGACAAGGAGAGGGCTGGCAACGAAGTCCGGCAACGGGCTTCAAAAAACCTTGCAAACCATCTCTGTCTGGCAGTTGGGTTACTATTTACTTTTTCTTTTATTTTTCTGTTGCTTTGGTTGCCAGAGGGGAGAAAAGCCCGCCGTTACAGGCTTTTCCCCGGCAACGGGGTCGGCAACCGGCTGGCAACCGGGTCGGCAACGGGGTGGGTTTTTCCCCGGATTTTTCAAAAAGGCAGCTCCATCTGCTCGGTCACTTCCACAAAGCCCTCCGGGGTTTTTTCACGCCCGTTGTCAAAGCCCGTTGCCGTGGCCTCCCGTTCCCAGCCCTTCTGTCTGCCATATCCTTCAAATATCCGGGGGTTGGAAAAGTACCGCCATCCCGTGATACAGTGGTTCATAATGTCGTTGACCTCCCGGATTTCCCATTGTTTCGGCTCGTCAAAGGGGTGGTTCAGCGCCTCCTTGAACAGCTGCTTGGAGCAAACCGCGCTGCCGGTGTAGCGGTCAAGGTAGGCTTGGATCATCCCGGCCTTGGTGTCCTCCGGCATAAAGTCCCGCTGGTGTTCTTTGAGATAGCGCACCATTTCAGTGCTGAAAGACAGTTTAAAATCCCCGCTGCGGTAGATGGTCATGGCCTCGGCCCACACCTGTTCGATGTAGGCTCTGGAAGCGGCTTCATCGTCCAGAATGTGTACCTCGGCTTCCTCCGGGTTTACCATGACGGGCAGGAAGCGCCGGTTGCCGGAGCGGTCAAGGGGCAGGAAGTCCAGGGCGTTGGAAGTTCCTCCGAACACGCATTGCCGCAGCCTGTCCTCCGGGTGGGTTTCGTATGGGATTTTATAGACCTCCTTCTGTCGGCTCAAAAAAGACTTGATTTCCTCAATGCTCTTGGCGTTGGCGGTGGCGATCATCTCCGACATCTCAATAATCCAGTGGCCTTGCAGCTTGCGGTACACATTGTCATCGTCCAGCTTGCGAAGGTCATCGGAAAACCACTCGTCCTTCACGGCCAGCAGCCGGAAAAAGGTGGATTTCCCGGCTCCCTGACCGCCCACCAGACAGAGCATGACTTCAAATTTACAGCCGGGGCAGAATGCCCGGTGGATGGCTCCCAGCAGGAACAGCCGCAGGGCTTCATAGGTGTACTGGTCGCTGTCGGCTCCTAAAAAGTGGCGCAGGCAAAAGCGGATTCGCTCGGTTCTGTCCCAGGTCAGGCCGTTCAGGTAGTCCCGGATGGGGTGGTAGCGGTTGGCGTCTGCCGCAAGGTCGGCGGCGTCCGCGATCTTTTTCTCGCTGGTCAGGCCGTAGGTCTTTTCCAGATATAGCCGGATATACTTCATGTCCGTGTCGGTCAGGGCGCGGCTGCCGGGCCGGTGCTTCCTGCCGATGGGCCGCAGCAGGTCTATGCGCTCGGTCAGCAGGTTTTTTGCCAGCGCCCCGGACAAAAGGGGGTCATACTGGAAGGCGGTCAGGCAGTTTTGAATACTGTTCCTTACGCCGCCTTTCTCGGTGCTTTCCAGCATGCCCCGTACTTCCTCAACGCTCCGGGGCGGGGCTGCTTCTTGCATAGTCTGTTCTGCGGCCTGCCGTATCTCTGGCGGCAAGGTCTGCCATTCTTCGCTCAATGGTTCTCACTTCCTCTCCATAGCTGGCGATCAGCGCCGCCCGTTCCTCCATGTCCGGGGAGAGCAGCGTGTCCAGCAGATAGTCCACATAGTCCTGCTTTTGCAGGGCTTCCACAAACAAAGGGTTCCAATCGTCCTCTGGGGTCTTGGGGGCACAGTCCTCCTTCCAGCGGCGAAGCAGGTTTCGGTAGTCGCACAGCACCCGGAAACAATGCCGCTCCATGCGCTTAAAACTTTGTTCCGGGGTTTCCTGCCGGGGCTTCCGGCGGCGGGGCGGCCACTTGTCCGCATATGGGATGGAGAAGTCCCGCGCCAGCATAAGGGCGGCCTCTTTGGGGGTGGCCTGTTCCAGCCGGGAAACAAAGTCGATCACATCGCCGTCCGCGCCGCAGCCGAAACAGTGGAAGCGCCGGTCAGCCTTCATGCTGGGGTTCTTATCGTCATGGAAGGGGCAGCGGCACATCCCGTTCCGGCCCACCCGGATTCCAAAATGCTCGGCGGCCTGCCGGGTGGTGACAGACTGCTTGACAGCTTCAAATACATTCAACTAAATCCTCCTGAACATAAGAAAAGCGCCTGTCATTCTCGAAAAGAAAATGGCAAGCGCCGGTTGCTGGGGTTCGTATTCAGTTTTAGGTATGGGAAAGGCGCGGCTTGCTGGCCGCGCTTTGGTGGATGGTGTTTGGTTTTCCGTTTCTGGCTGACCAAAGTGTCCAGAGGTTGGAACGGTGTACCATCAGTCATTTTTTTCCTCCCATCCGCCAAAACGCCATTTAAAATTATCGGGAGAAATGAATGCGCTGCCACGACATATGTAGTCATCGTCTCCATTTATGTACTGATAACTCTTTTGCTCTACTTTGTCGTAAGTTTCGCTGGAAAGATAATCGATATTTGCACAGACAAAATACCTGCGCTCTTGAAGCGCCTCTGTCCATTTCTGCATATCCTCGTCCCTTTGATTGGCGTCTTTTGTTGTATAAACACAAACTTGAACAAGCGGGTATTCTTCTGATGCGCCCAGTAGTTCCAGCGCGGATGTATCTTTCCCATAATTCGATGGACAATCGCCATAGCTAATAACAAATAATTTGCACTTACCAAAGATAGGTTCTGCTATGGGGATTAAGATACTTTCTAATTCTTGCTTACTCAAATAAACGATGTAATCGTCTTTGTAGGTTTTTTCTTCTTCATACCATTCCACATTTACATAAAAATCTGAAAATCGTGTAGATTGAATACTTCCGTACTCTGTTGCCACAAATTCATCACCATATTTCTCAACGAGGTATTCCAGCTTTGGGTCTGTGCGGGAATGGTACATATAATCTGCAATCTGCTCATGGAGCGGACGGGGCGGGTGCAGCTTGACCCGGACGATCCCCGCCGCTACAAGAATAACCGCCGCTACGCACAAAAATATCACGATCCGCCTTTTTCCTCTTTTTGTCATCACCTATCCCTCCTTAAAGCCTGTTCTTGGCTTATGGTAATTGTTCTTCCTCCGCTTTCAACGCTTGCTGTGTCAAAGCACTTTTGGTTTCTTGCGCGACCGCTTCCAGCAGGGTGCGGCTTTCGTCTGTCCGACCCATCTCCCGAAGGGTTCTGATTTTCAAGATCGCTAAAAAGTCTTTGGCTGGCACATCGTAAAAAGTAGCCCGTTTTACGCCGGGCATTTTCCTGCATTCTTCCAATTCAGCAAGGTACGCCTCCCCATCATGGGTTAACTGATACTGAAATGCTGCCTTGCTGATCCGTGCCGACAAACGCCGGATCGGGATAATATAAATGCAGATAAAAGCGATCAATCCTGCCAGGGCAAGCACAATCAATGCCGCTTCCACAACCTTTGTAAGCGTCCCGCCCTGTTGAAAATAAGCATGGAGAACCATCGTCAGGACAATTGCCCACAGGAAAACGGCAATCATAGCTGCGGCTGGATTGATTTTTTTGTTGCGTTTTTTATTCTCCATCACAATTTCCTCTTTCTTTTTGACAAGCCGCCCACTGGCTGGACAATGTGTCCAGAGGTTGGGGCAACTTGTTAAACTTCCAAATTCATTTTAGCATTTTTGCCGAAAAATAGGAAGTAGCTTTCCGCCTATCGCTCCATATCCCTGTCCCGGCGCTGGGTGTGCGTCTGCTCCTGCTGGGGGCGGGCGATGTCCACAGCGGATTTCGCCTGATACAACTTCATCAAGTCCTCCCGGATGGGCTTGTACTTGGCGTATTCCTCTTGGTACGCCTGTTGCAGCTTGCCGTACTCCGTTTTCCACTTGGTAAGGGGCAGCCTGCCCTCCGGGGTGAAGTGGTCTTTCAGCTTGCGGCGGGCCATGTAAAACTGCCGCAGCTCCCCCTCGTGGGCGGCCTTGAATTTCTCCCGCTGGCCCTGCCGGTGGATGGCGTTCATCTGGTCGTGGATGGGTTTCAGCTCCCGGTAGCGTCCCGCCTGTTCCAGCAGGGCTTGCAGCTCCTTCATGCGGGTCTGCTTGCTGTTCATGCTGGCCTTTAGTTCCTCGATCCGCTCACTGTGGGAAGTGACGCGGGCCTCCAAATCGTCCACGGTGTAGAGCTTCTGCTCGGTCAGGTAGTTCACGGTGTCGGCAAACTTTTGGAGATTGCCCACCTTGCCCCGGTTGCTCCATGCACCTGCGCTCCTTGCCCCATAGTAAGCCCCCAGCAGGTCGGCAAGGGCGGGGGCCTGCGGCTTGGAAAGCTCCTCCCGCACCTCGCCCAGCCAGCCCAGCAGGGCGGCGATCCTCCGCTTCAAGTCTTTCAAGAGGGCGTTGGCAGCCCTGATCCAGCGGTTGAGGCTGCCCTTGTCGGTGGCGATCCCCCGCGCCTCCATCTGCCGCACCGCCGGCCCCTCGTGGACGGTGGGGAGCAGGTCAAGGCTCTGTCTTAAATAGGAGCGGTGGTCGATCCGGCAGGGCAGGCCCTTTTCCTCAAATTTGGCGTTGCACATCTTGGCCCACGCCTCCCGCCAGTGTTCCAGCGTTTCCGGGCTGCCCCAGTCGGTGGTGGGAACCGCGTCAAAGAGGGGCTTGCCCTTGTTGTCCAGTATGCGGTTGCCGTCCTCGTCCAGACGGTAGACGCGCCGCTGCTTGAAGCCCCACTTGCCATCTTCCCGGATAGGCCGGATGGGGCAAAGCACATGGAAGTGGGGGTTGGGGATGCCTCCGTCATCTCTGTCGGGCTGGTGTACGGCGAAGTCCACCACCATGCCCCGGCTGACAAACTGCTCCAACAAAAACTGCCTTGCGAGGGCGATGTTTTCCTCCAAAGAAAACTCGTTCTGCAAGGCAATATCAAAGCTGTACGCAAGCTGGGCGTCCTTGCCGCGCTCGGCGTTCTCCACGGCGTTCCACAGGGTCTGGCGGTCTTGGTATTCCGGCGGGGCCTGCGGGGGCGGGAGAATGTCGGAACAGATCACGCCGCCCTTGCGGGTGTAGTCGCTGTACTCGCCGTAGCGTTCACTGTAAAGCCGCTCCCCGGCGCGGTAGGCTGCCGACGCGATGGCCGACTGTCCCGCGCTCCGCTTGACCTGCGTGACGCTCAAATGGAACAGGGCCATTTACTCGCCCTCCCGCTGGGCGGCGGCCCGGACAGCCTCCCTCACCTCCGGCATGGAGAAAATCTGCTCGGCAAGGGAATAGAAGCCCTGCTCGGACAGGGGCCTGACCTCCGGGGCCACGCTCTCTACGGCGGCCCCTCTGGTAATGAGCCGGTGGGCGCGTTTCTGGCGCTCACCCTTTTCATAATACTGCCTGCGCTGTTCCAGCCGTTTGACCCGGTGCTGGTACTGCTGCAATTTAGCTTCATTCTCGGCGTATTCCCGCCGAAGCTCGTCTAACTCTTTGCTCATGTCGTTGACCTCCTTTGGCTGAAAAATGGGTAAAAAAAATGACCGTCCTCCAGGGCGTTCCCGGTGAGCGGTCAGGGTGTCGGTGTTCGGTTGTAAGGCCCTCGGAAGGGGGACAGACGCAGGGCGGGTGTCCCCCTTTTGGGGGCAGGCAGGGATAGGCGCAAAGCGCCGCAAGGGGTGCAGCCCCTTGGACGGAGCGCAGCGACGCAAAAACGGCGGGTTGCTCCATCTGGCAATCCGCCGTTCCGCCTCGCAGAGCGCACGAATACATGGCCGTCAGGCTATGTATAGAAGTGCGCCCTTTAGTTCCTAAAGGGATTTTTCAATGACTAAATAATCAAATTAGCATTACCTCAGTATTTGTAAGTGCTTTTGTCAATGCCTACTCTGTACCAGAGGCTATCTATCCATAATTATAATATTTCTGGTATTCCGGCAGAATGCCGTATTCGTTGGTGATGACCTCTTTGGAAAGAGGCTGGTCGAATGGGACAGCGAGGTATGGAGAACCCTGAAACGGCTTTTTTCCCTGCCAGAGCTGTTCATATAGCTTCCATCGTTCTGCCGTCATGGATTTTGGGTCATTCTTATCCTCATGCTGCCAGAACTGGCCGCCCAGCAGATAGCTCTCCATCATTTCTTCCCAGTTCTGAAAAAAAGCCTGCGCCTTTGTCCCGGCATCTACACACAAATCCAACATTTCCTTCATATTGATGTAGCCTGCCAGATAGCAACATTGCGTGATATATGCGCAGCGTCCCATATCCCAGCCTAACAGGGCATTTTCCCCATAACGCCGCCATGCTGTCAGCATTTTCGGCAGATAGCTAGCTTCATCGGCTTTTGGATTAGTTTTGCGGGCCTCCTCAATGAGCTGGACTTCTGTAGCATCCTTATATTTATGCGACAAGAGTTCCATTTTCCTCCGATAGCTGGCACGCATTCCCTCGTCGATCAGGCTGCGCATTTCCTTTATAGCTGTCTCATGTCCTTGAATGCCCCAATAATCCCACAGCATTGTTTTAATACTTTCCCGGTCAAATTCGTTATTGTACCGCCAGCCAGCCAGTAGATGAAAATTTGTATGTTGACTTGCGGCAATCAGGATCGACCCTGCGGCATTCATCCAGCGCAATGTAGGGGATAGGGGATTATACTTCTCCATCCGTCTTTGCTTCGATTTATAGATATGATACAGAATACCGGCAAGACCAAGCCCTATGACTAAAGTAGCAGCCAGGGCGATAAAAGCCGTCATATCCCCCGTCAAAAAGCAGAGGATGCCTATTCCAATAACAAGCAGGATAACGAACACAATCGTACATCCCATATGATACCTACCTCCTTTCAGGGACTGACTTCTTATTTCGGACTGCTTTGTCCGGCTCTAATGAGAATTTCCTTTGCGCTGCGGAGAATCGCCGTATCGCCGGCAATCTTTTGACGCTGTTCTTCAACAGGAATATCTATGTAAATATGAAAAGGATTGCGAAGCTGGCTGCAAGTTACATACAGGGATTTTTCAGAAAAGGAAAGATAAACGTTTCCTTCCATAGCTTCCTGAAAAGCTGTAATCTGCTCCATCACCTGGGGTGTCAGGATGTAAAAAGCATTCTGCTCGTTCTCTGCAAACACCGCAAAATTTTCATTGAATACACTGTTTTCTGTCTGAATTGGCAACGGGACTCTGGTTTCCCTGAGTTTAGACAGAGCTTTTTTGGAAAACACCTGAACAAAACCCTCACTGATCTTCCGATTATCAAAATAGGAAAAAACAATAACCTGTCCCTCAAATAGAATTTTGGGGGTAGAACTTCTTGCGGAAGCTTTTTCGCCAGTGCAGACATTGACAGCCCGGAAGGGGACTCCATCCAACTTGCCGGACAGTTCATCCGACGATTGATAAAAGACCGACTGGCCTCCGGGGATTAACTTTAAACGGTTCATTTCCTCATAAGAAAGACCGCCTCCGGCATTGTAGCGCAGTTCGGAAAAATCCGGCAGTTGTCGGAGAGTGTCCAACACATATTTGTTTTTGAAATTGATACAAAAGAGGTCATAAGCTTTTTTATAGACCAGCATATAGTAAAAAACAAAAACAGCACCCGCAAAAATCACACTGAGCATCATGCCTCCGATCAGACCCCAAAAGGCCCCCTGAGTTGCTGGGTCTCCAAAGCCATATTCGCTGATGGAGACAAACAAAAATCGGTTTTTTACCAGTGTCAATCCTATAAATAAAATCAGGCACACCGGGAGCAGCTTCCGCAGAATCTTATGCTTTTTAACAGCGTTCTGCCGCAACTGTTCCAGCTTGACACCGCTGATATTTTGTTCCACCATTTTCATACATCTTTTTTCCTTTCTTCTCAAAACTGCACCTTAAAGTCTTTTTTCTTTTCTTCCACAGTATAAAACTTCGCTTCTTTCATACCATGAAGTTTTGCTAAAAGCAGATAAGGAAATGTGTTAATTCTCTGGTTATACAAAGATACATTAGAGTTGTACAACCGTCTCGCCGCTTGTAAGTGTTCTTCTGCGTCAAAAATATCCTGCTGAAAATGCTGCATGGACGCATAGGAATAAAGAGTTGGGTATTGCTCAGCCAGTGCATTGATGGCAGAGTTGACCCCGGTGAGTCCCTGCTGGGCGGAAGCAAGCAAGCCAAGTTTCCGATCCAGACTTACCTGATGTCCGATCAGCCCGTCGCCTCCCATACCCGGTGTTTCCGCTCCAAGAGAGTTATCTTGCCCTCGCTGCTGATCCAACTGCTGTCGGATTGTTTCCATCTGCTTTTGCTGTTCGGTAATCGTCTCGCTGATTGCTTTGACCGCTTCCTCAGACAGTTGTTTCTTTTCCTGAAATATGCTTTCGTTCAGTTTTTTTCCCGCGCGGGTAGATGTGACTTCTGTGTAGATTTGATACTCATGTGCCAGATACTTTTTTACTGCTTCAATTTCTTCTGACAGCATATCGTAGCGTTTCTCCAAAGCAACATCAATGCCTGCGCTGCCTTCCTGCACCTTGACGGAAAGCCGCCGCAAACGGTTATAGAATTTAATGTAAAGAATGAGTAGTACTGCGATGACTGCCACTAAAATAAATATCCACATTATGAACCCTCCCGTACATTGAAATGTTTTAATTAAACGCTCAATTTCATGTGTTTATTATAACAAACCTGAGATCTTTTGTAAAACGGTTTTGGGCGGCTTATTCTTCTGTTTTTCAACGGTTTAGCTTCTTGGAATGAGGACATAAATCCGGTTCGGCGCTCCAATCTCCCGGCGCACCCGTAGGAGCAATCCGGCGTCCTCCAATTCCCGCAAGGTTCGCTTGCAAGTCTGCGCGCTGCGCCCCAGCGCCGCCGCCAGTTCCACAATGGGAAATTGAACAAATAAAATTCCGTTGATGTCCTCCGTCCCCGCCGTATAAATCTCCCCCAGCAGACGGGCATACATAACCTTGGCGGTGCTGCTCACCGGCAGCCCCAGCATGGCCCCCGGCAGGGGCAGACAGGGCGGCAGGTTGGTGTCGGCGGTCATAAATTCCGTATTCATTCAGGTGTCCTCCTTTCCCTTGGCCCGCTTGGAATGGTAGTGGGGGCAGAGGATCACAATGGCCCGGAAGCTCTGTTTGCAGGCGTGGCGGCATTTCCGGCAAAGGCTGTTGTACGCCACCCGCCCGCGCTCGTTGAGGAAAAAGGATAGCTCCAGCTTCCTCTTTTTTGACATTCTTGGCATATTGGCTCCTTCATCAAAAAATCCGCCCATTTCAGCCGTAACAGCCTGAGTGGACGGACAGCAGGTTTTTGTGTTGCATTTCGGGGCGATTTTCAAGGAAAAAACAGCCGTAGAGCCGTTCTGAAATCCCCCGCAGTAGTACGGATAGGGTAAACTATGCCCTATCGGATTGTTGTGTTTCGGTATCAATTCGGTGTCCATATTTGCCGGTTCTCCCTAATGTCGTTCCTGCCCCTGGCTTTTTCAGCGGCGTTTCGCCCCCGTTGGTACGCTCGCTGCGGTCAAGGTTCCTCCACTTCCTCGCCGCAGGTCGCCGCGCTACATCGCCGGGGGGCATATCCCATACAGGCCGGTCATTCGATTGGATTTGATCCATCGATGAACTACCCATATCATAGACCATTTTTGTCCCCCCGCCCGTATGTCCATAAAGTAGGAAATCGACTCCAAAAACGAAAAATTCCACGATTGCGGAATGGTATGCTATAATGGAAGAAAACGGCGGCGCACAGGCGCAGGAAGGGGTGGCGATATGAAAACCCGCATTTCCGTACAGGAACGGTTGAAGGATTTAAGGGTGGAGAAAGGCTTGAAGCTGGAAGAACTGGCGGAACAGGTCGGCCTTTCAAAATCCGCCCTCGGCAGCTATGAGAATGACGAGGACAAGGAGATCAACCATGGCAGCCTCCTAAAACTGGCCGGATTTTATCAGGTGACGGTGGACTACCTGCTGGGTCTGACCGACAACCGAGCGCATGAAAACACGCCCCTTGCGGAGCTGCACCTGACGGATGAAGCGGTGGCCCTCCTGAAAAGCGGGCGGGTCAATAACCGGCTGCTGTGTGAGATCGTCGCCCATGACAAATTTGCGGAGCTGCTGGCAGACGCGGAAATTTATGTGGATGGGATGGCGACCATGCGCTTTCACGATATGAACACCGCTTTGGCCGCTGTGCGGGCTATGATACTGGAAGCCCATCCCGAAGCCGCCGCAGACCGCTATCTGAAAATCTTGGAAGCCGGACAGATACAAGAGGAAGATTTTTTCTGCCATGTGACGCACAAAACATGGGACGCCATTCTGCAAGACATTCGCAAAGCCCATGAGAATGACAGCGAAAGCGCCCCGGATACCACGCCCGCCGATGAGCTGATCCGGGAAGTCCAAAAGGCCATGCAATCGCCGGGGGACAGGGTGCAGCAATTTACGGAGCTGTTCTGCAAGGCGTTCCAGCTCAAATATAAGCGGCTCTCGGAAGAAGAACGCACCACCTTGAAAAAGCTGTTCCGCAAGTCCCCGCTTATCAAGCACTCCGGCATGAATTTCCGGCGCAGGGGGTGGAAATAAAAAAGCAGGGAACCGAAGTTTCCTGCTTGGGTGGATCTGTATTCTGTTGCCGCCGCCCGCTGGCGGGACAAAGTGTCCAGAGGTTTGGGGTGGGCGGTCATGCCTCCAGCTTTGGGACAAAGTGTCCCAGCAGGGGGTGCGTCTATGGCTGGCCGCTTCGGGTCAGGCTGGCCCGGAGTTACCGCGCCGCCCCATCTCCGGGGCCTCGTCCCGCTCCAAAGCAATTACATCGGAAATGTCGCAGTCCAGCGTTCCGCAGATACGCAGCAGCGTTTTCATGCTGATATGCTCGCCCTTTCCCATGTTGGCGATCATGTTGGTGGTAAGACCGGCGGCCAGCCGCAAGTCCTCTTTCCTCATGCCGCGCTCCTTTAGGGTGTCCCATAGCGGCTGATAACTGATGTGCATAGGCTCCCGCCTCCTTCTCTATCGTCAAGTGTTCTCCACCATTATAGCAGAAACCTTGTGTTTCCACAATATTTCTTGACCGCGCCGCCGGTTCCGTCTGGATTGTGCTTTTCCTTTCTGATTTTATTACATCTATTTCGCCATAAACTGCTTCATGCCCTGAGACTTGGAGCCGGGGTTGTCGTTACCATAACCTTCCAGCAGGTTGATGGCACCCCACACGCCGAGACCGGCACCCAGAGCGACAACCAGAGTCTGAAGAACTTCGATAGCAGAGTTAAAGAATTCCATAGTCGTTTCTCCTTTATAAATGAAAGTTGCAGACCGTCCGTACACACCTGAAGCCGTTGTTGTTAAGCCGCAAACTGCGGCGAGAGTGAGCTTGCCGGTGTACCTCTCTGGTCCGGGTAAAATAAAACCGCCTACCGGTTCAGGCAGGCGGGAGCGAATCAGCGTCCACCACGATGAACTCATCACCGGAGTGGATTTTTTCTTTTCGGTTCAGATATTTTTCAATATCGAAGGTGTTTTTGGGGTCGTAGTCCGAGGTCAACTTGTAGTTGGGGTGCTGGGTCAGGTCGTATTTGTCCGAGAGAAACGGTCTGACGCCACGCAGCTGCAAAATACACTTGCCGCCGTCCAGCACCGCAATCTCGTCCCGGCTCAATAATTCGTGCCCCATCTTCTGGAAGGTAGTGCCGTAGCTGGGGCTGTTGCCACGGGTGTCCGAGGTGTTGAACGCATCAATCGTTTCTTTGCCCAGCATTTCGGACAGGTCTTTCAGGGTGGTAGGCTCACTGCCGCCGAGGAAAATCTGGCTGTCCATGTTGCCCACGATGGTATCCGCGTTATCTTTGTAGATGGCTTTCAGCTGGCTGCGGGTCTGCAAGACCAGACACGCCGAGATCTCACGGCTGCGGATGGTGGCTACCAGCTTTTCTAGCTGCGGAATTTGACCAATGTTGGCACACTCGTCGATCAGGCAGCGGACATGGACTGGCAGCTTACCGCCGTACACATCATCGGCTTTGTCGCACAGCAAGTTGAAAAGCTGGGTGTAGATCATGGAGATTAGAAAGTTAAAGGTGCTGTCCGTATCGCTCATGATAAGGAACAGCGCCGTTTTCCGGTCACCAAGCTTGTCCAGTTCCAGCTCATCGTACATGGTGGCATCCCGGACTTCCTGAATATCAAAGGGTGCGAGCCGGGCACCGCAGGAAATAAGGATGGACTTAGCTGTTTTGCCAGCAGCCAGCTTATAAAGTTTGTACTGCCGCACTGCAAAGGATTTGGGTTTTTTCTTACCCAGATCCTCAAACAACAGGTCTACCGGATTCTGATAAGTTTCATCATCTTCCGAAACCTGCATGGTATTCAACATTTCCAACAGTGTTGCGAAGTTTTGCTCCTCGACAGGGGCTTCATAATGCAGATAGGCGATCAGGGCGGTGAGCAAAAGACGCTCGCTTTTCTCCCAGAAGGGGTCTCCGCCGGACCCTTCGCCCTTGGTGTTGGTCATCAGGGTCGTGACCAGTTTCAGAATGTCCTTTTCGCTGTGGACATAGGCGAAGGGATTGTAGTGCATACTCTTGGAAAAGTTAATGGTATTCAGGATCTTGACCTTATAGCCATTCTTCAACATTGCATTGCCACATTCAAGCACGATAGTTCCTTTCGGATCGGTGACAACATAGGAACTGTGGCATTGCAGGAGATTGGGCTTGAGCCAAAACCGGGTCTTGCCGCTGCCGGAACCGCCCACCACCAGCACATTTTTGTTTCGGGCGTTCTTGGGGTCAGGCGGACGGTTGGACATCATCAGCCGCTCCGTTTTGGTCAGGATGATATTGTCCTCGAACTTTGGAGCCATGAACGGCTCGATATCTTTGGGTCCGCCCCACCGGGCAGAGCCGTACTCCATGCCGTGACGGTACTTCTTGGCGTTTTTGCCTTTCAGGTACACCGCCAGCCGCATTCCAGCGCCGCAGCACAGACCAATGAACAAGTCAATTGGGTGCAGGCTGGGCAGCGGATTTGAAAATGCAGCCGGGAGCGTATCCATCAGCGATACGATTTTGTCGCCCAGTTCCTTGCCCACGGCCAGCCGCCACGCCTCGCCCAGATTGGTGGCCAGCAAGCCAATTACCACATAGGGCAGATAGAGCGCCAGCAGCTTGGAAAGCTTCTTTTTGCTCATAGGCCGCGCTCCTCCTGCTTGTGCCGCACTTTGTCCGGCAGATTTGCAACGGACTGCGCCAGATCATGCAACTTTGCCAGCACAGAAGGACGCTTGGTTTTATCCAGCACCGATGCCGAATATTCCTTGAACGCTGCGCTCAAGGCATCCGTGTCCTGTGCCTTGAAGTAGACCAGATACCGGGGCGGCTTGCAGGACAGGTCTTTCTGGATGGAGTAGTCGATGTGATACCGCTTGGCATAACGGTCAAAGTCCTTGATGCCAGTTTTCTGAATCTCCACATTGGTCACGCCACGGTTCTGCCGCACCAGCCGCTTCATGGACTGCTTGCCCTGCGAAGCGTGCTTGTCGTACTGCCGCAGCAGAAACTGCATCCCGCGCAGCAGGGTGCGGGCGGACAGTTTTGTGGTCGAGATGGCAAAGTTGACCGTCTTATGCTCGATTTCTTCCTGCATCGTTACCACCTCCCTGAGAGAAACTCAGCTTAACGGTCATGCTCTGCCGGGGGCTTGGTACGGGGCTTTTCTGTGGGCGATTCATCAGGCACCGGCAGCACCAGCAGACGGTTGGCCAATTTCAGAAAGGCTTCCGGCTGATGGAAAAGCTGCTCGTACTTCTGCGCCAGTTCCGGGGTCAGGGATGCAAAATCTTCCTCGCCCAGCCCCACAACCAGAAAGGTTCCGGCAACGGCATCATACATTTCTCCGTTTTCATTCCGAAGGGCGCGGTTCAGGGGCAGTCCCATGAGCTTGCCGTCATCGTTGTAGACGATGGCAACCGGGTCTGCAAAGGGGTAAACGGCATCAATCGAGCCGCCTACTGCCTCCTGCAAATCTTTGAGTTCTGCGCCGATGCTGATGTTCTGGGGATGTTCATTGGGCTTTACAAGAAGAACGTCCAGCATCTTCTTTTCCGAAAGTTCGTGTTCACCGGTCGTTTTGAAATCGACCCCCACATAATCCTCATCGGTGAGGACGTAATCTCCGTCGCGCCATCCACGGTCAACCATGCGTTCCGCTTCTTCCTGTGAAGCGGCTTCTACGGTCACGGTGCGCTGAAGGGTCTCCGTGATCTCCACATCAAATTTCTTCATAGGTTTCCTCCTGTCCGGCATGGGCGGCGTTCAGCAAAGCCGCCACGAAGAAGCCGAAAATGGCACCAGCTTCAAAAAATGCAAAACCGATAAAAAAGTTCAGCATGGCACACCTCAGTCGATGCAGATGCAGGTCAGCTTCTGGTCGTCTGCCATCAGGGTGATGCTGTGGTTTGCCAGATACTTCTGGAACAGGTAGACCTCATCAATGGTCAGCGAGACGACCTCGCCATCCATGTTGGTGCGAGCCAGAATCACCGGGCCGGTCAGGTAGTGTTTGCCGCCCATCTTCAGCACCTGCGCCGGGTTGTAGCAGAGCAGCAGCGAGGTATTAGGAAGGTTCAGGCAGGCATCGTCCTCCTCAAAGCAGGGCAGAATGCCGGGAGCCTCGTCCAGCGTGATGATGGTCAACTCCATATCCGGGGCAATGGCTGCGAGGTAGACCTCGCCGCCCCGGTTTGCCGCCAGTGTAGCGCAGATACGCACGTCAATGGTGATCTCCTCGGAGCGGATGGTACGGGTAGTGTTGTTTTTCATAGGCATTTCTCCTTTTGATGCAAAAGAAAAAGACCCCATCGGGTCTTTCGTTACGGTATAAGTCAGCGTTCATTCTGCCGCTGCTGTTTGCGCTGCCACGCATCCAAAAGCTGGATGATCTTCTCCTCCATCTGTTTGGGAGTGTAGCTGCGTGGGAAATACTTCCGCAGGATCTCGTTTTTGATGGTCACGGTATCCAACTCGCTTTTCTTTTCTTCCCCCATAATATCAACTACGGCTTCTGATGTGAAATTGCCCTCCTGTGCCAACTTTTTTATGCGCTTTGCTTGTGAGAATGAGGGCGCATTTTGCGTATCGTCCATGGCATTTATCATCTCCTGCTGCTGTTCAGTAGAGAGATAAGACAGTTCCACCGCAGGATTAAATGATACTTTTTTCTCATCTACCATATTCAGCAGTTCAGGAATGAGGTTCGTCAAACGAATAAATCGTTGGACTTGTCTGCCACTTTCACCGCTTTCTTTACCAATAAGATCGGCTGTTTCAAAATTCCCGACAACTTGTCGGGAATTTTCTTTTGATGGCCTACCAGCAGTTCTTTTCATAGCATCCATCTTCATTTTGTACGCAAAAGCCCTTTCGCTAGGCGAAATGTGTTCTCGCTGTAAATTGGAATCGACCATCAAAATGGTGGCAGCATCATCGTCCATATTTCTTACAATGACAGGCAGCGTTTCCAGTCCGGCCATCTTTGCGGCGAACTGACGGCGGTGCCCGGAAATGATTTCATAACCATCACCATCTGGGCGCAGCCTTGCGATAAGCGGAGCCAGCACACCAAACTGAGCGATACTTTCTACCGTCCGGGTCATGGCTTCATCATCCACGACCTTGAAAGGATGGTTAGTGAACGGATGCAGTTCACCGATAGGGATTTGCTGCACCTGCTCACGCTGCTGCTCCTGCCGGGATTCCTCGGTGGAGAAAATGTCATCTGCCCCTTTCAGCGACATGTTTAAGCTGCCTTTCGGCATTCGCCATCACCTCCTTCGTCAGAGATTGGTAGGCTTCTGCCACCTTGCCTTTGGGGTCGTGCTGGAAAATGCTTTTGCCCACGGCACTGATCTCCGCAGCACGGACAGACCGGGGAATGGTCTGGTCGAACACTTTGATTTTGCTGCCGTAGGCACCTCGAATCAAATTGTCGATCTGCTGCCCGTAGTTGGTGCGGTTGTCCGTCATAGTCAGCAGAATGCCCTCAATTTTTAGTTTCGGGTTGATCTGCCGCCGGACTTTTTGGACGGTCTGCAAAAGCTGTTCCAAGCCCTTCGCAGACAGGTACTGCGCCTGCACCGGAATCAGGGTGGTGTCCGCTGCTGCCAAGGCATTGACGGTCAGCATCCCAAGGGAAGGGGTGCAGTCCAACAGAATGAAATCGTAGTCGTACTTCGCACCTTCCAGCACTTGTTTGAGCATCTTTTCCCGGTTCATGCAGTTGACGAGAGACACTTCCAGCCCTGCCAGTTCGATGTTCGCCGGAATCAGGTCAACGCCCTCTGCATGGTGCAGAACGCCCTCGCCGGGCTGGATGGGCTGGTCATTCATGGCTTTTGCCATCAGGGTAGAAAGGGTGGTGGGCAGTTCATCCGGCTGCTGCCAGCCCATGCTAATGGTCAGGCTGCCCTGCGGGTCGGCATCCACCAACAGAACTTTTTTGCCCTCCATTGCCAGCCCGATGCCCAGATTTTCACAGGTGGTGGTCTTGCCGGTGCCGCCTTTTTGATTGGTGACTGCAATAATCGTAGCTTTCTTTGCGATAACATCACCCCGCCTTCGGTGAACCACGCGCAAAGTCGTGGTTCGTCTTGTTCTGATAGTAGAGGTTCATGGTGGTGGGCGCATTGTAGAGCATCGCCAGCAGATACTGCTTCATGTTCCGAACCGGGGCAGTGTTTTCTGCCAGTGAATCCAGCACAAAGCGGATATGGTCGGCATTCAGTTTTTTCAGCCGACTGCGTACCACCTCGGTAGGCTTGTCATCTCCTGCGATCCGCAACATCTTGCGTTTGGTGGAACAGGTGTCCACAAGCATGTCTACGATCTGATAGATGGTGTCCTCATCATCCGGGCAGAGCCGGAGCAGGAGGTCTATCTCCAATGCCTGACAAAAATAATCCTCAAGCTGCTCCCGGATGCCCCCGGAATAGATAGGGTCAGGATCGTTCCACTCTGTTTTATTCTTATCAGTCTTATTTGCTTGCGGTTTTGGCTGTTCCAGAATTGTGCTTTCGGCAGCACCAGAATTGCTGTTTGGGCAATTCTGTACTTGCGCTTTGGGCAAGCCGGAGGAAAAATCCTTGACGTAGATCAGGCTTGGTCTGCCCAGCCCACGACGTTTGCGCTCGATGAGGTCGAGCTGCTCCAATTCCCGGAACAGCTTGACCGCCTTGTGTTCGGCGCAACAGAGGGATTCCTGTACTTCCCGGCCTGTGTAGATGATATACACTCGCCCCTGCTCGTCCAGCCAGCCGTTCTTTGCAGATAGGCTCATGCGGTCCAGCAGAATGCCGTACAGTGTCCGGGCATCGGTGGAGATCTGCCGGAAACGGTGGTCTTGGAACAGTGCTTTGGGGATGCGGAAGTAGGAGAACAATTCGCCCGACTGACCATAGAAATAATCCAGCGTCATTTGGTGTGTCCTCGGATTTTCAACTGTGAGTGCTCCTTCATGTGGAAAACTTCCCTCCTTCTGTTTCAAGTAGTTATTCTACTAAGAATAATTACCGAAAGAATAATCTTTGCATCTAAGCAAAAAGGACTGCCTCACATACATTTCGTTGTGGAGCAGTCCTGTCTGTTTAGTATGTAATGGTCATTGCACCCTCGTGGCAGTCCTGTGCATAAGTGCGGAGCAGGTCAAGGTGCTTTGAGGATTTTCGGACAATACCCGTTGCACGGTCGCCGGACATAAACTCAACGACTGCCAGCCGAGGAATCGTCAATGTACCACGAATTTTGAATCCTACAAGGATCTTCTGATTGCACCATCGCTGGATGCTTTGTGCAGAGTAGCCGGTCAGTTCCGAAACTTCCGGGGTGGTCAGCAGATCATCATATCCAACCGTGAGCTTTTCCCACATGGTATACAGCCCTGTTTTTTCCGGCTCTGTAAAATTGAAGCGTATAATCTCTGCGGCAGACTTGTCCGGGTGCCGTTTGGAGCAGCCGTTCTTTCCGATATAAAAGCCCGTTGGCACTTTATACTTTTCGGGATGATCTTCACGGTCACACAAGTAGGTGATCACATCGTGGGTCGCAATATGGTATTTGCGTGTTTTCTTTCCTGTATTGATACACGGAACGAGACCGAAATCCAGAAGGTACTTTGCGTGTTGCTTGTTGATGCGGGCAACACGGTAGAACTGGTCTTTCGTCATTCCGTTGGGGTATTCTTCGAGAATTTTATAGCACTCTAACAGCGTTCTCATATTCATCCATCCTTTGCTGCTTTGATTTGGTCAGCGTCAGAAGGCAACATATTGTATGGATGGATTTTGGCTCCCGGAATCTCTCTCGCCCGTTCTCTCCAACGGGCATAAAATCTCTCCCAATTCTCTCCAAACGGCTGATTTTTCTGCGTTTTGGAAAGTGGGTTCAAATCCGCACAGAGCCTAGTGATTTGGGATCTTGATGAAATTTTGAGCGTAAATTCGATGGTTCGTATCTTCTGGCAAAGTGGGCTAATTCCCTCTATCTTCCACCAAGTACCATGAAGCAGGAAAAACTCGAAATCGTTTTGTCCTTAATCGGGCACGTGGGTTCGAATCCCACCATCTCCGCCAACAAAAGGCATCAGCTCAGGCTGGTGCCTTTTTTGCGGCTAGATGGTGCGGATGAGAACAGGGCGGCGATTTTCGATGTGCAGCACAAATCCATCAGCCTCCCAAAAGTGCCCATCCAACAGAACTTCGCCCTGAAATGTAATCCGGCGGAGCTTCTGTGCGGCGTCGGTCACCTCAACGGTGCAAAAGCGCTGCAAGTAGCTGCAAATAGCGGCGGCGTGGGAGACGACAAGGGCGTTCTGCCCCTCCGGGAGCGAATCCAGCAGTTCGTGGATGCAGTCTGCCATCCGGGCGCTGACCTCACGGAAGGACTCGCCGTCCGGATTTTTGAAGTCCGGGTCTTCGTATTGGCGTTTCCAGAACGAAGCGTCCTGCCCGGTCGTGTCGCCGGTGCGGCGCTCGGCAAGGCGGGTGTCCTGCCGGACGGGAAGCCCCAGCAGCTGTGCGGTCTGGAGCGCACGCAGCGAAGGGGACGACCAGACGAGCGAGACCGTGCGGAAAGCGTCATTTTGAAAGACTGCGGCGGCCCGCTGAAGGCCTTCGGCAGAAAGGCCGGGGTCGGGGCTGGAACCGCCGCGCTCCGGGATGGAATGGCGCAGGAGAAGAAGGGTTGTCATGAAAGCCTCCGATTAAAAAAGTGACTTCAGTATAGCAGATTCGGGAAAGCAGATGCAAGAAAACGAGCCGAAAGAACGACGGGGCCGATTCACTCCCCCTCAAAACGCAACCAAATTGCAAAAAATGTTACAATTTTCTCATGAAAAAAGAAGGCTGAATTTCTCCAGCCTTCAAAAAGCATGTATCAATGGTTGTAATTCAGGATCTTCTCGAGCGTATCCGCAAACTTGGCATCCTGCTCCTTCGTCCGCTTTGGGCTCCCCTTGGGGTGCTTTCCGGCACGGAGGAGCTTTTTGTTTTCGTATCGCCGCAGCATAAGAGCGTCTATGTTGTCGGCGGTGTATTCCAGACCGTTTTGATTCAGCACTCGTGCGCACTTGGCAAGACACATACTGGCTAGCCCGTAGTCCTGCGTCACGACCACATCCCCCGGTTTTACCCGGTTGACAAGTGCAAAGTCCACGCTGTCAGCCCCTTTATCGAACACCAGCGTCTGCGCACCTTCCCGCTCGATTTGGTGAGAGACGTCGCACAGGATGATGACTGGAACGCTGAATTGCTTTGCGATTTGCAACGTCAAACCCACCACCGGGCAACCATCGGCATCAATCAAAATATTCATCGGTTTTCCTCCATCGCCCACCGAAATGCTTTCGCCGTGCGCAGGTCAGCGTTTTTGAAATGTCCGCCGCTGTTCCATTCAAGGGCGCAGTCTGCGCCACGCTCTATGAGTCGGCTGTGCAGGGTGCGGATGTTATCACCTACCGCAGCCATGACAGCGTTTTTTGTGTGCTCTTCCTTGTCGCCAAGGCTCAGATAAACGTGCTGTTCCTGCATCGGGTGCTGCTGTTCAAACTCCATCCAGCCCGGAAACCAAACAGAGGGCGAGGCGGCGGCGACACCGTAGAACAGCTTTGTCTGAGTGGATGCCCACAGTGCAAACAGTCCGGCCAGTGAGTAGCCACCCAGAATGATTTTGACGTTTTCCGGGAGATGAAACTGTTGTTTCAGCGTTGGCACGACCTGTTCTGTCAGAAAGCGCAGGGTGTCCCCAGCATTTCCACCGAAACCTTGCTTTCCCCAAACAGCAGGAGACTTCCACGGGGAAAGTGCATCGTTCCAGCTTTCCGCTGGGATGGCCGCAAACAGATACTTTCGGTTGCTTTGTGCAATAGCAGCCACTTCGTCATCCATGCTTTGCAGCTCGTGTTCGCCGGTCATTTGGAGCAGCAGGTATTCTGCATGGGCCTCGCCGTAAATGCGGCAAGATCGGTTCCCAATCGGCATTGTCTGTGCGGTCACTTCGACGTCCTCCCGAAAATTTTTGATAAGCCCAGTATAGCAACTGAAAAAGTATTTTGCAATTCAAAAGGCTTTCATAGCCGTAGACCAATTAAGCAAAGTCAATAAGCACAGGTAGCCAATAAGAACGAAATCGAACGGTTTGAGTTCGGCATTCATCGCTTATAGCCCTGCCATCGCTTACACCAAGTAAAGAACAAGGGCAGTGAAAGATGCCAAATTCGAATTTTTCGCATACCAAATAAGGCCCTGTGTTTGTTTCAGGGTTTGAATCTCTCAAAAACTTCAGGCTGCTTTTACAAATCCCTGTTCAACAGCATGCTGCTCTGGCGTTTTCAGTTCGAAGGGCTTCTGGTCACGCAAGACTGCAAAGACTATAAAGACCAGTTTGTGCATTGACGCTGCTTGAGCAACCTTTGCCGGTTTGTTTTTACATTTCTTTTCATAATAACTGAGCAGTACGGGGTTCGCTGCAGAGTCCTTTCCGCGCTTACAAATCGAATTAACCACTCCCATGTGAAGTGCAGCTCTTGCATAGGGAGAGCCACGTTTTGAGAGCTTGTTCTTTGTTCCTCTGAATGATCCGGATTGCCGCTCTGTTGGGTCTAAACCAAAATATGCTGCAAGCTGTTTCGGCTTCTTGAACAACAAGATATCTCCGATTTCTCCTAGTAAAAGGGCTGCCGAATGACTACCAACACCAGGGATGCTTTGCAGCAAAGAAACGTTGTTTCGCATTTCTTTTATCTGAGCCAGCAAATTATCTATTGCGGTTTCTATTTGAAGCACACTTTCGGACAATGTACGAAGCATTTGAATGGTACACACAATGAGTGTTTCATCGGCACATGAATGAATCCCCAATGTCTGCGCTTTTTGCGCTGCGGAGATTAGCAAGCCAGCGTTCTTTTTAGCAAAATTATAACCAGCCTTGCTTGCAGCAGCAATCACGTCAACCAGTTCTGATTCTTCCTCTACAAGCAAAATGGTCGGCGTTGGAAAACGTACAAGCACAGCGCAAGAAGTGACGCCTCCCACATCGGAAAAGACCTTATCATAGCCCGGAAAGGTCTGATCCAAAAGGGCTGTTAATCGGTTTTTATAACTCGAAACGTCGTTCAACAATTCCGCACGATGTCTGCAGAGCTGGCGCAGCGCACGCGTTGCCGTTTGAGGAATTTGGGAAGGACGCAATGTCTTTGTTCGATACATCATTGCCAGTTTGAAGGCATCCACACGATCGGTTTTCCTCTTTCTGATAGAGAAGTCCTTCATCGAATTGCTTTGAAGTGGATTCACCACGATCACGTCATATCCATGCTCTGAGAAAAATTGAAAGAGGATCAAATGGTAGTGTGAGGTGGACTCCATCACAATAACAGGCTTACTGAAAAAAAGCCGCTCAGCCTTTTGGAGTAGGGCGTTCGCTCGATTTATCGATGTTTCGTCGTGATAAATCTTTTCTTGCGCAAAGATTTTGTTGTCTGGCGACAAAATGCACATATCACTGAATTGTTTGCTGACATCAATTCCAGCTACCGGACAATAACTCATATACACCTCTCCTTCCAGGGCAGTTTCGCTTCTTCGCAAAAGTAACAGGCGCGTTGTTGACACGGGTAACGGTTGTGCCGACCCAACCAATCAAAACATTGAATCTTTTACGAAGCGAACGGACGGTCTACGCTGTTAGTAATTCCTGAATGGAAACCAAGCAAGCAGTTTTGCCACTTTCAGCCCCAGTTAGTACTTCAATATTACTATGTTTTGGAAATCTGCACAACCATATAACCGTCTTTGATGAAACTATTTTTGTTTCATCGATGACATTGTACCGGCAAGCAATGCCGCCGTATATACAACGGCGACTTTTGCGTTGCAAAATGCTTGTTGGGAAATCCCAAGCCCTTTCAGATCTGCACCGTACCGATGCAGGCTGCGCGTTTTTTGCAAAACGCTTTTTTGATGCGCCGTAGGAGTGCGCAGCCATCACGGAATCGTGATGGTCGCAGGGCTTGGGATTGCATCCCAACAAGCAAATGAACACGGCAGAATTTTAATTCTGCGTGTGAATTTGGCCTTTGTGCACACAGAGGCCCTGCTTGCTGAGGTTATGCTGATTCTGAAATTGAAGGCCAGTAAATTATACAAAAATCCAAATCTACGATACAAAGATAAAGATGAGATATGTTTTTAAACTTAGCAGCCATTTCGATGATATAGGTCGAATTACTGGAAACTTTTATTATTATACGTTTGTGCCACAAAACAAGTTGAGTTGGCAGTCGTCACCATAGATGCGCCCAATATTATATGACTTAATAATCGTGTGCATCTATCATTTTCTTGCTTTTTCTAACCAAAGATGCTATTATTATAAACAACGCTGTCGAGTGTTGGAATATGCCTTGGCAGTATGGCTATAACAGACCGAATGCTCTGCCGGAAGGCGGAGCATTTTTTGTATATCGATACGGAGAAGGTATTTTATGGCAATCAGTTATAAAAGACTCTGGAAACTGCTCATCGACAAGGACATGAAAAAGAAGGACTTATGTGTAAGAGCTGGCATTAGCCCGGCTTCAGTTACTAAGATGGGAAGAAACGGTCACGTTACCACGGAGATTCTTCTAAAGATTTGCATAGCACTGAATTGCCAAATCGAGGACATCATGGAAATTGTGCCAGATGAAAAATAAACGCATTATTGTAAATAGATAAAATTCGAAAATAGAACAATCCTGTGTGGATTGAGGTAAGGCGAGTGGAAAATATGTTTCTGACAACAAAAGAGATTGCTCTAAAATGGGGTGTCTCTGCTACTTGGGTTACAGTGCTTTGTAAGAAAGGAAGAATTGAAGGGGTTATACGTAAAGGCAATAGATGGTATATTCCAGAAGATGCAAAGAAGCCCAATGATAGGAGATCTTGTAAAAACACACAGATTAAAGCCCGATTTAGATTTATCGACCTGTTTGCTGGAATTGGTGGTTTTCATCAAGCTATGAGATACCTCGGCGGCGAGTGTGTAATGGCAGCTGAGATTAACGAAGAATGTAAAAAAACATATCGACTTAATTACCATACCGAGGAGAAAGAACTACGTGGCGATGTGACAAACATCCAACCCGAGACAATTGCGCCTTTTGATGTTTTGTGTGCGGGATTTCCTTGTCAACCTTTCAGCAAGGCTGGTGCACAAAAAGGTTTTAAAGATAAGACTAGAGGAAACCTGTTCTATACGATTATGGATATCCTTGATGGACATCCTGAAGCAAAGTTTATTATTCTTGAAAATGTTCGTAATTTAGCTGACAAAACTGAAAACTGGGATATCATCACCTCAGAATTAATGCGGCGCAATTTTTATATCACGGAAGAACCTATTATACTCTCTCCCTCTGATTTTGGGATTCCTCAGATTCGAGAACGAGTATATATTCTTGGAATCCGAAAAGACATTAGAAATGAGAAGATTCTAAGCAATGGCTTCATTCATAAAAATGATCTTCAATTAGAAAAGCATTTCAAAAAATGTAAAATGGGGGATGCGTGGACAATTCTTGAAGATAATGTGGAGGATACGTATGTGATTCCTGAGGAACAGGAGCATATGATTTTAGCTTGGGATGAGTTCCGAATTGAAACTGGAATAAAGGTGATTGGTTTTCCAATTTGGATTGATAGCTTTGGTGTTGGGATAGACGATGACAATGAAGTGTTTCGTGCACAAGGATATGATGATATGCCATCATGGAAGCAAAAATTTTTGAGGCATAACAGAAAGCTTTATCTTGATAATAGAGTTTTTATCGATAAATGGATACGCAAATATGATATGCTCAACAAAATTAAACTCTACAAGAAATTTGAATGGAATTGTGGGACAGATGTTACAGATATTCGTGATTGCTTAATTCAGGTTCGGCAATCTGGTATTCGTGCAAAACGGCCAACATTTTATCCTTCGCTTGTCGCAATAGTCAACACTCCGATAATTTGGGATAAAAATAAAGGACATTTTAGAAGGATTACTCCAAGAGAAGCTGCGAATCTGCAAAGTTTTCATAGTGGATTTAAATTCCAAGGAACAGATGCAATCCAATATAAGCAACTTGGAAACTCTGTAAATGTACGAGTTTTAAAAATTTTGGGTGAAAGTTTATTTGCATTGGCTAATAATGGATGGGATGGTGAATTGGATGGCGAAACGCATTAATATTCGACCAACAACCAGTGTGTATGCTACCTACAAAAATATAAGATATGATCCATGGACTGCCATAGCGGAATTTGTAGACAATTCAACGCAAAGCTATTATGACAATACTGAAAAACTTAATTCAACTAAATATTGGAATGGCCTTGCCGTTGACATTGAATACAAGAGAGACAAAGTAAGCGGCGATCACCTTATCATAAAAGATAATGCGTATGGTATGGATTTTCGAGATTTTCAGCGGGCAATTATGTTGGATAGTCCGCCGAGAAAAAAATCTCGCAGTGAGTTTGGAATGGGACTAAAAACCGCCGCATGTTGGTTTGGAAAATGTTGGAGTGTTGAGTCTGTTGCACTGGGCTCTGGCGTGAAATATAAAACTACTGTAGATGTCGAAGCCTTGAGCAAATACAAAAACGAAGAAATCACCGTGGAAGAAATTCCGTGCAGCACAAAAGATCATGGCACAACTATCACTATTTGGAATTTGAATCGCACACTTTCTGGAACACAAATCGGAAAAACTAAAGACCAGTTGAGGGGAATGTATCGAACAGATTTGCGTTCCGGAAAAATCAAAATTCTATATAATGGTGTTGGACTGGTTTATGAGATGCCTAAAATACTCACCGAGATTTTACCCGACGGAAAAGAGAAAGTATGGGAAAAAGATATAGATCTTTCTTTTGATTTTAATGGTGAAACCAAGCGTGTTTATGGGTTCATTGGTCTTTTGGATGAAGGTAGTACATCAGGTGCAGGTTTTACACTTATTCGATATGGTCGTGTTATCGTAGGTGGTTACGAAAATGGATATCGGCCTGAAGAAATATTTGAAAAGTCCAACTCCTATGTCTATCAAAGACTCTTTGGAGAACTAAATCTTGATGGATGGAGAGTGACGCAAACAAAGGATGCGTTTGATTTATATGGTGGTTTGGAAGATGTATTAATTGAAAAATTAAAAGCCGAATGTGAAGATTATAGAAAAAAGGCTAAGGAATATCGTAAACGCCCTAAGGCTTCGATTAACACAGGAATTGAAACCTTAGTAAATACTTTCTCCAATGCTGGTATTATTAATGATGTGGTGGTTACACCGATCCCTGAGGATGTTAATGTAGAGAGTTCGAAGACGGCTATTGGTCAGTCAAACATAAAGCCGACTACTAAAGTTGAACTTGTACCAGATCCTACAGACATTGAAGTTGAGGGCGATAGAGGAAAACGTATTGTCTTTTCCTGTAACGGTAAACAGTATATCTTTAATTTTATTTTGAAAAAAGATGATCCTGATAGTCGATGGCTCAATATTGCAATGAGTGGAGATGAGTATATTGTTGAATGGAATATTCGCCATATGTTTTTCAAGCCATATATTAACGATGAACATTTTTTAACCATCATGGAGCAATTTACATTTGCGCTTGCTTTATCTGAAATTGAGGCTATGCGTCTAAGTGTGGATGGAAAAATTGATCCTAGTAGCATCAGAATGAGGATGAATGAAACACTTAAAGCTGTAATTAAGGAGGGACACTAATGAGCGATAGTATTGAAATGAATTACTATGAGCCGGAAACAACTACATGGACCGTTAATCTTGATGGACGATATATGTCTGCTGTACAGAACTATTTATTGGCGGACGGAATCCCTCTAGAAGGTGTTACGAGGATTGTTTCAAATGCAGCTCAAACCCTTTCGTATTGTCCTTATCCGGAAGGAAACGGCACATGTCAAAAAACTGGCATTGTAATTGGAAAAGTTCAGAGTGGTAAAACTTCGAACTTCATTTCAATCACAGCACTAGCTTTTGATAATAATTATGATATTGTTATCGTCTTTGGCGGAACAAAGAAACCTCTTGTTAAGCAAAATCGAGACCGGATAAAAGAGTATTTTGAAGCAACCAAAGATGTCCTCGTTTTGGACACAACAGATTTTAAAGACCAGTTGACCGCACAAAAAATGCACCAATTCAATAAGATGAATAAGAAAGTTGTAGTGGTTGCACTCAAAAGTCCAACTCAGATTAACTACATTGCGGACAATATTTTTTCTGATCCTACTCTGGCAGAAAAACCGGTTCTAATTATTGACGACGAAGGTGACGAAGCGTCTTTAAATACACTTGTGAAGAAAGGAAAAAAGAGTTCAACATATAAAGCAATCGAGAATTTAAAAGCTCGACTGAATCGGCATTGCTTTTTGTCTATTACGGCAACGCCGCAAGCAAATTTGCTGATTGATACATTGGATGTCCTCTCGCCAGATTTTGGTGTACTTGTTGATCCGGGTAATGGATATTGTGGCCTCGATGTGTACCATAGTGATAATAAGTATACAAAGAAAATACCGGATAATGAAACCTCCCTGCTGGATGACGGCATTCCACAATCGTTTATTGAAGCTATTTCGATGTTTTTTGTTGCCTGTGCAATATACAAAAATCGTGGTATGAAGCCAGGAGACAAATTATCTATGCTGGTTCATCCAAGCCAGTTGAAAGCAGATCACGAAAAAGTTTTTAATAAGGTTGAGGGTTTAATTAATGACTGGTGCCAAAAATCCGAAAATAAACGAGATATCGCTTATGGTTCTTTGAAAAGAATACTAGTTGCGGCATACTGTGAATACGAAAAAGCGGGAGTTCAAGGTCTACCTTCTTTTGATTCGTTGGAAGATGATATTATTCAAGCGATGAATGTGTGTGGTAGGCATAAAGTAAACGGTGACAGTGTTCCCAAAGGTGCAGATGAGATATATGACTATAATATTTATGTTGGTGGTACCATGTTGGGACGTGGCCTTACGCTCAAGGGACTCGCAATTACGTATATTATTCGAACTGCAAAAGGTGTATCCACAGTGGATACTGTTCAGCAGAGAGCCCGTTGGTTTGGATATAAGATGAAGTATCTGGACCTGTGTAGAATATTTGCTGTAGGAAAAATTATTAGAGAATTCCAAGAAATCCGAGACCATGAAGAAGATCTCTGGGAAACGGTACGAGCAGCCAAATGTCAAGGAACAAATTTTAAAAATATGGCTCGAATTTTTGCGCTCAGTGATGACTTGAAAATGACTCGTAGTTCGGTAGCCAAAACGGAAAATTATACCTTCAAGTTTTGGAATAAACAAAGAGAATTTCAAGACGTTCAAGAATATATTGATAGTAATAAGGCGATTTTGGCAACAGTACGCGCGGAACAGAAAGACCAAATTAAAGTCGAACGATTTGGTGATGGCGCACCGTTTGTGATTGTTCCTAATATGGACTTTGACTATGTGAAAGAACGCATTTTTGATAAATTCTGCTTTGCTGCAGGAGAAAAATTCAATCAGTCTGTTATTAGCAAACTTGACATACTACTCAAACGTAAAAATTTGCAACCGAAAGTTGATATTATTTGGATGAGAGATGGAACTTTCTCAGAGCATTCTATTGACTGTGGACATATTCCTAATTATAGTGTTGGCCGCCGCCCAAAGAGTCTTGAAAAACCTCCAGTATATCTTGGTGATGATTACCAGTTTGTATCAGAAGATACTATGCAACTTCAAATTCACGAAATTCGAGATACGATTACGAATGTTGATAGTCCAACATTAGCATTTTATATTCCTAAAAGTGTAATTGAAAAATTGACAAATCTGGTAATTCAAGCATAACGAGGTGCTAATGTGGATATAGTTGAAACTTTCCAAAATCACTTTGGAAGCGGGAATGCAAGTACCCATGACTTTACACTTGTAGAGTACAGGCCGAACTTTTTTATTGGGATAGATAAGTTTGACCACGTTTGTGTTGTTGTTAAGTCTTCAGGTCTTCACAGATTTCCAATCAAATACAAAACTCAAAAAATAAGTATCGAGTGCAATATGAAAGTTTGTTATGAACTGAATGGAAAACCGTATGATGACACGGTTCACATTATTCGGTGCTTATCTGAAGTTAAACGAGAAAAATATATATTTCTGGAACTTTCGATGGTTTTAATACAGGAGGGCGATAAATCTGAAGAAGCTATAATAGAAACGTTTAATATTTTGCGTACATTTTTCAATGATAAAAAAGAACTTTCGGATAATGAATTGATTGGGCTATATGCCGAATTGTATACAATTTGCAGTTTTCATGAATCATTAGAAATTGAAAAATACTGGCAGTCGAGAGACCGTATGAAATTTGATTTCTCAATTTCAGAGAAAGTGAAACTTGAAGTTAAAGCAACAGTAAAGAACATACGGACACATCACTTCCGGCATGAGCAGTTAATGACAGAAGTATATGATATATTTGTTTTGTCATATCTGTTGCGTTATGACGATGAGGGACTTTCATTGTTTGAACTACTCATGTCTTGTAAAAAAATCATGGCGAACGATTCAAGAAAATTGCTGCGTATTAACTATGTGTTGAAAAACGTAGAAGAAAGCCGCCTTAAGCACCTGCGATTCAACCGTGCTTATACAGAGGCAAATCGGCATATCTATCGTGCAGCGGATATTCCCAAGTTCAGAGAGAACACGCCTCGTGGTGTGGCGAATGCCGAATATGATTGTGTCTTGGACAATGTGGAATTCATAGAGGACGATTTATTTATCGATATTGCCAAATCAAATTCTGTGGGGGCTCAAAATGTTTAAAACATATGATTTGTTTGACCATCGGAACATAAATGACCTTGTCCCAGAGATTATTTATTATTATTTGTTTCAAGGGCTTAGTCTTGCAGCTATTGAGTACAAACTATTTAGGACAAATGATTATCATGGCTGGCTAAGTAAAACCTTTCTGAATTATTACGGAATAGATACCGAAAAAGATAATAAAGGAATTTTTGCCGATAGAAGTGTCCCGGAAGTGGTAGAAGAACTTTATAAAAGTTCTAATATTGCGCATGTGCGAGTTGCAAAATTACTGAAAGAAAAGTATTTGTAATTACGACATTAAATTCACGGTTCTACGTCACATTTTAAGATCCAAACGAAACGTCCAAGATATTGGAAAGTCCACAGGTCGGATATAAAATCCAACCCGTGGACTTTATTGTTTTGTTCTTAAATTTTAGAGTTCAAATGCTCTACAAGTTTCCAAACCGTTGTCAACGGATTGCTCTGCCGCGAAATCGGTTCAATGCCTTGATTCTGAATCTGATTGGCACGAACTTTAGCTCTCTGAATCGCAGCTGCCAGCAAAGGTTTCAAAACGTCAAAATAATCCTTGTTCTTCTCATAATCGGGGATTCTGTTCGGCTGTTTCAGCAAGCGGATCAATGACTGACAATCCTCGACCTCTGCCTGTTGATTTACAAAGTGCAGTAGGAACCACAACTCGAAAGACGGGTTAGAATAGGCCAGATGATAACCTTCCTTTTGAGCGGACTGTTTGGCACGCAGAAGAACCTCGTTTGAGTTATCGTCACGGTCAAATACGCACCAGATGGAGTCACCATCTTTCGGGTAGTATGGATTATTGCCCATCGTTGCTTTGGCCTTTTGCACAAGCTTGTCGGCAGACTTATACTGAGAAGAAATCGGGATAATATCAATATTGCACCCTCGGCTGCGGAAACGTTTGAAATAGCGGATCTCGGTTTCACTGCCCTCACAGATGAGATACACCACCGGGTTGCGCTTTCTGGTGTGAACAGACTTGCGGCTGATCTCTTTTATTCTGCCCATGCTGCATCCCCTCCAATGAACGGAATCGCACCGTAGCGACCTTGTAAATAGCCCTTGGAGATATTCTCACCTTTCCGGGGAGAGAACTCGGTCAGGGCGTAAATATCGGTCTGCATGGTCTTTTCGTCCTTTTCGGCAAACCAGATCTGATCCCGGCGCAGCAGGGTCAGGTCGAGAAGTCCGGTATCGTGTGTTGTGAAGATGAGTTGTGCATGGTTTGTATTGATAGCGGCATCCTGCACCATCTCGATCAGATGCCTTGTCAGCAGCGGATGCATACTGGATTCGATCTCGTCTACTACCAAAACAGAGCCTGCTTCTAGTGCCGCAAGCCACATACCGATGCGAGAGAAGAAACGCTGTGTTCCAACGGATTCTTGCCCCAACGGGAGCCAGAAACCCTTAGAAGTGCCATCTTCGGCATCGAGAGTGTGCAGTGCGGAAATGATAGGCTCTTCCTTGGAGCCTGTAATGCGGATGTCCTTGATACCGAGGTCTGCATACAGCATTTCATGCAGGATACGGCTCTTTTCAGAGCCACCCTGCCGAATGGCAGACAATGTAGCATCCAGCCGCATTTCGGTTCCCATAAAGCCTGTCAGCTTTTCAAAGAACCACAGATACGCTTTTTCGGTCTGGGGGCAGTTCCACTCGTTCGAGCTGGACAGATAAAGGCGGTTTTCAGCAGTTCGTCCAGCAAGCGTGAACTGCTCTTGAATATTCTCGCGGAACTGATAGCCATTGTTTTCTCTTGAAAAAATCAAGGCTTCCCGGCCATTCGGCCAGTGATAGAGATATTCGGTCAGGACTTTGGACTTGTCAAACGAGAACCCATAGGCATACTTGATGCCGCCATAAAAATAGATGGCTTCAAAGCTGGTCGGCTGTGTGGGCTGGTCAGTGAAAGCAAACGACTCCTGTGGAAGGAACTCACCTTTCAGCAGCTTGGCATATCGGCCACAGACCATTTCCCGCATGAGCAGGAGAGCATGGAGAACATTGCTCTTCCCGGCTGCATTTGCGCCGTACAGTGCCAGCACAGGCACAAGCTGTTTCTTCTCGTCTGGCGAAATCAGGCAATCAGACAGACTTTTATCCGTAGATGCTTTCAAGCTGATAATAGCTGTGTCCTTGATGGAGCGGTAGTTGGTGACTGAAAATTGAAGCAGCATCGCGATTCCTCCCAGATGATTTTCTGAATCTAGTGTACTCTATTCTGGGCAGAAAGTCAAATTTTGATTTTGAAATTTGCAAATATTCCGCAAAAATCAAGAATAAAATCTAAAATATCGGCTTTTGATACCGTTCAGATGCTATCAGGAATCATTCCGCATACACGACTTCCCTCACCACTACCTCTTCAGCCTGCGCTTTCAGCCCGTTCATGTGCGCCACCCAGAGAAGCTGTGCGCGCTCTTTGTCCGGCGCGGGGTACTTGTCTAACAGAGTGGTCATCGTGCGTTCCAGCCACGCGCAGGCCGTTTTCTGGGCATCCTGCAAATGCGGTCAGAGCGTACCGTTCAGCAGCATCTGGTGATACAGCACAGGGCGCTGGGTTTTGAGGTAGGCCAGCCGCATCCGGCCATATTTGCCCAGCGGTTCGGAATCATTGGTCTGCGGCAGGGTGAGCAGGGGCAGCTGATACTCCCCGACCTGTGCGTAATGGATCTCGTTGCGGACGTAGCCGTGTTCTTCCAGTTCCAGAACAGCGGTGCGTACACTGTCCAGACCATCCTTGCAACCAACGGTCAGTCCCTTCAGGCTGTAATCCCAATCGTCCGGCAGGGAGAGCATATAGGACAGCAGTCCCTTGGCCTTCAGGGACAGCCTCTTATCCTGCAGGTGGTGGTTGCTCATAACGGTGTAGTTGACGTTTTTATTGACGCGGAATGTTGACATGGCGGCTTCCCTTTCAGCCCAATGCGGGCAAGAGAAAACGCAGCATCTCCCGGCTTTCGGGAAACGCTGCGTTCAGACAGGGAAGCCTGCTGTGAGCTGGCACAGCAACGGCAGCACTGCATATTTCAATCGCAAGTTTAGCGGCAGCTTTCAATCCAAGCAGCCTATTTGCGATATACAATTCGCAGTTGGTGCCAACGAATCAAAATGCGAATTGTAATAACGGACATCTAACACAACTACACCTGAAATGCAGCCGCTGACGGCCTGTGTGAAAAAGGCTTTTTCTAACGTCATTTCGCAAAAAGCGGCTGATTTTCGCCTGCAAATTGCGGTGTGACGTGCCTTTTTGGAGGTTACAAGAATGCCCTCAGCTGCCAATGACAGCCGCGAGAAACCAGCTTCATCCAACAATTTTAAAGACTCGAAATGCGATAGGCCGGGAGACCGGTGCCAGAGTTCGACTTCCTGATGCTCCGCCAAAAACGCCGCAGAACGATGAGTTCTGCGGCGTTTTTCATTGCATATTTTACTTTCCCGCCAGCAATACCGCCAGCACAGCCTTCTGGACGTGCAGTCGATTTTCTGCCTCGGTGAAGATCTCGTCGGCGTGGGCCTCAAAGACAGCGGTAGAGATCTCCTCGCCGCGGTGAGCGGGCAGGCAGTGGAGCACCATGCAGTCCGGCTTTGCGGCTTTCAGGAGGCCGCTGGTGAGCTGGAAGCCCGCAAAGTCCCGCAGGCGGCTCTCGCTCTCGGAGGTGCCGGGGGCGGCGGTATTCCAGACGGCCGTCACCACCACATCGGCGTCCTTGACGCCCTCGGCGGAGTCTTCCAGCAGGCGGAACGCACTGCCGTACTTATGGGCGAACATCAGCACATCTGCCGCCGGGCGGTAGCCGTGGGGGCAGACGCAGTCCACCTTCATGCCGGAGAGCAGGCCGCCCACGATGAGGCTGTTGGCCATATTGCTGCCGTCGCCGACGAAGCAGAGCTTCTGGCCCGCCAGCGCACCCCGGCGCTCCCGGATGGTCATGAGGTCGGCCAGCACCTGACAGGGGTGAGCATAGTCCGTCAGGCCATTGATGACGGGGACGCCCGCAAACTCAGCGAACTCTTCCAGATCGCTCTGGCGGTAGGTGCGCCAGACAACGCAGTCATAATAGCGGCCCAGCACCCGGGCGGTATCCTTGAGCGGCTCGCCGCGGCCGGACTGCAGCTCGGTGGCGGCATTCATGTAGTTGCCGAGGCCGCCCAGCTGGTAGACGCCCACCTCGAAGCTGGTGCGGGTACGGGTGGAGTTTTTCGAGAACATCAGCGCGACGCTCCTGCCCTTGAGCAGAGGTTCGGTGCCTCCGGCCTTCTGCTGCGCTTTCAGCTCATCGGCCACATCAAGGATGTGGGCCACCTCGTCAGGGGTGAGGTCGCTCATTTTCAGCAGATGCTTCATGCCTGCTCCTCCGTTTTGCTGGGGTCCATCTCCGCGAGGACGCTGCCCAGAATATCCAGCGCCCTCTCCACATCGTGGGCGGTCAGAGTCAGCGGCGGCAGCAGGCGGAGGCGGGTCTTTGCGGTAAGCACCAGCAGGCCCTTTTCGCGGCAGGCGGCCAGCACATCAGCGGCCTTGATGCCCTCGAGAAACTCGATGCCGACCATCAGGCCGATGCCCGAGAGGCTCCTGACGCGGGGCAGCTTTTCCAGACCGGTGCGCAGCTGGACGGCCCGCTCGTTGACGTTGGCGAGGAAGCTGGCGTCCATCCGGTCCACGACGACATTCGCACCGGCGCAGACCACCGGGTTTCCGCCGAACGTGGAGCCATGGCTGCTGGGTCCCATACCAGCAGCCACTTTCTCATTCATCAGGACAGCGCCAATCGGCAGACCGCCGCCCAGACCCTTGGCCAGCGTGACGACGTCGGGCTGGAGGTTGTAGTGCTCGCAGCACAGGAAGGTTCCGGTGCGGCCCACGCCGGTCTGCACCTCGTCCACGATGAGGACGAGGTCTTTTTCGTCGCAGAGGGCGCGGACAGCCTGCACATACTCGGGTTCCAGCGCCACAACACCGCCCTCGCCCTGTACCAGTTCCAGCATGACAGCGCAGGTGTGGCGGTCCACCATCTCGGTCAGGGCGTCGATGTCGCCGGCCTTGACGTACTGGAAGCCCTCGTTGAAGGGGCCGAAGTAGTTGTGGAACACGCCCTGTCCGGTGGCGGTCAGGGTAGCAATGGTACGGCCATGGAAGCTGTTGACCAGCGTGATGACATTGTAGCGGTCGGCACCGTATTTGTCGAAGCTGTACTTGCGGGCGGCCTTGATGGCACCCTCATTGGCCTCTGCGCCCGAGTTGCCGAAGAACACCCGGCTCATGCCGGTGCGCTTGCAGAGCTTTTTGGCCAGCTTGCCGCAGGGGGCGGTATAGTAGAGGTTGGAGGTGTGCTGCAGCTTGTGTGCCTGCCCGGAGACGGCCTCGGCCCAGGTCATATCGCAGTAGCCCAGGCTGTTGACGCCGATGCCGCTGGTGAAGTCGAGGTACTTCTGCCCCTCGGGGCCTTCGGCATAGAGGCCGTGGCCCTTCTCGAGGACGATGGGGTTGCGTGCGTAGGTATGCAGGACATACTCGTTGTCCCTCTTGATGACTTTTTCGGAATCCATATTCTTTACCTCCTGACGGTGGAGCCACATACTTTCCCTCTTTGCCAAAGGCTCCCCTACAAGGGGAGCTGGCGCGAAGCGCCTGAGAGGTCGTACGAAGGAGAGCCTAGCCGTGAATCGCAGCGAGGCTAAACCTCTCCGTCACGGCTGGCGGCGGTCATCGCTGCTGCCTATCGAGGGGAGGCCTTGGCATATCGGAAAGTGTTCTTATCCATTATTATAGGGCACTCCGGCGCATCACGCAACCCTTATTCGTGATGGCTGCGGCGATAGAAGCGGGTACCGGAGCCACGGTCGGAGAACAGCTCCAGCAGGATGGAGTGCGGCACGCGGCCATCAATGATGACAGCCTCGTGGACGCCCTGATAGATCGCGTCGGCCATGCCGCCGATCTTGGGGATCATGCCGCCCGCGATGATGCCGGCGGACTTGTAGCCCTCGATCTCGGAGACCTCCACCTCGGGGATGAGGGTGGATTCATCTTCCTTATCCCGCAGCAGGCCCGCAATGTCAGTCATAGAGACGAGCTTTTCGGCCTTGAGCGCGATGGCGATCTGTGCGGCGGCGGTGTCAGCGTTGACGTTATACGCCTGGCCCAGGTCGTCCATGCCCACCGTTGCAATAACGGGGATATAGCCGCTGTCCAGCAGGCTGGAGATCAGCGTCGGGTCCACGTGGACGATCTCGCCCACATGGCCCAGCTGAGGGTCAAGCTCGGTGCAGCGGAGCATCTGGCCGTCCATGCCGCAGAGGCCGACGCCGCGGCCCCGCAGCTTTGCCACGAGGTCCTTGTTCACCTTACCGGCCAGCACCTGCTGGACGATCTCCATGGCGGCGTCGTCGGTGACGCGCAGGCCGCCCGCAAAGCGGCTCTCGACGCCCACTTTTTTGAGCATCTCATTGATGGCAGGGCCGCCGCCGTGTACCAGGACCACCCGCACGCCCAGCAGGGTCAGGGTGACGAGGTCGTTCATGACCGCGTTTTTCAGCGTCTCGTTGATCATGGCGTTGCCGCCGTATTTGATGACCATGGTCTTGCCGTGGTACTTCTGGATATAAGGGGTCGCCTCCGAGAAAAGGAGGGCCATTTCTTCGTTTTTCATTGCTGTTCTCCTTCTCAGGTGCGGTAGTCGCCGTTGATCTTCACATAGTCATAGGTCAGATCGCAGCCCCATGCTTTTGCGGAAGCATCGCCGGTACCCATATCCACCTTGACCAGAATATCGTGCTCGGCCAGGACCTTTGCGGCCTCGTCCTCGCTGTAGGGGTGGTAGGCGGCGTTCTCGCAGACGTAGACCTCACCGGCGGCGCTGGACAGCCAGACGCAGACCTTATCGATCGAGAAGTCACCGGGGGTGTAGCCGATGGCGCAGAGGATGCGGCCCCAGTTGGCGTCGCGGCCAAAAACAGCAGCCTTGAAGAGGTTGGAGCAGACCACACTGCGGCTGACGGCGCGGGCCGTCTTGAGGTCGGGGGCGTGGGTGACTTCGCAGGTGATGAGGTGGGTCGCGCCCTCGCCGTCACCGGCGTGCTCAGCGCACATATGCTCGGCGATGGCGGTCAGCGCGGCCACAAAGGCGTCGTAGTCGGCGTTCTCCTCGGTGATCTCCGGGTTGCCCGCGAGGCCGGAGGCCATGATGATCAGGGTATCGTTGGTGGAAGTGTCCAAATCGACGCTCATCTGGTTGTAGGTCCCGGGGACGACGGTCTTGAGGGCCTTTTCCAGCAGGGCGGGGGAGACGGCGGCGTCGGTGGTGTAGAATGCCAGCATGGTGGCCATGTTGGGGGCGATCATGCCGCTGCCCTTGCCGATGGCGCCCACCGTGCAGGTCTTGCCGCCCAACTCAAACCGGATGGCATATTCCTTCTTGTGGGTGTCGGTGGTCATGATGGCCTTCGCCGCGTCGGCGCTGCCCTGTGCGTCAGCCGCCAGCTTGGCGGCGGCAGCAGGGATGCCACGGGCAAAGGGGTCGATGACCATCGGCTGGCCGATAACGCCGGTAGAAGCGGGCAGGACATCCTTTGCGTCGATGTTCAGCGCCTTGCCCACCAGCTCACAGCATTCCTCCGCCAGTGCCACGCCGTTGGCGGCGCAGGTGTTGGCGTTGCCGCTGTTGACCACGATGGCCTGTGCATAGCCGTCCGTCAGGTGGGCACGGTCTACCTTGATGGGTGCGCCGCAGACCTTGTTGGTGGTGTAAACACCGGCGGCGGCGCAGCGGACGTCGGCCTTGATGAGCGCCAGATCGTACTTTTCACTGTGATTTGCCCGGATGCCGCAATGGACACCGGCTGCTGCAAAACCCTTGGGCGCGCAGATGCCGCCCTCAACTTCTTTATACTGCATCTGAAAATCCCCCTATAGCACTACTATAGCATGCTTGCCCTCTCAGGCGCTTACGCGCCAGCTCCCCCAAAGGGGGAGCCAAAAGCCTCTCCCTTCGGGAGCAACAACGACGACCGCCGCCAGTGGCGGAAACAGGGAGTCATTGTTGGGGCCGCGGCCAGCAAGACGCAAGCAAAGCGCTGCGGATGCTGGGTGCCGCAACCCGGGCAGTGGCACGGCGAAAGCCGTGACGGAGAGGGCAAGCCCGTTTTTACTCTAATCCTTCCGTTTCGTTCATTCCCAGCATCAGATTCATGCACTGGACGGCTGCGCCGGAAGAGCCTTTGCCCAGATTGTCGAACAGGGACACCAGCATCATCTGGTCGCCCGCTGCGTTGACGGTCATGTACAGTTCCATCCTGTCGCTGCCGGACAGGGCGTTGGAGTACAGACCATTCTCGGGAAGCGGCTCGTTGAGGGCGTGGACGGAAACGGTCGCGCCCTCCCTGTAATAGTCCGCAATGCCTGCGGCCGCCGCCTCGGCGCTGGTGCCAGCCAGCTTGAGGTCCAGCGGAACGAGGACCTGCATCCCGCTGTAATAATCGCACACCACCGGCACAAAGGCAGGGGTGTGGGCGAGGCCGCTGATCTTCTGCATCTCAGGCAGATGCTTATGAGCGAGGCCCAGGCCGTAGCTCTTGGGCGCATCCAGCTTGCTGTGAGCCGGACGGTCGGCGCTCTCGTACTCGGCGATCATCTTTTTGCCGCCGCCGGAGTAGCCCGAAATGCCGGTGCAGCTGAACGGATAGTCTGCCGGAGTCAGCCCCAGCTCCACCAGAGGCCGCGCGATGCTGATAAAGCCGCTGGCATAGCAGCCGGGGACCGCCACACGATACGAATTTTTGATCTTCTCTTTCTGGCCCTTCAGCTCCGGGAAGCCGTAGTCCCAGGCCGCGTCGGTGCGGAAGGCCGTGGAGGTATCCAGCACCCTGACGTCCGGGCGGAGCAGAGGCATGACCTCTTTGGAGGCCGCATCGGGCAGGCAGAGGAAGGCAAGGTCGGCGGAATTGATGACCTTTGCCCGCTCATTCACATCCTTGCGGCCCTCAGCCGAGATGCTCAGCAGCTCGATGTCAGGCCGGGCGGCCAGACGGTCGGCAATGCGCAGACCGGTGGTGCCGGAAGAACCGTCGATAAAGACTTTTACGCTCATGCGTTTGCCGCCTCCCATCCGCCGAGCTGGGCGCCTGCCAGCTCGATCTGCTTTTTGACGCTGGCCTCGCTGGGACCGCCGTAGCTGGTGCGGCCCTCGCAGCACTTGATGAGGTCGATGGCGTCGTAGATGTCGTTTTCGAACAGAGCGCTGTAGCCCTTGAACTCATCGAGGGTCAGCTCTTCGAGGGTCTTATCCTTGCTGATGCAGTCGGAGACCATGCAGCCGGTGAGCTTGTAGGCGTCGCGGAAGGGCATCCCCTTTTTGGTCAGATAGTCGGCGCAGTCGGTGGCGTTGATGAAGCCCTTGGCAGCGGCCCGGCGCATATTGGCGGGCAGGGTCTTCATGGTGTCCAGCATGGGAGTGACCGTTTTCAGGCAGAGCTCCAGCGTATCGACGGCGTCGAAGATGGCCTCTTTGTCCTCCTGCATATCCTTGTTGTAGGCGAGAGGGATGCCCTTCATCATGACCAGCAGGGTGTTCAGATCGCCGTAGACGCGGCCCGTCTTGCCGCGGATGAGCTCGGTGACGTCGGGGTTCTTCTTCTGGGGCATGATGGACGAGCCGGTGGTGAAGGCGTCGTCCAGCTCGATGAACTTGAACTCCCAGCTGCACCAGAGGATAATCTCTTCGGACAGGCGGGACAGGTGCATCATGCAGATGGAGATGGCGTTTGCCAGCTCGATGCAGAAGTCACGGTCAGACACACCGTCAAGGCTGTTGGGGCAGGGCGCCGCAAAGCCCAGCTTCTCGGCGGTGAACTGACGGTCCAGCGGGTAGGTCGTACCGGCCAGAGCGCCGGAGCCCAGCGGACACTGGGCGTCCATCCGGGCGGTGGCGTCCTCGAAGCGCTGCAGATCGCGCAGCAGCATCCATGCATAGGCCATCAGGGCGTGGCCGAAGGTGATGGGCTGGGCGCGCTGCAGGTGGGTGTAGCCGGGCATGACGGCGGTAGTGTTCTCGGCGGCCTTCCTGCAGATGACCTTGACCAGCTCCACGATGTAAGCCTGCAGGGTGTGGCTGTAGTCCCGCAGAGTCAGGCGGATGTCCAGCGCCACCTGGTCGTTCCGGCTGCGGCCGGTGTGCAGGCGTTTGCCGGCGTCGCCGATGCGGGCGGTGAGGGTCTGCTCCACGAAGGTATGGACGTCCTCGGCGTTGGGGTCGATGGTGAGAGCGCCGGAGGCCAGGTCATCCGCGATGGAGGCCAGACCGCTCAGAATATCCTCGCAGTCCTTCTCGGAGATGATGCCCTGCTTTGCCAGCATGGCGGCGTGGACGCCGCTGCCGCGCATATCCTGCGCGATCATCCGCTGGTCGAAGCGGATGGAAGAGTTGAAGTCGTTGACGCGGGAATCGACCGCCTTGGAGAAACGGCCCTTCCAAAGTTGTTCTGCCATTGTTAAATTCCTTTATCTGAAAAAGTGTCTGAATTTCGAGTGCAAGGCCCAGCATTTTATGCATCGTCGAGCCTTTTTGCCCAGCTCAGACCTCACCGGTACGCCAGTGGCTCCCACTCTGGGGGCAGCCGAACCGACCGCCGCCAGTGGCGGATCGAGGGAGGTGAGACTGGGGCAGCGGCCAGCAGGATGCGAGCGGCAGCGAAGCAGACGCTGGGAGCCGCAACCCGGAGCTGGCGAGCGAAGCGAGACTGAGAGGGCTAGAAACGGCAAAGCCGCCGCAGGGGAAAAAGCTCCCGCGGCGGTGCCGCCAGCAATGATGCCGGTAATTTGAGCCTTCAGCGTGAAAGTGTAAAAAACACGCCAAAGGGGATGACAAGCAGGTTATTCCTTGACCTCGGGCCAGTTCTTGGACAGCTTTGCGCGCTCCTTGATGGACAGGCCGAAGAGGTTGATGAAGCCGGTAGCATCGGACTGGTCATAGTCCTTATCCACGCCGAAGGAAGCGGTCTGCTCATCGTACAGGGTGTACGGAGAGGTGACGCCGGCGTTGATCATGTTGCCCTTGTAGAGCTTCAGCTTGACATCGCCGGTGACGGTCTTCTCGAGGCTGTCGGCGAAGGCATCCAGAGCCTCGCGCAGCGGGGTGAACCACTGGCCGTTGTAGACGATGTCGGCGTACTTCTGAGCCAGCTGAGCCTTGAAGTGTGCGCTCTCCTTGTCCAGAGTGATGGTCTCCAGAACATTGATGGCCTTGTACAGGATCGCACCGCCGGGAGTCTCATAGACGCCGCGGCTCTTCATGCCCACCAGACGGTTCTCGACGATGTCCAGCAGGCCGATGCCGTTCTCGCCGCCGACCTTGTTCAGGTACTCGACCAGCTCGACAGCGCCCATCTCCTTGCCGTCAACGGCAGTGGGGATGCCCTTCTCGAAGTGGAGGGTGATGTAGGTCGGGGTGTCGGGAGCCTGCTCGGGGGAAACACCCAGCTCCAGGAAGCCGGGCTTATTGTACTGCGGCTCGTTGGCGGGGTTCTCGAGGTCGAGGCCCTCATGGCTCAGGTGCCACAGGTTCTTATCCTTGGAGTAGTTGGTCTCACGGTTGATCTTCAGGGGGATGTTGTGTGCCTCGGCGTAGTCGATCTCCTCGTCACGGCTCTCGATGTCCCACTCACGCCAGGGAGCGATGATGGCCATATCGGGGCAGAGAGCCTTCAGGGTCAGCTCGAAACGCACCTGGTCGTTGCCCTTGCCGGTGCAGCCGTGGCAGATGGCGTCTGCGCCTTCCTTGATGGCGATGTCGGCCAGAGCCTTTGCGATGCAGGGACGTGCGAAGCTGGTGCCCAGCAGGTAGTCCTCGTACTTTGCGCCGAACTTCAGGGTGGGGAAGATGTAGTTCTCGACGAAGTCCTTCTTCAGGTCGAGGACGTACAGCTTGGAAGCGCCGGTAGCCTTGGCCTTCTCTTCCAGACCGTCCAGCTCAGTACCCTGACCCACGTCGCCGGAGACAGCGATGACTTCGCAGTTGTTGTAATTCTCCTTCAGCCAGGGAATGATGATGGAGGTATCCAGACCGCCAGAGTAAGCCAGAACAACTTTCTTGATATCTTCCTTTTTCATGATGATCGCTCCTTTGTTTATTACACTTTTTATACTTTTGTTTTCCGCCCGGGCATCCCTCCCGGGGCGCTCGACGTCTTGTCTTTCTGAGTACGCTTTTATTATACGCCAAGCGGTTTTTCCGTCAATGCAGAAAACCGCCAAACCTTGTGCAGATTTGGCGGTCCTTTTCTGTTATTTTGTATTTTTATGCATTATTTTATAAATATATACAAATTTTATGCATTCTTAATTTGTATATGCATTGCTGTATACAGTCCGGTTCATCCATTCTGTCCGCCGTCGGCACGGGGTTGACGGCCCAGTTCCGGCACAGCGCGGCGTTCGTGTTTTTATTTATTCTTTTTCAGCCGTCCACCCGGCGCAGAGGGCCTCTTTCTGGGCCTTTGTCAGCTTTTTGAGGGCGATCTCCCGCCGGAGGGCGGCGGACTTGTCCGCACACGCTTCCAGGTAGGCAAAGCCCAGCGCGGTATGGGTGCGGGTATACCTTGCGCCCTTGCCGCTCTGGTGGGCCTTGAGGCGGGCTTCCGGGTCGTTGGTCCAGCCGGTATAGAGCTGGCCGCCCGCGCAGCGCACCATGTAGACGTAAGCCGTCTTTTCCGGCTTCTCAGATGCGGCCATTGTTCTTCAGCACCTGACGGCAGGCGGCGAGGGCCGTCTCCTTGTCCTTGGCCGTGATGAGGAAGCGGCTGGCGTGGCAGAAGCTGATGCCCTCGATGCCGCTCTTCTGCTCGATGACCTCCTGCGGCTGGCCGGCCCAGCTCTGGGGGAAGGGGAGCTTGGGCTTTTTGGTCTTGTGGTCGGTGACGCACTGGGCGCTCCAGCCGCCCCGCTGGCTGGGGTAGATGACGAAAAGGGCGTCAGTCTTGTACAGCCCGTTCTTCCAGGGCAGATAGCAGGGCAGCACCACGATGCCGTCGCGGGAGTTTTTGTATGCCTGCTGGACCTTCTCATCGGCGCGGTTGACGGCGTTGGCGCTCTCGAGCTGGTTCTCCAGGATCTGCTTTGCCACAGCCACGGCCTTGAAGAAGCAGGCGTCCTGGTCCTCTTTCGAGTCCCACACGGGGTTGAAGAAGCCGATGGCGTCGCAGAGGCTGTTCTGCTCGCCGGTATTGTCGTTCAGATCGAGGGGCTGGATGAAGTTCTCATCAATGAGCCGGGCCTGACGCTCGCCCACAAGGCCGGGGCCGAGCACCCGCCACAGCAGGCCGAAGGCCGCGTAAGGGATGCCGTTGGGGCGGGTCTCGCGGGGCTCCTGATGGTGGTCGAACATCCCAAAGCCGATGTCGTACACGATGCCGTCGAAGTCATCCGGCACCACGAAGCCGCGGGTTATTTTAATATCCGGGCGGAGGATCTGGAGCAGGGCAGTGGCGAACACGTCGTCGGCGTGGAACTTGCCTGCGTGGGTAAAGCCGTTTGCGGGTATTTTCATAGGGGGTTCTCCTCATCTCTCATGCATTCTGTTGCACACAGTATAGCACATTCCCGGGCGGCGGACAACAAAAAGGAGCCGCCGCATGACGCAGCAGCTCCCATATTCTACAGAAAAATTTCTCAGTGGTTGGCCTGTGCCGCTTCAAACTCTGCCTGCGTCAGGATCTGATAATCCGCAGGGATGTTGAAGAGATTCTGGTCCACAGTGGTGCTCGTGACGCGGTACTCCACGATGGTGCGGCCCTCGGCAGCATCGGTAACGACATACTTGAGGTCATCGCCGACCAGGCAGTAGGAAACGGTGGCCGTCTGGCCGTTGGCATCGGTGACCGTGTAGGACAGGGCCTCGCAGTCCTGACCGTTCACATTCACGGTGGTCACGGTGCAGGGGATCTCCTGTGCTTCGCCTTTGTCAGCGGAGACTGCCTCGATTGCGCTCACAGTGGGGACTTCGCCCTTGACGGCCATCCTGGATGCATCGTCCACCAGATAGCCCTGACCGTCTTTCAGGATATAGACCAGACTGCCGGCGTCGCCCATATCCATCTTGATGTAAGCGTTGCCGTTGCTGCGGGCTGCGATCATGGTCTGGGTGGTGCCATCGGGGGCAGTGGTGACGATCTCCTGATACAGCTCTGCGCCGGTGCGCTGTGCGAGCGCGTTGTTGACGCGGGTCTCAACGGAGTCGCCGGGAGCAGCCATGCACACCGGCATCAGCACGGCGGCCATCACTGCAGCCACCAGCAGAGAAATAAGTTTCTGATACAGCTTCATAGAAAATTCTCCTGTCTTTCAGCTCATTTTGCAAAGGCGTTTTTCCTCTTTTGCATTTGCATTATCTTACAACTTTTTCCGGGGCACTGTCAATCATCACATTTGCCCTCATGTCAAAAAACAGCCGCAGAGGCGTTTCTTTCTCTCTGCGGCTGCGGTTTGTAAAGTTTTTGTGGAAATCACTTCCGGCCCTTGCGGCTGGTCTTGGTGACGGCGCGGGTGGGGATCTTGGTCACGGCTGTGGTGGGCCTGACCGCCGGGCTGAGGTCAGGCTTCGGGGTCAGGGCCTTGGTGGTGGGCTCGCCCAGAGCCAGCACCTGGGAAAGCGCGGCCTGTGCGGCGGCGGCATCGCCGTCGGTGACGGCCAGAACATCGGAGTAGAACTGCTCCATCTCCTCGCGGGTGGAGAAGGTGGCGACGTACATCTGGTTGCCCATCGCGCCGGAGAGGGCGTCGGGGATGCGGTCCACCATCTTGATGTTCTTCTGGTACTTCTGCATGATCTGCTCATGGCTGTACACGAAGTTCTTGCCGTCGCGGCGGCCGGCGAAGGGGCAGTAGTAGTGCTCGCCCACGGGCATATCGGTGCCGCCGAAGGCGATCATGTCGGCCCAGATCTTATAGACGTTGGTGGAGCGGGCGAAGTTTATCATATCGGGGGTGAAGCCGCCGCAGGGGCGCATATTGACTTCGAGGGCCACGATCTGGCCCTTCTCGCCCATGCTGGCCTGGTTCTCGGTCATCCGGAAGAACTCGAAGTGGACGAAGCGGCTCTTGACGCCGAAGCTCTTGACGACGGCACGGCCTGCGGCGCGGGTGTCCTCGGGCAGGTCCTTGATGATGTAGTAGATGGAGTTGTCGTTGTCGTTCACGATGTCCATGATGGACACGGGACTGACATTGCCGGCCTCAAAGATGGGGTTGCCGGAGGCGTCGATGATGGCGTCGTAGCTGTTGACCTCGGCGCGGACGAACTCCTCCATGATGTAGGAGACGTCCGGGTGATTCTCGGCCTTGCAGGCGAGGAAGGTCTTCAGCTCTTCGTCATTGGACAGCTTGTGGGTGTCGGAAGCGCCCACGCCGTTGTCAGGCTTGACCACCACAGGGTATCCCACCTGCCTGATGAAAGCCTTGCAGCCGTTGAGATCGTCCACCATGTGGTAGCGGGCGGTGGCGATGCCGGCCTTCCGGTAGTACTCCTTCATCTTGCTCTTGTACTTGATGCGGGGCATATCCTCGGTCTGGAAGCCGGAGGTGATGTGGAAGTCGGTGCGCAGGGCGGCGTCCCGCTCCAGCCAGTATTCGTTGTTGGACTCCAGCCAGTCGATGCGGCCGTACTTGAAGATGAAGAAGGCCACAGCGCGGTAGACTTCGTCGTAATTCTCGAGGCTGCCGACCTTGTAGTACTCGTTCAGGCTGTCCTTCAGCTCCGGCTTCAGCTCATCGTAGGGCTGGTCGCCGATGCCCAGCACGTTCATGCCGTTGTTCTTCAGCTCCCGGCAGAACTGCCAGTAGTTCGTCGGGAAGTTCGGGGAGATAAAAATAAAATTCTGCATCATTTCGCGTCTTCTTTCCTTGAATATCCTCTCTTTGCTGCCTCCCGCAAAGAGACACTTCAAAAGCCTCTCCCTTTGGGAGAGGTGTCACCGCAGGTGACGGAGAGGGCAAGCCCGGTAAAACAGCGCCGCCGCACAGCGATAAGCAGGCCCTTTGTCAGAGCGATGCTATCGCAGAGTCCTTTTGTCTCTTTTCAGCGTCCTTGCCCTCTCAGGCGCTCACGCGCCAGCTCTCCCAAGGGGAGAGCCTTTCGTCACCCCAAAATATACGGCATGTAATAAACCGCCTGCTTATACCACCAATCCCAGTCGTGCCTGACGTCGCGGCCCCACAGGTCCACCCAGACAGGGATGTTCTTTGCCTCAAAGATGCGCTTGAGCATCCAGGTGGTGTCGGGCTGCTCCCATGCGCCCTGACCGCAGCAGATGACAGCCTTCTGGTTCCGGTACAGCTCCATATAGGGGTGATCTTCCGGGAAGTTGCGCATATAGTCCACGGGAGAGTTCATATACACCAGCTCATCCATGTAGTCGCCGAAGCCGTAGTGGGCGGTGTAGATGCCGCTGAGGGCCAGACAGCCGCAGAAGATGTCGGGCCGGCGGAGGTAAAGGTTGACCGCATGGGTCGCGCCGAGGCTGCAGCCGAAGGCGATGACGCCGGGCAGGTCATCCCAGCCGTTGCGCTCCCTGGACAGATAGCGCAGCTTGGGGACAGCCTCGTCCACGATATAATGCAGCCACTGCTCATACCGGCGGATGCGCCAGTAAGGGTCGCCATTGGTGTCCGACCAGGTCTCCTTGTCCAGCGTGTCGATGGACATGACCATGAGCCGGCCCGACTCGATCCAGGGTGCAAGGGTGTCGGCCATGTGGAAGTCCTCGAAGTCGAAGAAGCGGCCGTCCTGACAGGGGATGTACAGCATGGGCCGTCCCCCATGTCCGTAGACTTTGCACTCCATCTCCCGGCCCAGCGCCGGGCTGTATTCCTTGAAATACTGCATCTCCATATGCTTTCCTCCTCCGTTTGGTTCAGTCAAGCTCGTACATCAGGGTGTGGAACACAAAGGGCAGCTGCTTTTCCCAGCTGGCCTCGCTGTGGTTTCCGCCCGGCACGACGCGGGCCGTCAGGTTGATGCCCCGGGCAAAGATTTTGCTGCACATCTCGCCGAAGCCCTTCCGCATCCCGTCGTGGTTGCCCATCTCCTTGGAGCCGTAATCCATGTAGAGCACGGTACCCGGGGCCAGCTTGCAGCGGCCCACCAGCGCCGTCAGCGCCTCCGGAGCCACCCACAGCGAGGGCGAGAGCGCCGCCGCACGGCCAAACACATCGCTGTACTCCAAAAGAGCGTACAGGCTCATGAGGCCGCCCATGGAGCTGCCGCCGATGAAGGTATGAGCCCGGTCGGGCTGGGTGCGGTAGTTGGCGTCGATGCAGGGCTTGAACTCGTGGACGAACCAGTTCAGGGTGTCCTTGCCTTTGCCGTCGAAGTGGCCGTACTGCTTATCGTCGAAGCGGTAGGGCGAATACTCCACCAGACGCTCATTGTTGGCACCGGCGTTGCACTCCACCGCCGCCACGATGAGGGGCGTATCGGTGTAGTCCAGATAATCGGCCACGCCCCAGCTCTTGCCGTAGGTGGCGTCCTCGTCAAAAAACACGTTCTGCCCGTCGAACATATACAGCACCGGATACCGCCGGTCCGGGTCAGCCTCGTACATGGTGGGCAGATAGACATAGGCCCGGCGCTCTTCTTCGCCGCCCACAGCGGGGTAGCGGATGCTCCACTTCTTTATCATCTTCTCATTCCCTCTCGTTTTTCAGGTGTACTTTAAGTGTATCACCCGCGGCAGAGAATTGCAATCCGCACCGGATACAGCAAACGCCGCCGGGCGTACAGCCGGGCGGCGTTCATAAGCCTTTCGGCTCTTAGTACTTCTTCTCCACAGGGACGATCCAGCCCTTGGTATCGGGGATCTTGCCCCACTGCATACCGGTCATGGTGTCATAGAGCTTCTGGGTGACAGGGCCGATGCTGCCGTCGCCGATGTAGGCGTGCTCGCCCTTCCAGACCAGCTCCTTGACGGGGGAGACGACAGCGGCGGTGCCGGTGCCGAAGACCTCCTCCAGCTTGCCGTCGCGGGCCGCCTGCATGATGTCGGCGATGGCCAGCTTGCCCTCGACGACCTCATAGCCCCAGTCCTTCAGCAGCTCGATGCAGCTGCGGCGGGTGACGCCGGGCAGGACGGTGCCGACGGTGGCGGCGGTGTAGACCTTGCCGTCGATCTTGAACATGATGTTCATGCTGCCGACTTCCTCGACGTACTTCTTCTCGACGCCGTCCAGCCACAGCACCTGAGCGTAGCCCTGCTCCTCAGCCAGCTCGCCGGCCTTGATGGAAGCAGCGTAGTTGCCGCCGCACTTGGTGAAGCCGGTCAGGCCGGGAGCGGCACGGATGTACTCGTCTTCGACATAGATGCGCACGGGGTTGATGCCCTCGGCGTAGTAAGCGCCCGACGGAGCGCAGATGATGCAGAAGATGTAGTGCTTGGAAGCGTGGACGCCCAGACCCACATCGTTTGCGAACACGAAGGGACGGATATACAGGGAAGCGCCGTCAGAGTGAGGCACCCAGTCACGGTCCACATCCACCAGAGCCTCGACGGCCTGGATGTAATCCTCAACCGGGATCCTGGGGATGCACAGACGGTCAGCAGAGTCCTGCATACGCTTTGCGTTGCACTCGGGGCGGAACAGCTGGATGGTGTCATCCGCAGTGCGGTAAGCCTTCATGCCCTCGAAGATCTCCTGTGCATAGTGGAACACGACCGTAGCGGGGTCCAGCTGGAAGGGTGCGTAGGGGACGATGCGGGCGTCATGCCAGCCCTCGCCCTCGGTGTAGTCCATAACGAACATATGGTCGGTGAACTTCTTGCCAAAACCCAGCTTAGACTCGTCCTGCGGCTTTTCCTTCGGGCAGGTAGTACGAGTGATCTTGATGTCCAACATGATAAATTTCCCTCTTTTCTGATCTCACACAGCGCCGCGCGGGCTGCACGCCCTGCGCCAAATATGCCGAATGTTGTTTTCTATTATAATGCCGTGAAACGGATTTGCAAGCAACCAAAAAATGTTTCATCTTTGGGGCAGTCAAGTTGCCACAAATTATGACCTTATCGGTGTTCAAAAGCGGAAAAACATGGTACAATAGAGTATATATGTGTATTTTTCGCCGAAAGGAGCTTGCGTTATGATACAGGGTGTTATTTTTGATATGGACGGGCTGATGTTCGACAGCGAGCGCATCTGGAGCATCTGCTGGGAGCCGGCACTGGCAAAATTCGGCCTGCCCTGCAAGGACGGCCTCTCGCAGGCTGCCCGCGGCACCACCAAGGCCGGCAGCTGCGATGTGCTGCGGCGCTTCTACGGCGAGGACTGCCCCGCCATGGGCATCGTGGAGGAGCTGTACCGGCTGGCCTATGAAGCCTTCAACAAGCCTGTCCCCAAAATGCCCGGTCTCGACGAGCTTCTGGCCTGGCTGGACGAACATCACATCCCCATGGCGGTGGCGTCTTCCAGCCCCATGACCGTCATCGAGGGACATCTGGAACACTGGGGCCTCGGCCATTACTTCAAGGCCGTCATCTCGGGCGAGCAGCTGACCCGCTCCAAGCCCGCGCCGGACATCTTCCTGCTGGCGGCGCAGAAGCTCGGCACCGAGCCTGCAAAGACGATGGTGCTCGAGGACAGCTACAACGGCGTCCGGGCCGGCGCGGCAGGAGGCTTTGTCACCGTGATGGTCCCCGACCTCTCGCCCGCCACCGAGGAGATGCGCAGGCTCTATGCCTGCGAGTGTGCTTCGCTCCACGAGGTGCGCAGAAAGCTCGAAGACGGAGAACTATGAGCTGCGGCAGACCCGCGCCGCTTGTGAAATTTCAACATATCATCTGACAAATATCAATAAACCCCGTCATAACCCGGCTTGCTCTCTCAGCCGTTTCCAAACTCAAAGCGCTCTCTGAAATACATTATGATAGTGGGGAAACGACTGATTTCCTGCGCTATGAATGGAGTTTCCATCATGAAGAATGATCCTTCCCGGTTCGGGCATATCATCCAGCTTTTCACCGTCCTTCTCACAGCCATCCTGATCAGCCTGTTTTTCGCTGTCCTCGTGCTGGTGGGCAAGATACAGGGTACGGCCCGGGTCGTCAACTACGCCGGCCTCGTGCGCGGCAAGACCCAGCTCATCGTCAAGCTCGAAATTTCCGGCACGCCGGAGGATGCTCTCCTCGGCGATATGGCCTCCTACATCGAAGGCCTCCGCTTCGGCAGCAGCGAGCTGGACCTGGTGCGGCTGGACGACGCGGATTTTCAGGCCAAGATGGCCGCTCTTTCCAGCGAATTCGACGACCTGAGAAACGAGCTCATCCTTGTCCGTCAGCGCGGCTACGCCGAGACAGCCATCATCGCCAAGAGCGAGCATTTCTTCCAGACCTGCGACGAGGCCACCCACCTGGCCGAGGTCTACTCCCAGAAGCGGGCCACGGCCCTCGACTTTCTGGAAAAAGTCATCCTCGCGGACATCGTGGGGCTGCTGTTTTTGTTCGGTTATCAGATCTTCAAGGCCCTGCGGTACGCGGCCATGAACCGCATTCTGCAGTGCAAAGTCTACCTCGATGAGGCCACCGGCCTGCCCAACAAGAACAAGTGCGAAGAGCTCCTGGACGCGCCCGACCCGCCGGACGGGAACACGGCGCTCTGCGTCTTTGACCTCAACAACCTGCGCACCATCAACAATACCATCGGCCACGACAAGGGCGACGAGTACATCCGCTCCTTTGCCGAACAGCTGCGTCTGGCCGTGCCGTCCCGGCACTTTGTGGGCCGCGACGGCGGCGACGAGTTCATCGCTATCCTCTACGGCGTGGACTGGGACGGCGCACAGGATGTGCTGCGCAGCATCCGGGCGCAGGCGGCAGAGTATTCCCGCCAGCACCCCGAGATGCCCCTGAGCTACGCGGCAGGCTGCGCCATCGCCAGCGACTTCGAGGGCAGCACCCTGCGGGAGCTGTTCCGCCACGCCGACAAGAATATGTATGTGGACAAAAACCGTGCAAATCGAGAGGAGGCCGAGGCCCGGAAGCTGCAGGACCAGCAGCTTCTGCATTGGGTCAACGCCCATGGGTATCAGTTCTCAAACTGCCTCTACTGCGACGCCCTGCTGGACCAGTACCGCGTCCTGCGCACCTCATCGGGCTTTTTCCTTGCTGACAACGGCAGCTATTCGGGTGCAGTGGAGCAGATCGTGGACGAGTACGCCGCCTCCGCCGCCCGCAAGACGATGCGGGAGGCGTTGCAGCTGAGCACGCTGTCTGCTGCCCTCAGTGCTGAGCACCCCAAGCAGGAGCTTGAGCTGGATTTTGAGACCGACGGCGTGGCCCGGCGCGGGCGGCTGACCCTCCTGTTCTGCGACGCCGACCTCCATGGGCGGCTGCACCACTTCCTCGTGGGCTTCGAGTATTTCCGGGACAAGAGCACCGCCTTCGACGAGCGCCAGCCCCTGACCCAGTATTACGAGCAGATGAAGCACTCCCTGCTGGAAAACGACAACTATGTGGAGGCCCTCATCGACGCAAACGACGCCCTGTTCACCGTGGACCTGACCCACGGCCAGCTCGAGCAGATCTTCTACCGGACTACCGCGCTGCGGCAGTTCGATCTGCAGATGACGCTGCCCTGCTCCTACGACGACTACTGCGCCCAGCGCCGTCACTTCGTCACTCCTGAGACGCTGGAAAACTACCGCATCGTGGACACGGCGTCAAAACTGCTGGAGCGCTTCCACTCGGGCTTCAAGTACGTGACGGTGGAGTACCGGGAGCAGACCTCCTGCGGCGAGCCGATCTGGCTCCAGAAGACCGTCCTCATGGCGCAGGATACCGTCTTTGATGCGGCCTCCGGGCGGGAGATGCCGGTCATCCACGGTATCATCCTCTTCCGGGATACCTCCATCTTCCATGCACAGGAGCAGGCCGAGAATCAGCGCCTGCAGGAAGCTTTTGAAGAAGCCGACTCGGCCAGCAGGGCCAAGACCGCCTTCATGAACCGGATGAGCCACGACATCCGCACCCCCATCAACGGCATCCTCGGCATGCTGGACATCCTCCGCTCCAACCGGGACGATGCCCGGAAGGTGGACAGCTGCCTTGATAAAATAGACCTCTCCGCTCACCATCTTCTGGCACTGGTCAACGACGTGCTGGACATGAGCAAACTGGAGGCCGGGCAGATGGTGATGGAGCAGGAGCCCTTTGACATCGAGGTGCTGATGCACGGCGTCTCGTCGCTGGTGGAGGCACAGATAGAAAAGGGCGGCCTGACCCACCGCCGCCACCGGGAAAATATCCAGCACACCGCCCTCGTGGGCAGCTCCCTCAAGCTGCGGCAGATCATGGTGAACCTGTTCAGCAACGCCATCAAGTACAATAAGCCCGGCGGGTCCATCGACACCTACGCCAGGGAGCTATCCTGCGACGGCACCACCGTGTGGTACGAGTTCCGCATCACGGACACCGGCATCGGCATGAGCCGGGATTTCGTGGAGAACCAGCTGTTCAAGCCCTTTACCCAGGAGTCCGCTGACGCCCGCACCCAGTACAGGGGTACCGGCCTCGGGATGTCCATCGTCAAGGAGCTGGTCAGCCAGATGGGCGGCAGCATCTCTGCCGAGAGCCAGCTGGGGGAGGGGACTGCCTTCACCGTCCAGCTGCCCTTCCTGCTGGACAAGAACGCCGCCGCAAAGCCCCAGCCTAAGCCCACCGACAACGGGCGGCTGGACGGGATGCACATCCTGCTGGTGGAGGACAACGACATCAACATGGAGGTGGCCGAGTTCCAGCTCACCAGTCAGGGCGCAGCGGTGGACAAGGCATGGAACGGCAGGGAAGCCGTGGAGCGCTTTGCCGCCAGTGCGCCGGGCGGGTATCAGGCCATCCTCATGGATGTGATGATGCCGGTGATGGACGGCTTCGAGGCGTCCCGGGCCATCCGCGCCCTCGACCGGCCCGACGCCGCCACCGTCCCCATCCTCGCCATGACGGCACAGGCCTCCGACGAGTGCGCCCAGTCCTGCCATCGGGTCGGCATGAATGGCCGTCTCGTCAAGCCTCTGGACGCCAAAAAGCTGGCAAAGAGCATCCGGGAGGCTGTACAAAATCAGCAGTAAAGGAGACGTTCTCATTAACGGCAAACAATGCCCACCCACTGTGTTTTTTCCACAGATGGGTGGGCATTCTGCGTTTTCAGACCGGCTGGAAGCCTTTTTCGATGATCTCGCCGGAGTTGACGATGGCCGCATCCATCAGCCGGGTGATGATGCAGTCTGCGGCAGGCTGCTCAGCCGCCCACCATGATATCAATGATCTCGTTGTTGGTCTCCTTCATGCCCTGCCTGCCAAGACGGCCCACATTCTTGAGGGAGTTTTCTACGCCCTTGGCCACAATGCCGTCACCGGCGCGGAACTGATTGCCGCGGATGTACATATTGTAGCCCAGCAGACCGGCCTCCACCGCAGTTGCGATCTTTGCCGCGCAGGAGGCCTTGGCGCCATCGCAGATGACGCCGGAAACCACTGCCAGTGCGTTGACGACCGTATGGATGACGGCATCATAGTCACCGCCGCAGAGATAGGCGATACCGGCACCCGCGCCAGCGCCCGCGCTGATAGCGCCGCAGTAGGCAGACAGGCGGCCAATGGGAGTCTTTTCGTGGATGGTGGTCAGGTTGGAGAGGGTCAGCGCCCGCAGAAGCTTTCCGTCGCTTACGCCCAGCTCCTGTGCATAGACAATGACCGGTACAGAGGTCGTAATGCCCTGATTGCCGCTGCCGGAGTTGATGACCACCGGCTGCTCACAGCCGTTCATGCGGGCATCGGAACCGGCTGCGGCGTATGCCTTGGCACGGACTCTTACATCATTGCCCTCCATATCCAGCAGCACACTGCCGATGTTGGCACCGTAGCTGCCCCGCAGACCCTCCTCGGCAATGGCCATGTTGCACCGGATCTGCGGTTCCAGAATGGAACGGACATCCTCCACGTCCACCGTGTTGGCAAAGTCCCAGATATGCTCCATATCCAGCAGGCTGCGGTCGGTCAGGGTCTCCTCGTTATCTCCGTGTACCGGAATGTCCACCAATACCTCGCCGTCCTTTTCCACATGGACGATATTGGTGTGGAACACCGCAATGCGCACCTGTGCGGAATGCTCACCCTTCCAGACCGTGAGGATGATATCAAAGGTGACACCATTCTCAACGTGCCGCACCTTGATATCCGTCTGGTCAAGGTACGCGCGAATGGCTTTGGTCTGCTCCGGGGTCACATCGGCAATAACCTCCAGCTTCTTTTCCTGCTTGCCGGCCACGATGCCCGCAGCAGCGGCGGCTTCCAGACCCTTCATGTTATCCGTGTTGGGCACGATGACCGACTTGTAAATTGTGAGTAGTCCCAATTTATTCGTTGAAAATTCTCTGTTCTGCCAAAAGCAGTCCCTTTTTTGTAAAAACAGGACGGATCTGCCACGCAGCTCCGTCCCAAAGCGTATAGAACCATCTCCACACAAAAAAGGCTGCCGCACAGCGCACTGTGCAGCAGCCTCCGGGTACTTATTTTGTTTTTTCGGAGAGAAAACGCTCAGAATTCCAGCGTGATGAAGGGGCGGTTCTCCTTGGGCATGGAGACCGTGGTGGTGACCGCCAGCACCTGATTCCCGTGATATAAGAAGGTATCCCAGCTGAACAGCTTCTCCGGCGGCGCGTTCAGCAGAGAAAGCTCCATATCCGAGGTAAGGGGCGTGTCCACAAAAATGCGGATGTGGGTCGGCTTTTCATTGAAATAGCGGCAGATATAATCGTGCAGGAAAAAGGTCTTCAGCGCCTCGCAGTCAAACGTGTGATCCTTGCACACCGACAGCGGGACATAGCTGTAATCCACCTCATCCACCTCGCTGCTCACATCCACACAGCGAACGATCTTATAGACATAGGGGTTTTCTGCCGTCAGGCCCAGCTTCTGGCACAAGGCAGCATCCGCCTTGATGACCCCATGCTCCAGCAGGCGGTGCGGCTTGTTGTTGGAGTGTTCAAAGGGTGCGATCTTGATGCCGCTGGAAAACGCCATGGGGCTGGAAAAGGACTGGCCCGGGACAAACCGGACAAAGGTACCCTTACCCTGTACCCGCTCCACAATGCCGCTGTTGGCCAGCTCCTTGACGGCAGTATTCACCGTCAGGCGGCTGACATCAAACTGTCTGGCAAGCTCGGTCTCTGAAGGGATCTTGTCCCCGGCCGCATACTCTCCGGACTCGATCTTTTGCAGGATATAGTTCTGGATCTGAACGTATTTGGGCGCATAGGAGTAGTTCTCGTCCGCCATAATCTTTCCTCTCTTCCCATCTCCTGTCCGCTCTTTCACAGCTTGCAGACAGACAAAGCTCTCTATTCATGGAATCGGTCAGCATACAGACAGGAGGAAGTGAAAAAAGAAGATCAATCGTTGGAATGTGCGGCCTCGATAAAGGCGCGCAGCTCCTCATCATAGGTATTGGTGGCCAGCGAGCAGTCCGGTGCCAGCACAAAGGGGATGTCCTTCATCCGCTTCAGGGTATTGCGGGTCAGCGCAGCGATCTCCTCGGCCTTATGCTGACCGAACAACCGCTCGTCACAGCCGCCCATCGGAGTGATGGACTTGTCCAGCCACTGGGGTGCGGTGTCCAGCTTGGGGTTGCCGGCAGCGCTCTCGGGCCAGTGCAGGATGTCGATGGGGTAGTGCGCAAAATACTCCGGGTTCACCTCAAGGCCGCAGGCATGGACCATAATCTTGCAGGGCTTCAGCGCCTCCATCATCTGCAGATCATAGGGTTTGACAAACTCTTCCCACTCCTCCTTGGTCATGTAGGTGGAACGGGACAGGCCGGTGGCACCGTAGAACACACCGTACAGACCTGCATCCTCGATGAGGTGCTTAGAATAATCGGCCATCGTATCGGTGATGTTCTGCAGGGTCTTGTGGATCAGCTCCGGCTGCTCATGCATCAGGGTCATCATCAGGTCGTCACGGCTTGCGGCGCGGTAACGGCCAATGGGGTTGACGGCGCACAGCTTCTGCAGGACGCTGGTGGGGCACATCATAGTCTGGAACATGGGGATGTCCTCGTTCAGACCAGCCTTCATCTTCTGAATGACCTCGATCTGCTCTGCAAACACACCCTGATCGCCCGGCAGCACCGTGATCTTTTCCAGATCCGCCACACCGCCAATGGGACCCTTTACCACTTTGGGCAAAACGCCCTCGTAGTCGTTGTAGTCGAACTGACCGCCCCATGCCTCCTCATAGTAGGAAGCACGCGGCTGCAGCTTGACATAGTCCCAGTCGTAGGTGTTCTGCCACTTCAGCATCGTTTCTACAAAGAGGTCCGCGCCGCTGTGCTCGTTCTCGGTGAAATGACGCCACGCCGATACCGGCGGACGGTCTGCCAACTCATGGTTCAGAACTGCTTCAAATCTTTCTTTTTTCGTCCACATAGTAAAACTCTCCGTTCGTTTTTTGGTTTCTCAGGTTGATAAGTTGCCAAACAACGAGAAAGAGTTCTGTATGCTATTCATTTGTATCATAGCATACTTTTGCTTTGGGGGCAATGATTATTTCGTAGTTTCGTCACCTGCCTTCTTATTGCTGCGGTTGTTATAAACATAGACCATAACAGAAGCGGCTGCCACCAGTGCGCCGCCGATCACAGAGGTAAATTTTACCGGCTCGCCCAAAATAAAGAAGCCCAGGATCATGCTGAAGATAATGCCGGAGTAGTTGTAAATGCTGATCTCCGAGGCCGGAGCAAAGCGATAGGCATAGGTGATAAAGGCCTGTCCCAAGGAGCCGAACACGCCAATGAGCAGCAGCAGTACCGCCTGCTTGAAGCTGGGCACCACAAAATCCTTCAGCATAAAGGGGATAGAAGCAATGGCGCTGAAGGTGGAAAAGTGCATCATGACTGTCAGGCCGTCCACCTTGCCCTTAAAGAAGGAGAGAAAGGTGTAGGCAACACCGGAGGTCACGGCCGACAAAAATGCCACCACCAGCGGGAAGGGGTTGGACTCAAAGCTGGGGCGGAACACGATAAAGGCACCCACCATGGAAAGTGCCAGCGCCGGGATCTGGATCCTGGGCAGTTTTTCTTTCATAAAGATGACGGCCAGAATGGTGACCCAGATAGGGGAGGTTTTGTTCAGGATGGTCACATCGCCCTGCGCCGCATGGCTGGAGGCATAAAACAGGGTGATCAGGCCCAGAAAGCCAAAGAACGACCGCCCGAACAGATAGGGCTGATACTTGGCCGGGCCGAACAGCGAGCCCTTTTTGCGCAGAATGATGATTGCCGAAACGATCAGCACGAACGAATTCCGCATGAAGATCTGCTCCATCGTGGGGATCTCGCGGCTCAGCCGCACCACCACCTGCATGGATGCAAAGCACAATGCAGACAAGATCATATAAAGAGCACCTTTTTGTCTCTGAGTCATTGAATATCTCCTTAACCTGTTTCTATCCAAAGCGGCATTCGAACGCTTTTCGCCGTGATGCCTTGTTGTTTCTGTGTTCGATTATATACTTGTCTTGATGTCTTGTCAATATAAAATTCCATCTTTTCCGTCTTGAATCTTCTGGAGATACGTCTCACTCTTTCCGCAGCCGTGCATTCATGGCTCACAAAACAGAAAAGCCATGAAATCTTTCGATTTCACGGCATTTTCTGGCGCAGTAAAGCAATCCAAATCCGAACCATTTCCCTCGGATACGACTTCTGCCGCTTCTCCAAAGGTGACGGTCTGTGTGCCTTCCTTATAATTAAAGGTAATAAGCACCTTATCATCGTAGAGATAGATGGCATTGATGAAGGTATCCACCAGTGTCTGCCGCTGGTCTTTCAGGCTCATATCCAGCTTGCGGAACCGCAGCAGCCATCGCAATCCAACTTTTTAATCGTTTGCAACATCGTTGGATTGCATATCGCAAAATATGTCGGTCAGAACAGTATGCCAAATCTGCCCTTGCGATTGAACCGGATAAACTCCTCTTTCATCTTTGGCTTAGCCAGCCGTTCCTCTGCAATGCGGGCTTACAGCTCCATGACTTTGGCGATGATGGACTCCATAGCGGCATCGTCCTTGACAAGCCGCATGGTCTCGCTGACCACCGGATCTTCCGGCCACTGTTTCCGCACGGACTTTTTATCGCAGGTCTTTTTCTGCTTGGCGGCGGCACACTTATAAAAAGCCGCCCTCATTCTCAGATCGTCCAGTTCTGGCTTGCCGACTGCAGATCCACCATGTGGGCATACAGTCCCTTCCGGGCGTACAGCTCTGCCGGGCTGCCCTGCTCGGCCACGATGCCGCCCGACAGCACCACTACCTGATCCGCACCGGCTACGGTGCGCATCCGGTGGGCGATGATGAGGACGGTTTTGTGTTTTATGAGCCGGGATAGAGCCCCCTGAATGGCAGTTTCGTTTTCCACATCCAAGCTGGCGGTGGCCTCGTCCAGCAGGATGATGGGCGCATCCTTCAGGAAGGCGCGGGCGATGGAAATGCGCTGACGCTCACCGCCGGAAAGAGCGCAGCCGTTCTCACCGATGTTGGTATTCCACTTGTCCGGCAGCTTCTCGGCAAATTCCTCGCAGTTTGCCAGCTTTGCCGCCGCAAGGACCTCCTCGTCGGTGGCACCCTTGCGCCCCAGACGGATGTTTTCGAGGATCGTGTTGTCAAACAGGGTCACATCCTGAAAGACGATGGAATACAGGCTCATGAGCTTTTCCGGGTCGATTCGGGAGACATCCATGCCGCCCACGGTGATGCGGCCCTTCTGGTAGTCCCAGAACCGTGCCGCCAGCCGGGAAACGGTAGTTTTTCCGCCGCCGGAGGGGCCTACCAGCGCCGTGACCTCCCCCTGCTTTGCGGTAAAGGAAACGTCCCGCAGTACCGTCTCGCCGGAGTTATAGGCAAAGCCCACATGGTCGAACACGATATCGCAGCCCTGATTGGTCAGCTGCTCGCTGCCGGTCTGCAAGGGAGCGTCCAAGATCTCATTCATCCGTCCTACATTGGTGCGCATGGCAATGACCGCCGCCAGATTCTGCAAGGCACCCTGCATGGGGTCGTACATCCGGGATGCCGCCATCAGGAACAGAAACAGGGTCAGTACGTCGATGCTGCCCTGCACCAGCAGCACCGAACCGGCGAGCGCCACCGACGCAATGCCCAGCTTGAGCACCATGCCGGCGGAGCACACAAACAGCGCTGTTTCCAGCTCTGCCACAATAGACTGCTTTTCCACTGCCCGGATTTTGTCGGAAAGGCCGGACAGATACCGCTGCTCCGCATTGCTGGCTTTCAGGTCCCGGAGGGTCTCGATGTACTCCTGAATGCCGTCCGCACAGGCCATTTTCGCAGCCATGGTCCTGGCCTGCACCTTATCCTGTACCCGATAGCTGCCCACCACGATGGCAGCGGATACCGGAATGACCCACAGAGCCGCCAGTGCCATCCGCCACTCAAAGGCAAACAGGCTCAGGGCAATGAGCACGGTGGAGATGAGGGAGCCGAACAGACCGGGGATGTAGTGGGAGCAGTCCTTTTCCAGTACCTCGCAGTCCGCCATGATGGTGCTGGTCAGGTCGGCAAGGTCTCGCTTGCCGAAAAAGGACAGGGGCAGCTTCCGCAGCCGCTCCGCAAGGGTCAGGCGGCGGGTGCCGCTCTCCTTATAGGTGGTAAAATAAGTGTCGTTGTATTGGAACCATGTGGTCAGTAAAATCAGTGCAAAGCAGGCAGCGCATCCCAGCAGATAAAAGGCGCTTCTCCCGCTCGTAGAGCCTGCCAGCAGGTCTTTTACCAAGAGATACAGCAGCCCGGTGGGCAGCATGAACGCCATGTTCTGGAACGCACAGGCCAGAACGCCCTTTACAAGCCCCTTTGCGCCTTCCGGTGAGCTGGCTATGGCGTGTTGAATTTTTCCGATCATTCCTTATCCCTCCTTTGAGACCTTCCACTGCACCGACGCCTGATACTCCTGCCACATCCGGGCAAACAGACCGTTCTGCGCACACAGCTCGTCCTTTGTGCCGGATTCTGCGATCTGCCCATCCTGCACCACATAGATGCAGTCGGCGTTGGCGACGGTGGACAGGCGGTGTGCGATCATCAGCACCGTTTTGCCCTTGGCAAGCTGGGCAAAGGCCGCCTGTACCTTTGCTTCATTGTCCGGGTCGGCAAAGGCGGTGGCCTCGTCCAGAATCAGGATGGGCGCATTTTTCAGCATGGCACGGGCAATGGCAATGCGCTGCTGCTCGCCGCCGGAAAGATACACACCCTTGGTGCCGATGACCGTGTGGATGCCCGCCGGGAACTTCTCCACGATATCCATGCACTGTGCAGCTTTCAGCACCGCCAGCACCTCGGCTTCGGTGGCCTGCGGCCTACCCAGACGGACGTTGTCCAGAATGCTGCCCTTGAGCAGGCGGCTGTTCTGGAAGACAAAGGAGATGGTATCCATCAGCTCTTCCTTGGGGATATCCCGCACATCCGCTCCGCCCACCCGGACGCTGCCACTCTGCACATCAAAGAACCGGCAGACAAGGTTTGCCAGCGTGGATTTGCCGCCGCCGGAGGGGCCTACAAAAGCCACCGTCTGCCCCGGCTGAATGTCCAGAGAAACGCCCTTGATGACCTCGGTTTTTCCGTCGTAGCTGAAATGCACATCCCGCAGCGTGACAGAGGCATCCTGCGGGTGTTGCGGAACAGCCTGCACCTTCATGGGCGCCGCCTCCAGCACCGAGTCGATGCGTGCCAGCGCATCCGCTACCACCATCTTGTTCTCACTCATGTACATTATACGGGTCAAGGTCAGGGAGATCACCGGCGTGATGATGATATAGAACAGCAGGTTCAGCAGAAACTCCGGGGTGACGCCGTGGGTCGTGAACAGCAGCCCGCCCGCGATCAAAAAGGCGAACACGCCGTTGACGGCGGCGGTGTAGAACATCATGGGCAGACGCAGCTCTTTGGTGTAGGAGACGACCCACTTTTCGTACTCATCAATGGTGGCCTTGAACTTTTTGAAGGAAAATACCGATTGCCCGAAGGTCTTGACCACCGGGATGCCCCGGACGTACTCCACGGCCTCATTGGACATAGCCTCCAAGGCATTGCCGTACTGCCGCATTCTTTCAGCCATCTGCTTGCCAGTCATGGTCATCATAATGAGGAAGGCCAGCACCACCGGCGCAAGGCTCAGCAGCCCCAGCCGCCAGTCGAACGCCAGCAGCAAAACCAGCAGCCCCACCGGGGTGGCGACGGCGTTGTACTTGTCGGGCAGCTGGTGGGCCAGATAGGTCTCGGTGGCTCCGGTGCTCTCGTGGATGATTTTACGCAGCTTGCCGCTGCCGAAGTTCTCGGTAAAGCCCAGCGGCAGCACCGCCAGATGCTCCGACGCCGCCAGCCGCAGATTGGTCGCCACCCGGAACGCCGACAGGTGGGAGCACATCAGCGCCGCAATGTAAATGAGGTAAGACAGCACCGCGAATAACACTGCCATCCAGCCGTAACGAGGGATGTTCACCGCCTGCGCATAGTTTGGCGCGGAGTTCAGCACATCCCGCAGGATCTTCCAGATGTACACAAAAGGCACCAGCGCCACCAGCGCGCTGACCGCGGACAGCACCCACGAAGCGTAGGTGAAATATCGGTAGTTCCCGGCGTAACCCATCAGCCGGGAAAGATCGGACTGTTTTTTCACGAAAGAACCTCCTTCAAATAATTTTTATGCAAAAATGTGCCGTGGCGTTTTTGCTCCACATCACATTCTGCGTATTAACCTGCCAGATTTTCAGTACAGAACAGCTCAATGCAGTTGTCGATCATCGTCTGGTCGCAATCCGTAGAAATGCCGGATGCCAGCCAGTAAGCATAATCGCCTGCATCATACTGACTCAGAGCATCTGCATCCGAACCATAGCGAAACTCAATGTGGTAGGTTTCCGCACTGGTGTCTGGCGCGAGGAAAAAATAGGTGAACTCGCCGGAATCGGCATCATCACTTTCAAACTCATACAGTCCACGCACAGGCTCCATGCCAATGTAGTGATAGGGATGGGAGAACAGCTCATTGCCATCCTTATCGGTACCAGAAATGGTAGAAGTTTCGCCGTCAAAGGTCAAGGTCGCAAGGTCATTGGTAAAGCCGCAGAAATAGGCTCCGCCGCCGTTGGCATACGCTTTGACTGCATCTTCGCCGTAAACATCACCTGTCACCATAGAGGACAACTTCTCAAAAGCAGCTTCGGCATTGTCCTCGCCCACGAGAGCGGTACAATCATCCAGCCATGTCTGCTTATATTCGTCCGCCAGAATCACCGGCCACAGTTCCTGATAGCTGCCTGTTAGGTCGTTCAGCAGCTGTGCAGCGGCAGCTGCGTTTTCATCCGCCGCTGCGGATGTCGCTTCGGAAACAACAGAGCTTGTAGTGCTCTCCGCCGCAGTGCTTGCAGCAGAAGACACCGGGGATGCCGCCGTGCTGCCGCAACCGGCCAGCAGAGAGACAGACAGAGCCAGTACAGTCACCGTACCCAGAACTTTTTTCATCATACGCATGGAAAATCCCCTCCAGAAAAATCGTTTGATTTTGTAATTAGTATTAACTAACCACAAACAGATTTTACTGGAGCAGGCCGCTTTTTACAAGAACCAAACAGACAAAATCTATCCAATCGGACGCATCTTCCGATATTGCGTCGGGGTCATGCCAAGAGACTGGCGAAACGCGGAAGAAAACTTGTTTGGATTTTCGTAGCCGATCCGGTGTGCAATTTCTGCAATGGTGCTGTCCGTTTCGGTCAGCAGCTTCTGTGCCAGCTGCAAGCGGTATTCCTTCTGATATGCATAGACCGAGCTGCCGTAAACGCTTTTGAAGCAGGTCTTGAGTGCCGTAGGCGAAAGGCCGACCTCCTGTGCAAGCTGTTCGATGGTTTGATGGACGGTCAGTTTCTGTGTGAGAAGCTTTGCCGCGCGTCTGGCACATTCCACCTGATGCTGATTGAAGTAGTCTGTCTGCTGCACATCATCCCGGTCTTTCAGGCGGCTCAGAATGTGCAGCAGCTCCAGTACTTTCAACCTCAGATAGCCGGTGTCCGGCACAGCGTGAGCTGTATACAACTCGGAAAAAACATGTGCAACCACAGGCGCAGACCGAAGGATGCAGCAGCGGTTCTCTGTGCAGATATACTGCCGGATAGCGTTCAGATTCACGCCATACCATTCCATCTGGCTCCGCATTTCCGGCGAGACCGCATCCAGATCCAGCAGAATGGTAATGCCGTGATAGTGCCGCAATGGGAAGCAGGAGGAGGATTTCTTGCGCGCTGCTGCACACACCGCAAAATCCCCCGCTGCCAGGTAGCAGCAGCTATTTCCCCCCAAAACTGCACTCGTAACGCCCCACGCGGCAGTGGTTGATCTCGATCACATTCCGCGCTAATACGGGAGCCTCGTCAAAGGAAACAAGATGCATATCGTTGTAGTACAGTTCTGCCCCCGGAAACAGTGGACAGATGGTCATGCTCCCGCTCCCCGTTTCGTTGGAGAACACGACGGTGCGGGGCATCGCCGCGGAATCAGTCTGCTCCGGGGAAAGATCAAAAAGTGATTCATACATAGCCATTCTCTTTTCCTGAAGATTCGCTTTTTCTTACTGATTCGCAGACGTGAACTGCCAAATTCCATTTCTCTGGAAAAATGTTTCCATCAAATCAAGATACCGTTCCGCCTGAACGATAAAGCCTGCATGACCGCCCGGAGCCGTGCGGAGCTCTGCTCCGATACGCGGCCCCAGATAGCCGGCAAACCACGCCATGGCTGCCACCCATATATGGATCGTCAGAGTAATAGAGAAAGCCCCCGACCGCGCCAGGAATGCACCAGCGGATAACTGTTTCGTTTCTTCTTTCTTCGTTTTCTTCGCTTCCTGTGCCTCTATTTTATGGTTTTTATGCAAAAATCGCAGCGGTCATTGCCGCGTCCCAGCGTCATGCTTCTCTCCCAGATCAGCTTCGGATGCAGCCCGGTATAGCTGATGTCGTCGCTGTCGCAAAAGCAGCGGCACAGCTCCGGGCAGCCGTATCCTGTGCAGGTGTCGTGATAGGGACACTCCATCATATCCACACGCCAGATGCCGTTGCCGGTCTGCAGCTCTTTTAGGGCAAAGCCCGCCGCCGGGCCAAAAACGCTCCGGGTGGATTTGACAAAAACGCCGGGAACAAGGCGGTAAAGCCCCGGTATGTGCAGCAGGGCGGCAAGCTGTTTGTGGCTCGTTCTCGCCAGCCGCTCCACATAGCCGTGAACAGTTTGCAGCGCTTCTTCTTTCGGCATGACCCGCTGCAAGGTCTCGTAGGCCGCAATGCCCGGCAATATCTGCCGCTTGAGGTGGTATTGCTTTTCCTTGCCTGCACCTGCATTTTCAGCCAGAAGCGCATTCAACCGCGCATCAAAAGCGGCGTTCAGCTCCTTTGCCTGCGCGGGAAAGCGCTGTGCCGCAGTCTCCCGGAAATCACGGGAAAGATAGGTTTTCTTCATCGTCTGCTCTCCACCTCGTTTAACTCTCCGTTTTTTGTCATCTCTCGCAGGAGAACCAGGCCAACCGCCAGAATCAGCAGGTGCCCACAGCACAGACAAGAACCAGCAAAGCCCCCAGCCCAAGACCTTCCAGGATCACCTGTAAAAGCATTACTTATTCCTCCTGTATCCCTTTTCATCCCGGTATTCGGGATGTTCCTTTACGTATGGATCCTTATCGCCGCAGATGGTGTAGTCGCATCGGCAGCCGTCCACGCAGGTGGTCGTCCGCACGAGCCTGGCATGGAGCAGTTCCATGGAGGCATAGTCCACATTGCACAGGGCGGGCATAATGTCCGCAAATCCGAACCGCTTGGCAAATTCCGCCGCCGGACACGCCGTAAATTCATAATAGATGGGCTTGCTGTTTTCGTAAGGCGTAACATCCATCTCGTAATCATGCCATGTGTCACAGTGCTTTTTGGCAGTGCTGAATGCCCGATACATCAGCTTTTTCCAGAATGGCTTGTTGATGTCAACGAAGCGCAGCTTCCGGAAGGACGGCAGGACCAGATTTTCTTCTATCTCTTCCATTTCGCGGAATGTGACCACATCCCGGCACACATCGTAAAAGCACATGATGGCGATGCAGTCGTAGGTGCCGCCTACGCCGTTGTGAAAATTCTTTTTACCGCCGAGGTCGGTGCGCCACTTGGAAAGAAGCTCTGCGTATCTCAGCTGCACCTGCTCCCAGACCGCCTCGCGCTCCGCCTCCGGATAGTGCAGGGTGATTTTCGCCAGAATTTCCTTTTTGCAGGGTTTGGAATATAGCACATGGCAGCTGCGGTCAATTTGTAATTCGCTGTCCTTCATCTTCCCACGCCTTTCAGAAAACCGCTCTTTGCATTTTCTTCGGTGTCGTCCGATTCGTCGTAGGCATCATAGGGCGCCGATGGGTCGTGTACTCGTTTTTTGAATGGTGAACAGCGCTTGTCTTTGTGGGCAAACGCAAAGGCAAAATTGTCCGTCCATCCCGTGTGACCGGTGATGAAATATGGATGCAGCCCACGTGCGCGCAGTTTCCGCTCCAGCTCCGCCAGTGACTGCACAGCCAGCTTATTGTCCTCCGCCAACGAGGAAATGAAGCTGTAGCCGCCGTCCGCGCCAAACCACAGCGTGTCGCCGGTAAAAAGGTACTTATCGTCAATGAGGTAGACCATATGTCCCCATGTATGACCGGGAACCAGAAAACACTCGATCCTGACGCCGTCAATATCAAAGACCTCTCCATCGTGAAGCAGCTGCTTTTCGTTGCAGATGGTCACTTGCGGCAGCTTACAGAGATGATAAATAACCCTGCGGCGTGCTTCTCCGATCAGATACCGGTTCTCGATCTCGCCGATGTACAGCTTCGCATTCCGAAACAGCCCCGGACTGTCTGCTTCCACCGCACCCACATGGTCGGTATCCTGATGGGTGATAAGGATATGGTGTATCGACTTCGGATCGATCCCAAGCCAGCCCATTTTTTCGGCAAGGCGGTCATAGTTATATCCCGCATCGACCATAATGGTCGTATCGCCTTTGCGGTAGAAGAAGATGTTCGCCACCCATTCGCGCACGCAGGCAGCATTCCCGTCGATCCAGCCGGTATTCAAAGGCTTGAAGATCTCCTTGCCCCGGTACATCCAGCTCATTGCGTTTCTTTGAAATTCCGTTTCCTTTTTCGACATGATCGCACCTTATTTCTGTGCTGTGATGCACAGCCAGCCCTTTTTATTTTTGTGGCTTTGGATCTGACAAAATCCTGCTTTTTCCAGATATTCTTTCAGTGCAGTATCCGTATAGATGGTCATCCCATTGATAATTTGTGTCCATCTGTCGTCTTTTGTCGTTTCGCCGTTTGCTTCGTTACAGATGAAAAAGATTCCGCCGGGCTTCAGCACCCGATAGACCTCTCTGAAATTCTGTGCAAGCTCCGGCCAGAAATAGACCGTTTCAAAGGCGGTCACCACATCAAACTGCTCCGCTTCAAACGGCAGCTCTGCCACACTTGCCTGCTGCACGGTACACCGTCCTGCCGCAATGGCTCCGGCATTGACCTTTCGCGTTTTTTCCACGCTGACGGCTGAGTAGTCGATGCCCTGCACCTTGCCGTCGGGGCACAGTTTCAACAGCGTTTTAATGTTCGCTCCACCGCCGCAGCCGCAGTCCAGCACCATGGCATCCGGGGCAGGCTGTAAAAAGCGCAGCCCCCATTCTGCCATTGCGCTGTGTCCAAAGTTCATCATTGCGACCATGATCTTTCCGCCAAAGCCTACGGGCTTTCGGGTGTTTTCAAAAAATGACATAACGCCACCCTCTTTCTGTTTACCGTTCACAATGCAATGCTTTTTACCAGATGCGCCCACTGCTCCGGGTGACAGGCCAGCAATTCATCGTGCCGAAAGTTAGATAAAGCTAATCTTCTGTTCTATAAAAAGCCGCTTCTCAGCGGTCCCTCTGCCAAAATAATACGCCCTGCCGTCTCCTCTGTCAAGAAGTTCAGGCATTTTCGGAGATCCCGAAAGAGATTTCGCTTTCGGGGACTCCAACCGTCACCCCAGTGCCACGTCCAGCACCATCATCACGCTGAAGCCCACCGCAAAAAACACCGTGCCGACGTTGGAGTGCTGCCCCTGCGACATTTCCGGGATCAGTTCCTCCACCACCACATACAGCATGGCTCCGGCAGCAAAGCTGAGCAGATAGGGCAAAGCAGGCACCACGATGCCTGCCGCCAGAATCGTCAGCACTGCCCCGATGGGCTCTACGATGCCGGACAGCACGCCGCCCCAGAACGCCCGGCCTTTTTTCATTCCTTCCGCCCGCAGCGGCATGGAAATGATGGCCCCCTCCGGGAAGTTCTGGATGGCAATGCCAAGGGAAAGTACCAGCGCCCCGGCGGCGGTGATCTGAGTAGTCCCGGCAAGATACCCGGCATAGACCACACCCACTGCCATACCCTCCGGGATGTTGTGCAGCGTTACCGCCAGAACCATCATGGTGGTGCGCTGGAGCTGGCTTTTTGGCCCTTCGGCCTGCAAACTGTTCTGGTGCAGATGCGGGATGAGATGGTCCAGCAGCAGCAAAAACAGGACGCCCAGCCAAAAGCCTGCCGCCGCCGGGAAAAACGCCAGCCTGCCCAGATCTGCGGCCTGCTCCATAGCCGGGATCAGCAAACTCCACACCGATGCCGCCACCATCACTCCGGCGGCAAAGCCGGTGAGGGCGCGCTGGATGCCGTCACGCAAAGCGTTTTTCAAAAAGAACACACAGCCTGCCCCAAGGCTTGTACCCAGAAAGGGGATCAATACCCCCCAGAATGCGTCTTGTATCATGTAGTACCTCCTTGTGGTTATTCATGACTAACCGCATAAAAAGTATACTGCGCTCCGGCAAAAAGGTCAAGGGCTTTGCGGTATGGAGGATGCAGATCGTTTCCTGCACCGAAAAAATTCACCTCTGCAAACTTTCCGGTTTCCGCTTGACAACGCCCGGTGGGAGTGCTATTTTTACTTTGTGAATTTGTTTTGACTAACCATCTGAGGGTTTTTTCCCCTGCATTTTTTTGCATCAGTTGTTAGACAAGGCTAACCGTTTTTCAAAACTGAGATAGAGGTATGTTACCATGAGATTGAAAAAAGTATTTGCAGGTGTACTTGCGGCCGCTATGCTGGTATGCGCTGTGGCAGTCCCGGCCTTCGCTGCGGAAGAGGTGGAGCAGGAAAACGGCCTGACCTCCAGCTATGTCCAGATGAACATCCCCTACGCCGACTTCTACAAGGCTGTCGGTGCGGACAACGCATCCGAGATCGACGCTGTGACCAGCGCCACCAGGAACAAGCCCCGTGCGGGCAAGCTTGTCGCCGGTTCCTACCACGTCAACGCAGACGGCACCGACATCACCGGCGTTTCCTTCCCGGTCAAGGTGCTGACCCCGTGGGCGCTGAAGAACGCAAAGCAGGTCACCGATGCCGACAGCTACGACATTACCGTTACCCTGAAGGGCAAGGAATCCACCACCACCTACACCGGCGCAGATGCCTTGTTTGAGAACGAGAGCTACGCTTACTACAAGCTCAGTGAGACCCCTGCCTACTACATCACCGCATGGTATGACCTGCTGAGCGGCAAGTGGGAGTTTGGCAAGGTCCACGCCACCGAGACCACCGTAGAGGGCGCCACTGTGGAGCTGAATACCAACGGTCGCCGCGCCACCCACGAGATGAAAATCTCCGGTTTTGATCTGGACTACAAGGCCAACAAGGTCTACGGCGCAGTTCTGACCACCGCCGATGGCAGTGAGTACGGCCTGCGTCATCTGGCCAACATCTGGCATGGTACCAAGCTGGGCTTCAATGCCGATGATCCTTACTTTGCATCCATCATCGGCAAGACGATCACTCAGATCACCTTCTACACCGCCGACGGCGTGTATGTCCTGCCGGTCAGCGTGGCACTGTAAGTTTGCGGAAGGCTGCCTGATTCAGCCGACATATAGCACAAAACGGCAGGGTTTCCTGATTGCGGGAGACCTTGCCGTTTTATAGCAGCCTGCGTCTTTCATGCACAAACACTTCCCCCTATCCCGATGAAGTCATCGACCGTCTGGCACGGGAATTTGCCGCATGGCAGGCAGAGCAGGCTCATCATTCCCCCGGCAAAGAGAAACAGCGCGTTCCCGACGGGGAACGCCCTGTTGTACATATCGCTGTTGTCTGTGGTCTTGATCGCAAGTTTTACAAGCAGCGCAATTCTCAACGACCTGTTTGCGATATGCAATTCACGGTTGTTGCCAACGAATCAGATCGTGAATTGCGATGGCAGGGTGCGTCCGGGTGGGCGCACCCTGTTTTTGTGTCTATTTTTGCCATCACATAAATTTGCGCCGCCGTTGCCATAGCAACCGACAAGGGAAAGTGGATTTGATAAAATGCTCTGTAGTTGGTTATAACTAACTAACCGCCACGACCAAAGAACCATTGATTTATCAAAGGAGTTTTCCATGAAAAAAATTTCTCGTCGTTCGTTTATCACTGCCATGGCTGCTGTAAGTGCAGCCGGTGTTCTGGCCGCCTGCGGTTCTTCTTCCAGCAGCATGGCTTCTTCTATGGCTTCTTCCGCTGTATCCAGCGAAGCAACTTCCTCTGCCGCATCTATGGATGAGACTGGTACCCACACCGTCGTAGACCACGGCGGCAACGAAGTAGAAGTGCCTAATAAGGTCACCCGTGTCGTCATCGACCAGATTCCGATCCTGTCCACCTACATGGCTTATTTTGAGGGCAGTGCTCCCTACATCGTGGGTTACTGCGGCTCCTTCAAGTCGGTCATTTCTGACACTGTATTGAAGAATATCGCCCCGGAGCTTCTGAAGTCCAGCGATACGGTCTATGCTCAGAGCGACCTGAACATCGAGGAGATCCTGAAGCTGAACCCTGATGTTATCCTGTACAATGCCGGCAACTCCTCCCATGCCGAAATCCTGAAGGCCAGCGGAATCCCCTCCGTCGGTTTCGCTACCGTGGGCGCATCTACGGAAGCTGATCCCATTGAACGTTACGAAGAGTGGCTGAAGCTGCTGGAGCAGATCTTCAACGAACCGGGCAAGACCGACGCCTTTGTTGCTGCCGGTGATGAGATCGTGACCGATGTGGAAGCCCGTATTGCGGAAATCCCTCAAACGGATCGTCCCAGTGCGCTGATCCTGTGGAAGTATTCAGACGGTGTGCCGAAGGTATCCGGTCAGGGCACCTTTGGCACCTACTGGATGAAGCGTCTGGGCGTAACGGACAAGGCACTGGAAGCCACTGGCTTTGCACAGGCCAGCATGGAGCAGATCTATAGCTGGGATCCCGATATTCTTTTCTTGGATGGTCCCGGCCTGCAGCCCCTGCGCACCGAGGACGTGCTGAGCGGGAATGTGGACGGTGCTGACTTCTCCACCCTGACTGCCGTGAAGAGCGGCCGGGTCTACAACACTACGCTGGGTATGTGGAACTGGTTCACCCCGAATCCGGATGCTCCGCTGGTGCTGGCATGGCTGGCCTGCAACACCTACCCGGATGCTTTTGCCGATTATCCGCTGGGCGATACCATCAAGGAATATTACAAGACATGGTACGGCTACGATGTGACAGATGACGAGTTGGAGGAAATGCTGCTGTACTGATGAAGGATACCATCTGGATAAAAAAAGGCCGGTTCACTCCTCTGGCCGTGGTATTGATGTTCGCTTTTCCCCTTGTGACCGCACTCATCTGCCTGTGCTTTGGGCGAATGAATGTTCCGGCAGGCGAAGTTCTCACAGCTTTGCGCACTGCACTGACGGGTGAGAGCACCTCAAATGTACAGAACTACTCCATCGTCATCAATCTGCGGCTGCCCCGCATTCTGACGGCCATCATCGTCGGCGCAGGTCTGGCTTGTGCAGGCAATGCCTATCAATCCTTATTCTCCAATCCGCTTGCCACACCGGATATTTTGGGTGTGACCAGCGGCACCTGTGTGGGTGCAATTCTTGCTATTATCCTGTCTTGCAGTATTCTGGAAACGCAGCTCATCGCCTTGGTCTTTGGTCTGATTTCCGTCTGTTTTACTCTGAAAGTCGCAGGCAAGAGTGATGGGCGTTCTATGGTTTATCTGGTGCTGGCCGGCACGATTGCATCCGCTCTGTTCAACGCACTGGGTTCGCTGCTGAAATATACTGCCGATCCGCAGAACAAGCTGCCGGAGATCACCTACTGGCTCTTGGGAAGCTTTACCAGCTCCAGTTACCAAAAGATCCTGATTGGCTGCCCACTTATCGTTGCTGGAATCATCATCATCTATCTGCTGCGCTGGCGGCTGAACATCCTTTCACTGAGTGATGACGAGGCTCGTGCCAGCGGCATCAACATCAAACAGACCCGGATGCTGTTTATTGTTGCATCTACCCTGATCACGGCTTCTGCCGTTTCCATGTGCGGTCAGGTGGGCTGGATCGGCCTGCTGATCCCGCACGCATCCCGGATGCTGGTTGGAAGCAACAACCGTTATGTGGTGCCCCTCAGTCTCAGTCTGGGAGCCAGCTTTATGATCCTGATCGATACCCTGTCCCGCAGCCTCAGCATTATCGAGCTGCCTCTTTCCATCCTCACCGCCATCATCGGTGCACCGGCGTTTATTTCTCTGTTGAATAAAACAAGGAGCAATCTGCAATGATCTTGGAAGTGCAGAACGGCTGCTTCGGCTACCCGAAGCAGCCTGTGATTCTCGAAAATATCAATTTGCGTCTGGAAGAAGGTCACATCCTTGCGACTCTTGGTCCAAACGGCATTGGTAAAACCACCCTGCTCAAGTGCATGATCGGTCTGCTGCCATGGCACAGCGGAAAAACCCTGTTTTATGGGAAGGATATCCGCACCCTCAAGCCGAAGGATGTCTGGAGCACTATCTCCTACATTCCGCAGTCCCGTGGCTTCGCTTTTTCCTACACCGGTCTGGAAATGGTTCTGCTGGGGCGCAGTGCGCATCTCGGAGCCTTTCAGCAACCCGGCAAAGAGGAAATCGAAATGGCGGAGGCCATGATGGAACGAGTGGGGATCACCCGTCTTGCCAACAAGGACTGCAACCGGATGAGCGGCGGTGAACTACAAATGGTGCTCATTGCCCGTGCCCTCATCAACGAGCCGAAGCTCATCATTCTGGACGAGCCGGAAACCGGTCTGGATTTCCACAATCAGATCTTAGTACTGAATATGGTGGAGCGGCTGGCGCATGAATCCGGCATCAGTGCCATCATGAATACCCACTATCCCACCAATGCCATGAGCGTAGCGGACGAAGCCCTGATGCTGAACCGCAAAGGCGAATTTTTCTACGGTCCAGCTGCGGAGATCTTGAGCGAGGAGAACATCTCGTATTCTTTTGATGTTCAGGTGCTGGTGGATGAACTGCATTATCAGGGGCGGTCGGTGCGCAGCATCGTTCCGGTCGGTCTGCGGGAGGAAACTGCTGTATGAACAATGTCCCTTTTACACTTTCCCAGGTTCGCCCGATCCGGGATGCTATGACCGTTTCCCGACCTTCCGGACTGGGCCATGGAGTGCCGGTAACATGGTTTTCCTTGGGCGCAGGCACTTCTATTACCCCGGAATACTATGACTGCACCACTCTTTATCTGGGTGGTGAGGGAAACGGCAGGTTTCTTCTGGGAGTCGATGGGCAGGAAGTGTCCGTCAAACCCGGAGAAGTGCTGTATGTACCGCCAAAAACACTGTGCGGCACAAAAACCGACAGTGGAATGATCTATACCGAAATCATTTTGAAAAAGGAGAATTTTACCATGAACAACATCATCAAGGCTGGCCAGCCCACCGAGCTGAAGGACCTCATTTCTTATGAAGAGGGCAGCATCGCCAATCTGGACATCGCTCATGCAGACAACATGAAATTTGTCCTGATGGCCTTTGACGAGGGCACCGGCCTGACTCCGCACCGCGCTCCCGGCAATGCCATCCTGACCGCCCTCGAAGGCAAGGCCATTATTGGCTATGAGGGCAAGGATCACGAGCTGAACGCAGGCGAGAGCTTCCGCTTCGATAAGAACGGCCTGCACAGCGTTACCGCACAGGGCAAGTTCAAGATGAGCCTGCTGCTGGTCATCGAATAAGCGATCTTCTGTTTCATAACAGACGCAGAGAACCCGTCCGGACGTACCGGACGGGTTCTCTGCGTCTGCCGGATTCAGCAGTAGTAGAGGAACGAACGCAGGCGGCTCCATGCAGTTTCATCCCAGTCATTATCAAGGGAAAGCTGGAACAGCGGAGCCCGACAGGCATCGTGCAGGCCGCGCATATCCAGAATCATCGCGGTATTTTCGTACCGGGGTGCAAGGGTCAGCACTGCATTGGTACGGCCAGAAAGCTCCACGGCCTTGGCGTACCGATATCGGCCGTTCCCGCCTGAAAAATTCGGCAAGGCAGAGTCCGCAATGAGGAACAGTGTTTCAGCGTCTTCCGCAAAGGCACTGTGCGCTCCGAGCTCATTACCAAGGGTCTGCATCTGCCTCTGCATCTGGTCAAGCCAACCAGCCGATGGTTTGTTGTCATCCAAATTGTCTTTCCACAGAAACCAGAGCGCCTCGCTGAGTGGGGCGCGAATCACCCGTTCGCCTTCGGCTTCCAGCGCGGCAAGTACGCCGCTGTCCAGTTCTGTCAGGCAGAGCGGCGTACCAACAGCGGCAATGCGGCGGCCTTTTGCGGGAAGTGCGCCGATCTCTCTCGCCGCGGTGTGCAGCTGCTCCCAGCCGGGCAGAGCATCCCACTGTGCCGAAATGTCTGCACGTTTATCTGCCGGAGCGGCATAGAGGATATCTCCCGCCAACAGTGCGCGGAAGAGTGCGTCACGGTTCTGCGCCATTTCGGGCAGTGTTTCCAGCATCGGGCTGACCAGTTGAGCATTCCGCTCTTTTCTGCGGTCCAACACAGCACGGATGACACGGGCGTATTGACCGTCTGCCTCCGCACCCTGCGTCTGCGGAATCAGGAACTGCGCATCTGTCTGGTCGTTTTTTCGCTCGGCAAGGATGCTGCCCAGCAGTGCCGGGAAAGGCAGGTATTCTTTTGCACTCGTCTCCGCTCGGCCAAGGCTCAGAATATCGTCCGTCAGGTGCGGCAGCTCGTAGGGGTCTGCCCCTTGCTGTTTGAAATATGCGGCCAGATAGGGCGTATAAGCACCCATCGCCGGAAGATAGAGCGGCACATTGGGGGATGGTGTCTGTGCCAGACGACAGGGGTGAATATCGACCTGCTCGATGTTGAAATCTGTCGGCAGAGCCACCGCCGGGCGGTGCTGCAGGCTGTTCAGGAACGCTTCAATGCGAGTGATGACACCCACATTGGAAAAATGCTCATCCACTTCGATTTGCAGGTAGGGTTTATCGCCCATCTCCTGCTTGAACAGGTATGAGAGCATGGTGTCCGGGCCGCAGCCGTGGTTGGTCAGATAGACAGCGTAGAGGTTCGGGTGGTGAGCGATCAGCTTTGCTCCGGACAGGATATGCTGCCCGAACGGATAATAAAGATTATCGTATTCATCGGAGATGTCCAGCGCATGACCGGGCAGGTGGCTCAGCGTAATGACCTTGTAGCCCCGCTCCAACAGCAGTTCCGGGATGCCCATGTTCAGGATGGGGTCGGAAACGCCGTAGTTGCGGGTGATGAGCACCAACACTTTATCGTCCGGTCTCAGGGTCGCCAGCAGAGCTTTGCCCTGTTTTTCCACGGCGGCGGTATGGCGGCGCACCGCCATGGCACCACTGAGCAGAGCTTTGGCACAAAACGGTTTCGGGATTCCTAAAATCCTGCTCAGTCCCAGCATTGCAGATGCCATAGCTTCCTGCCCGAAGTCGAGGTCAAACACCGGACTGAGCAGAGTGATGCCCTTGCTCTCAATGTCCAGAGCGTTGGCAATGGATACGGCTGCCGTCTGCATATAGACGCAGCCGTAGTTGTGTTTCACACGGCTCTTTTCGTGCTTCATCGTGTGGATGGTGGGCAGGAAGATATAATCTACTTTTTGGTCGATGAGCTGCTGCATATGGCCGTAAATAAGTTTGACCGGGTAGCAGGTCTCTCCCTGTGCGGTCTGCTGAGCCAGCCGGATCGTTTCCTCACTGGTGGGGTCGGTCAGGACGACATTGAAGCCCAACGAGGTAAAGAAGGCATTCGCCATCGGGAAGAATTTGTGGATCATCAACGCAAAAGGCACACCTACGGTCTTTTTACGTGGGTCGCGTTTGCCGGTATAACCCTCCAAAAGCAGTTTGTCCGCCTGCTTGTAGAAGTCAATGTTCTTCTGGATCTCTGCACTGCGGCTGTCCTCTGCGGCTTGTGCAGGGCTGTCGAAGCCCACAAACTGACTAGGTGCATCGCCCACCGCTTCCTGTGCCAGAAGAGCCACGCCATACGCACCACTGATGGAAAAGACTGGGCTGACCTGTACGCGGTCGCCATAAGCGGATTGGAATGCCGCCACAATGCCGGGGTTATAATCTACGCCGCCCTGTAAGACAATGTGCTGGCCCACCGGCTTGGAGCCGACTACCTTGTGCAGATAGTTCTGGACGATAGAGTGACACAGCCCGGCGGCGATCTCTGCCTGCGAAACGCCTTCTGCGGCGGCTGATGCAATGGCCGTTTCGATGAATACGGTACAGCGTTCGCCCAATGCGGCCGGATGTTCGGCAGAAAGGGCCAACGGGCCGAATTCTGCCAGCGGGATGCCCATGCGGACGGCTTGCTCCTCCACAAAAGAGCCCGTACCGGCGGCGCAGATCTTGTTCATCTGGAAGTCCACGACTTCACCGTCCCGGATACTGATGTACTTGCTGTCCTGTCCGCCGATCTCAAACACAGTATCGACTTCCGGCACCCAGTGAGCTGCACCCTTGGCCTGCGCAGTGATCTCATCCCGGACAGCATCCGCGCCGATGCGCTTGCCGACACGCTCACGTCCGGAGCCGGTCACGCCGACAGCCGTAAACCGGATATCACCAAACCGCTGACGAATACTTGCAAGTCCTTTGCGGACAGCTCCTTCCGGGTCACCTGCGGTGCGCAGATATTGAAAGTCCACCAGTTCACCGTCAGCACCGACCAGAACAAGATCGGTACTGGTAGAACCGATGTCGATGCCCAATGCGCAGCCACTTTCTGGAATGATCTTGGTAGCGTTCGGCTCCGCAAGGCTCGTGCCGGGGCGCAGTTCCAGTTTGGGCAATGTTCCGACCGTGTGGCGTGTTGTTCGTGTACGGTCCAGAGAATCATTCAGTTGACGTAACGTGAACGAGCCGGATGCCTTGAGTGCAGCACCAAGAGCCGCTTCATATCGGGCAAACTCCGGAACGATGAGCTCTTCTTCGGTCAGGCCGAACACTTCCCGAATCGCCCGGATGACGCCGGTGTTGCAGGTCACGCCGCCACAGAACACTACCGGCTTGCAGACGGGAAGCCGACGCACGATGGTAGCTTTGTAGTTGCGGATCATCGCATAGCACAGGCCCAGAAGAATATCCGGCGTAGCAGCTCCTTCCTGTTGACGGTGGATGATGTCGGTCTTGGCAAAGACGGCACACCGACCGGAAAGGCGGGGGATACTCTGTGCCTGCTCGACCAGTGAAGAATAATCTTCTAGTTTGCAGCCGACGCGGGACATCTGATCTTCAAAGAACGAGCCCGTGCCGCCTGCACAGTGTTCGTTGACTGCGAACTGCGGCGCACGGCTCTGCAAATCCGTGATGAATCGCGCACCCTGACTGCCGATTTCAATGACCGAACCAGCCTGCGGAACAATCTGGCGCACACCCTCGACGACAGCCGGGATATCGCCTAAAGAGGGAATGGCTGAATCTTGCTCCAGCAGAGCCTCCGTGTTGCTTCCGGTTACACAGAGCGAAAACGGTGTGTCTGCATCCAGTTCCAATGCAGAAAGTCCTTTTTTCAGGCAGGCGAACGGCCTGCCGTGATGCACCGCCATCCACTGCTTTGCCATTGCACCATCCCGCAGCAGCACCAACTTGACCGTCGAAGTGCCGATATCCATACCCAACGAAAGCATTGTGTCACTCCTTCAAGACAAACCCTGCAAGTTATAGGGTTTGACATTTCAAACTTTATACCGTATAATAATGATGCCTTTTAATTAGGCATCTCTAACCAAGAGTTTAACACAACTACCTCGGAGTGTCCGTTGTTATGGCAACGGCAAAGCAAATTTTAAGATGGAGCAATATTATTCAATTTTACAGCAATGCGGCATGTTCAACGGCATCCAGCCGCGAAAATATAGGGAAGTCCTTCGTTGCTTGAATGCGACTGTCCGTGAATATCCTCGTGGTGCGCACATCGTCGAGCTGGGTGAGCAGAGCCACAATACGGGTGTTCTGCTGGATGGCACGATGGAAGAATTTTTGTATGATGAAAATGGCAATCAAATCAGCATCTGCCGTTTTTGTCCCGGAGAAGTATTTGGTGCAGAACTGGCCTGTACTGGCTGGACGGTAAGTCCGGTCTGTCTGCGTGCCAGTTCGGACTGTACCGTAATGCTGCTGGATTTCAGCGCATTGATGTCACAGAAGACGCTGACCTGTCCCTGCCGGATGCAGGTCACAGCAAATCTTATGCAGGATATGGCGCAGCAGCTCCTCTTTTTTAACACAAAAGTGCGTATTTTAGCACAGAAACGGCTTCGAGATCGTCTGAAGATTTATCTTCAAACCTTGACACCCGATGAAAAAGACTGTTACAGTCTGCCCTACACCCGGACAGAACTGGCGGATTTCCTCTGTGTGGACCGCAGTGCTCTTTCCCGTGAGCTGTGCCGGATGCGCGATGAGGGTATCCTTGATTTTTCCGGTGCAAAGATCCATCTGCTGAACCCAAAGTTTTTGTATGGCTGGAACTGACAGCACTTCTAAATCCATGAAAAAATGGTCTGCCGAACATTTTTGTTCAACAGACCATTACTTTTTAATCTTCTAATCCACGGCCTACTGATTCGCAGCGCACACCGGGCGATTCCCTCAATTTTTGGAAGTTACGTTTTAACGTCATTTCTCGGCGGTGCATCGCAGGTTTTTGGCTTGGAGTTTCTGCACCCTTTGCACGTTTTGAAACCGTGCAGAAACCGTGTACTTACTCTCAGACAAACTAAAAACCACTTCATCCGACAACGACTTGACGGCATTGGTTCGAGCGACCGCACACCAAAAATGATGGTGCTGAGAGGGGAGATGGAGCATTATTTATCGCTGGGATGTGACCATGGCAGGCTGGAGGATTGAGCCTTAGAAAACGCGCGGCAAAAATGCTAATCGCGCGGCGCGCGTTTCTCAGCGTAAATTCAGCGCAAACCAAACTTTCAGCGTAAAAGTCAGCGTAAATTTTCACTTCACGCTTTTGTACTTCGTTCCCCAGCCTACGCCATCAGGCTGCAAGATGCCGTCCTTGCACATCTGGTGCAGGATATAATAGGTTTGATTCTTGTTAAACCCACACAGCTCTTGAGCTTTCTGATTCGTAATCGACGGCTTATGCTTCAGATATTCGAGAATCCGATCCTTTGCCTGAATCTGGCTGACCGTCTTGTCCTGCACATAGGCCACATCGGTTTTCACCGTTTCGTAGACCTTGAGGGACAGCATATAGGTCTTGCCGTTGAGTTCCAAAAGCCCCTCGTCCCGGAGAGCGTTCAGAACCTTGTTGGCGTTGTCATCGGTTTCCTGAATCGTCTTTGCCGCCTGCTTCAGGGTGATTTTCTGGTGCTCCCACAGATAGTGCAGAATCATCAGCTCCGACAGCGTGAACATCTTGGACCGCTTATCCTGCGTCTCTGCGATAAAACGCACGAAGCTCTGGTTTTCCATCGTGCTGCGAAGGGTCAGCCGGACAGAGTTGGGCGTGCTGGCGTACTCCGGGTAGGGTTTGCCCTCGGTGAGCATACTCTGGAACATAATGTCCACGCCCTGCCCGGAACGCTGCACATACTTCAGGTGCTGAAGAGTCATGGCGATCAGCTTATTCCGGGGAATGGACTGGTGGGTGATGATGTTACTTTCGTTGATGTCCCCCGGAAAGCCGCCGGGGTTCTCAATCGCGATCTTTGTGGGGTAGTGCTTGACGTAGACCGGTGCCATATCCTCATAGGAGCGGTGCGCCAGCGCATTCAGCAACGCCTCCTGAAAAACAGCCTCGGAGAAATCGTACACCTCCAGCCGGAACAGAAGCCCTGCCGAAAGGCAGGGCTTCTGTTAAGTGTTTTCATTCAATTCGAGTAAATCTATTCGTCTTTTGGTATTTTCTCAGTCTGCAGACAAGTAGCACATGGCTTCGCGCAGACGTCCCTCATTTTCTGCCGTAGGCTCCATGAAGGGGCTGTGGAACAGGTCCTGGAACAAATTCTCCATCTTGGGAGAGTTTGGGTCAATGCCGATGTCCTCCAGGGTCAGAGGCATGTCCATGCTGCGCATGAAGTCACGGAAAGGTGTCACCTGCTCAGGATGACCATTGAAGGCCATCTGCAGGCAGTCGCCGATGGCCACGATCTCGCCGTGGAGGTAGGGCTTTGCCTCCTGGGTAAAGTAGGTCCGCACCAGCTCGTAGGTCTCGTGACCCAGAGCGGTTTGGCCAAAGCCCTTGCTTACGCCGCTGACGATGCCGGCCACGGCAACATTCAGGTATGCAATGTCCTCCACAGCCTTGGTCAGCTTGCCCTCGGCAATGTCGCGACAGGCCTGATGGGCTTCTTTCTCGTAAACGTGGTAGGCCATCTCGGCAATGGTGTAGGCGGTGAACAGGCCGATGCTCACGTCGTCCAGCAGGATCTCGCTGCGGCCGTTCTGGATCTCGATCATCTTGGCCATACCGTCCATGATGCCGCTGGCGGCGTAACGGGGCGGCTCCTTGCAGATTACATCCATGTCCATAACGATGGCGTTGACCTCATGGTCGTAGCGCAGGCTACCCAGAGAAGCTCCCTCGGCGGTGTACATAACACTCAGCGGGGCAAAGGCCGCACAGGTAGCAATAGAGGTAGGCACTTCCACAACGGGCAAGCCGCCGGCAAAGTGAGCCGTGGCCTTGGCCTGATCCATGATGCGGCCGCCGCCGACACCCACGATGACCTCACAGCCGCTAGTCAAAGCCTGCAGGGCGTGCTCCTTCGCGCGCTCGTAAGTGTTCTGATCGGGGTAGATGGAGAGCTCAAATGCCACATCGGCATCTCGCAGGCTCTTTTCCACCTTGCCTTCGGTGGCAGCCCAGGCACGGGGGCCTGCAATGACCAGGGCCTTTTTGCCAAAGCGTGCCACTTCGTTGCCCACAAGGTTCAGAGCGCCTGCTTCCTGCAGGTAACGGCCAGCACCGAACTTGTAGGCGTTATCCAGTTTGATATCTGCCAGACTTCTTGCTTCTGCCATAGTTTTTACGCTCCTTACTCCATGTAAGCACCCTTCATGGCACTGACTGCATGCTGACTATACAGCTTCAGCAGGCCGTGGGTGTATTTGCTTGTAAAACCTTTCCAGTTTGCTTTGCGTTCTGTCAGGATGGCCTCCATTTCCTCGGGGGTCTTGTGCTGGCCCTTTACGCCGGTGATCTCCAGGCGTCGGGCCTCCACATCCAGCTCAATGATATCCCCTTCTTCCACCAGGGCAATGGGGCCGCCGGCAGCAGCCTCCGGGCTCACATGACCGATGACCGGACCGCGGCTGGCACCAGAGAAGCGGCCGTCGGTAATGAGGGCCACGCTGGAGGCCAGGGCCGGGTCGGAGCAGATGGCCTCGCCGGTGTAGAACATCTCCGGCATACCGCTGCCCCGGGGGCCTTCGTAGCGGATAAACACGGCGTCACCCGGGTGGATGCGGCCGTGGAGGATGGCGTCGATGGCGTCCTCCTCACAGTCAAAAGGACGGGCATTGAGGGTAGCCTTGAACATGGCCTTGGGGCAGGCGGTGTGCTTGATGACACAGCCTTCCGGGGCCAGGTTGCCACGCAGGATGGCAATGCTGCCGTTGGTGCCGATGGGGGCATCAAAGCCGCGGATGATGTCGGTGCGCTGGATCTTGCGGCCGATCTTTTTGCTCTTTTCTGCCAGCAGCTCGTCGCAGTGCTGGTAGAAGCCATTCTTCTTCAGCTCCTCCAGGTTCTCCCCCAGAGTCTTGCCGGTAACGGTCTTGGCGTCCAGGTGCAGCATGGACTTGATCTCCTCCATGATGCGAGGCACGCCGCCTGCGTAGTAGAAATACTGGGCAGGCCAGTCACCGGCAGGCCGGATGTTCAGCAGGTAATGGGCACCCCGGTGCATCCGGTCGAAGGTATCGGCGTCGATCTCGATGCCAAACTCGTGGGCAATGGCCGGGATGTGCATCAGGGCGTTGGTGGAGCCGGAGATGGCGGCGTGGACCATGATGGCGTTCTCAAAGCTCCGCATGTCCACGATATCCCCGGCGGTGACCCCGGCCTCCACCAGCTTCATGAGCTGGGTGCCGGCGTCGTAGGCGGCCTGCTTCAGCTCCGGAGCGGTGGCGGGCATCAGGGCGGTGCCCGGCAGCATCAGGCCCAGGGCCTCAGCCATGACCTGCATGGTGGAAGCAGTGCCCATAAAGGAGCAGGCGCCGCAGCTGGGGCAGGCGTGCTGCTTGTAGTAGGTCAGCTGCTGGGCCGGGATCTCGCCACGCTCGTACTGGGCACTGAACTTGCCGATCTGCTCCAGAGTCAGCAGCTCGTTGATGGCGCAGGCCGGATCATTTTCCACATACTGGGCCGGCAGGTCGTGGGCCTCCATCACGCCGCCGGTGACCACGATGGCCGCCATCATATCCTTCATGCGGCCAATGCTCATGAGCATGGCAGGCATGGCCTTGTCGCAGGAGGAGATGAACACGCCGCCGTCAAAGGTGGTGGCGTTGGCCTGGGCCTCCACCAGGTTGGTGATGGCCTCCCGGTGGGCCAGGGAATAGTTGATGCCGTCATGGCCCTGGGCCATGCCGTCGCACATATCCGTGGCGTAGTACCGGGCAGCCTTGCCGCCGTGGTCGTCCACAGCCCGGACGGCCTCCTCTACAAAAATGTTCAGGTGGCCGGAGCCCGGGTGGCTGTTGCCGTAGGTGCTCTCCACCATGATCTGCGGCTTTGCCAGATCCTCTACCTTCCAGCCCATACCCATCCGCAGGGGGTCCATCTCCGGTGAAAGGCTGCGGACCTGTTGACTTTTCAGCATCGCATTCAACTCCTTGTATTTTATCGTGTGTGTTTTACTCAAATCAAAGGGTCAGGCGGCGGTCTCGGGCCGCCACCTTCCACCAGCCAACGATCTTACCGTCCTCCACCACCGGCACCTCCGGGTACAGGGCGCTGGTGGGGCAGACGTGGATGGGCAGGGCAAACAGCTCAGTGCCAATGGGAGGGATATCGTCGATATGCTCCTCCGGCACCCGCACCACCCAGTGCTCCTCGTTCTGGATCACCGTGCGGGCGTACTCCATGCCCACGATCTCCGCCCGCTCCGGGGTGGGGTCTGTGGCCACGGCCTTGCAGCCCAAGTCCAGGGTAAAGGTGTCCCGGCTGGGGCGGCTGATGACCCGGGTCAGCAGCGCTGCTGCCGGGGTGAACTGCAGGTCCGGGTAGGCGTTGCGGTAGCCAGCGTCCTGGATCACGCAGGTGCCGGGGCTCAAAAACTCTCCGGTCATCTCTGCGTGGACCGGGAAGGAGGGGGTGCCGCCCATGATCAGGATGCTGCAATCCAAGCCGTCCGCCTGGAGGCGGCCCTTGATGGCCTCGATCTGCTGGTCCACCGGGGCGATGATCTCCTCCCGGACCTGGCGGCTGCTCTCGTGGCGGTGGCCGTCGTAGCAGTGCATCCCTCGCATGGTAATGCCGGGCAGGGTGTTCCACTCCCGGTACATGGCTTCCACCTTATCCAGGGCCACACCGGTGCGGTGCTGGCCCATGTCCACGTCCATCAACACGTTGGCCTGGCAGGCCTGGCCCAGCAGACGGATCTGCTGGGTGTCATCCCCAATGGCAAAGAACTCCACCTGGGGGAAGGCCTGCTGCAAAGCGGCAAACCGCCGGATGTTGGGCCCCACCAGGGGGTAGGCCAGGGTGATGCGCTTGGCCCCGGCCTGAGCAGCCATCTCTGCCTCTGCGATGGTGGCGCACTTGAAGCGGTCGATGCCAGCCTCCAGCTGCATCTGCACCACCTGGGCCATCTTGTGGGTCTTGATGTGGGGCCACAGACGGTCTGCACCCCCGGCAATGGCGATCATCTTCTGGATGTTCTGGCGGATCAGTGCCGGGTAGTACACCAGCTGGGGGCTTGCCAGGTCCTGCTGGCCCTCAAAGGCGTAAAGGCGTGCGCTGCTCTTATTCATACTCCACCAACATCTCGATCTCTACAGCAATGTTGCCCGGGCAGGAATTGGTGCCCATAGCAGTACGGGCAGGCAGACCCTTCTCCTCACCAAACAGCTCAAACAGCAGATTGGAGCCGCCGTTGATGACCTGGGGCTGCTGGGTAAAGTCGTCGGTGCAGTTCACAAAGCCCAGCACCTTGACGCACCGCTTGATGCGGTTCAGGTCCCCCAGCTTGGCATCCAGGTTGGCCAGCAGGTTCAGCATGCAGTTGTAAGCAGCCTTCTGGCCCTGCTCCAGGGTCAGGTCGCCGCCCACTTTGCCTACGATATTGTGGCCGTCACCGATGTCGGGGCCGCAGCCGCTGCAGTACAGCAGGTGGTCCCCAAACTCCATGACCGGGGTGTAGACGCCGCCCTTGGGGGGAGGGGCAGGCAGGGTGATGTTCATTTCCTTCAGCTTCTCGTAGACGTTTGCCATAAGAAAGACCTCTTTTCGTTTGTTTTTATGATGGTGCAGCCGAGATGGGCTGCTGCTTTATAGACCCAACAGCGTGCTGCCCAGGCTCAGCACCAGGGGCACGCTGATCAGGATACACAGGGTAGAATGGGCCACGGCCTGGCTGGCCAGCTCCCCTTCGGTGTCGTACTGCTTGGCCAGCACCGCCGTCAGGCTGCCTGCCGGGCAGGAAGCCAGGATCAGCACCGCCATCCGCAGGGTGGGATCCAGGGGCAGCAGACACAGCACAGCCAAAAAGCCCAGGGGAAATACCAGGCACCGCAGACCGGTGATGAGCCACACCAGAGGATTGGCCACCAGCTTTTTCAGGTCACTGCGGGCCAGCATACCGCCAGCGATTATCAGCGCCAGAGGGGTGGTGGTGTTGCCCATAGCTTTGCAGAAGCTTTCCAGGATGCCGGGCAGCCGCAGGCCGGACACCAGCATGACCACCATGATGGCGGTGGTGATGTTGGTGGGGGTAAGGAAAGCCTTCAGGCTCACCTTGGCCTCCGGGTCAAACAGGTGCTGTACATAGGTAAAAAACAGGATGTTATAGGCCATGATGCCGGCCGCGCCGTACAACGCACCCGCCTCGCTGCCCAGCAGAGCAGTGATGAGCGGGATGCCAATAAATGCACTGTTGGGCATCACGGCGGCACCCACCAGCACGGCCTTCTGGCCGCGGGTCAGGTACATGGCTCGGCTCAAGAGCAGGCACAGGCAGATGCAGACGATGTAGAAGATTTCCAGCACCACATAGCCTTTGAGCATCCCGGCCACGGCCTCGCGGCCGCCATCGATGCCGGCGCTGGCAAGCAGAGTGCAAGGCAGTGTGACCGTCATAACCAGGTTGGACAGAAACTTACCGTTTTTGTCGTCCATAATGCCAATCTTCGTGATGACGATGCCAGTGCCGATCTCCAGAAAGATGATCAGGATCTGCTGCAAAAGGATTGCAACGGACATAAATGCTCCTTAAACGGTCAGTACCATGCCTGCCCCCACACCCGTACGCTGGTCATGATCAATGGCGATTTGACCGTTGACCAAGCACCAGTCCAGACCGGTCGCCTTCTGGGCGGGGTTGGTGAAGGTGGCATGATCCGTAAACTTGGCCGGATCGAATACCAGTATATCAGCATAATTGCCTTTCTGCAAGCTTCCTCGTCCGACCAATTCCATTCTGGCGGCCGGCTGGCTGGTCATACGGCGGATGGCTTCCTGCAGAGTGTAGATTCCACGCTCGGCCACATACTCCCGCAACACCTTTGGGAATGCGCCGAACATGCGGGGGTGGGGCGTGTCGGTCTTGGCATAGATGGCATCCGAGATGATGTTGGACCAGGGCAGACGTGCCACCGTATCAATATCATCCTGACTCATGGACATGTTGATGATGGCGGTCTTTCCGTCCTCGCTGTGCATCAGGTAGGCAGCCAAGGCGGTGGCATCCTCAAAGCCGAACTTCTCGGCGGCATCGGTGACCCGCATACCCAGAAACTTCTCATTTTCGGGGCGGACAACGCCGCTGATGATGATGCGATCCCAGCCCAGCGTGATGCAGAAGTTGTCCCAGTCGTCATACAACTCACTGCTAGTGCGGCGGAACTCCTCCACGCCTTCGGGGGTGCCCAGCTTTTCCAGCGCGCGGGTCATGTTGCCGGCCACGAATACCGGAGGCAGCATAGTCGTCAGGGCGGTGCTGCCCCCCTCATAGGGGTAAAAATCCACCGTCACGTCCATGCCCTGAGCCCGGGCAGCCTCAATGTCCGCAATGGCTGTGTGGATGTCCTTACCCCAGTTCTTCATGCCGCAGCTCTTGAAGTGGCTGATCTCCAAGGCGCAGCCCACGCGGCGTGCGATCTCGATGACCTCCCGGACACTTTGCACCATGCTGTCCCCCTCGCCGCGGATATGGGTAGTAATAACGCGGTGATAGCGGCCCACCGGTTCCAGAATATAGGCAAATTCATCGGTGGAGGAATAGCACTCCGGCAGGTACATGATGCCCAGGGACACGCCGGGGGCTCCGGCGGCCATGGCCTCCTCAATCAGGGCCCGGGCGGCATCCAGCTCCTGCTGGGTGTAGGGGGTGTCAGAAAAGCCCTTGACGCAGATCTTGACGGTTCCGGTACCGATCATGGCCGAAACATTCATGGGCAGCGGTGTCTTGCCCAGAGCCTCCAGATACTGGGGATAGGTGTGGGGGCCGTCCAGACCGATGGGGCCCATAACGGCCTCCTCAAAGGAATAATAGGCCTGGGCGTCGGCGTCCTTTTCCGGCCGGGGGGTCATGCTGATGCCGCAGTTGCCTGCCACCGCCGTGGTGATGCCCTGGGCCAGCTCCACCTCTCCAAAGTGAGGGTCATTGAGGGGTTTTGCGTCATGGTGACGGTGGATATCCACAAACCCCGGGGTCACCACCTTGCCGGTGGCGTCGATGACCTGGTCAGCCTGTTCCGTGATGCCCGGAGCGATCTGGACAATGCGGTCGTCCTGCACCAGCAGGTCTGCCTGGTAGGGCTGACCCCCCAGGCCATCATATATAGTACCGTTCTGGATCAAAATACGTTTCATGATAGGTTACCTCTTGCTATGAATTTGCCCTGCGGCAAGGCAGCCCTGCCGTAAACGATGAAAGGGGCAAGGGCGCACGCCCTCGCCCCTCTCGGAGAAACAGATTTACAGTTTGCCGGCCAGATAAAGTTTACAGATCTTCTTCTGCGTCAGCAGCAGCCTCTGCAGCAGCGACCTTTTCCACGACAGTGCCGCGGCGGTCGTTCATAACGTGCTTCAGGCGCACATCCTCGGGAGTGGTGTCAGCAGAGAACATGAGAGAGACCACGATGCCGAACACCAGAGAAACGATGGTAGCAGGCACAGCCGGACCACCCATGGTGGCGTTGATCCAGTTCTTGAAGGAAGGCAGCACCAGGATCAGCACGCCCAGCAAAGTACCGGAGCCGATGCAGGCCAGACCGCCCTGCCAGTTGACACGCTTCCAGAAGCGGCCCAGCAGCATAGCCACAGCCACGCCGGGCAGGAAGGCGCCCACGATGGTGGAGATGTATCCGATAACGTCGTTGACGAACAGGGTGATGAAGAAGGCAGCGCCCAGGGTGCAGATCAGAGCGACACGGCTGACCTTGGCGTAATCTTCTTCCTTGATGGTCTTGCCGGTGATGCTGGGGTACACGTCAGTCAGCAGGATGGTAACGCCGGAGATAGCGTCGGAGTCACCGGAGGACATGGTAGCGGACAGACCGCAGATCATGAACAGCATGCCGACCACCGGGGGCAGTGCGTTGGTAGCCATGTAAGCAAAGGCGTAGTCACCGCTGGCCAAGGTATCACCATTCATGGTGGCGATGGTAAAGCAGCTCATGCCGATGATGGCGGTAACAAAGCTCCAGCCGAACAGCAGGATGCCCTGGCCCAGGAAGGCCTTGCGAGCGGTCTTTTCGTCCTTGGAGGTGTAGATACGGGTACGGTGGGTGGGGGTGCCGATAACGCCCATGGCTGTGGACAAGACCAGTGCTATGGCAGCCATGACACCGTAGGAGCCCAGGCCGTAGAAGGTCATTGCGCCAGGCTTGCCAACGGCGGTGAAGGTATCCACCACGTTCTGGTAACCGCCTGCCATGGGGATGGCACGGAAAGCGATGGTCAGGAAGCCGATGAGGATGGCGATGAACTGGACAGCGTCGGTGGTAACAACAGCCATGTAGCCGCCGATGAACACGTAGATGCCGAAGCCCAGAACGGTGATGATCTTACAGGTAACGTCCGGCATCTGGGTGACGTAAGCCAAGTACTTGGCACCGCCGTTCAGGTGGTTGCCCAGCCAAATGATCTCGATGACAAACATCATGAAGCCCATGACCTGGCGGATGATCTTTTTGCCGCCGTAGTAATACTGCGCTTCCTCAGACATGGTCAGGAATCCTTTGTTCTTTGCCTTGGTGAACAGCAGCATGGAAAGGATACCTGCCGATGCGCCCAAGCCGTAGATGGCGCCGCCCCAGCCGTGGTTGTAGCCGTTGCCGATCGCGCCCATGGAAGAACCAGTGCCGATCATCGTAGCACCAACGGTGCAGAAGATCAGGAAGAAGCCGAGGTTACCGCCTCCGGTCAGGAAACTGCTGCCCTCGCTCTTGCCGCGGCTGGTAATCCAGCCCACAAAGATCATGAAGCAGATCCATGCAATAAAGCCGCCAACAAACAGTGGGATGTATTTGGGGTCCAACATAGTTTCATTTCCTCCTTAGAAACATTTTTCTCAGCCCGGCGCAGAGTCCGTTCGGGCCGATGTGGCTGTCAGACATTTCCCCGCCGCGGGCCGGCACCGCGGGGTAGTTGTCCGACAACAATTTCGCTGCCATAAATTTACCAATTTTCTCCCTTTTCGTCAATAGTTTTTTAACATTTTCCGCACAAATATGGATTTTCAGCGCAAGTTATAATTTTTTCGTACCCTGTTTTGTCATTTTCACGAAAATAAAACCACCTCTTGCAGTCCTAAAAACAGCGTCGTATACTGAATTTAGAGGAGCTCATCAGGCAGCTGATCCTCCACTTTCTAAAGATCAGGCGACATTTCGTCAATTTCAAGTTTGTTTCCGCAAGAAAAAGTTGTCTGACAATGCCGCAAAGCCACCCCAGAACCCCACAAACCTGTCTCTTAT